>PDWI01003457.1_pt1 | contig 22262 bp, 15 predicted proteins | sample 1430891 | NCBI WGS metagenome assembly PDWI01 (sample SAMN01162508, study PRJNA174530) | Oral metagenome, whole genome shotgun sequencing project. | biome: Marine environment; feature: Marine mammal; material: Swab sample of the gingival sulcus; isolation source: swab sample of gingival sulcus... | reverse complement strand
GCATTTTGGCAGCCCATTCTCGGAGCTGACTTTTGCTTCCGCTACGGCAGAGAGCTACATGGACATGGACGATGACACAGAATTCTGAACACTACCATTAACAATGCAAAAAAATAAGAAACTGGTTGTTTTACGATAGTAATTTTGAAAGAGTCCAAATTGAAAACTTATTTTTTCAGGAAGCTCTATATAGTTCAGGTTTTTCTCTTTTCCATCGCCGATGCAGCCATAGCCATTGTTCCGGCTTCATCCTGATTGCCTTTTCGATGACATCGTTTTGTTTTTGGGTCAAAGTCTCGATACTGTCCTCGTCTCCGGCCATGATCGGCGGAAAAAATACAATTTTATGCCGGAGCATATCGTCCTGAATAAAAATAAATACGGGCAAAATCGGAAGGCCGAATCTTTTCGCCAGAGAGGGCAGCAGGGACAGGGTGACGGCCGGTCGGCCAAAGATGGTTGAATTGACCCCTTCTCTCAAGTTGGAGCTTTGATCAGGGAAAATAATCAAATCTTCCCCCCTTGTTATATTACGGATAGCAGGACGCAGGCCGTTTTTCTTATGCAGATGGCGGATGCCGAATCTGGTGCTATGGGCAGTAAACATTTTCTGCAGGTGGTGATTATCAAAATGCCGCATGATGAAATTCAGCTTCCGGCCAGTCTTTTTCACATAATACATATTGATCAGCTCGGTAAAACCAAAATGCCCGGTCAAAAGCAGGATGCCCTTGCCGGTTTTTCTTGCGGTTTCAAAATGTTCCCAGCCTGCAAACTCGATGTTTTTCTCGTTTTTTTCAAGGATTGCGTCCGTGGGCCTTGCATATCTAAGCATCTCAAAAAGATAAACGCCTAGCAGGATGAAATTTTTTTTAACGATGGCCTTTTGCTCCTGCCGGGGTAGCCCGCCCAGGGCATAGGCAACGTTAGCCAGGGCGTATTGCCGGTGATTTTTCAGGATTAAATGGCAGAACCTGCCCAATAAACCGCCAAAAAACAGCCAGATTCTTCTGGGCATGATCAGGGCCAGCGTGCTTAATAAAAATATCATTATCTGGATAAGGCGGGATAAAAAGGGAGTATTTATATTCATTGTTCCTTGCCTTAGCTCCTAAACATTTTCCCTAGTTTTATGGAAGTCCATCTGCGGCCATTTTTCCATGAAAAAATTGAGCATCCATTCGCTTTGGGCAAGGTAGGTCAAAAAACCTTCCGCATCTCTTGCCAGAGCGGCCTGATTTTTCTTTTCAAACTCCGCCATCATTTTTTTATCCCCGCAGGAAACCCATCTGGCCGCCTGATAATCCACCGGCTCGTAAACCGCCTTGACCCCATACTCGTTTTTAAGCCGGGCCATGGTTACCTCAAACTGCAAAACCCCGACCGCCCCCATGATATAATCAGAGCCGACCAGAGGCCGGAAGACCTGAATCGCCCCTTCCTCGGCCAGTTGAATCAGCCCCTTTTGCAGTTGTTTCATCTTGAGCGGATCTTTTAGCAGCACCCGCCTGAAATGTTCCGGGGCAAAATTGGGGATGCCGGTATATTTAAGCGGCTCCTTGCTGGTGAAGGTGTCGCCAATCTTGATGGTGCCGTGGTTATGCAGGCCGATGATGTCGCCCGGCCAGGCTTCTTCCACATTGGCACGTTCCTGAGCCATGAAAATGGTGGCGTTGGCCAGGGTAATATCCTTGCCCAGACGGTGGTGCCTGACCTTCATGCCCCTACTGAATTTGCCGCTGCATATCCGCATAAAGGCCAGACGGTCGCGGTGAGCAGGGTTCATATTAGCCTGAATCTTAAAAACAAAACCGGAAAATTCCTCTTCAGTTGGCAGTACCTTTCGGCTGACGCTGGCCCGTTCTCCGGGCGGCGGCGCCATCTCCACAAAGCCGTCCAGCAATTCCCTCACCCCAAAGTTATTGACCGCACTACCGAAAAAAACCGGGGTTTGCGATGCCTTTAGATAATGCTCATATTCAAGGGGGTTGGCGGCACCTTCCAGCAGCTCAATATCTTCCCGCAGTTCATCTGCCTGCGGGCCAAGCAGTTCATCCAGCTTGGGATCATCAAGTTTTTCGATGGTGATGCCTCTCTGCTCCCTGGTTTCTCCGCCCGGTGTGAACAGATGCAGCTTTCCGGCGTGCAGGTTATAAACGCCCTTAAAACCTTTGCCCATGCCGATTGGCCAGGAAAGCGGCGTGCATTCAATTTGCAGCTTTTCCTCAATCTCGGCCATCAGGTCAAGGGGCGGCATGCCCTCACGATCCAGCTTGTTGATAAAGGTGATGATCGGGGTGTTGCGCATCCGGCATACCTCCATCAATTTTTCCGTCTGAGCCTCCACGCCCTTGGCACTATCGATGACCATAATGGCGGAATCAACCGCAGTCAGCACCCGGTAGGTATCTTCCGAAAAATCCTGATGGCCGGGGGTGTCCAGCAGATTTATTTCACATCCCCCATAGCTGAACTTCATCACCGAGGTAGTAACCGAAATGCCCCGTTCCTGTTCAATGGCCATCCAGTCGCTGGTGGCATGCCGCTCCACCTTTCTGGACTTGACCGCTCCGGCCAGATTGATGGCGCCGCCAAAGAGCAGCAGTTTTTCGGTCAGGGTGGTTTTTCCTGCGTCCGGGTGGCTGATAATGCCGAAAGTGCGTCTTTTTGCTACCTCTTGTGTTAATTGTTTACTCACGATTAGTTAAAATTCCTCTTTAATTCCTGATTTTAAGTGTTATGTTTGGCAAAACCGCAAATGATAGATGTTTTTTATAATAATGAAAACCAAAAAAACATAAAACCATGAAAATAACCAGAACCATACTTGTAACCGGCGGCTGCGGCTTTATCGGCACCAATTTTATCAGGCTTGTTTTGGCGGCCAGACCATCATGGCGGGTGATCAATCTCGACAAGCTCACCTATGCCGGAAATCTGCAGAATCTGGCCGACATTAGAGAGGGCGACAATTATAGATTTATCAAGGCCGATATTTGCGATGCCCCGGCCATGGAAAAAATTTTCCGTGAAGAAAAGGTCGATTCGGTTTGCCATTTCGCCGCCGAATCTCATGTTGACCGCTCGATAATCGGGCCGGCCGCCTTTATCCAGACCAATATTGTCGGCACCTTCACCCTGCTGGAAACCGCCAGAAAGCTCTGGTTGGAAGAGGGCTTGGTGAGCAACCCGCTTTTTCTGCATGTCAGCACCGATGAGGTGTACGGCTCGCTTGGCGACACCGGAGCCTTTACCGAGACCACTCCTTTTGACCCAAGGTCGCCCTATTCATCGTCCAAGGCATCTTCCGATCATCTGGTCAACGCCTATTTTCATACCTATAATCTGCCCGTGGTGATCACCAACTGCTCCAATAACTACGGGCCTTATCAGTTTCCTGAAAAACTTATCCCCTTAATCTTTCATAATGCCGTCAGCGGCAAGCCCCTGCCCGTTTACGGCGATGGCAAAAATATTCGGGACTGGCTGTATGTGCAGGATCATTGCGAGGCAGTCTTGTGCGTGCTGGAAAAGGGACAGGCCGGGCAGAGCTATAATATCGGCGGCAATAATGAAAGGCAGAATATTGAGGTAGTCGGGCTGATTTGCGATATGCTGGACGAAAAACTTGGTTTGCCGGATAACGGCCAGCCGCGCCGTTCGCTGATTACTTATGTTGATGACCGCAAGGGACATGACCGCAGATATGCCATAGATGCCAGTAAAATCAGGGAAAATCTGGGCTGGGCACCCAAGGTCAGCTTTGAGAAAGGTATTGCCGACACCATCGACTGGTATCTGGCTAATCAGGACTGGGTAAATTCGGTGATTGACGGCTCATATCAGGATTATTATCAAAAAATGTATGGCAAGGAGGAGCAATGAAAGTAATAGCAACCGCCATTCCAGAGGTGCTGGTCCTGGAGCCAAAGGTCTTTGCCGATGACAGGGGCTTTTTCTACGAAAGTTTTAACCAGCGTACCTGGCAGGAAGTGACTGGACTTGACACCGTTTTTGTGCAGGATAACCATTCACGCTCGGTTAAAGGGGTGCTGCGCGGCATACATTATCAGATCAGGCAGGCTCAGGGCAAGCTGGTTCGGGTGGTGGCTGGACGGGTCTTTGATGTGGCGGTTGACCTTAGAAGAAACTCGCCCACCTTTGGTCAGTGGGTTGGCGAATATCTGGATGCCGATAATAAAAAATGCTTCTGGATGCCGGAGGGCTTTGGCCACGGCTTTGTGGTACTGTCTGAAACAGCGGAGTTTTTATATCGCACCACCGATTTTTATGCACCGGAACATGAACGCTGCATCATCTGGAATGACCCTGACTTAAATATAAAGTGGCCGATTGACCAGGAGCCGATTCTCTCTGCCAAGGACAAAAAGGGCGTGCGGTTTCGTGAGGCAGATTTGTTTTAGGGAATAATGAATTTATGTGTCCGTAAAAATTCCGCCATAATTCCCCCTTTATCAAGCCTTGAAAAACCTGAGCCGCAGGGCATTGCTAACTACGGTGATAGAGCTAAGGGCCATGGCTCCACCAGCCAGCATTGGGTTTAAGGCCGGGCCGCTGAAAATAACCAGCAATCCGGCGGCTACCGGAATACCGATAATATTAAAGGCGAAGGCCCAAAACAAATTCTGACGGATGTTTTTCATTACCGCCCTGGACAGCTTAATGGCAGTTATAATCTCCTCCAGCCTGCCCTTCATCACCACCAAATCGCCGGATTCAATGGCAATATCGATACCGGTTCCCATGGCAATCCCCACATCGGCGGCGGCCAGAGCCGGAGCGTCATTGATACCGTCCCCGGCCATCGCCACCAGGCGGCCTTGCTTTTGCAGCCCCCTAATATACTCTGCCTTCTCATCCGGCAAAATTTCCGCCATGACCTGATCTATACCGGCCTGACCAGCAATGGCCGCAGCGGTACCGGCATTATCCCCGGTCAGCATCACGCTCTCAATCTTCATGGCGGCAAGTTTTTTTATGACCTTGGCAGCATCCGGCTTTAACTGGTCGGCAAGGGCAATAAGGGCGGCAAGTTTATTATCAACGGCCAGATATAAAACGGTTTTCCCTTGACTTAATAATTCAGTATCACGCCCGTTTTCAACCTGGGCCGCAGTTCCATTTTTCTCCAGAAATGCACGGTTGCCAAGCAGGATGGTTTTATTATCAATCATGCTCCTGATTCCGCCGCCCACTTCCGCCGTAAAGGACTCCGGCAGATGCAGTTGAATATTTTTTTCCCTGGCCGCCCGGACAATTGAGGCCGCCAGCGGATGCTCGGATTCCTGTTCTGACGAGGCAGCCAGATATAAAATATCGCTGTCAACAAGTGAAGAATCGAGGCTGATAACATCTGTAACCTCCGGCTTCCCGCTGGTAAGAGTGCCGGTCTTATCAAAGGCCATCACCCGGACAGCCCCGGCCTGCTGCATGGCTTCGGCACTTTTGACCAGAATGCCAAGCTGGGCGCCCCGGCCGGTACCCACCATAATGGAAGTCGGCGTAGCAAGGCCCATGGCACAGGGGCAGGCAATAACCATCACCGAAATAAAAAATCTGAGCGAGGCAGAAAAGCCGGCATCCCCGACAAAATACCATAGCAATCCAGTCAGCAGGGCAAAAAGCATAACCGCCGGTACAAAATAATAGGAGATGCGGTCGGCCAGACGGGCAATGGGGGCCTTGGAGCCTTGGGCCGCCTGCACCAGGGCAACGATTTTAGCCAGCATGGTATTATCGCCGGTCTGTCCGGTTTTAATATGCAGGGTGCCATTGGTATTGAAAGTGCCGCCATAGACCAGATCCCCTGCCCTTTTGGTAACCGGAATCGATTCACCGGTAAGCATGGATTCATCAATGGCACCGCCCCCCTTGATTACTTGGCCGTCCACGGCAATTCGTTCACCTGGTTTGATAACCACAATATCGCCCTCGGCAAGTTCTGACACCGCCACCACCTTGAGCTGCCCATCCCGCAGGACGGTCGCCTGATCGGGAGCAAGTTCAATTAGCCGAGCAATGGCATCGGACATTTTTGATTTTGACTTTGCCTCCATATATTTTCCCAGGGAAATCAAGGCAATCAGTACGCCGGTGGACTCAAAATACAAATCCATGGCCTTGGCATGGGGGCTGATGCCCAGAAAAATCTCAATGCTGTTCCATAGCGAATAAATAAAGGCAGCTCCAGTACCCACCGCAATCAGGGAATCCATATTGGGATTTTTTCTGAGCAGGGCCGGAATGCCGATCAGATAAAAACGGCGGCCAAGCAGCATAATCGGCACTGCCAGCAGCAGCTGTACCGCTGCAAAGCTGGCCGGATGGTGATGGGGAGAGATTGTTTTGGGCAGGCTAAGACCCATCATTTCGCCCATGGCAATCAGAAAAAGCGGCACGGCAAAGATAAAGATTGAAATAAGTTCCCGCCCAAGCATTTTCAGCCGCATTTGCTCCTGATGCTTTTTCTGCTCAAACTCCGCCAGCGGATTAACCGAAATGGCGGAGCCGAAGCCAAGTTTTTCGATAGCAGCGTTAATATCCTGATAAGAACAAATGGCCGGGTCAAATTCGACCTCGGCACTGCCGCTGGCCAGGTTAACCTGAATACTGCTTACTCCCTTCTGCTTGCCGACTACCCTTTCAATACGGCTGGAGCAGGCGGCACAGTGCATCCCGGAAATATCCAGTTTTAATTTTTCTGAGGTGTTCATATTGGAGCCATAATAGTTGACTTTTAATCAAAACAGTTTAGCTTTGGCAAAAATTGTAGTTCAAACTTATAATTCAAACCGCGGAGACTGCAAATGAAAACTATCAAGATTAAAGGCATGAGCTGCCAGCACTGCACCAAATCGGTCAAGGAAGCCCTGGAAAAAATTGACGGAATAAGCCGGGCTGAGGTAAATCTGGAACGGGGAGAGGCCGCTTATGAGGGCGAGGTGCCGCCGCAGGTGCTGGCCGCTGCCATTGAGGCTATCGGCTTTGAGGTGGTTTAACCCAGCCGGTATTCCTTGATTTTGTTAAGCAGGGCTGGATAACTAAGCTCCAGCCTTCTTGCCGCCTTGCTTTTGTTGCCTCCGGCCTCATGCAGGGCTTTTTCAATGTAGCTCTTTTCAAGGCGTTTTTTTGCCTCTTTAAGTGAGCAGTTTTCTTCAGAAAATTTGATGACATTGCCGCCGTCCCTGTCGGCAGCGGGTCCCAGAATGATGTGTTCCGGCCCTATGATTTGCTCATCGGCGATGATTACTGCCCGCTGGATGGTGTTTTCAAGTTCCCGCACATTGCCCGGCCACGGATAGGCAAGCATCTTTTCCATGGCTTTTGCCTCAATCTCATCCACCTTTTTATTAAATCCGGCAGTAAATTTATCCAGAAAACCTTGGCACAAAACCGGAATATCCTCGGTGCGGCTGCGCAGGGCAGGCAGTTCAAGATGGATGACATTCAGCCGATAATACAGATCCTCCCTAAATCTTCCATCCCTTATCTCACTGGCAATATCACGGGAAGTAGCGGCCAGCACCCGGACATCTATGCTGATATTTGTATTTCCTCCCACCGGCCTTATTTCCTGCTCCTGCAAGACCCTTAATAATTTCACCTGCATATCGATGGGTAGTTCACCGATTTCATCCAGAAACAGGGTGCCGGAGTCGGCTGCCTCAAAGACCCCGCATTTTGTCCGGTCTGCTCCGGTAAAGGCCCCCCGGACATGACCAAAAAGCTCGTTTTCAATCAAACCTGCTGGAATACTGCCGCAATTGATCGCCTGAAAAGCCCGCTCAGCCCTCGCCGAACACTGGTGAATCCCCCTGGCCATCAGTTCCTTGCCGGTGCCGGATTCGCCGGTAATCAAGACCGGACTGTCATAGGCCGCCACCTTCCTGGCAAGCTGCACCAACTCGTCCATTTTCTTGCTGGCCCATAGCATCCGGCCAAAACCTGATTTGCCACGAACCTTTTTGATCTCTTCCTTCAAAATCCGGTTTTCTTTTCTAAGCCCTTCCCTTTCCTCAGCCTTTTTCAGGGCCAGCAGCACCTCATCCTTTTTGAACGGCTTGGAAATAAAGTCATAGGCTCCGGCCTTCATGGCAGAAATAGCCAGATCAATGCTGCCGTAGGCCGACATCATAATAATAGTCGGCATCTCATCCATACCGGCCAGGCTTTCCAGAACCTCGATGCCGTCCATCCCCGGCATCTTTACATCACATAAAACGAAATCAAAGCATCCGTTTCTTATGAGCTGAACGCCCTGCTGCGGCTCGCTGCTGACAGTAACATCGTAGCCGTTTTTGCCCAGCATGGCCGCCAGCATATGGAGCATATTTTCCTCATCATCAATGATTAACACCTGCGGCAAAGCTGCCGAAATATAGCTGGGCTTTTTCATAAACGGCCATTCCTGTTAAGTTGCGGGAAGTTTCAGACATTTTTCTAACAAGGCAGGATAAATCATTATGCCCAGGCTTTTCAAGCCCTTTCCCCCAAATAAGAAAGTACTTTTTTATTGTAAAACTTTGGTGTAAAACGGCGGTCGTTTCTTATTTTTCAATTCCATGGATATTTTATGTCAAGCAAACAAATAGTAAGCAGGCTCTACCGGGTCGTAAAAAGGTATAAATTAACCCTGCTGACCGCCATTACCTTTATGCTCCTGCTCTCGGTCTTTACCGGTATCCAGGCCGTGTTAATCCGTGACCTGATCGATGATATTTTCATTGCCAAAAATATCCTGATGCTCAAATTACTGCCGCTTATAGTTATTGTTGTTTTTACCTTAAAATCAGTATGTTACTATACATATCGTTTTCTGCTGGAGAAGGTTGGGCAATCCATTATCCGAGATATGAGAATCATGGTTTTTGAGCATATCCACCGGCAATCACTGTCATTTTTTGAACAAATGCCCACCGGCACCCTGATCTCCAGGATTATCTCGGATATAAACCTGATGCAGCAGGCGGTATCAAGGGCTCTGGTCGGTCTGCTAAGAGACCTTACCCAAACCTTTATCCTGCTCGGAGTGGTGTTTTATATGAACTGGCGGCTTGCTATGCTCACCTTTGTTATCATCCCCCTTGCCGCCTGGCCCATTATAAAATTTGGTAAAATTTTCAGGAAACTAAGCACCAAATCCCAGGAAGAGACCGCACAAATGTCCAACCTCTTGCATGAAACCATCACCGGCAGCCGGATTGTCAAGGCCTTTAGCCGTGAGGAATATGAAGGAGGCAGGTTCCGCATTCAGGTCGTTAGGTTGTTTCAGGTAATTATCCGGGAAGCAAGATACCGGAGTATGCAGCACCCGATGATGGAGATGATCGGCGGGCTGGCTGCGGCCCTGCTTATCTGGTTTGGCGGAAGACAAGTTATTTACGGGCAGACCACCCCCGGGGCCTTTTTTGCCTTTTTTACCGCCCTGATTGCCGCCTACGACCCGATTAAAAGGGTCAGCGAAATCAACTCCACCATCCAGCAGGGTCTGGCCTCGGCGGCCAGGGTCTTTAGCATTTTAGACATTGAACCAGAGATTTGTAATGCACCAGATGCGGCGGCATTGCCGAAATTTGGCCGCCTGATCCAGTTCAAATCTGTCAGCTTCAAATATGAGGATGATAATGAGGTCCTATCAAATATCAACCTGACCGTGCCTGCCGGTCAGACCTTGGCCATCGTTGGTGCAAGCGGCGGCGGCAAGACCACCCTGACCAACTTAATTCCCAGATTTCTGGATGTTAAAGAGGGAAACGGCAGCATTCTTATAGACGGCATTGACATAAGAAAGGTAAGTCTTGCCTCACTGCGCGGGCAAATTTCGCTGGTAACCCAGCAGACCATCCTGTTCAATGACACGGTAAGAAACAATATTGCTTACGGCAATCCCAAGGCAAATAATGACGAGATAAGAAAAGCTGCTCATGCCGCCCACGCCCTTAAATTTATTGAAAATCTTCCCGACGGTTTTTCTACCTGTATCGGCGAGGGCGGAGCCAGATTGTCCGGCGGTGAGCGGCAGCGGATTTCCATTGCCCGGGCAATCCTTAAAAACGCTCCCATCCTGATTCTGGATGAGGCAACCTCGGCCCTTGATACCGAATCGGAGCATGAGGTTCAGAAAGCCCTTGAAAATTTGATGAAAAATAAGACCACCCTGATTATCGCCCATCGATTATCCACCATCAAGAATGCCGACCGGATCATCGTGATTAAAAAAGGCCGGATCGTGGAAGAAGGCAGCCACCAGCAGCTACTTGACCGACATGGGGAATACGAACTCCTTTATAATATGCAGTATAGGTAAGAAACCAGCCATGAACAAGGAAAATATCAGCTCTTTTTTACTAAAGGCCGGGCTTTATAGTGCCGCCTTAACCTGTTTTTTTATTCCCCTGTCAACTTCCCTGCTGGCGGCCTTTTCCGGCCTGGCCTTTTTATTCTGGGTTTTGTCCGGACGCTGCTTAAACCTTAAGGCAATACTCGCCAAATATCCGCAGGCGGCTCTGGCCCTAATCCTGCTGGTGCTTTTCCTGCTGGGCCTTTTATATACCCCGGAAAACCTTGGCGAAGCCCTTGATAATCTTAAAAAATACCGGGAACTAATCTTTATGCTGATGGTCTTATCCCTTTTTCACGGCAAACCAAGAGAGGCAAGGCTGGCCCTGAACTGCTTTGCCGCCGGGCTGATGGTACTGATGCTCATCTCCTACCTGATTTTTTTTGGTTTTATGACCTCGATGCAGACCGCCGTGGGGGACTCTCATATCCATCATATCACCCACAGCTTTTTTATGGCGGTGCTGGCCTTTTGGTCGCTGCATAAATTTTCAGCGGGCAGTAAGTTCAGATACTTATGGCTGCCTGTATTCCTGCTGGCCTCGGCCAATCTTGCCCTGGTAACACCGGGCAGAACCGGGATGATGGTTTATGTTTTGTTAATTATTTTATATCTTTGGCAAAGGCTGTCTGCCAAAGTTTTTTTTCTGGCCGCCGCCTTTCTATGCCTGATCATGACCGGTATTTACTATAAGTCCGACAATGTATCCAGCCGCCTGCAAAAGGCGGTCAGCGAGGTGCAGAACTACCAGCCCGGCATAGCAAGAACATCCATGGGCATGCGTCTTGACTGGTATCAAAACAGTGTGGAGCTGATCCGGCAAAAACCGCTCCTTGGTCATGGTACCGGTTCCTTTGCCAAGGTGCAGGGGCAGATAATCAAGGGTACTTGGACGGCTCCCACCGATAATCCGCATAATGAATATCTGCTGATCGGGGTTCAGCTTGGGCTGGTTGGTCTTACGGTGTTTATGGCCGTCTTTTCGGCCCAGCTTTTCTGCTCTTTTAAGCTGCCGGAATATAACCGGAATATGTTGCAGGGCATGGTGATCAGCATGATGACCGGATGCCTGATGAACTCTTTTTTATTTGATTCAATGCAAGGGCATTTCTACGCCTTTATCACCGCCCTTTTATTTTCATCCGGTCAGGAATCGGGCTGATTCTTCTGCATCTTCCTTGCCTTAACCAGTTCCGCATATAAGGCCGTGGTTTGCTTGCACATATTGGTAGTGGTAAATTTTTCCAGCACCAGTTTTTGCCCATTCCGGCCATATTCAGCAAGGGTTTGCGGAGAGGCGGCCAAAAATTCCTCAATGGCCCGAGCCAGATCCTCTGCATCTGCCGGTTTTACCAGCCAGCCGGTCTTGCCCGGCAACACCGTTTCCAGACTGCCGCCATGGGCCGTGGCAATTACCGGTTTAGCCATGGCCATGGCCTCAACCGTTGTCCGGCCAAAGGCTTCCGGCTCCAGAGAAGAGGCGGAGACCACCACATCGGCCAGGGATAACGCCACCGGCATATCACGGGAATATCCCACAAACTTAACATATGGTTCAAGCGAATTTTCGGTGATAAGCTGTTCAAGTTCTTCAACCAGGCCGGGATTATCCGCTCTATCCCCCACCAGCACCGCCTGATAATTGCGGCCCCTGACCAAGACCAGGGCTTTTAGAAAATAATCATGTCCTTTCAATCTGGTAATCCTAGCGGGCAGCATAATCACCGGCCGCTGCTCATCAAGCTCCCACTTGACTTTCAGGCGGTCAATATCCTGCCGACTTACCCGCTCAGGATTAAAGACTTCGGTATCAACGCCCCGATAAATCAGCCTGATATTAACCTTGCCGTATTTCTGCCTTATATGCCTGCTGATGCCATCTGACACGGCAATAATCATATCGCCCCTGGTCATAATGGCACTATAGCCGTTTACCGAGTAAAAACCGTGGAAGGTGGTAACAATCAGCGGTCTTTGGCTGGCCGGTATCATTTTGCAGGCCAGAATCCCCGCCCAGGCAGGCATCCTTGACCGCAGGTGCAAGATGTTTACCCGCTCCCTTTGAATAAGCCTTTTCAGGGGCCATAAGTGCAATAACACCAAGGGAGATTTGGAACCCACCAGATATTTTATATGCCAACTGCCTTCCGCCTCTAGCTGCGGAACCAGACGCCCGCCGCCCGATACCACCAGTGAGCGGTGTCCCATTTTGCTGAGATAACGGCCCATCTCCAGGGTTCCCCGCTCAACCCCGCCGCCTTCAAGCTCCGGCAGAAGCTGCAGAACGGTTAACCGCTTGCCGCTTCGCTCCCTTTTCTGCTCCTGCAGAAGCCTGCGGTAAAGGGCAAGGGTCTTCTCACACATTTTTGCTGCAGTAAAATGTCTCTGCACCCTGGCCCGGCCGTTTTCGCCCAGCCTGATTCTCTGCTCCCGATTATCCAGGGCCTTTTTGATTGCCTCTGCTAATTCGGAAGGTTTGGCGGGCGGCACCAGATAACCGGTTTCCTGGTCAATTACCGTCTCCAAACTGCCGCCATGGGCAGTGGCAATAACCATTTTTTTCATGGCCATGGCCTCAATGGCAACCTTGCCGAAGGCCTCCGGCTGGGCAGCAGAGGCTGAAACCACCATATCAGCCAGCATCAGGGCAGCCGGCATATCCCCGCAGTAACCAGCCAATATCACCTTATTTTCCAACCCGTTGGCTGCTATTTTTTCCCTTAGTTTCCTGGTGTAAGGGGCATTTTCATTATTATCCCCCACGCAAAGGGCAAAAAACGGTTCATCCTTGATCAGGGCCAGGCTGTCAATAAAATCTGCCTGCCCTTTCAGGAAGGTAAGCCGCCCGGGCAGCATAATAACCGGCACCCCGGCCGGAATATGCCATCTATCACGCAGCCGTTCGATACGCTCCGGCTCAACCTTGTCCGGTGCAAACAGGTCTTCATCATAACCGCCGTGAATTACTTCTATTTTATTGGCATCGACCTGATAATTTTCCAGAATATGCTGCTTGATGGTCTCCGAAACAGCAATGACCCGTTCCCCCCTGGTCATAATGGTTGAATAAAAATTTACCGAATAAAAACCATGAAAACTGGTAATTAGGGCCGGACGCTTTTCCAACGGCAGAGACCGCCAGGCGAAAAAGGCAATCCAGGCCGGCAAACGGGAACGCAGATGAACAAGATCAACATCGGCCATCATTTTGGCCAGCGGCCGGATATATTTGATACATCTAAAACTTTTGCTTCCCACATGTCGGCAGGTAATATGGGTGCAGCCGGCCTTTTCCAGGGCAGGCACCATTCTGCCGCCGCCGGAAACCACTATTGAGCGATGCCCTTGACGGGCAAGATATGACGCATAATCAAGGGTTTCTCCCTCTACGCCGCCCTCTTCAAGTTCGGGCAGTATCTGCATCACGGTTAGTTTTTCTGACCCCATCTTCTTATTATTTCCTTGGCACAACGCCGGGATTCATTTAGTACAGGCCGATCGGGCGGCAAAACGCCGCCTTGGTGCCAGCCATGTTTCTTCCATTCGTCATAGGACAAAACCAGCTTATTTTCCGTCAGATGTCTCTCGCTTACTGCAAATTTTGAATTTTTCTTTTTCCACCTAACTGGCAAAAGCCCAACCTCACAACCTGCGGTCAGGGCCTCATAAATCATGGACATGGAGTCCGCCGTAACCCAAACCTTACTGCAGGCGGCGTATTTTTCTTCCACCCAGCCTGCCGGAGTATCCTGATAATTGTCAAACCGGCAGTTTGCAAAATTCCGGCTTAAATTTTCCAGCATCAAAACCGTGGTCTCAGGGGTTCTTGGGGAAGATGAAACGGACCAGTCGACCTCGTTTTCCCTGGTTATAATCTCCTTGACCGCCTGATTTACTGCTTCGTCATGCCAATAATGGCTGCTGTCCTTACCGCCAATCAGAATAAGCCCTGCCTTAGGGTTGTGGCTACCGCCTGATCTTGAGGTGTTGGGCGGGCCGATGGTATTGAAAAAACGTTTATTTTCCGGCATGCCGTCATGGCGAGGCACCAAACAAAGGTCAAACTGGTTTCTTAACAATAATGACGGCAGCATACAAACTACCGCCGGACAGCCATAGCTCTTTTTTAACTGCAGCAAGGGCAGATGCGTTCTCCGTCCGGTGCCGATCACCAAATCAGGGCCGGAGTACGCCGCTTTTTTTTGGGCCGTAACAATCAATCTTAAAAAAGCCCAGAGATCGGCAAGCGGCGGATTATCAGGCACCCGGATAAAATCCGCCCTGACCTCGGTAAAACTAGACAAGGCTTCAATAATGCCCCTGGTCTGTTTTTCATGCCCGGGCCTGCCGTCAAGCAGGGCCGTAACCCGCAGCCCTCTAACCTTACCTGTTTTCTCCCCCGCCTGCAAAACACAGCCTCCATGCAGCATCAGCCTAATTTCCAAGTATTTTCAATCACCCTGCTCCAAAAAAACTCCAAGCATCATAACACCCAATATTTTTTTGGCACACCTTTTTTCATGGCATCAAGGATGTTGGACTTGTTAGGTGCTGCACTCGTCCCATGATGTCAACAACAATTAAAAATCGACCAACTTTTTGTCTAAATCACCAACTTAAATTGGTTATTTTGAAATTTAGGTGGTAAAAACTGGTTTGTGTTCGCCAAATTCGGCTTACCCGTTAGCAAGTAAACGGAAAGCAGATTATTACTAAGCGAAGCGTAGTACCCGGAGTGCATGGTCTTTTCCTGTTGCTACATCTATAGGCAGTGATGGTGAAAGAATGCTGATTTTTGTCTCCAGCAAATGAGCCTTGATTTGGCAACTAGTAAGAATGCACCTTTTACGTAGAAAAACAAACAGTTATCAGTTATGGAGCTATATAGCTCCCTGCTTTATCCACAAATTCTAAGCAACAGGCAAACCAACTTTGTAAGACAATTGAAAACTTATTTCAACAAGCATTAGGCATTGAATCTCATTGGTATATCGAGAAAAACTTCAAAAATGGTATTTCTGGGCAACGCATAGCCAACTGCCGCCCATGGTTAAAGCTGCAAAAACGATAAAACGGCACTGGGAAGGAATTATACGCTGGCAGGAAAGTAAAATTAATAATGGATTACTGGAAGGGCTGAATTCTGTTGTACAGGCTGCCAAGAGAAAGGCGAGAGGATATAAACGCGAACATTTTAAGACAATCGTTTACTTGCTCACGGGTAAGCTGAATTTGGCAGGCATAAACCAGTTTTTACCCACCTGAATTTCAAAAGAACCGTCTTATTATACAATGCCATTTAACACATGCGTTATTTTTATATTTACCAACAAAATTGATACCCCGCCCAACCGAATGTAGGGGCGGATTCCATATCCGCCCTTCTAATTTCTCCATATCCACCCTTCGCCTACTGGTTTTCAATGGCACTAAAATTCAAAGCGGCATGAACGGTCATCATCGGAAAAATCAGGGCAATTAAAAAAATGTTGAATATTGGAATCATGCCGATTAAGGCCGGTAAAAATCCCAGCTTAAATGCTGCCCGGTTATGCCGTAAAAGCCAGTTTATTTTCCTGCCGAGTGTCCAGTTTCTTTGCGAAGCCGGATAATCTATAAGCATCAGGGCGGAGTAGTAGGTATATATGACCAGTACTGCTGCCGGGCCAATCAGCGGAATAAAACCGGCGGCCAGGGAGACGGCCGCAACCAGCACTCCAAAAAGTCCGATCTTGGCTCCTTCCGCCAAATCACGGCATACGCTTTGAACGGAAAAACCCTGTCCGGCGATGCGGTTTTTTAGTTTACATTCCACCGCCCTGCTTAAAAAGGCATAGCCGGGGGTGGTCAGACTAAAAGCCAGTAAAAATGCCAGATAAAAGGTTACAATCTGGGCAGTCAGATGAAAAAGAAAGCGGGTAAGCTGCCAGCCGCCGTATTTTACCCAGCCCCAGACCGATTCGGCAGGCGGCGGCGTAAGAAAGAAATCTCCGGTTAATTGTAAAATGAATTTAAGCCCGAAATGAAAGGCCAGCCAGGTAAGAAGGCAGGTAAGCATCGCCAGCAGAATCCCCCAGCCCAGCAGCGAGGCATGGCCCAGAAAAAACCTGACGGACTTAAAGAAAGATACCCATTCGGCTTGGCCTTGCCTGATAGTCGGTTCCATGTCCTATGAAGATGGCTTTACTGTTTTCTACGCTGCCGCTGATAACCGATAAACTGCCTGCATATCCCCCTGATTATTTGTGAATCCTTGCTGGTCAGGCGGATGCGGCTGAAAAATTTGCGGATGCTGGTCATCCAGTAACGGTGATTGGTCTCTTCCAGAAAATTTATCTCGGTCAGGGCTGCTTCCACATGACTATACATGCCTTCCAGTTCAAAACTAGAGGCAAGTTTGGGGCCTTTTGCTGACCTTTTCGGAGTATGAATCAGGTGATAATAAAGTTCATGGCAATGGATGGCAACCGCCTGGGCCAGGTTGAGCGAGGAAAAATCTGCCGTGGGAATGGATGAATTATAATGGCAGTATTTCAGTTCATCGTTGGTAAGGCCGGAATCTTCACGGCCAAAGAGAAAGGCCGTCCGGTTGGCGGCCAGATCCGGGCCGATCCGTTCGATAATGTCCCGTGGTGATTTTTCCGTACTGCGTTGCCTGCCGCTTCTGGCCGTGGTGCCGACAATGATGGAAAACCTGCCGACCGCCTCGGCCAGGCTATCATAATAGCTTATGCCCTCAACAATATGCCGGGCCTTATGGGTGGCCATTTTGGCCATGGCCGCCTGATCATAACCCTTAGATGAAACAACAATCAGTTCAGAAATGCCGAAATTACAGGCAATGCGGGCGGCCGCCCCAATATTTTCAGGATATTTGGGATGCACCATAACGATAGCAACCCCGCTTAGATCGGCAATCATCGGCGGCTCAGGTAAAAACAACTCCGTTCCCTGCCGCAGGAAAAGTCCAGAAGCAAGGGACGGAGAGATAACTAATTATTTACCGGTTTCGTCAAAAGAGATCTTGCTGATCTTTTCATATTCAGCAGTTTGCTTGTCAACACTGCTGCCCGGCATCAGCCTTTTTAAGAGCGGTACCACCCCGTGTTCCGACTTTTCAAACAGGGCCTCGGCCTCTTTCAGGGTAATCTGCCAGGCCGGAGCAAAACCTGGAGCCTTTTCAAACATCATATCAAGGGCAGTCTGATACAGAAAATACTGGCGTATTTCCTTGCGGCCCGGCTTTTGATTGAGAGACTGAACCGTGATCCGCAAATTATCCCGTTCCTGCTTTAATTGATCCAGTTCCTTCTTTCTTCTCTCGTTTTCGGAAGAATCAATTTCGAGCTTGGTATGCAGATGGGTTCTTAGTCTTTCAACTTCCTTGCTTAGTTCCCTGCGTCTTAAAAATCCACGAACGTAGATGATCACGCAAAAAACTATTCCCAAGGCCAATCCTTTCGCAAATGGGTTTGAGATAACAGTCATAAACCAGCTAGTTTCTTCCATGCCTTTTCCTCCAAGTTATTGACGACTTCTTCCTAAAACCATCCTAAAACCACCATGCCTGAACTTAATGCTAATTCCCGCCTCAAGTCAAGCACCAAATTATAAATTTATACAAGGTGTTAATCACTGCCGCCATGCTTTGCCTGATTTATTTTGGCCGGAACAAAATTCAGCCTGCGCAGGTTTTGATCAACACGCACCAGCCTGACCATGATTAAATCGCCAATCTGATAGGTTTTTTTGCCTGTATCACCGATTAAACGGTAATTTTTACGGTCGTGAATATAATAGTCATCGGCAAGCTCTGCAAGACCGATGGAGCCGCTGACCATCGGAGAGATCAGCTCCAGAAACAGGGCGGAATCCGAGACCCCGGAGATAACCGCCTCAAAGATGTCTCCCACATATTTTTTCATAAAGGCGGTTTTCAGCCGTTCATGGATGTCCCGCTCCGCTTCAATGGCCCTTCTTTCCCGGGCCGAGAGCAGCCGTCCGGCCTCTGCCATATTGCCGGAATCCTGCCGGCCTGTTTTTTTGCCCTTCTTGACGGCCTGCATCAAGGCCCGGTGAACCAGCAGATCGGGATAGCGTCTGATCGGCGAGGTAAAATGGGTGTAATTTGCGGCGGCCAGACCGAAATGACCAGGATTTTCCGGGGAATATTTTGCCTGCTGCATGGTGCGGAGCAGCAGGCTGTTAAAGATATATTCCTGCGGGGTTCCCTTGATTTTGTCAAGGATTTCAGCAAACCAGGCCGGACTAATCTCGGCTTGGGGGAGTTTTAACCCCATGCTTTTAGCAAACACCGAAAATTCTTCTATTTTTTCAGGAGCAGGCCGCTCATGTATTCGAAAAAGTGCTTTAGTTTCAGTTTCGATAAGCAAACTAGCCGCCGCCTCATTTGCGGCCAGCATAAATTCCTCGATAAGCTGGTGGGCAAAGGTTCGCTTGCCGCGTTCAATCGAGACAATCCGGCCATTCTGATCAAGGCGGATATCCGGCTCGGGAAGATTAAAGCCGATGGCCCCCCGTTCAATTCGTCTGGCCATAAGCTGCCCTGCCAGTTCCACCGCCCATTTCAGCGGGGTCAGAAACGGTTTGTGCTTTCTCCTAAGCTCTGGATTCTTGTCAACGGCAATCTGCTGAACGGTCTGATAGGTGAAGCGGTGATGACTTTTAATCACCGATTTGCAGAATTTTTTCCTGACCAAATGACCCTGCCGGTCAAAGTCAAGAATGGCGGTGAAGGCCAGCCGGTCGGCATTCGGCACCAGGCTGCACAAATCGTTGGATAATCTCTCCGGCAGCATGGGAATAACCCGCCCGGGAAAATAAACCGAGGTCCCCCTTTGATATGCATCCTGGTCAAGGGCGGTGCCGGGTCTAACAAAATGGCTGACATCGGCAATGGAAACATGCAGCCTGAAACCCTTTCTGGTCTTGGTAACACATACGGCATCATCAAAATCTTTCGCATCCTCGCCGTCTATGGTGATATGGAGAAGCTCCCGTAAATCCTCGCGGCCCCTGCGGGTAATCTTATCGGTAAAACCTGCTGCCTCGGTAAGGGCTGCCTTGCTGAATTTAACCGGAAGCTCAAATTTTTCTGCGGTTAATTGCATCTGCACATCCACCAGGTCTGGCGAACCGAGGACCTTTTTTATTTTCCCCTGATGATAATTGCTGCGGCCGGCCCTGGTTACTGCGGCAATCACCGCATCTCCTTCCTTTAGTTTTTTGGGAATTTTTTTACCGATGTCAATGACAAAGGGGCAGCGGCAATCTTCGGGAAAGATCAGATTGCGGCCCTTTTCGGCCCGGAAGAAACCGACCAATCTGTCGGAGGCCCGCTGCAAAACCGCCAGAATACGGCCAGACAGCCGCTGGTCTCTTTTTGATTTGGCAATAGTAACCAGCACCTTATCGCCATGTTCCGCATCGGCAAGACCGGATTTGGCAACAAAGACATCTTTTTGCGGAGCCGGGCCGGTTTCGGCCTCAAGACCGGTAACAAAACCGAAACCCTTGAGATTTTTTTCAAGTTTTCCGGTAAAAATATTTTGGCGGCCAGCCAGCGAAAAACGCCCCTTGCCGTTTTTATGCAACAGCCCGGTCTCAGCCAGAAAATAAAGCTCCCCGGCAATTACTTCCCGCTCTTTTTTGGGCAAAGCCGCCTTTTTGATCAGCTCCTCAATGGTCAAGGGACATCCCGATTGATACAGGCAGGTTATGATTTCCTGATGAAACCTGCCTGACGGCCTGTTTCCGGCGGCTTTACGGCCTGATTTTGCAGAATAATTTTTTCCGTGTTTTTTTATCTTTGTCATGTAAAATGAATTTGTGTGGTTGAATTTTTTATAGCCTCACCTCGGCCCGAATCATAGCCCGAATAACGGGAAAAAGAAACAGCCGGGTTAATTTTTCACGAGGCCGCTTTAAGCAAGGTGAAACTTATGCAGCATATTCCCTTTGATCTGGACTTATACGAAAGCCGGATGATCGAACTTTTTGACTCTGCCCCTGAGCAGGAGGTATTTTGGCGGGCCCTTGATTTTGCAATCAAGGCCCATGATGATCAGTGGCGGAAATCCGGCGATGCCTACATTCTGCACCCTTGTTCGGTGGCCAAAATCCTGATTGAGGAGATGGACGTTGGTCATCCGGAAATCCTGGCCGCCGCTCTTTTGCATGACACCATTGAAGATGTGGAAGAAGTTACCGGCGAGCTGGTCGGCGAGTTGTTCGGCAGCTATGTCCGGGCCATCGTGGAGGGCTGCACCAAGGTAACCCATGTTTCCGGCGATAAACAAAGAAGGGTCAAGCTGGTACACCGGAAGATTTTTTCCGGCGCCGCCTCAAGGCCGGAGGTTATGCTGGTCAAACTTGCCGACCGGTTGCATAATCTCCGTACTCTCCACGCCATGCCCGAGCGGAAGCGGCAGCGGATAGCCCAGGAAACCATCGATATTTATGCTCCCCTTGCCGCCGTTTTCGGCCTGTTTGAAATGAAAAGAGAGATGTATAATCTGGCCCTGCATTTCAAGTATCCCCGCCAAGGCAGGAAACTTGCCTCTCATATCCGGCATTTATCAAGCTCCCCGGCGGCGCGGGAAATTGCCGGAGAGCTGAAGGAGCAGGCCCTGAGTGAGGGGCTGAAATGCACGGTTCAGATCCGTACCAAGGGACTTTGGGCGTATTATGATGCGGCCAACCGTATCCTGCTCAAGTGTATCGACACCCCGATTGAATTCCTCATTGTGGTCGATGATGTGCCGTCCTGTTACCGGGCGCTCGGCATGATAAATCAAACCTTTAGGCCGATACCGCGTTCCATCAGGGATTTTATCGCCAATCCCAAACCGACCGGTTATCAGGGGCTTCATGCCAGAGCCGTGATCGGCAGGGAGAGGTTTTTATTCAAAATCCGCACCGCGGAAATGGCCAGACGGGCCCAGCGGGGCATCTTCGGCAACTGGGATGCAAAAAGCAGCAAGCGGGTGCCGTTTATCAATGAAATCAAGGAGATGTTCGATGTGCTTGGTTCCGATGAATCGGTATCCTATCGGGATGTTATCGCCGCTTCCGGCAAGAAGGAAATCTACACCTACACCCCGCAGGGCGACCTGATCTGCCTGCCCATCGGCTCCAATGTGCTTGATTTTGCCTTTAAGGTGCATACCCTGATCGGTACGCAATGCAAGGGGGCCGTAATCAGGAATAAAAGGGTTGAGGCCGGACATGTCCTTCACGATGGCGATATGGTCAGAATTATCAGGAATGACCAGCCGGTACGCTTTGAAAAGGAGATGCTGGGAAAATGCAAGAACCATAAAACCAGGGCCGAACTCTCCAAAATCTTCCGTATCCGCCGCCGCAAGGTGCTTTTGGGAGCGGGAAGCTCTATTTTGAGGCAGGAAAGCCTGCGTTACGGGGTTCCCTTTGATCTCCTTGAGTCCGGGAGCGGCGGGGTTTTGCTGAAAAAATTCGGAGCCGCTGATTTTGAGGACTTATGTATCCGGATCGGCGAGGGCAGAATCAGGCTGTATAAGATTTTTGAATTTATCAAAAACGAGCTTTTTGATGAGAATCTGCCGCTTTACCCGCCGACCGGAGTTTTTAACAAAATTTTGCTGGACACCATCGATCCGGTCAGCGTCAAACTTTCCTCATGCTGCAGACCGAATCCGGCAGCCAAAGATAATTGTACCTTGTTCACCCCCGACGGTTTGTCAGTGCATAATAAGAAATGTAAGCGGCTTGGGGAGATAAATTTCCGCCGGGATGATGCCGCCGATGTTTACTGGAATCATAAGGAAACCAGAATCAGGAAGGTGCAGACCATGAAGGTCTTCAGGGTTACCCGCAAGCAGTTGCTGCTAAGTGTCGGCCGGGC
>PDWI01003455.1_pt1 | contig 22272 bp, 14 predicted proteins | sample 1430891 | NCBI WGS metagenome assembly PDWI01 (sample SAMN01162508, study PRJNA174530) | Oral metagenome, whole genome shotgun sequencing project. | biome: Marine environment; feature: Marine mammal; material: Swab sample of the gingival sulcus; isolation source: swab sample of gingival sulcus... | reverse complement strand
AGACTATGAGTAGTACTTGCTAGTTGCCCCTCAAGATAATTCTCTAGTATGGTTTCACAATCATTGAGGATAATCTCTTTGTTGGATAGCTCGCCCTTGCGATTGTATATCTCTGTTGTTATTAGCTTGTCCTCTTGGTATTTATACTTATAAATGCTTCTCAGAGTGAGCTTGTTAGTTGCTCTATCGATCAGCATTGTTTTATCTTCAATAACCCTATGCTGATCATCATATTTTTTTGTGATCTCTTTGGTGCAAAATTCATTTTGAGCAAAAGATCTACTCCTAATTAGATTATTATTATTGTCGTATTCATAGTTTGAGTATGATATCTTGTTACCTTCTTGATCTTGATTTTGTTCCCATACAAGACTACCATTTTGATTGTATTCCAGTGTAACTAATCTAGTTATACAACCTGTTTTGATGGAACATTCACGTTCTTCTATGCTTTTACCCTCTGCGTCCAGAGTCTTTTTGAAGAGTTCTATTGTCTTTCCAGCAGAATCACACAATTTATACCCACAATGTCTATTGTATTCATCGAAGAAGATCTGTTTAGTAAATATGACTTGTCCTGAGCTGTTGTAGGCAGTAACAGAAGACTCTTGCCCAAAGATGTTGAAATTAAGTAAGGTCTTAAAGATAAAGTGGTTGTTAGCTAGGTTGAGCGACTCGAATATGACTGCTTTTTTGACTGGTCCATTAAAGTTAAATAAGTTATCCATAGTTAGTTGTTTTTGAAGTTGTACAGACTTGTGTTGAAGTATATGCTTCCTGAGTGTCTTCTTTTCTGATCTAAATGTTTGTTTTTCGGTTTTTCTGTTTCTTCAGTAACTACTACTATAGATTTCTTAAGACTTTCGATTATGTAATCTAATTTAAAAACAACATCTTGTGGTACTGTCAAGCTCTCAATGAGCTTGACAATACTGCTGTGTTTTTTTTGATTACATACCGCACTACGCGGGGCTTCAAGTTCCTTTTCTTCAGATATTTCTTCTACATTTAAGATGAACCCATCTTCTTCTCTCCTTAGTACCTTAAATAGACTATCATTGATCTGCAATTTTATGATCTCGTTCCAATAGTTTACTTCTTTGATCTTGATGTTGATTTCATTACAGAATTCTTTTTCGTAAGAGAGTCCTTTAACAACCGCAAGGATTCGTGCGATCTCATACTTTCTTGATACTACCATAATAAACTAATTTAATATAAACAACTATTTCATTCTAAAATTTTTTAATAAATCAAAATACTCGTAAGTGATTAGTAGGCTGATTAGGATATTTTTTTCCTAGGCTTTAAGCTAAAACACTTTTTCAAAGCTCCCCGTTGAGCTGCATAATTGGATTGTTTGCTGAGAGTTCAGCGAGAAATGATAATACTTATCATTTATAAATAGCCAAATTTTGAGAACCATAGATCACTGTATAGGACAGGATCATTCGAACTGTATACTTATAGATGTACACGTAATGGTATTCGCTATTTTACCTATTACAAAGATATGTTGTTTTTTATATAATCTCCAAATGAAATTGAGATGAAAATATATGATATTAAGCATACTTTTTAGGAAAGTATGCTGACTACTTAATTTAGTTTATTAAGATACTACTTTGTTTTCAAGGTTGTAGGAGCTTTATTGTTCTTTGCTTTCGTTGAGGAACTCTTCTACAATATCTTTACATCGATCTTTGCAGGAGCCACAAATCAGCCCCACTGAGGTAATTTTAGCGAAGTCCTCATAGGAGCGGATAGCTCTGTCCCTCAAGACGGAGTGTATCCGCTTTCTTTTGTAGTACAGACAGCTACAGATGATCTTCTCGTCCTTATCTACCATTAGTTTGGGCTTGTATTTACTTAGCGTCCGAGCAAGAAGATTGTAGGCACTTTGCCTAGGTTAATCTTTTGTTTAGCCCATTCTTGCAGAGTTTTAGTTTGTATCATCGCATTTGGTGCTGTGATGTTGGAAGCGATACATAGTTTGCTAGAGCCTTTGCAGTGTCTGTACAGCTCTGCCAGCATCTTATCATTTCTATAAGGGGTTTCGATAAAGATTTGGGTTTCGCCTCGGAGAGATTTTTGCTCTAAGTTCTTCAGTGTCTTTGCTCGTTCATCATCTTTGATAGGTAGATAGCCGTTGAAGGTAAAGCTCTGTCCATTAAAGCCAGAACTCATCAAAGCTAGCAATATGCTAGAAGGTCCGACTAATGGGCATACTTGATAACCTTTTCTCTGAGCAATAGCGACCACATCACTCCCTGGATCAGCTATTGCTGGGCAACCAGCTTCGCTAATGATACCTATACTATGTCCTTCTTTCATTGGGTTGAGGTAGGTCGTCATCTCTTCGGCAGTCGTATGTTTATTCAGTTCTACGAAGTGTAAGCTGTCAATGTCTATACTTTTATCTACAAGTTTGAGGAAACGCCTAGCAGAGCGTATATTCTCTACGATGAAATATTTAAGACTAAGTATAATGTCTTTATTCCCACTTGGAAGGCATTGCTCTAGTGGTACATCGGCCAAAGGTACAGGTATAAGGTATAGGCTTGCTTTCATAATTGATTTATTAGTTTTGCTCTGTTGTATTTTTGCGATGATGAAGTTTTTTGGCAAGAAGGATTGTCTCTTTGAGGTAAGAGTATTCTTCCGTTAGCTCTAGGCTGAGTAAGCCTTGAGGGATAAGACTCTCTAGCTCCTCAATGTGCCACCATTTGCCCTCAATAGGCTTGCAGTCAATGAATAGTTGCTCTGGGCTGTCTAGCTCTATGACGAATAGATGTATCAAGAGCGTGCTATTGTCTTTTCCGAACATATAATTAATCAAAGCTCTAGGTTCTGCCTTGTCAAAGCCACAGAAACGACTAAGAATCATTTGCTGAGCTATAGCACGTGGCTTACTTTTAGCATACTGATAGGAGTGGAAAGGGCTGTCATAGCTCTGCTCTTCGTCGTTGAACTCTAGGTAAATCATACCTTTAGAGAAGCTAATAAGCCTAACGATAGGGATGATACCTTCCTCTTTGACAGAAGGAATACAAGACTCTGCAACGAGGCGTTTGACTTGGAAGTCCTTGTCAAGGATAGGTACAAGGTTCTCTTTCTGCAGATAGTGTTTCACATATAATATATGTATCGTAAAGATGATGCATATGACAAGAGAGATGATTGCTGTTAGATAGTTAAGCACTTTGGCTATCTCCAGCTGAAAGGCAGAATGACTTAATGCCGTTAGAGCAATCACAATGAAAAGGGCATAGATACTCAGCATTTTGCGGTAATGCATATAGTATATATGTAATGTCTTGCACTTAGCACAGCAGTCTCCCTGAGCTTTTGCTCCACGAAGTATATGGTAATAGTCTTTGCCTTTGAGGAAAGCGAAATAAAGTACTCCTGCTAAAGACCACGTGGCTTGCTCGAAAACAGACTGTTCTACCCGAAGAGTGTGAATATCTCTCGTGAGATAGGCGACAGCCATCAAGCCACCGAGGAATAGTGAGCGAATGAGTAAGGTAGTCGTCCCTTTCTTGCTCCTATTAGATATAATAAATAATAGGTATAGAGCTATGATGACGGCAAGTATCTTCCATAGTGGCTGGAAGAGTAGCACGAAGAGAACGAATGGTACACCTAATAGATCTAGTGGTAGGAACTCCTCCACTAGGCATAGCTGTTTGATTGATATTCTTTTCCTCTTCATTCTATATGTCTAAAATCAAAGAGAGAATCATTAGGCTTTCGTAACCTGAATGTATTCTCTCTTTAATAGAAACATATAGTTTAGCAAAATGTTTATTGACCTTCGGATAATTCCTTTGCGACTATGGGCTCTTGTCGTTTAGCTTGAGACTCTTGTTCCAATCTGAGCTTTTCTTCTTCTTGCTTCTTTTTTTGCTCTTCTTGTAAGCGTTGCTCTTCGGCTTCTCGCTCTGCTAGTTCTTGCAAACGTAGCTGTTCATTCTTTTGCCTTTCTCTCTCCTCCTTCACAATTCTTAAGAAAGTCTTTTTGTCTTCTATCTGACGTTTGGCTGGGGACTTACTCTCTAGGAAGTTGAGAGTCTCCTCAGAGTTGATTACATCTATTGGTGTGATGAAGGCGACACGAGGGTTGAGTAATTTTTTTTCCTCTTGTTGGTAGAAGTTTTGACGCAGTTCTTCTTTGCTAACTTTGTCATTATTCTCCTTTTCTGTCGTATCAAAGAGGTAGAGTTCCTCTCTCTGGAACATAAATCCTGAAGCAAGAATTAATATCCCTACCATATTTTTATCTTCCTTGAGCCTATACTTGTCAAAGTCAGGGAACTTGTTATCACTACCGATGATGAGTGGTTTTTCTGTCTCTGAGTCTTCGTCTATATTCGTAAAGCGACGGATGAGGTGATCTCGTACGATGTCTTGGCTCTCTATGCGTTTGATTTTACTGCCTCCCTCAGACGAGTTGTCAAAGGTGTAGTAGAGTAACTTTTTAGCATTGAATAAGTCTTTTGTATTGAGGTAATCAGAGTTTATCGCATCGTTAATAGCATTCTTCATTCTCTCTCCCACTTCTCCTGAGCCATAACCGATAGAGATAAGGGCTGTCTTGCTATTCTTGAGTGTACTCTTGACATCGTTGAAGTCTCTATTGGACTTCATCGGTGTATTGATCATCCACGAGATAGCTTTCACGGCTTTGATCAGAACTTGGTTTTGCAAAGCACGGTACTCATCTTCGTCTAGATGGCTCTTCTCTTTCTCGGCAATTCTCTCTGTCGTTTCGTTGTTGATGACGATAACAGTGTCGGTATAGTTCATTAACTCATCAAGACCATTGAGGGCAATTTTGACGGTTGCCTTGCCTTCGTAGAGTGGTGGTAGTGAGACCACGCCCACGATGAGCAATTCGTTATTAGGTGATAGGGCTTTTCTCTCCTCAGATATTTCTTTGGCTAGCTGAGCAATAGCTGAGCCACAGCCAGTGCCTGTACCACCTCCGAGACTAGAGACAAGGAAGACCATCTTTAACTTCTCGGCACGGAAACAGTCTTTGATTTGCTCTACAGCTTTCTCATCTTGCAGCACGAGTTGCTTACCATCTAATATTTTACCTCCTGCTCCTAAGCCTTCGCCTATTTGGATACGTAGGTCGGCTTTGTGGTTACAGAATAGGTCTTGTTTGTCGGTATTACAAAGGACATAGCTTACGCCACTGATATCTTGGCTAGTCTCATACATCGCTGTAACGATATTGCCACCACCACCACCGACACCCATTACCATAATAATAGGTTCTTCTTTCTGTGGGTCATATTGTGTAAGCTCTAAGTTGTCTTGACTTTCTAAAAATTTACTCATAATATTATCTTGTTTTGTATTTACAATTATAAGTCGTTGGCATCAAAATGTCCTTTTTTCGTTACTTTGGGTTCTTCTACTTCTTTGATAGGCTCTGGACTAGCCTTGTCTTCATCCTCATCTCTTTTATCATTGTTTGAGAATACGGAGAAGATGCCAGTTAGTAGGTTAGTCTTAGAGCTCTTTTCTCTCTTCTCTGTCTCTGTTCTCTCCACTTCCTTGGCAGGTGCATCTACGTGAACAATCATTTCTTCGTATTGCTCTTTTGTGCTTGTTGTAGGGTCGAAGATGTCCTCTTCTTGAGCTGTCTCATAGGTTTCTTCTTTTTGTTTGACCACTTCCTCTGGTACGTTGAATAGATCATTTGGGTCTATGCTAATTGTAGGAGCGTTATGGACAAGGCTGAGCAGTGTCAGTAGCTGATCTTCGTTCGTTTGATGAGAACTTGCTTGGTTGAGGGCATAGACATTGCAGTTGTCCTCTATTATATCTTGGAATAGGTCATCTAGTTTGTTGTAGATGTTGATGTCGTACTGAGCAAAAATCTCTTGTATCAGCTCTTGCAAGCCTTTCATTTTTAATCCACCACCATAGAAGATAACTCTGCTGAGCATCTCTTCACTAGAGAAATGCTCAACGATAGTGAGAGCGTGGTGTAGAATCTCTATAGAACGACTGTATAGTAGGGCGTTGAGGTTGTATCGCTCAATATCTTCTCTGGTATTAATCTCGGTGAAGTTCTTGATTAGTTGAAGGTCAATAGCACATTCTGTACATTTCTGTCTCTCTGCTGTCTGTAGGTTGAGGTTATAGTTTGTGGCAAGGTCAATAGTGATATTGTTTGCCCCAAGAGGAATATTGAGCAGGTTGATATTATTGCCCGTTGGGTCTTTGAGTACAGAGGTAGAGCCTGCTCCTAGTCTGATGTAAGTGTTGTTTTGGAAGCCCTCGTTGTTGATTAACTTAGCCTCTGCTATGGGATTAGCTACGTATCGGAATTTGATTTCCTTTAGGGTAGGGTTGTTGCTAATGATGTCTTTGAGACATTGGAGGTAGCTCTGTCGGATGCAGATATGTTTTTGTTTGAGCGAAAGTTTTTTTGCTGGGATATGAAAGACATTATTGCGAGACTTAGGACTTGTCTTATTACCATTAATATAATAGATATCTGCTGAGCTACCGATTGATAGATACTTGTCCGATGTTGCATTAAGGCTAGAGGTAAATTTAGCCTCTAGTTTATTTGATAGATCTGTTAGGATTGAGTTGCTGATTGGCATTTCATTTCCAAGGTCTATCTCTTCTTCAAATTCTTGTATAGAGAGTGTCATTGGGTTTAGTCCAATGTAAACGTTTGTTAGCTTTGTGTCTTTATTTAGTCTCTTTTTTATTTCTTGCTTGAAGATATTGACAACTTCATCTAGTTTTATCCTTATAGCCGCTATATTTTGGATACGACCGTGGGAAAGTACAGAGTTTGTTGGATAACTTTCAATAAAAAGAGGAACGATCTTCGTGCCGTTTTTGGATGCAAGCATCGCAGAGATATAACTATCTCCTAGACTGATGACTGCATAGATTTCGTTTCTGTCAAAGTTCTGTGTATTCATATCTAGTTCTATGTGTATGAGGTTGAAAATAAAGCTGTTTTTATGAGATAAATGATGAGCTTATTTGTGGTGAAGACAAACAGATACAAATATAATAATAAATATTTGTAAAACCTTAGCTCGCTCATAACGCCTATTTAGTTTGTTTGAATAAAAAGATTATCTTTGTGAAATAAGATTAATTTGGGTTTCAAGAACCATGTTTCTTGGAACTCATTTTTTTATTGCCTCTGACTAAGGTGATACTAGGCTGAAAGGTGCTAGAAACAGCCTGTCGTGGCTCACGACTGAGCTGAGTTTTGAAAAATTGCGAGGACAAACTTTTTCAAGCTCAGCTCAATTTTTTTTTAAGTTCAGCTCAAACTTTTTTAATTGTAGGATACTTCGTCTCAAAGCTCAGCTTATTGCTTGCAAAGAGAAGCTGTGAAGAGACTGGCTAGTCTTGATGATTTTGCCTTGAGGGAGGTCTGAATGAAAAAAAACGATGATATTTAGCATAGTTTTTCTGTGATAGCAAAGGTTGTGGAAGTTGTATTTATTGTCTAGATTTTGCTGTTTTTCTTGCCTTTCATTTTGTAGAATAAAATAATTTCTTACTTTTGTGTTGATATTAAGTTCTATAATGAGCTTTTTGTCTATGGCTTTTTAAGATTTACAAGCTTAATCAGGGGTGTTAGATAAGATTTTGAATAAATAGAAACGCTTGTTTGAGTATATCAGAAGAGAATAAATAGCCTGTATTTTGATAAAGAATTAAAATATAAAAACAACTATATTAAGATGAATGCAAAGATTCAAGAATTAACGCAGAAAGTTTATAACGAAGGCGTAGAAAAAGCAAAGTTAGAAGCAGAGAAGATCTTAGCTTCTGCTCGTGAAAAAGCTTTGGAGATTGAGACAAAGGCAAAGAAAGAAGCTGAGGAGACTCTAGCTCAAGCTCAGAAGAAATCTCAAGAATTGCAAGTCAATACTGAGAGAGAGTTAAAGCTATACGCTTCTCAACTGTCGTCTTCTATCCATAGCGAGATCGTGGATTCATTGACTGGTAAGATCTGTCGTGATAACGTCAAGTCGGCTATGACAGACCCTGCTTTTGTTCAATCTTTGCTCTTGGAAGTAGTCAAGGGCTTTGATCTAAATAAGGGTGTTGTCATTGAGTCAGCTCAGGCTGAGGAGCTAATGAAGTACTTTGAAGCAAATGCGAAGGCTATCTTGGAGCAAGGTTTGGAGATTAAGTCAGTAGCTGGTAAGGCAACAGATATTACACTTCGTCCTAAGGATGGAGCATTCAAAGTGCAGATTGGAGAGGCTGAGTTTGAAGAGCTATTCAAGAGCTTCCTTCGTCCTCAACTGGTGCAAATGTTGTTTTAATAATACTTAGAATTTAGTTCGATGGCTAAATATTACGCCCTAGTCTCTGGGTTGCCTGACCTCACAGTCGATAGTCAGAAGCTACCCTTCGGACAGGAAGAATTTTATCAAGAGCTATGCTCTGTCCTTAGTGGGAGCGATAAGACCCTCCTAGAGGCTCTACGCCTAGAACAAGTGAATGCTAAAGTATTAGATTTGCTTAGATCTGGTGGCTTAGATCCAGAGAAAGAGTATAGTGAGCTAGCAGAGGAAGAATTACCGCTAGCAAAAGACTTATTAGAGGCTCTGCAACGCGTAGCATTGCAGGCTAGAGAAGAACAAGCTTTTAAGCCTGTGAAGGCTGTGCCACGTTATCTGGCACGCTTCGTCTATGACTATTTCTTAGCAGAGGATAGTGAATTAAGAGTTGAAGGGCAATCATATCTCAACCTTGAGGATCAGCTAGCACAAGCTTATTATCAAGAGATGACAGCGATCAAGTCTAAGTTCTTGTCGCAGTGGTTTACACTCAATCAAGTATTACGTAATGTCTTGGTCCTTCATACTTGTCGCAAACTTAATTGGGACGAAAGTAAGTTCATCGTCGGCACTAGCGAGCTAGAGGAGAAAATCAAGACGTCAAAAGCGAGAGACTTTGACCTAGCGGAAGAAGTACCTAATATATTAGAGATTGTACAGATCGCCGAAGAGAAAGATATTGCCAAGCGTGAGCGAATGATTGATGTCTTGAAGTGGCGTTGGCTGGAAGAGGTAACTTTCGCTAAAATCTTTGATATTGACAATGTGCTGGCTTATTACCTCCGTCTAGGTATCGTAGAGCGTTGGCTCAAGCTAGACAAGGAGACTGGTGAACAGGTATTCCGCAATATCGTTTTTGGTCTCAAGAGAGAGAGCAACAAGTCTTTGGAAGAATTTAAAAATAGTATCAAACGTTAGGTTCGTACCTAATGACAAACATAAAAGAAAATGGCAACAAAAGGTATAGTAAAAGGGATTGTCGCTAACCTTGTAACGATAGAGGTTGATGGTTCTGTCGCTCAGAATGAGATCTGCTACATCACTGTCGGTGGTGTAAGATTGATGAGTGAGGTTATTAAAGTTATCGGTCGTTACGCTTACGCTCAGGTCTTTGAGAGTACTCGTGGTATGCGTATCGGTGATGAGGTAGAGTTTATGGGACATATGCTAGAGGTAACACTCGGACCAGGTATGCTCTCTAAGAACTATGACGGGTTGCAGAATGACCTTGATAAGATGTCAGGCGTATTCTTGCAACGTGGTTCTTATACTTTCCCTCTAGAGGAAGAGAAACTATGGGACTTCAAACCACTTGCTAAGCTTGGCGACAAAGTAATTGCTGGAGACTGGCTAGGAGAGGTGGACGAGAATCACAAAGCTCACAAGATAATGGTTCCATTTGTTTTTGAGGGAACTTATACAGTTAAGAGTCTTAACGCAGAAGGAGCATATCGTTCTAATGAAACGATTGCTGTCCTTACGAATGAAAAGGGCGAAGATGTGCCTGTAACAATGGAGCAGAAGTGGCCAGTGAAACGTGCCGTGCCGTGCTACAGAGAGAAGCCTCGTCCATTCCGTCTGCTAGAGACAGGGGTGCGTGTAATTGACACGCTAACGCCTATCGTGGAGGGTGGTACTGGCTTTATCCCTGGACCATTCGGTACTGGTAAGACAGTGCTACAGCACGCGATTAGTAAACAAGCCGAAGCTGACATCGTGATCATCGCTGCCTGTGGTGAGCGTGCCAATGAGGTGGTGGAAGTTTTCAAGGAATTCCCAGAATTGATCGACCCACATACAGGACGTCATCTGATGGAGCGTACGATTATTATTGCCAATACTTCTAATATGCCAGTAGCGGCACGTGAAGCTTCGGTATATACAGCTATGACTCTAGCAGAGTACTACCGTACTATGGGCTTGAAGGTAATGCTTATGGCGGACTCTACTTCTCGTTGGGCTCAAGCTCTACGTGAGATGTCTAACCGTCTAGAAGAATTACCAGGACCTGATGCCTTCCCTATGGACCTCTCGGCAATCATTGCTAACTTCTACGCTCGTGCGGGATTCGTATATCTAAACAATGGTCAGACTGGTTCGGTAACATTCATCGGAACGGTATCTCCTGCGGGGGGTAACCTTAAAGAGCCTGTAACGGAAAATACGAAGAAAGTAGCACGTTGTTTCTATGCCCTAGAGCAAGAGCGTGCCGACAGAAAGCGTTATCCAGCCGTGAACCCGATTGATTCTTACTCTAAGTATCTTGAGTATCCTGAGTTTGCTGAGTATATCGCATCACGTGCTGGAGATGGTTGGGTGGATAAGATCAATGGTATGAAACAGCGTTTGCAACAAGGTAAGGAGATAGCCGAGCAGATTAATATCTTGGGGGACGATGGTGTGCCTTTGGAGTATCATATCACGTTCTGGAAGTCAGAATTGATTGACTTTGTGATCTTGCAACAAGATGCATTTGACTCTATTGATTGTAATACATCGTTGGAGCGTCAGCGTTATATGGTTAATTTGATTGATAATATCTGTCAGACAGACTTTGAGTTTGAGGCATACTCAGAGGTGGCAGGCTATTTCAAGGAAGTAATCTCAGCATTCAAACAGATGAACTATTCTGAGTTTGAGAGTGAGAACTTCAAGAAACACGAGGCTTCTATGCAAGAGCTGATTAATCAACGAGCTAAATAATAAAAGATATGGCAGCAAAAGCTTTACAAAAAATATATACTAAAATCACAAACATTACCAAAGCCACTTGTATGCTTCACGCTACAGGTGTAGGTAATGAAGAATTGGCTACAATCAATGGACGCCTAGCTCAGGTCGTTCGTATTATGGGCGAGGAGGTAACGTTACAGGTCTTCGGTGGAACAGAAGGTATTCCTACAGATGCTGAAGTTATCTTCTTAGGCAAAGCTCCTTCGCTCAAAGTGGGTGATGAGCTAGTAGGCCGTTTCTTCAACGCCTATGGAGAACCTATTGATGGCGGTCCTGCCCCTAGTGGTAAGGAAGTTGAGATTGGTGGTCCTTCGGTAAACCCTGTGCGTCGTGAACAACCATCGGAGCTAATCGCTACTGGTATCGCAGGTATTGACTTGAATAATACGCTCGTAACAGGACAGAAGATTCCATTCTTTGCTGACCCAGACCAGCCTTTCAATGAGGTAATGGCGATGGTAGCCCTAAGAGCTAAGAGTGATAAGATTATCCTTGGAGGTATGGGTATGACAAATGATGACTATCTATTCTTCAAGAATACTTTTAGCAACGCGGGAGCTTTGGATCGTATCATTAGTTTTATTAATACGACAGAAGACCCATCTGTGGAGCGACTACTGATTCCAGATATGGCACTGACAACAGCAGAATATTTCTCTGTAGAGAAGAAAGAGAAAGTTCTAGTTCTACTGACAGATATGACAAACTATGCTGACGCTCTAGCTATCGTATCTAACCGTATGGACCAAATCCCATCTAAGGACGCTATGCCAGGGTCATTATACTCTGACCTTGCGAAGATTTATGAGAAAGCGGTGCAGTTCCCTGATGGCGGTTCTATCACAATTATTGCCGTAACGACACTATCTGGAGGAGACATCACACACGCTGTACCTGATAACACTGGTTATATCACAGAAGGACAGCTTTACCTTCGTCGTGATACAAATGTAGGTAAGGTGATCGTTGACCCATTCCGTTCATTGTCTCGTCTGAAACAGCTTGTAATTGGTAAGAAGACTCGTGAAGACCATCCTCAAGTGATGAACGCTGCCGTACGTCTATTCTCAGACGCAGCTGGTGCTCAGACGAAGATGGAGAATGGTTTTGACCTCTCTGACTACGACGAACGTACATTGCGTTTCGCTGACGACTATTCAAAAGAACTGTTGGCTATTGACGTAAATGTTGAGATTGACGAGATGTTAGATACAGCTTGGGGCTTATTCGGTCGTTACTTCAAACCTGCCGAAGTGAACATCAAACAAGAATTGGTAGATAAGTATTGGGTTGAAGGAAAGGAAGCCTAAGCAATAATTAAGATTAAAACGCTATGGCGATTAAGTTTCAATATAATAAAACGTCTCTACAACAGCAGGAGAAAAACCTCAAGATGCGTGTGCGTACGCTCCCTACTATTAAGAGTAAGGAGAGTGCCTTGCGTCTGCAGGTTAAGCAGACCAAAACTCAGGTGGAGAAGCTAGAGGAGGAGCTTGAGAGAGAAATCCAAAGCTACTCTAGTATGGTGAGTCTGTGGGACGAATTTAATCCCGAACTTATCCGAGTGGACAGCGTAGAGCTATCTACTAAGAAAGTAGCAGGGGTTATCTTGCCTGTCTTGGAGGATATACATTATGAAATTAAGCCTTTTAGTATCTTCAACGCTCCTTCGTGGTATGCCGAAGGTATTGACTTGCTGAAAACTCTAGCAACAACAGGTATTCAAGCCGAGTTCCTGCGTCTGAAGATGGAGTTCTTGGAGCACGCTCGTAAGAAGACAACTCAAAAAGTGAACCTCTTCGAGAAGGTGCAGATACCAGGTTATCAAGATGCTATTAGGAAAATTAAACGTTTCTTGGAGGATGAAGAGAGTCTCTCTAAGAGTTCGCAGAAGATTATGCGTGCTAATATTGAGAAACGTAATCAAAAAAATACAGAAGAGCTATGATTGCAGCAATGAAAAAATATGCCTTCTTGATCTTTCATAAGGAGTATGATGATTTTCTTCTTAGATTGAGAGAGCTGGGTGTAGTTCATATACAGCAACGAAATAAACTGGAAGATGTAGAAGTTTTGCAAGAGCTGGTGGCTCAACGCAAAGAGTTAGCCGAACTTAAACTGAAATTAGCTCAGTTCATAGACGAAGCTAGCGAATCTATGCTCAGTGATTGTGCTTCTGTTGCTACATTTGAGGAGGGGGAGGCTCTGAGCAAGGAGATTAACCAAGCATTGGAGGACTTCAAAGATCTTGACAAAACTATTGAGCATAAAGCTCAGGAGATTAAAGCTCAAGAGGTGTGGGGCGACTTCTCTATTGAGAGCTTGCAACAGCTCAAGGAGGCAGGCTATGAGCTAGCGTTCTACTCTTGTGCGTCTAGTGTTTATACCGAGGATTACGAGCAGAAGTATGAACTCGTGCATATTGGCAAGATTCTGACAACGGAATTCTTCGTTCGCTTGGAGCAAGAGGGTAGCGAAGCCTTACCAGAGGCGGAACGCCTAGAGCAACCTCGCAAGAGTCTTGTGGAGCTCAAGCAAGAGCAGGAGACTCTAGAGCAAGAACGCTTAGAGCAAGAGAAGTCTTTGCGACAATTAGCTCTTAGCTCTATGAGTAAGCTAGAGGCTTATGATAAGATTTTGCTCAATGAGTACAGTCTTGGGGCGACACGCTTGCAGGCATTGCCCGAAGCTGATGACAAACTGATGTATCTAGAGGGGTGGACTCCTGCTTATCTAGCTGAGCATTTCGAGACAGAGTTAGCCAAAGATGGACATTACTTCCAGAATTTAGAGATTACTAAGGAGGATAATGTGCCAGTGCTACTGAAGAATAACTTTTTCACAAAAGCCTTTGAGCCTGTAACGAAGATGTTCTCCCTACCTAATTACGGCGAGATTGACCAAACGGTCTTCCTAGCTCCGTTCTTTATGCTATTCTTTGGCTTGTGCCTAGGTGATGCAGGTTATGGCCTGTTAGTGCTACTCGGTGGATCTTACCTAAGAATAAAATCAAAAGAAGGAGACGACACGACGATGTACAAGCTGATGCAGTGGCTTGGTGGTGCTGCCTTTGTGGTAGGTATGTTCACAGGTTCGCTATTTGGTTACACAATGCCTTATGCAAAACCTGCAGATTATTTCCTTAATCAAGATAATCTGATGATGCTCTCTATCGTCCTTGGTTTGATACAAATCTTTTTCGGTAAGTTCATCGCAGCCTACAAAACTAAAGTTCAGCAAGGTGTGAAGTATGCCCTCGCTCCATTTGCGTGGATCATCTTCTTGCTTACTATTGGTGCTATGTTGGTATTGCCTAATATGACGATTAGTCTGCCTAGCTACGTATCATATATAATGTATGGTTTAGTAGGTATCTCGGCATCGGTAATCTTATTCTATAACAATCCAGATAAGAACCCAGTCTTTAACGTAGGTTCAGCCTTGTGGGAGACTTACAACGTGGCTTCGGGACTGCTAGGAGATACGCTCTCTTACATTCGTCTCTTCGCTATTGGTCTTACTGGTGCTATCCTTGGAGGTGTGTTTAACCAGTTAGCTATTGAGCAGACTGAGGGCTTGCCTTTTGTTGTCCGCTTCTTACTAATGGCTGTTATCCTCCTTGTAGGACACGGATTGAACTTTGCTATCGCAATGATTGGAGCATTCGTTCATCCAGTACGTTTGACATTCGTAGAGTTTTATAAAAATAGTAGTTTCGAAGGAGGTGGTAAAGCCTACACTCCTTTTGATAAAAAGTAGAATTTTAATAATTATAATTTAAATATTTAAATATTATGACAAGTGTATTTTTAGCTTACTTAGGCGTTGCCTTAATGGTTGGTTTGACTGGTATTGGTAGTGCTATTGGTGTAACTATCTGTGGTAATGCCGCAGTAGGAGCATTGAAGAAAAACCCTGACGCTATCGGTCAGTATATCGGTCTTTCAGCATTGCCATCATCTCAAGGTCTTTATGGTTTTGTGGGTTGGTTTATGACTAATATGGCTCTTGACCGTTTGGTTAAGGCTGGTGTGGAACTAACTACAATGCAAGCAGGAGCAATCTTCGCTGTAGGGCTAGGTCTTGGGGTAGTGGGTCTATTCTCTGCTATCCGTCAAGCTCAAGTATGTGCTAATGGTATCCAAGCTATCGGTTCTGGTAACAACGTATTCGGTTCGACTATGGTGCTAGCTGTATTCCCAGAGCTTTATGCTATCTTAGCTGTACTTGTAACAATCCTTACTGTAATGCCTATCGGTGCTTAGTATAAGGTTGTAGCAACAAAATAAATAAGACATCTCGTCAGTGAGGCTTGCCTCATTAAGCGAGATGTCTTATTCATATTTATTTAGAACAAAGAAAATATGTATAAGAAAATAATATTATCCCTAGCGGTAGTGGGAACAATTATGAGTTGTAGTGAAACGAAAAAGACGGAAGAGCGTGCTAATCCATTGCTAAGTGAGAGTAAGCTGGATCATCAAGCTCCTAACTTTAACGAGATTAAGCCAAGCGACTACATCGAGGCTTTCAAGCTAGGTATGAAGGAGCAGGTACGAGAGCTAGACTCTATAGCTAAGCTTGAGGCTAAGCCAAGCTTTGAGAATACTATTGTTGCTTTTGAAAAGACTGGTCGTCTTTTGCATCGTACAAGTCTAATCTTCTACGGCGTATCGGGGGCTAATGGAACTGATGATATTCGTGCTATTCAGCAAGAAGTAACTCCTCTTCTAGCAGCTCACGATGATGAGATCTATCTTAATGATAAGCTATTCAAACGCATTGATGAGGTTTATCAAAATGAGCACGCTTCACTCAAAGGCGAGGATCGTCGTCTCTTAGAGATTATCTATCAAGACTTCGTTTCAAGAGGTGCTAAGCTGTCTAAGGCAGATAAGGACAGTCTCAAGAATATCAATGGACGATTGGCAGTACTGACAAATGAGTTTGGAGACTTAATCCAAGATGCTACATTGAAAGCTTCGCCAGTGATAGAGGATGCCACTCGTCTCAAAGGCTTGTCTAAAGAGTCTTTGGCTCAGGCTGAGGCTGACGCTAAGAAAGCTGGGCAGAGTGGTAAGTATAAGCTAACGCTATTGAATACGACTCGTTCGTCTCTTCTTGCGGAGCTAGATGATAGAGACCTTCGTCGTGAGCTATTGGAGGCTTCTATGTCGCGTGGCTTGCAAGATAACCGCTTCAATACTGAAAAGCACGTCCTAGAGATTACTAAGCTTCGTGCTGAGAAAGCTGCCCTTCTAGGTTACCCTAACTATGCTAGCTGGTCTATGAGTCAGCAAATGGCAGAGAACCCAAAGGCTGTTTACAGCTTAATGGAGCAATTGATCAAGGCTTATACGCCAAAGATCAAGGCTGATGCTAAGGAACTAGAAGCTTTTGCTCAACGAACAGAGGGGAAGAACTTCAAGCTAGAGGCTTGGGACTGGGACTACTATGCTGAGAGATTGAAAAAGGAAAAGTTTGATATTGACGAACAAGCAATCAAACCTTACTTTGTACTAGACAGCGTGCTACAGAATGGTATCTTTTATATGGCTAATCAGCTATATGGCTTGACATTCAAAGAGCGTACAGACCTTCCTGTCTATGTAGAGGGCGTAAGAGTATTTAACGTATTAGATAAGAATAAGGAGCTATTAGCAATCTTCTATGGTGATTATCACCGCCGTGCCACTAAGCGTGGTGGTGCATGGATGAGTAACTGGGTAGAGCAGAGTCATCTATTTGGTACTATTCCTGTTATCTACAATGTTTGTAACTTCCCTCCAGTGGTTGATAAGGACGTGCCAGTTCTGCTAAGCCTAGATGAGGTAGAAACGATGTTTCACGAGTTCGGACACGCCTTGCACGGATTCTTCGCTAACCAGAAATATGAACGTATCTCAGGAACAAGTGTGCCACGTGACTTTGTAGAGATGCCATCGCAGTTCCACGAACATTGGGTGATGAATCCTAAAGTCTTGAAGAACTTCGCTAAGCACTACAAGACTGGAGAGATTATCCCTGATGAGCTAGTTGAGAAACTAAAGGCTTCTCGTAACTTTAACCAAGCTTATGCTCTAGGCGAAAACATCGCAGCCGTAATGATAGACCTTGCTTGGCATATGCTTGAGAAAGGCGAGGAGGTAACTTCGGTAGAGACTTTCGAGAGAGAAGCTTTAAAGAAGGCTGGTATGCTCAACGCTCAAGTGCCACCACGATATAGTTCTAATTACTTCCGTCATAGTATTGAGGGGGGCTATGCAGCTGGCTATTATAGCTACCTATGGTCGGAGATTTTGGATAATAATATCTATGATTGGTTCGTGAAGAACGGAGGCTTGAAGAGCGAAAACGGAGATAAGTTTAGATCTAAAATCTTATCTCAAGGTAATTCTCAAAAGCTAATGCAGATTTTTGAAGACTTGACAGGCTTGAAAGAGCCAAAGGTAGAGAGCTTGATGAGAGCAAGAGGCTTGTAATTCCTCAATCCTTATTTATATAAAAGCTAAATAGGCTGTGCCAAAACGGAAGTTTTGGCACAGCCTATTTTTAGTATTTCATAATAGAATAAAGTATAATATACCTAACTTTTTAGCTCAAATTTCTGCTGTCGCTTGTACATTTACTGAGCTGTGAAGATTGCTTTTATTATACTCAGCTCAAACTTTTTTAATTGTAGGACAAACTCAGCGACTTCTCAGCTCAATTTTTTTTTATTGTAGGACAAATTTAGCGATTTCTCAGCTCAAACTTACAAAGCCGTGATTAGGTGTCTAGTTTTTTGAGTTTTGAGCTTGGAATATTAGACTTTAAGAGACTTTCTTTTGAGCTGATGATGACTAATTAGTAACGTTAAGAGACCTTTGATGACGGCTCAATATTGAAAATAATTAAGTCAATGATAGGGGCTATATGAGAAAAATAGATAAAAACGATGAACATATTTTTCATCTGCTAACCTTAGTTTTATTGCTATAATGCTATACCTCGTTCGCTTGTCGTGATATAGTTTTTATTGTTGTTTTCATTCTTTAGATATGTTTTGTTTTCTGTTTTTCTTTGATGTGTCTTGTTTTGTGTTTAGTTTTTATAACTTTTGTTATTGTCGTTTTATTTTTATTCATTAATTTAATAATTTGCTACTTTGTTTGATTAGATATTAAAAAAAACTAAGAAACTACTTGTTTTTTTAATATGAATTACTATCTTTGTTCTACAAGAACTCTATTTCAAGCCTATAGCTAGTGGGTTTGGTAGGGATAATTGTAGAAAATAAAATTTTTAATTGTTTAATAATAAGTAATAAAAAACACAAAGCTTATGAGAAAGAGTTTACTATTCTTTGCAATGCTATTGATGTCAATAGGTGTTGCTTTAGCTCAACAGCGAGTGGTCAAGGGGACAGTTTATGAGAAAAAGACTGGACAACCTGCCATACAAGCTGTAGTTGTTGTTGATGGTCAGAAGACTATCGGAACTGCAACGGACTTCGATGGGAAGTTCACTTTGAAAGTGCCAGAGAATGCCAAATCTTTGGTTGTTTCATACACTGGGTTCAAAACTCAGAAGGTAGCTATTAAGTCTGGAGATATTAAAGTCTATCTTCTAGAAGAAGCTGAAGTTCTTGAAGATGTGGTGGTAATGGGTTATGGTACAGGTCGTAAGGTTGGTTCTGTAGTCTCTAACGTTGCAGTAGTGAAAGCTAAGGATTTACAAAATAAGCCTACAGCTAACCCTTTTGATGCAATGGCTGGTAAGGTCGCAGGTGTGGCTGTTGCTAGTAGTTCTGGTGAGCCAGGTCAAGTAGCTGCTGTATCTGTTCATGGTAATGGTTCTTTATCATTGGGTTCTGCTCCATTATATGTGTTAGATGGTATGCCTGTTAGTTCTTCAGTTATTAGAAGTTTGAACCCAAGTGACTTTGAAAGTTATCAGTTCTTAAAGGATGCTGCAGCAACATCTATCTATGGTGCTCGTGCGGCGAATGGTGTAATCTTTATTACTACAAAAAGAGGTAAAACTGGAGAGAAAGCTAATGTGACATTTAGATCGAGTTATGGTGTCTCTAACCTAGCAAATCGTTCATATTATACAGATAAAATGATGAGCAGTGAGGATTTTATTGCTTTTGAAGAGGAATATGAAGGGTGGAAACAAGGTCTTGGTTGGAAAGATTATATTTATAGACAGAAAAATAATGTAGCTCCAAATGTACAACTCCCTGTAGGATGGGATAAATCAGTTTCTGATTCAGAGTATGGAACTTGGAGAGAAGCTTATGTGAAGGATCGTTATTATAGACGAGTGTATGAAAAGGGGGCAGATCCTAGAACTGCACAGCCAATTGATTATGTGCTAGATAATACGAATTGGGCAGACTACTTCTTTATGAAGAATAGACCAACATATACTGCAGATGTATCTGTTTCAGGAGGTGCTGGTCGTACTACATATTTCTTATCAGCATCTACTTTCTATCAAAAAGGTCTTCGTGCAGACTCTCGTTATAAGAAAAATAGTGTGCGTTTAAATCTTAGAACACAGATTAATAAGTATATTACTATTGGAACCAACAACTCTGTATCTATGGATGATAGATTATTTAGTGCTGGTATTGGAGAGTTTTGGTTGTCTGGAGGACTTTGTTATATGTTCCATCCATACAAAAGTAGCAAGGATGCTTATGGTGAGGAAATTACAGAGAAAATTGAGTCTATAAATCAGACTGTACCAACTTATAACTTAAATAAGGTTCCAAAGTCATTTGAAACTCTATTCTTAAATACGTCTTCATTTATTGAAGTAAAGCCTATTAAAGGAATGACATTACGTTCTCAAATTGGTTATCAAGTGAATGATGATTATAATATTATGAATAGAATGCCATCTCACTTTGATGCTCCAGGTAATGGTTGGGCAAAGTCTGAGTTCTTCCGTTCTAAAAATTTGACAAATACAAATACTTTTGAGTATAAGTTTTCTATAGGTGAAAATCATAATTTTATAGCCTTATTAGGTCATGAATATACAAATTCTCACTATAGGGGATTTTGGGCTTATGGAGAAGGTTTAGAAGATGATGGGCTTACTAAATTGTCTCATGCAACAAAGGAAAAAAAGATTGGAGAGAGTGAGTCTGCTTATGCTTTCTTATCTGGATTTACTAGATTATCATATGACTATGCTGATAAGTACTTTATGGACGTAACTTATCGTCTTGATGGATCCTCTCGTTTTGGATCAAAGAATAGATATGGTCATTTTTGGTCATTAGGAACTATGTGGAATGCTAAAAAGGAAGGTTTCTTGAAGGATGTTGATTGGTTGTCAAATGCTCGTTTAAGATTCTCTATTGGTACACAAGGTAATGCAAGTATTGATAACTATGAGTCTTATGCAACTGTAGGTAAATCTGGACAATATAACGGAGGTCTAGGTTTGGCAATCTCTACTGCGGGTAATCCTGATTTGAGATGGGAACGTCAAACTAAAATGACTCTTGGTTTAGATTTATCGTTCTTCAATAAATTAGATCTTGAATTGGCATTCTATAATCGTATAACTTCGGATATGTTAATGAGTGTACCATATCCAGGTTATTCTGGTTTTGGAAACATTAGAGGTAATGTGGGAGAATATCAAAATAGAGGTGTAGATCTTAAATTAAACTATAATATTTATAGAAATAAGGCGGGAGATGGCGTTTCTATGTTTGTGTCTGCAAACTATAATCAAGACAAAGTCTTGAAATTGTTTAATGGCGAAAAAATGTATATTCAACAAAATAAAGGATTAGCTTATGTTGTAGGTCAGCCTGTAATGTTCTTCTATCCTATTGCTAAGGGTGTTAATCCTAATACTGGTAACCCTGAGTGGTATTTGCCAGGGGAAGATAAGTCTGTTGTAACTAAAGATGATACTAAGGTAACAACAACGATGTCTGATAAATTAACACAAAATACTGGTATTCGTAGATTTATTCCTTTCCAAGGTGGTTTTGGTCTCAATGCAGAATTTAAAGGATTCTATTTAGAAAGTTCTTTTGTTTTTGCTTTAGGTAAGAATATGATCAATAATGACTTGTATTTTATTCAAAATCCAGCTAAGTTTAAGGGAATGCTTAACCAATCTAAGAATGTAAAGGACTACTGGAAGCAAAAAGGGGATAATGCTAGATATGCTTCTAAGTTTGTAAATGATGCAAATGGAGATCCTGTGAGAGATGCTAATGGTAATCCTATATTGAGACAAGAAACGACATTCTTTGATACTAATTTAATTTCAAATTCATCTTATTTAAGAATGAAGAATGTTACATTTGGTTATAATTTACCAAAAATGTTCTTAAATAAGTATGCAAATGGAGTTGTTAGTGGTGCTAAATTCTATGTTACAGGTCGTAACTTGTTAACTGTTACTGCATTTGATGGTCCAGACCCAGAGCCAGATCGTAATCTTGTAGCTTCTGTTAGTCCAAATACAACTCAGGTTTCATTTGGTTTAGAGTTAAACTTCTAAAATATATATAAGTATGAAAATAAATATATTAAAATCAATAGCTGGAATAACTTTATTGGGATGTTCTCTATTTTCTTGTGATTTAGAGCGTCTTCCTACAGATAAGTTATCAGATAAAAACTCATTCATAACTGTTGAGCATGCTATTTCTTGGGAAAATGGTATGATGAGAAATTTGAGAGGTCATTATACAGATTTTGCTTCATCTTTGGAGTGTGATGAGTTTAATGCAACTCTGAATTATGGTAATAACTATGGAGAGTTTCAAAATACAGAACAGTTAAGATCTAGTGCTCCTGATATTAATAGTGTATACAAGGGTATATATGGCTCTTTATGTGATGTTAATAATATTATTGAACGTATTCCTAGTTTACAATCTGATGAAAAGTATCAAGGAAATGCAGATATTCAAGCAAGATTATCGGTTATTTTAGGTCGTGCTTATTTTGTAAGAGCATTTTATTATTTACGTCTGGCATTGCATTATGCTAAACCTTATGATAGTAAAACTGCAAGTACTGACTTATGTGTGCCATTGATATTGAAATTTGATGTTTCTTATAGAACAAAGCGTGCTACTAATGAAGAAATTTATGGGCAGATTGTATCAGATTTGGAACAAGCAAAGAACTTGTTAAGTATAGTTCCAGGTGAAGCTAATTCTATT
>PDWI01003453.1_pt1 | contig 22283 bp, 18 predicted proteins | sample 1430891 | NCBI WGS metagenome assembly PDWI01 (sample SAMN01162508, study PRJNA174530) | Oral metagenome, whole genome shotgun sequencing project. | biome: Marine environment; feature: Marine mammal; material: Swab sample of the gingival sulcus; isolation source: swab sample of gingival sulcus... | reverse complement strand
TATAATACGCCACCTAAACGCCGGCGTAGCTCAGTTGGTAGAGCAACTGACTTGTAATCAGTAGGTCGTAAGTTCGATTCTTATCGCCGGCTCCATATTTAAAGCCAAGCAAGAAATTGCTTGGCTTTTTTACTATCTAAAACAAGATACTTTTTACAAAATACTCTCTTTGTTTACTCTCATTATGGCGAATCCGCATTCATTGTGTATAATATAATGCACAAATACCGATAGCCTATTTTCTATTGGTCATTCTTTTTCTTTCATTTAACCTAAATCACAATTATTATGACAAACGCATTATGGGATAGCTGCCTTGAAAATCTTAGCTATGTGCTAACAGAACAAGATATTGATACGTGGATTAGACCATTAGATGCCGTCGAGGAAAATGGTACGTTAATTTTGTATGCACCTAACCCATTCGTAGAAAAAGAAGTTAAGAAAAAATATTTATCGGCGATTGAGCTAGCCGTAGCTAAACTTGAGCCTGATTATGAAGTCTCAGTCATTCATCAAATACGCACATTATTTGACGAAAATAAATCACAGAAAAAAACGGAAAAACCTGATGAGAAGTTTGCCAGTCAATTAAATCCAGAGTTCACCTTTAATTCATTTGTTGAAGGTTCATCTAACCAAATCGCTGCAGGCTCAGCATTAGGCGTTGCCAAAAATCCCGATGGGCGTTTTAATCCCTTACTCATATATGGATCAACAGGTTTAGGAAAATCGCATTTAATGCACGCTATCGGTAATTACATTAAAAAAGAAAATGCTAGAAAAAAAGTGGTTTATCAAACGGCTGAGCAGTTTGTCGCCGAAATGGTCGATTCTATCTCTAACGGTAAAATTGATGAGTTTAAGAAATATTATCGTAGCGTCGATGTCTTATTAGTTGATGATATCCAGTTTATTGCAGGAAAGGGGAAATCACAAGAGGAATTTTTCCATTTATTCAATACATTATTAGATGCTAAAAACCAAGTAGTTTTAACCTGTGATAAATATCCAAAAGATGTGGATAATTTAGAAGAACGCTTAAAATCTCGCTTTGGTGCCGGACTATCGGTAGCAGTTGAACCGCCTGATTTAGAAACACGTTTGGCGATTCTAAAGAAAAAAGCAGCTTTATGGGATTTTGAACTAGATGATAAAACTGCTTACTTTATCGCTGAAAAAGTTCGCTCTCATGTCAGAGATTTAGAAGGGGCATTGAATAGCGTTTATGTGGCTGCTAATTTTAGCCAAAAGCCTGCCAGTATTGAACTTGCAAAAATGGCATTAAGAGATATCTTAAATTCACAAGCACGCCAAATTAGCATTGATAATATTCAAAAAACAGTGGCGAATTATTACCATATTAAAGTGTCTGACTTAAAATCTAAATCACGCAAGGCAACACTTGCAAAACAACGCCAAATTGCCATGACAGTTGCTAAACAATTAACCAACTTATCTTTACCTGATATCGGTGAGGCCTTTGAACGTGACCACACTACTGTCATGCACGCTATTAAAAAAGTTGAAGAAATGAAAAATAGCGACCCACAAGTGCGTGAGGATATTACTAATTTAATAATGTTATTAACTTCTTAAAAATTAAATTTATTCATTGTACATTAAGTGTTAAACTATTCTTTTTGAACTTAACGAATTAACCCTATTAAAAATATGAAATTTACTGTCAAACGTGAACAACTATTTCCATTATTAACACGAGTTAATAGTATTGTTGAAAATAAAAGTACACAAAAAATTCGCACCCACGTTTTATTAAATGCCAATGACGGCAATTTATCACTTGTTGGCTTCGATAATGATATCAAAATGTCAGGAAGTATTGAGGCAACGATTGAACAATCAGGTTCAACTACCGTCAGTTCAGTGAAGTTATATGAAATCGTCCGCTCATTGACTGCCAGTGCCGATATTGCTATGGAACTCAATGACAACACACTTCATATCAGTTGTGGTAAAAGTAAATTCCATTTAGCGACTATTGATGCAGAAGAGTTCCCATTACCTGATGCCTATGTATTTGATAAGCAATTCTCTTTACCAGCACACGATATTGTTGGCTTATTTGGTTTGGTCAAATTTTCAATGGCATCAAATGACGTTCGCCACTACTTAAATGGTTTATTGCTACACTTTACCCAGACTGATTTAATGGCAGTTTCAACAGATGGACATAGGCTATCGGTAGCAGATATTCCTAATACGTTTGGTATCGATGAACAAAAAGCGATTATTCCTCGTAAAGCGGTTGCTGAGGTAAGCAGCTGGTTAAGTACAATAGATAGCAATATAGAAGTCAATCTCTCAGAAAGCCATATCCAATTTACCACTGGCACTATTGAAATGACTTCAACTTTGATTAATGCTGAATATCCAGCCTATGAAACCGTTATTCCTGAATTAGCAGAAAAGTTGATTGTTATTCCAAAAGAAGATCTAAAACAAGCCCTCGGAAGAGCTAAAATTTTATCCAGCGAATATGGTGTTGGTGCATCTTTATCATTTGAACCTTGGAAGCTCAACCTCAGTGCAAAAAATATGGAAAATGAAAGTGTTGAGGATAGCATCGATATTAATTATGACGGCGACAACATCAAAACAGCATTTAATATCAATTATCTACAAGACATATTAAATGTTATTGATAACGATAGCGTCACCCTCTCACTACAAGATAGTCATAGTAGTTGCTTGATTTATGATGCCGAGAAGGAAAATGCAAAATACATCGTTATGCCGATGAATATTTAACCTAATCTATTCGGATAACCACTCAATAAAAAGGGATAAACTTGTTGGTTTATCCCTTTTTTGTTACCCTAGGCTTAAACAATTATTGTTTCCTAAAAACACCATGAATAAGCATATGTTATCAAAAACAATTGTACTAAAATTTGGCACCAGTGTCTTAACACAAGGCTCTTTAATATTAAATCGCCCACAAATGTTAGATATCGTACGTCAATGTACCGAACTACAAAAACAAGGCATTAGGGTTATTATTGTAACCTCTGGAGCAGTTGCTGCAGGGCGTCATTATTTAGATAACCCAGAACTTCCCCCAACCATTGCCTCCAAACAGCTACTAGCTGCTGTGGGACAAAGCCAGCTAATTCAGACTTGGGAAAAACTTTTTGATATTTACAATATCAAAATCGGGCAGGTCTTATTAAGTCGTGCTGACATTGAAGATCGAGAAAGGTTTTTAAATGCTCGCGATACGCTCAATGCAATGTTAGATAATCAAATTATCCCCATCATCAATGAAAATGATGCAGTCGCAACGGCAGAAATTAAAGTTGGCGATAATGATAATTTATCAGCTCTAGCTGCTATTCTTGCCCAAGCTAATCAGCTTTATCTCTTAACTGATCAGAAAGGCTTATTTGATAGTGACCCACGCACTAACCCACAGGCAAAATTACTATCGGTTGTCAGTAAAATCACTGATGAAATAAAGGCCATTGCTGGTGGCAGTGCATCGGGCTTAGGCACTGGGGGAATGAGTACCAAAATTACTGCTGCAGATATCGCCACCCGTTCAGGGATTGAAACGATTATTGCCTCAGGTAGTGATAAAAATGTGATTACCGATTTAGCTAATGGAAAAGACATCGGTACAAAGTTTATCGTCGCCAATGATTTATTAGAAAGTCGTAAACACTGGCTGTTTGCTGCACCGATAGCGGGTTCTTTACACATTGATGAAGGGGCTGAAAAGGCATTAAAACAGCACAAATCAATGCTTCCCGCTGGCATTACTGCCATTGATGGTAGGTTCTCACGTGGCGAAGTTATTTTGATAAAAAACACACAAAACCAAGCAATCGCAAGAGGAATGGTACGTTACAATAGCGAGGCTCTTAATTTAATTAAAGGGAAAAAATCACAACAAATTGAACAAATTTTAGGCTATCAATATGGCGCCGTGACAATCCACAGCAATGATATGGTTCTGTTATAAAAAAGATAAAAAAGGATAAAAGATGACAACAAACTTAACTGAAATAGGTAAAAAGGCAAAACAAGCCGCGTATGAGCTTTCTCAACTCTCACATCAACAAAAAAATAATATTCTTGATGTTATTGCCATCAGTTTAGAAAAACAAACCGACGCTATCTTAAAAGCAAATACTCTTGATATAGAAAAAGCCAAAAATAATGGTTTAAGTGATGCACTGATTGATCGCTTACTTTTAACCGAAGAACGCTTAATGGCTATCGCTAATGATGTGCGTCATGTTATTTCATTAACTGACCCTATTGGTCAAGTTTTAGATGGCAGTCGCCTAGATAGTGGCTTAGATATCAAACGTGTTTGTGTACCACTAGGCGTTATCGGTGCGATTTATGAAGCCCGCCCGAATGTCACGATTGATATTGCTAGTCTTTGTTTAAAAACAGGTAATGCTGTCATTTTACGTGGAGGGAGCGAAACCCAACATTCCAATAAAATTTTAGTTGAAGTCATTCAAACAGCACTCAAACAAGTTGGAATATCAGAAAATGCCGTACAACTCATTACCGATACCGATAGACAATTAGTGATGGATTTACTGAAGCTTGATGAATACGTGGATATGATTATTCCACGGGGTGGAGCTAGATTACAAGAACTATGTAAGCAACATTCAACCATTCCTGTCATTATCGGTGGTATCGGTGTCTGTCATTTATTTGTCGAGGAAACTGCTGATTTAGATAAATCTATTCCTCTGATTGCAAATGCCAAAACACAGCGACCAAGTACGTGCAATACTTTAGAAACCTTATTGGTACAGCAATCCATTGCTGAGCAATTTTTACCAAAACTTGCACAACGATTACAACAAAAATTCGTTAAATTTCATTGTGATAAAATTGCTTACAATATTCTACAAAAGGCAGGATTTGAAGTTCAGCAGGTAACAGAACAAGCCCTTCGTCAAGAGTGGTTATCTACTGACTTAAATGTTGTCGTAGTAGAGGACATTCAACATGCAATTGCCCATATTCGTGAATACGGTAGCCAACATTCGGACGGTATATTAACGCAACACCCACAGCTTGCTGAGACATTTGTCCGTCAAGTGGATTCTGCTTGTGTCTATGTCAATACCAGTACTCGTTTTACCGATGGGGCACAATTTGGACTGGGGGCAGAAGTCGCTGTTAGCACGCAAAAATTACACGCACGTGGACCGATGGGGTTAAGTGCCTTAACAACCTATAAGTGGGTGTGTTCAAGTGATTATGTGAGTAGGCACTAACAGATAATGAAATATAGTGGAATAGATTAGTTTTTGGTACAAGGCTTGCCGTCGAAGATAGTATAGTAATACAGTAAGACGGCATAACGCCGTACCAAGAATTAAGCTATTTCACTATAATAAAAAACAAGCTATCGGTATTTAAAATACCGATAGCTTGTTTTTTAAGTTGGGATAAAACTGATTTTTTGTCCCACAAACAATCACTGATGATTAAATCACCGTTATCCAGCCAAACTGATCATCAGCGGCACCACGCTGAATATCATTTAAGGCTTGGCGGAGTTTCATTGTATTACTTGCTTCTTTGCCTTGATTAACAGTGTAAACCTCATCTTGGTAAACCACTTCACCGACTGGTGCTAGGACGGCAGCAGTGCCTGATAAGGCAATTTCACCCTCTTTTGTCCATTCAATCAGTTCATCAGCCGAAATATCACGCTCATTGATGGTGTAACCTAATGATTCAGCAACTTGTAATAATGAGTCTCTGGTAATCCCTGGTAAAAATTCACTGCTTAGCCCTTTGGTTAAAATCTCTTTATCATTGATTAATAAGCAGTTGGCGGCGGCAGTTTCTTGTACATCGCCATTGGGAGCAAAGATGACCTGTTGGGCTTGGTATTTTTCAGCAGCACGCATCACGAGACTTAGAGCTGATGCGTAATTGCCTCCTGATTTCACCGCACCGATATGCGGAGCACAACGTAAGTCCTCCGTATTCAGTAAAACACGCAATTTATTTTCTGGCGAGAAATAATCGCCGACAGGAGAAATTAGCACAAATAACATTGCGGTTTCAGTTGGGGCCGCTGCTCTACCGATAGCTTGATCAGTACCGATTAACGTTGGGCGAATATAGGCAGAGCTTGGAAATGTCGGTACTTGGTCTTTGTATTTTGCCAATAAATCAACAATCATTGATTTTAGCTGTTCTGCGTCTGGCACTGGCAAATAGAGTCCTCTGGCAGAATTTTGCATACGTTTGACGTGATCATCTAGACGAAATACATAAACATCACCACTATCGGCACGAAAGGCTTTCATTCCTTCAAAACACGAACTGGCATAATGCAAAACGTGTGTCGCAGGGTGTAACGGTAAACTTTCTGATGACTGAAATGCCGTATCTGACCACGCTTTACCATCAAAGGTCGCCAATGTTATCTCATCAAAAAATTGTGTGCCAAACTCGTTATTCGCCATAGTAATTCCTCTTTTATATATTTTTAATAGTTGTACGATTTTATCGTAAAATAACCTGATTAATCAAATTATTTTTTGCAATAAAAAAGCCTTTGCTATTTGCAAAGGCTTTTCGATCAAACAAGCTAATGGCTAATCTTCTTTCAGGGCATAAATCCCTGGTAAATGACGTAAATAGCCGTGATAATCCATACCACAACCATAAATATATCGATCTTCTACTTCTGTGCCAACAAAATCAACATTAAAGCCTTCAACTTTACGATCATGTTTTTTGTCTAATAAACAACAGCTCATCAAGCTAGCAGGTTCATACTGCTGTAATTCTTCAACAATGCGTTTTAGCGTAATACCTTCGTCAAAAATATCATCAACTAATAAAACGTGCTCGCCTTTTAAGTCTAAATCAACTTCGGCTTTCCAAATTAAATCATTCGTGCCTTGGTTATTTTTATAGCGTGTGGCATGCAGATAGTCCATTCTGTGGGCAAATGCTAAACGGGTCAGCAAGTGTCCTGCTGGAATTAAACCACCATTTAATACGACTAAAATAATTGGATTTAAATTCGCATAGTGCAAATTTAACATTGTTGCTAATTTATCATAAGCTGCCGCAATACGGTTTTCAGTAATCAGACATTCACTGCGATTAAGGACATCTTCTAGTTCGGCATTGCTTAAACGGGTAGATTGTTTATCGGTCATTGTTTTTCTCGGTTAATCATTGAATGGGGTTAATAAGAGAGGGTTTTGCTATCATCGTGCATCACTTCACTGATAACATAGCCAGAGCCAACAATATCATCAACTTCAGGAATGAGTTCATCACCCCAACGTAGTGTGACGTGCTTGGTTGCTTTGATTTGCACCCCAGCAGCAATAGCTTCTTGTAACATTATCGCTACTGTTTTTTCATCATCTTTTAAGGTAGGAACCTCTTCAGCAACGCCTTTGACTAAAATTTCGCCAGCACGTCCTGAAAAAATCATCTCAACTTGATAATCCATAGAGGCAGCAACGGTAGCATTGTAGATAGGTTCGACAATTTCACAAGGGTTTCTTGGGTCACTATTATTGACAACAACTAATAATCTTTCAGACATAGAATATCTATTGTGGGTTAAAAGAACGAATTATACGCTGATTAAAAATACAGTCAAACCCAAACGCTTATAGATTACCCATACAGATTACCGATGCCGATAACTAAATCAAATCGACAAAACGCAGCACCGATAAGGCTTTTTCATATTTATCTTTATCCAGGCAACCTTTCTTGCGTTGCAGGGCACTTTGACGGATTTGTCGTACTTTATTTACCTCGAGTGTCTGGCTTGCAAAGGCAATTTTCATATCCTCGTGATTATTACATAATAAAATTAAATCACAGTGTTTTTTGGCTAACTCAATGCGTTGTGCCATATCACCATATTCAGCAGCACCTGCCATATCCAAATCATCACTGATAATACAACCATTAAAACCCAACTGTTGTCGTAAAATTTTATTCAGCCATACGGATGAAAATCCCGCTGGCAAATTATCAATCTGTGGAAATAAGATATGAGCGGGCATGATTGCCTCAATCCCTTGTGAAATAAGCTGTTTAAACGGTGGCAAGTCTGTTTTTTCGACGCAGGCAAAATCCACATCGTATATCGGTAATTGTAAGTGTGAATCAGCCACCACATTACCGTGTCCTGGAAAATGTTTTCCCACACCGATAGTGCCTGCCTCTCGCATGCCTTGGTAAAATGCTGTGGCTAATTGACCGATAGCCTCAACGTCGTGATGAAAAGCTCTATCACCGATAACTTGCGAAAAATCGGTTTGCACATCAAGCACGGGGGCAAAGCTAAAATCAATATCACATTCGGCAATTTCATATGCCAGCACATAACCCGTTGCCTTGGCAAGTGTTAAAGCTTTATCGCTATCGGTGTCGTATATTTTACCTAATGTTGCCATTGCAGGAATTTGGGTAAAACCTTCCCGAAAGCGTTGTACTCGTCCGCCCTCGTGATCAATGGCAATCAGTATCGGATTTTTTGCCGTTTGGCGAATGGTTTGGATAAATGCCTTAATTTGTTCAGGGTTTTCGTAATTACGCGTAAATAAAATTACACCCGCTGTGAGTGGGTGATTTAGCCACTTAATTTCTTGTTGGTTTAGGGTTTTTCCCTGAATACCAAATAAATATAAGGCGGTGTCGGTAAGCATTATCGGTCAATATGATTTGTTAAATTAAAAACAAAAATACCCCGAAAGTATGACCTATCGGGGTATCGGTATTTGATTGATGTCAAATTATAATGAATTAAAAGCATTAGTAAAGCCAGACAATGAACCCTCGACCTCTACATTTCTTTGGTCAATAAATGCCATTGCGATTTGTATCTTGCTACCTTTTTTCATCTTGGCAATAAGCTTATCATTCAAAGGAAATGATACATTACAACCCTCGGGATCACAAAAACTATAAGGTGCAGCCCCAATTTTTGTTTTATCAATAGAAAACTCTATGCCTACGGGTAAAACAACGAAAAATGGAACTTTGACAAAAGCAACCGATTCTTTTTGTGCTTCAATTTTACGAACAGAAAATCTGACAAAAGGTGTTTTCTTTTTATCAAAAATAATTTGGGTAATGCCACATTCTTCCTTATCACCAACTTTGACACATTCTACTTGCCAATCTTTGAACTTTTGTCCACTTTTAACGGCATAAGCATTTGGCATTAATGCAGCCAGTGATAGAATAGCACCGATAGCTGCTGTTTTTGTAAATTGCATTGATTTCTCCAACATAGAGTTTAATTAAAATAATGACAGCTATTGTAAAAAAAAACAGCGATAATATAAAGCATTAAATCGTAACATTAAAGTAAATCATAAAAATAACAATGACCAGTGTAAATAATAAAAAACGACAAAAACGTATCAGACGCCTAACTGCAACAGCAATAGAACAATATAATATGATAGAAGATGGCGATAAGATTATGGTTTGTCTATCAGGAGGAAAAGACTCCTATGTAATGTTAGATATGTTGATTCGATTACAAAAAATTGCCCCTGTGAGATTTGAATTACTGGCAGTTAATCTAAATCAGATGCAACCTGGCTTTGATGACACAATTTTGCCAAATTATTTGGAAAAACTGGGCATTAACTACAAAATTATTACCGAAGATACTTATTCTATCGTGACCGATAAAATTGAAGAAGGCAAAACAATGTGTAGCCTATGTTCCCGTCTGCGACGTGGGATTTTATATCGCTGTGCTGAAGAAAATGGTTGTAATAAAATTGCTTTGGGTCACCATAAAGATGATATTTTAGAAACTTTTTTCTTAAATATTTTCTTTGGTGGCACACTCAAAACTATGCCACCGAAATTACGTAGCGATGACGGCAAACATATTGTCATTCGCCCACTGGCATTGGTTGATGAAAAAGATTTGATTAAATATGCTGACGTTATGCAGTTTCCGATAATCCCTTGTAACCTCTGTGGTTCACAGGAAAATCTACAACGTAAAATGATCAAGTCAATGCTGTCACAATGGGAAATTGACTATCCAAATCGAAAGAGCACTATATTCAAGGCACTCACGAATGTCGCCCCATCACATTTGCTAGATTTAGATTTATTTGATTTTGTTAATTTGGAAAATAAATTGGCAGAGCATAGTACTAACGCTACGTCTACCAATAAGGATAATTCGTGGCTAATCCCCCAAAAAGGCGAAACGCCTATCGGTGGAGCCGTTATCAGCGAAAATGAAAAACCGATAGTCTTTAGACCATAAAGATAAAAACCAAACACCGATAGATTAAAATGCTTTCCACTTTAAAAAAGTGGTATTGAAAAAATTTCAGATGGTGAGTTTTAAGGTAAAATTGACGTTATGAGAAATTTTCCCTAACCCCTCTTTACAAAAAGAGGGGAGATCACTTTTCAGCCACTTTGGATATGCTTTATAATACCGATAGCTTCAAATACCGATAGGTATCTAATATTGTTATCTAAAACAATTACTACCTTTTGATGATGTTTTCGTATCATAACTATCTATCGTTAAATTACCACATTCTGGGTCACCCATATCACTTTTTGTAGCAACAATCGTATAAGCCTGTCCTAAATTGTCTGTCGTATCATCAATCGTGACACTAATCGTGTATCCCTTAATACGTGCATTAATCGTTGTGACTAAACTATCAATCGTTGCATTTGTATTGGTTGGGTCAACACCATCATCATACGTGCCATTATGATGATTATAATAGCGTTCTAATGCCTGACCGATAATCTGCATTTCAACTATAGCTGCTTTACGATTAGTTGTTTGAATAGAGTGTCGATAAGATGGGTAAGCAATCGTCGCCAAAATACCGATAATCACAAGAACAATCATTATTTCAATTAAGGTAAACCCTTTTTCTAATGTTCTGATTCCTCTTAGGGGGATTATCGGTCTGATCGGTGCTAATGTTCTCAATTTCATTTATTTCTCCGACTGATTCAACCCAGTGAATTAATATAACTTATTGATTACTTTACCAGATTGAATTCAGTGACTTAATTTAACAATATTATTTTTTCTTTTCTTCTCTTAATTCTCTCCACGAACTAACATAAGAACAAACTGGGATGGCCTTTTTACGTATTTTAGAACTACTACCCGTACTTGATGAAATAATTAGTTCACAAGCTCTCACACCTTTTTTCACCAAAGGAGCATCTGTCTCGTTAGTTTCAAAATACCCCTTCGTTCTTTTACCAGTGATTGGTACCAATATCTCACCACCCTCACCATCAGAAACTTTAATCATATCTTGATCATTAACTAAACTATCATCATTAGCATCAATGGCTGAGGCTCTCAAACGTTTTCCTGCATCAGCAGGATTAAAGACCATATCCCAGCCTTCAACACCTGCATCACCACCGCCACATTGTTCCTTACTTCCTTCATTATCAATATAACGCACTGTCCGATAGTTAATCACATCCTGTGACAACGCACCATAGGTCATCTTCGGTGGTTGCCAAGCACGTTCACTACCTTTTTTATTAAAGGTTAAATTAATTTTCCAGCCACGTTCCATTGTCCATGTCGTTGGTTTATTATTTGCCAAATAACGGACTTTTACTGTTTTACCATTAAATATCCCCGTTGTTTCTTTCATTTTAATGAGGTTTAGGTCTCCCTCTGAAATTGTGGTATTACGTGGATGCTCAGTACCCCCCTTATCAGTTGGAATCCAATCATCCCAAATACCATACAGTGCATTTGGTACTTTATTACTTAAATCCTGTACAGAGAATAATGCACCCGTACCAAAATGAACTAAATACCCTCCATTCGGATGTTTTATTACCAATGGTTTTGCAGTTATCGGTAAAAGAACCTCTTCTTTTTCTGGATTACCCTTGGCATCTTTTTTACCTGTGTCTATTTTACCTGTTGCAGTAAATAATGGTTTATTATGGACGATTTCCACCCCGCCATTTTTATCTGCTTTGGTAAAATCAAAGACCCATAAATTACCTTGTAAATCCCCTGCATAAGCTCTATCGACAAAGTTAATTTTTTTCATCTCGGCTTTTGGATAGCCAGCAAAATATAGTTGACTTAGCCCATTGGGTTGATTATCTAAAGTATTCGGTAATTCCAATTCCTGTATCGGCTTACCCGTAACTAAATCGAGCACGATTAATACCGCTTTACCTGACTCAGCATTATAACCATTACCCGTGACCATTGCCCACGTATTATCTTGTAATTGGACAATTGCAGGTTCCCACATAATGTTACCAACATTGCTTTTACCCTGTCTATTACCGTTCTTATTATTATATATTCTAGATTGTAGATCACTGTATTCCCATGCACCATCAATAGTCGTAGTACTGGTCACATCTAGCGCATAAATACCTTTACCACCACCACCAAAACCGCTAACTAAGAATTGTTTCCAAGTATCATTTTTATCGTTATCGGTAGTTGAGTTGCCTGTATTGACCCACTGTATGGTAATTTTTCCATCAACAAGGCTTAACTGTCGTTTAGGCACGACTGTCTGTGCCAATCGATTATAAATACTGACAGGCACATAAGCAAATAACTCATCTCCTGTCTCTGAGTCAAAGGCATGCAGCATACCGTCATTAGCATTGATGTACATTACTTCGTTTTTTTTATCAGATCCTGTCGCATTATATTTAGCGATGACATTTTTTCTATAGTTTTGATAAGCATCACCCGTTTTACTCAGATAAGCTAAGGTCAAATTAGGTTTACCCGCAAAGACAGCCGATGAACGCACCAAGGCACCTAGAATATTTCGTTCTGTGCCACACTTATCCTCTGATAATGGGTTATTATAATCATAATGATACTGGCTACGACTTCTGAAAATACCAGTGCCTTCTTGGTATTGACAGTCAACATCAAAGACTTGCTCCTTACTACTACTCCCCCTAATATACTTAAATAGTGCCGAAAGTTTTTCATTATTTGCAAAAATGTTATCGTTGGCTGAAATAGAGGCAAATATTTTCTTGGTTTCCTTATCGCCATTGATACCGTCCAATATCTGATTGCGTTGGTATAACGAAACCGTATCATTGTCAGCTAGCGTTTCAGAAATTTTGAAGGCATCATCGGCAAAATCCATCAATTCATAGGATAATTTGGTATTGCTTGCCAAATTGCTATTCGCAACTATCTCAGTAAGCTTTATGCCAGAGGATTTAATTTTTACCGTAAAAATTTTACGTTTATCATAATCCATATCCCTCAATTGTTTTGCTGCACTCCAGTTTAACTTATCACAAAAATCGCCTAATAAATGTCTGTGACCCGTGCGTTTTTCATGGGCATTATCATCTTCATCAGTGTTATAATCCTCAAAACATTTCTCAGGATTTTCCCCGTTATACATCTCTTGTTTAAGTAAATCCCCTGTAAAACTGTGACTATCATAACGTGTCGTTAAATAAGCATTACCTATATTTTTTGAACTAATTGATGTGCCTGCTGCACCTGTTGTACCTGCTTTTTCATCAGGGTCCTTAGATACTCGTGCCATAATCTCATCAAAAGCTTTAACAACATCTTTACCGCCTTTGGCGTTAAAGAATAATCCTCGTCCAGCCATGGCTGTCCTTGCCATATCGGTAATTGCATTACTTGATTTAAGCCTAAAGCTATTCTTAGCAAACTTATATTCTTCCTTACCATCAATAAACTCTTGTCGATCTATACCATCTTCGATCATTAAATCGACAGCTTTCCAAACAGCCTCCTTATCCTTACATGTTTCTTTATTTTCTTGGTCTGCATTAGTACACGTTGTGTTTTCTTTCATGATAAAGACCTTCTTTGCCTCCTCTTGAGTAGCAGGTGGATTAGTATGAATGTCTTTATATTCCGTTTCATCTAAGCCAAAACCAATCGTGTGAGTATTAATGTGTTGCCAAGTGGCCAAGTCATAAAACGGGTGCCAAAAGGCTTTGCCTTGATTTTTATAGACACCGTAAGTACCATCAGATTTAATATAAGTTTCCAGCTTATTTTCATCAGGAACAATCATAGATCCGCTTTGTCCTGTGACATTATTATCTTTCTTATTATCCAAATCAGTTGCCCATGCTTTAAAGGCAAGGTCAGCAAGATGTATCATACTGTCAGCCGCTGTTTCTAAACGTGTTTCACTTTTATAGGGGAACATTGGCTTATACTCATATTGGGTATAGCCATCATTCCCAGGGTTTTCTATACCCGTATTGGCATCAATATAAGGTAGCTGGAAGGTTTTTTCTGTCGTGACATTTTTGTTATAGTCATTATTATTTTCTATACTATTATCATTCCAGGCACCATCCGTAAACATAATATTATGGTTTAAACGACAGGTGTATTTATTATTTGTTTGTTCATTAAAGGGTTGACTTGGATTTTCTAAAAACAGACGCCCCTCGCCTCTGGCATCGTCTTTAATCTCATTTAACAGCTCTACCATAGTAGTACGCAGTGGTGTACTACCAAACGTATCAGATGGGGTAAAGGCAAATAGCCATTCATAAAAGTTTTTCAAGTTTTCTTCATTATTAACTTTTAACTGGATAGGATTCACATAATTACTTGCTAATTCATGGAATTTTTTAGCAATTTGACCATCTGTAATGGTGTCACTACGATGATGTTGCAATGCTTGGTAACCATAACGAATATCTTTATAGCTACCATCTTCATTAATTAAATTTTTATACAATGCCAAAGACAGTCCGCTTTTTACTGCCAATATTTTCGTAGAATAAAAAGTTTTCCAAATCTGACAATTTTTTTGTTGGAACACTTTTTTATCTCCAACAGCTTTTTCTACTGCCTTTTCACACGTATCATCAGCTACCATCACAAAACCTGAAAACCACAGACCAGGAATAATACTATGCTTTCCTTGAGCCTTAATAATTGGATTATCTTTTAATGCTTCTTTACTACCAATGTGTATGGAGGTTTTAAAAATCTTTCCATTACTTTTATAAAGCTCTTTGATTGGTATATTGAATTTAGTTTTTTCTAGCACTTCCCCAAACTCTGCTGGTGTCATTGGAAATGTTTTTCCTTGAAGTGCACTATCAATACTATCGTTTTCAATCGGAAGTTGACAAACAGAATCTACTGCATTAATACCAATAACTTTACCACCTTTCATCCAATCTGACGTTAGTCGATAACACATTTTCACACCCCAATTGTATTGGGCATACAACTGGAAAATATCTCTTGGAATACGACGGACTGGGTTCCAGGAGTACTGATCTTCATATTCTTTTTTATAGAAAACAATATTATTATTGCTAACATCACTATCTACATAAATATACTCACCATTTGCATCTTTAGATTTTATCTTTCTTGTTTCATGCGTTACGCTATAAATGTCTTCATAGGGTTTTAATTTACCGTTAGACTCAAAGAAGGTTGGATTTTCCGACGGAAAACCCACAGTTCTATCGTAAATAATATCCCAAGTATTATTGACATCACTAGGCAAGGGTAGTTCTTGACCTTTATAATCCACAGGAATTTGATAAACCGTATCTTCATCGTAGTCAACAATACCATCAACAACATAACCATCACTGTATGAGGCTAGATTCTCTAAATTCTTGACATACTTTTGATAGTTCTCATCACCTAATTCGACATCAGTATTATCAAACTCTTCATACTCCATGCCTTCCTTCATCTTAAAACCACGACCAGATAAAGTCGTCATTGACATTGATTGGTCGAGTGTCAGCCACATATTCGATGGAGCATTTTTAAATTCCCCACCCCAACCGTTGGAAATCACTGGGGAAATATCGACTTTGTTATCCGAAAACACAGGGGATAACATCATCCCTTGTGAGACAATGATGGTTAAAATGATTTGATTAATACTTTTCATAATTTAATCCTTTTTTATCCTTTATATTATACTGCTTATAACTCGTTGTGCGTTATTAACATCTCTACAATCTTAGCAAAATCAATCCCCCCTTTAGAAAGGGGAAGATTAGTTCGTTGTAATTTATAAGTTTTTTATAAAAAACTTATAAATTACCGATAAATACACAATGGGTCTGTTTATATTGTTCTTTACTTTATTGATTCACTCTAATAATAAGCTATCGGTATTTAACTAATCCAGTTTGACAAATACTGCCTGAATTAGCACATTTTCTCTGGCATTTTCTGCCGTTTTAGTAATCCCAGGTGGAAAGCCTGTTGCCTTTATCGTAATAAGATAAAATGACTTTTGCTTTAATTTTTGAATACTGCTCTCACAGGAGTCTAAATTACCACCACAAAAACGAGGTTTATTTGCACTAATCGCCGTTGATGTTAGCTCTTCAACAAAAGTGTAAGTTTCAATATGGTTGAGATAGTTATTTGCTGTCACATTATCGGTAAACTCTGATTTAACAGCTAATTCCCAAACCTTCTCATTATCAATCTCTTCTATGAAGCCTAGGCATTTACCATCTTTCTTAACTTGACATTGAGAATTGAGTTCAGCCCTTAACTTATCCCTTGACCAAATAAAAGTATCCTCACGACGAAAGTCATTGTCATCACTTTTTGCCTCTGCAATATTAAAGTTTTCTGCAATGGTTTTATTGGCTATGCCATTGCCTGCTTTAGGGACACCGTTAATTGTCCCCAAATACGCAACTGCCCGACGTAATGTCTGCTCTGCTGCCTCAAAAACTGCCCCATAGCGAACATCAGAACCTGCTATTTTTTCACTTTCTTTAGCATTTCTGACTGCCGTTAGCCCCATAATGGCAAAGACAAAAATGATCAGTAGGGCGGCTAATAAGGCTAAGCCCTGTTGTTGATTTTTTCCTTGAAAATACTTCATTATTCCTCTCCTATTACCAGGTTTTCGCCGTATTTCTGAAATTTACAGATCGGTTGAAAACCTTTCTAGGCACGCTATCGGTAAACGTAATTTCACTATCATCATTAATATTATCAATGTCCTTATCGGTTCTCGGTAAATAAACGATATAACTATCTGGACCACTATAATCTGGTTGATCTGCTCTGACTAGCACATAAATTTCCGCTGAAATAATTTGATAATTATCTGTTTTATCTTTGATATCATCTTCAATTTCTTTAGCCGTTTTAAAACCATCTAACACGCCATCTTGTCCCTTGGAATATGTTCCCGTAAAGACATCACGTTTATACTCATCAACACCAAAAAATATACGCATTGCCTCAACATTATCCATTAATCGCTCTGCCCTAGTCTTAAATAAAGAACGAATATATAACGTGTTTCTGTTTCTTCCTGTATCACCATTCTTTTTAATTGAGATCACTGATGCCATCAATGGGGCAACAATACTCATACCCGATGCTTTAACAGCAGAACCTTGTATTATTTTGATTTTTTCACAATCAGTGACAACATAATACTTATCATCTTTTATACTACTAGAATCAATATCAAAAAATTGATTATCAATACCAAAAAAAGTTAGATTATCAGTTGTTAAGGTTTGTTTATTAACCCTCACATTTGTTGTCTTAATACGCACACCTAACTGTTTAATCATATTTTCTAAATCATTTGCATTGGCTATTGGGCTATAGGATATTGCCTTATCAGTATCAGTTTTTACATCAGATATGTTTATCGATAGCTCCCCTATTTTTTTTGCCTCTGAAAAACGTTCACAAGGTGCTGATAACGTGTTCCGTAACTGAAAAGCGATATAGTCCAATGCCATATTACCTGATTCTTGTAAGTTATTATTATTAATTTGTGTACGACCACTGGTACTGAGAGCACCCATGCCACCAATAACACCTGCTATCACCACCAGTCCTAGGGTCAAAGCAATCATCATTTCAATTAAGGTTAGCCCTTTTTGCGATTTTCCTTGCTTAAAGCTGTGCATAAACACTCACCATATTTTGCTCAAGTTTACTATCAATTACTGCATTAAAATCAGTAGGACAATAGTCACCTTTATTCAAATCATCCAAGCTAATTACCTTACCTGCAGCACTGTTATCCTTCCATAAATAAGTTACACGCACAAAGCCATTTTTACTAACTCGGTAGCATAAAACGCTACTAGCTACCGATGACTGTAATTGCTGTTGGATAAAACCATTTTGTAAATTAAAAATAGCTTCACTATCACAACTAATTGATGATGAAGTTCTATGATCACTATGAGATGGGGTAATTACACAAGGCTTTGTACTTAAATCAATTGGATTCACTCCTTTTGTGGCTACACTGCTAGACTTGATATGCCCATTTATATCACTACCTTGAAAATACTCGATATTATTTCGTAATGTGTCGATAAAATTCTCAGCAATCACTATCCCTTGTGTACGCGCATAATTATTGTAACTAGACTTTAACCCCATTTGCTGTAATCGCATATAAGCCACACTACCAACAATCATCATCAATGCAGCAACTAACACCTCTAATAAAGCAAGTCCTGTTTGTTTTTTTAATCTTTTCATTACGCTTATTTCCCCACCTTACTTATTGGTAAAATTTTTCTATACGAATAGCACCTAATTTTGATAAAACAAGCCTTGCACCATACACTTGTTTTAATTTATCACCAATCTCTTTACCAGTATTACATTTATCTATTGTAATGTCTTTATTAGGAATATAAACACACAGTGTTGCGTTTTTAAATGTTGCTCCCCTTGGCATAATAGCGATAGCTGCATTATTACTCCACTGCACTCTAACCGATGACTTGTTAAAAGGTACTTTTTTAATCGCTTTTAGCTCAACAGATTGAGTTTTAGTCTCTGTTTCAGTACCATCATCATTTTTTGTTTTAATAATCATCGAACGATTAATTATTCGATAAACAAACCAACCTAATTTATCTGCTTTTTCGTCATTTTTAAATTTATCCCAATTGCCACAAATTGGGTGTTCCGCAGTAATATCATCAGTTGGACAAATATTAATTTGTCGCCCAGAGGTGCGTGCCGTACGTTTAGCTATTTTTAACGCACCCTCAAACCCACGAACAACATCCTGTACCTTGCTTCGATTCATGGTATTGGTAAAACTAGGCACTGCCATACTAATAAATATGCCCATAATCGCTAAAATAATGATTAATTCAACTAATGTAAAACCATCCGATGTGTGTTTTTTTATTTTCATTTATATGCCTTCTATGCCACTAACGATGTTACAAACCTAAGTTAAAATACCTATATATATAACTATTTTATACATAAAACCAAGAAAAAATGTAAAATTAACAAATAGTAATAAAATATTTCATTGCGTATTTACTACACTCTACAGCATCTGTACTATGCTCTATGGTATAATATATTAAATAATATTTTAAACCAATTGACATAAAAACAAATGATTGTACTAGGCATAGAAAGTAGTTGTGATGAAACAGGTATCGCTTTATTTGATACAGAGAAAGGCGAGCTGGCACATCACGTGTATAGCCAAATTGATTTGCACCGACAATACGGGGGCGTAGTGCCAGAACTTGCCTCACGTGACCATATTAACCGTGCAATCCCTCTCATCAACCAAACGATTACCGATGCCAATATCAACAAAACCGATATTGACGCCGTTGCTTATACAGCTGGCCCTGGGTTACTGGGTGCCTTGTTATGTGGTTCATCAATTGCTCAATCAATTGCCTTTTCATTAGGTGTTCCAAGTATTCCTATTCATCATATGGAGGGACATTTACTCGCTGCTCTTCTTGATAAAACCAACCCACCACCACAATTTCCCTTCATTGGTCTGCTGGTATCGGGCGGGCATACCATGTTGATTTTAGTCAAGGCTATCGGTGATTACCAAGTGCTTGGCTCAACTCTTGATGATGCTGTTGGCGAAGCCTTTGATAAAACCGCAAAATTAATGGGACTGCCCTACCCTGGCGGGCCAGAACTCGCAAAACTTGCTGACCAAGGTAATGCTGATGCCTTTCAACTCCCACGACCAATGACCAATCGTCCTGGGCTAGATTTTAGTTTTAGTGGACTAAAAACCCAAGTCAGATTACTGATTGAAGACGAAGCCAATTATGATAAAGCCGATATCGCCGCAGCCTTTCAATTAGCCGTTGTCGATACGTTACTCATCAAATGTCGCCGTGCATTAAAAGAAACAGGGGCAAAAAGTTTAGTTATCGCTGGGGGCGTTGGAGCAAACCAAGCACTACGCAAAAAATTAGGTGATTACTGTCAGAAGAATCAAGTCAGTTTACACATTCCACCGATGTCACTGTGTACCGATAACGGTTTGATGATTGCCCATGCAGGTGCTTTACGAATTGCCCAAGCCAAATATGATTATTCAATTAATTGTGTGGCACGCTGGAATTTAGATGAGTTATCAAGTATTTGATAGCTCATCACTATAAACTCGTTTATCAAGAAACAAAATCAAGTATCTGCTGTACCGATAACCCTGCTAATCCCATTTTCTCTAAGGTTCTTCCCTTAGTAAAATAGTCTGTGTCATTGTAGGCATTATCAATGTGTAAACACGCCGTAATTATCGGTACTTCAATCCCTAACAATTGGGCAAATTCATAACAGGGAACCAACAAATAAGCCGCATCTTCAGTGATATATCGGTTACTTGAAGCACTTGGAGCACTATTTAATTTTCCATGAGTTTCAGAGGTTCTATTAACCTCATAAACACTCTGACAATCCATCGCATATAAAGCATTCATCATATCAAGCTCTGAAGTTAATTTTAGTCCTAACCCCTTACCGATAGCTTGGCGTTCCTCTTCCATTACAGCGGCGGCTTTGGCTGTAGCGGTTGAACAACAGTCTTTATAATAGTTAAATTTACCTTCAAAATTTTCTAGCAAACCCATATTTAATGTGGTTAATAAAGGGTGACCGCCAAAATTAATATTTTCCAAACCTGCACACACCACATTATCTAATGCAGTTAGCGGTAATGGGAAAACAGGTGTTAGACGAGAAATGGCCTCATCGGTACGAGAAGCAGGCAAAGCTGATAATGGTAAAAATTCTTTCATTCCCAAAATCGCTAACTGGGCAGGGGCAACAATGCGTGTTGCCCATGGAATAGAAATCGCATCAACAAATAAAATATCTAAGTCTTTATAACCTTGTTCATTTTTGATTCTATTTAACACCAACGAACCATAATTTCCTGGCATCATCATAATCAGCTGACCGTCTTTGAGATATGGCAACATTTCAGTAAATAAAGGTTCTTGGGCAAATGACGGTACAGGTATAATTAGCAAGTCAGAATATTCAATCGCTGTTTTTAAGTCACGAGTAATACAATCAATTTTTTCAAAGCCTGCAAAACTCAGTGACACTTGGTTAAATTCTGCTAATGCCTCGATGCCGCCTTTTTCTTCTATATCAGTGAGTGGCTGGTCAAAACCCTCAGCACCATATAAACAAACATTTACACCTAATGAAGAAAAATGATAAGCAGCTGTAAGTCCTGCATTGCCCGAACCGATGATTGATACTTTGTAAGTCATAAATACTCCTATTTCATAACTACTAAAACAATACAATACACACAATACCGATAGCCTACTTTTTCGGTACCACTTTATCAGGATTCATCAAATTAAATGGATCAAAACTATGTTTAATACGCCGCATTAAGTCCAGTGCAACGGGATCTTTGTAGCGTTTCATATCAGCGACTTTTTGGCTACCGATACCGTGTTCAGCACTAAATGATCCATTTAAACCATCAACTATATCGTGAATGGTTTCATAAAGTTTATCTTGATACTTCGATAGATACTCTTCGTCAGTCATTGTGGTTGGACGAGTAAAGTTATAGTGCAAATTCCCGTCGCCTAAATGTCCAAAAGGGTACGGACGAATATCGGGGCAAATGGATTTTGCCACAGCAATGCCTTTGTCAATCAATATCGGGATTGCAGAAATCGGTACCGATACGTCAAATTTTAGTGACACACCTTCGTTTTTTTGCACAGCGACAATCGTTTCTCGAATTTGCCAGAAGAGTGCTTTCATATCTTCGTTTTGTGATACGGTAGCATCGACAACTAGCTCATCAGTCATTAATTCATCTAAAAAAGCAATATTATCATCAAATAAGCTATCGGTATTTGAATCTGCGATTTTGTACCAAATATACCAAGGGTGCTGATTGCCTATCGGGCATTTCAACTCGCTATGTTTTTCCATAAATTCAATGGCAATATTCGGCATTAAT
>PDWI01003451.1_pt1 | contig 22290 bp, 17 predicted proteins | sample 1430891 | NCBI WGS metagenome assembly PDWI01 (sample SAMN01162508, study PRJNA174530) | Oral metagenome, whole genome shotgun sequencing project. | biome: Marine environment; feature: Marine mammal; material: Swab sample of the gingival sulcus; isolation source: swab sample of gingival sulcus... | reverse complement strand
CATGCATGAAAGAGCGGCAAAGGGCATTGGTTATCTGCCCCAGGAAGCATGTATTTTCAAAAAATTATCCGTGGAAGAAAACATTACGGCTATTCTGGAAATCATCACCAGGGACAGAAACAAAAGCCGGCAAAAGACAAAAAAACTGCTGACAGAACTTGGCATTGATGGCCTTGCAGGACAAAATGCCGCCTCCCTTTCCGGCGGAGAGCGTAGACGACTGGAAATTGCAAGACTTCTGGCGACAGATCCGTTATTTGTGCTTCTGGATGAACCCTTTGCAGGGGTTGACCCCCTGGCGGTTATCGACATCCAGCAGATCATCGAAACATTGACGACCAGGGGAATCGGAGTTCTGATCTCCGATCACAATGTACGGGAAACCCTTGGTATCTGTCACCAGGCATATATTATGGATCAGGGCCGGGTCATTGAATCCGGCTCCCCGGAAAAAATTTTGTCCAGTAAGGTTGCAAGAAAGGCCTATTTGGGGGATAATTTTTCCCTGTAACAAACTTGAGAATAGATGTAACGTCAAGAAAAGAAGCTAAAAATCTACCATGAGTATTGGTTTACAACAATCCCTGAACGTTTCCCAGCAAATGCAGCTGGTCATGACGCCCCAGCTGCAAATGGCCATCAAGCTGCTGCAATTGTCTCGCATGGAGCTTGCCGAAATGATCCAGCAGGAAATGGAAATGAACCCGGCCCTGGAAGAGATGTCCCATGAAGACGACGGCCAGGAAAACCTTGCAGGCGAAGATCCGCTTTCCCAGGAAGCCGAAGCAGGCACGGACAGCGAAGATGTCCGGGAAGTAACCATGGACGACAATATCCCAGCAGACATGGACTGGGAAAACTATATCAACGAATACAATTCCACCGGTCGGGTGCACATGGAAATCGAACACACCGAAGCGCCCAACTACGAAGCCTTTACCCCGGAAAAAACCACCCTGGAAAAGCATTTGAAATGGCAGCTGATGATGCAGGAATTTTCCGATGAAGAAAATAACATCGGTGAATTGATCATCGGTAATCTGAACCAGGACGGCTACCTTTCCACTCCCCTGGAAGACATCTGCACCCAGGCCCAGCAGCCCATGGGAATTGTGGAAAAAGTGCTTGGGATACTCCAAGGTTTTGATCCTCCTGGAGTCTGTGCCAGAAATTTACAGGAAACCCTGCTCATTCAGGTTGCCCAGCTTGGCATCACAGACAAAAACATCATCAATATCATCACCAACCATCTCAAAGACATTGAAAACCGGAACAGCAAAAAAATTGCCAAGGCATTGAAAATTTCCGTGAACCAGGTACGCGCTGCCGTGGAAATGATCCAACGTCTGGAACCCAAGCCCGGCAGGCAATTTTCCATGGAAGAGCCAACCTATATCACCCCGGATATTTTCGTATACAAGGATGAAGACGGCTTCAAAATCGTTATGAACGATGACGGTTTGCCCAAGCTGCGGATCAACCAGTTCTACCGGAATGCCATTGCCAGGGGACAAAAACTGCCCAAGGACGCAAAAACCTATCTCAACGAAAAAATGCAGTCCGCATCCTGGCTCATCAAAAGCATCCACCAGCGCCAGAAGACCATCTACCTTGTCATGGAAAGCATTATCAAATTTCAGCATGAATTTTTTGAAAAGGGTATCGCATATTTGAAACCTTTGATCCTGAAAGACATTGCCGAAGACATTGATATGCACGAATCCACGGTGAGCAGGGTGACTACCAACAAATACGCCTATACCCCCCAGGGCATGTTTGAGCTGAAATACTTTTTCAATTCCTCCATTGAACGCACCGGCGGTGAATCCATGGCCTCGGCCTCGGTAAAGGACAAAATTCGTCAGCTCATTGAAAACGAAGATCCGTCCAATCCATTGAGTGATGAAAAGATTGCGGAACTCCTTCAGGACTCCCAGATCAAAATTGCCAGAAGAACCATATCCAAATACAGAAAAGTATTGAACATATTACCATCAAGCAAAAGAAAACAATTTTAATTTCCGTCAGAACGACAGCAAGGAAAAAGATAAGGACAAAACAGAGAGTATCATGAAACTGAGTGACATCCTCCACGAAAAAGCCATCATCCATGAAATGCAGTCCAGAGACAAACACGGCAGCCTCGAAGAGTTGGCACAGGTTGCCAGTAATGCTACGGGCATGGACTTTCATCAAATTCTGGAAGTCTTGGAAGAAAGGGAAAGCCTTGGCAGCACCGGTATCGGCGGAGGGATCGCCATCCCCCACGGAAAGCCTGCGAATATGGAAACGGTGTTTCTCGGACTTGGCATCAGTCAGAATGGAGTGGATTACGATTCCCTGGATAACAAACCTGTCCACATCTTTTTTGTCATTCTCACACCGGAACATTCAACCGGAGGACATCTCAAAGTACTGGCCCAGGTATCCAGGCTCCTGAAACAGGAATCCTTCAAGCAGGCACTTATTGCAGCAAAAACCCCAAAAGAAATCTTTGATCTTGTTGGGGAACAGGATGAAGAATTTTAATGACTTCCCTCAGGGTTTACATCATCACAGGTTTGTCAGGATCGGGCAAAACTACTGCCATGCAAGCCTTTGAAGACGCACATTTTTATTGCGTGGATAATATGCCCATGGAACTTGTTCCCAGATTTCTGGAACTGCCCCTGAGACAAAATCAGGAATATAAAGGATTTGCCTTTATCATGGACATGAGATCCAAAACCTTTATGCAGGATTTTGCCCCCGGCATCCAGGAAATCACCGAGCTTGGATTTTCTCCTCAAATCATTTTCCTGGAAGCCTCGGTGGAAACATTGCTCAAACGGTTCAGCCAGACAAGAAGGCTCCATCCCCTGGATGAAGGCCCGTCCCTGCTCACAAGTATCCAGGCAGAGATACAGGCAATGGCCCCCATCAAAGAAGCTGCCCACCACAGCATAGATACCAGCAACTATTCCACCCACAATCTGAAATCCAGTATCCTTGATCTGCTGTCAAAAGATGACATTGCCGCTCCTGGATTAAAAATCAATATCATGTCTTTCGGATTCAAACATGGGGTACCCCAGGACGCAGATCTCATCATGGATGTTCGATTTCTTGATAATCCCTATTTCATCCCTTCCCTGAAGCATCAAAACGGAGAATCAGAACCTGTTCGGCAGTATGTCCTGGGACAGCCGAAAGCAAAGGTCTTTATGGAAAAATACACCCAATTACTTGACTTCTTGATACCATTGTATAAAAAAGGGAATAAGTCGTACCTTACCATATCCATTGGCTGTACAGGCGGCCGCCACAGAAGTGTGGCCATTGCCAGAAGTCTTTTCAACCACATCAAAAAAAAGGAGTTTTTCGCCGGTATCACACACAGGGATATTGACCGAGATACAAAATAAAATGCCAGGAATCTTAGTTGTTACCCATCCTGATTTGGGGCAAGCATTGGTAAACACAGTTGAACTTATTTCTGACAAACCAGTAGACAGAGTTGCCTATCTTACCATTGATACAAGGGAAGAACCTGATCTGCTCAGGGGAAAAATACAAAACGCCATTGCTGAAATCCGTTCGGACAAGGGGGTTCTGATTTTCACGGATATGTTCGGCGGGACTCCTTCCAATCTAAGTTATTCATTTCTGGAAGAAGGAGTGGTGGAAGTCATATCTGGCGTGAATCTGCCCATTCTGCTCAAAGCGGTCACATCAAGGCAAAATATGAATATGCAGGAGTTGACAAGTTCCCTTGTTTCATCTGGCAAAAGAAGCATTTCCCTGGCAAGCGATATTCTGAAAGGAGCCAGACGATCATAGGTTTATGATTTTCTGAAATAAAAGGAGGCACAGGACAATGAGCATAAAAATCGGAATTAACGGTTTTGGACGAATCGGCAGAATGACTTTCCGGGCAATCATGGAACACCCGAACCTGGAAGTAGTTCATATCAACGATCTGACAGAACCTGCAACCATCGCACATTTGCTGCAATATGACTCCGTACACGGAAAACTTTCTGCCAACATAGAACATGCTGACAACGCCATCCTCATGGACGGCAGAAAAATCACGGTCAGCGCCTTCAAAGATCCTGCCCAGATCCCTTGGGAGGCTATGAATGCAGATATTGTCATGGAGTGCACCGGACTTTTCCGGGAGCGCAAAGACGCCTCCAAACACCTGGAAGGAGGCGCAAAAAAAATCCTCATTTCCGCTCCCTCCAAAAATCCGGATGCCACCATTGTCATGGGAGTCAATCATGATGAGTACAACCCGGAAGCCCATACCATCATCTCCAATGCCTCCTGCACAACCAACTGCCTTGCCCCTGTGGCAAAGGTACTCATGGAAGAATTCGGCATTGTATCAGGCATGATGACCACCATCCATTCCTATACCGGGGATCAAAAACTCCTGGATTTCCCACACAAGGATCTGAGACGGGCAAGGGCAGCGTCCATGTCCATGGTTCCCACCACCACCGGAGCTGCACAGGCAGTATCTCTTGTTCTGCCGGAACTGAAAGGAAAGCTCAATGGAATGGCCGTACGAGTCCCCACCCCCAATGTGTCCCTGGTGGATCTTGTGGTCATCTGTGAAAAAGACAACCTGACGGTTACCGATGTGAACCAGGCTCTGGAAGAGGCTTCCAGGGCAGAACTTTCCGGAATCATGGGATATTCCACCATACCCCTGGTCTCCATTGATTATAATTCCTGTCCTTTGTCATCCATTGTGGATGCTTCCTGCACAGAAGTCATCAACGGGAATATGGTCAAGATTTATTCCTGGTATGACAATGAATCCGGTTATGCCGCCAGAATGGCAGATTTGGCAAATATGGTGGGCAACCATTTGTAATAGACACAGGATAACGAAATATGAGCAGAACTCCTTTGATAGCTGCAAACTGGAAAATGCACAAAACCGTCTCTGAGGCAGCAGATGCTGCAAAAAAACTTGCAGGACTGTGCCGAAACATAAAAAACGTGGAGGTAATGATTGCTCCACCCTTTTTATCCATTCCGACAGTTTCCAGGGTGCTGACAGAAGAAAAGAGCGCCATCGCCCTTGCCGCCCAAAACCTGCACTTTGAAGATCAGGGTGCATTCACCGGAGAAGTCTCCGGCCCCATGATAAAAGATGCCGGGGCCAGCTATGTTCTCATCGGCCATTCAGAACGGCGGCAGTTTTTTGGAGATACGAACAACTGGACCAACCAGAAAATCCAGGCGGCGATTCGTTCAGGTCTTGTACCTGTACTTTGCGTAGGGGAAACAGAGGCACAGCGAAATGACGATCAGACCTTTTTTATCCTTGACAAACAAATCACAGATGGGGTAAAAGGCTTGGGTTCGGAGTCATTGAAGAATCTGGTGGTGGCCTATGAACCTGTATGGGCCATTGGAACCGGCAAGACCGCCAACAATGAGCAGATCAGGGAAGTCCATGAATTTTTGCGTTTCCTGCTGGAAAAACGATTTTCCAAAGAGTTGGCTGAGCGTATCAGAATTTTGTATGGCGGTTCGGTAAAACCGGAGAATATAAAAGGTTTAATGGAAATAGAAGATGTGGATGGTGCCCTTGTCGGGGGAGCCAGTCTTGATCCTGAAATCTTTATCCAAATCATCCGGTTCAAAGAGTAACACAAAAACATAGCGACTTTATGACAACATTTATTATTACCGTTCATATTATTGTATGCGTTCTTCTGGTATTAATTGTATTGCTCCAAAGTGGTAAGGGAGCAGAAATGGGAGTTTCCATGGGACAGGGGGCAAGCCAGACCCTTTTCGGAGCAGCTGGTCCTGCAACCATCCTGACAAAAATCACTACTGCCGTTGCCATTATTTTCATGCTGACATCCCTTTCTTTGGCCTATGTATCCGGTCACAGAAATGAAACAAGCATCATGAAACAGGTAAAACTTCCCACAGCTGCAACCCAGAAAGTAGAACCCCAGGCTCCTGCAACCAGCCGGGAACAGGGAGGGAAGGCCACAGAACAAGCTGAATAATTATCAGATTCAAATAATGCCGAAGTGGTGGAATAGGTAGACACGCACGCTTGAGGGGCGTGTGGGGCAACCCGTGGGAGTTCAAGTCTCCCCTTCGGCACCAAATTTTCAAACGCTGCATATTTTTCAATTGCGGCGTTTGTCATTTTTACTGGGGCTCTACCTTTACAGCCCCAGTATTTTCCAGCTTTCCTCCCGAAGGAAACTTGCATGAGTCAATCCAAACGAATTAACTGCCGCCAATGCCATTTTTTTTATGTGACCTGGGATCCCAATGGCCCCTATGGATGCAGAATGCTTGGATTCAAGACAAAAGTTCTTCCCAGCATGGCAGTCATGAGGGCTTCTGGTCAGCCCTGCAATTATTTCAGACAAAAAAATCCAAAGAATATCCAATCCCGATAAAAAATAGAAAACAAACCAATATATTCCCGGCATGAGCCTTCATATCCAAAATATTGGCTTTTTGCTTGATAAATTCCTCCTGATCATTATACTTACCCCTATGAATACTACAAACGAAAATCCTATACCTGACCCACGGGAAATCGAAAAAGAACTGGGCGAATTTCTCAATAAAAAATTCGGCGGTTCCGTGCAGATTATTTCCCCATCCATGGCCCCTGAAAATGCTCCGGTAAAAGAAGTATTTCCGGAAACAAGCAAAAAAGATCTCATCAATTTTGACATGAAGCCCAGGGATCTGATTCAATATCTGGATCAATATGTTGTTCGCCAGGAAAAAGCGAAATCCATACTGGCCACAAAAATCTGTACCCACTTCAACAGAATTCGCCACCAGGAGCAGAACAAGGACCATCCTGCCAGCATCACCGGAAACATAAAGTCCAATATCCTCATGCTTGGCCCCACGGGAATCGGGAAAACCTATCTGATCAAACTGATTGCAAAAAAAATCGGGGTGCCTTTCATCAAGGCAGATGCCACAAAATTTTCCGAAACAGGTTATGTGGGAGGTGATGTGGAAGACTTGATCCGGGATCTTGTCAAGGAAGCAGACAACGATATTGAACTTGCCCAATGCGGGATTGTCTACATTGACGAAGTGGACAAAATCGCCGCAAGTCCCAATGTCATCGGCTCCCAGATTTCCAGAACCGGCGTACAGCGGGCATTGCTCAAACCCATGGAAGAAACCGATGTGGATCTGAAAGTCCCCCATGATCCGGTGTCCATGATGCAGGAACTGGAACAATTCCAGAAAACCGGTAAACGGAGCCAGCGAAAGGTAAACACCGGAAATATCTTGTTCATTTTAAGCGGTGCTTTCTCAGGATTAACGGATATCATCAAAAAACGTCTGACAAAACAGACCATTGGGTTTGGTGCCAAAATTTCCCTTCCCATGGAAGAAACCGCCCTGCTGGATCAAACAAGGGCAGAAGACCTGGTATCATACGGATTTGAATCGGAATTCATCGGTCGTCTTCCGGTCCGCTGCGTATTAGAGCCATTGGAACAGGATGATCTGTACCAGATTTTAAGCATGCCCAACAATCCTGTGATCCTGAGCAAGCGTCTGGATTTCCTTTCCTATGGGATTGGATTGGTGTTCTCGGACAACGCCCTGCGATTACTGGCAGAAAACGCCTACAAGGAAAACACCGGAGCAAGGGGGCTTGTCAGCGCCGTGGAAGATGCCCTGCTGTTGTTTGAAGAAAAACTGCCGTCATCGGGTGTAACCCAGCTTCTTGTTACCGAAGAGCTGATCCGGGAACCTGAAAAAAACTTGGAAACCATACTTTCAGGAGAACAGGAAGAGGCTCTTTCCACGGAATACGAAAAAGAAGAAAAAGCCTGCCAGGAAGCCATCTGTGAACATATCACCCAAGACTGGAAACGATTGTCCCTGCAGCACGGCATTACCCTGACCCAGAGCCGATGCCAGATGGTTGCCCGCTATTTCATGTCCCATGTGGTGGAAATTGATGAAGCGGTTCGCCGGATAAAATCCTTCCACGATTCCATCAAGGAAATCCAGCTGACCATGGCAAAGAAGTATGATTTTGACATCACCTTTGAGGAAGATGCCGTGGACTTTCTCATGGAACAATACATTGACCACAATGCCACCAACGAAGAAATCATCCATCACCTCCATGAAAATTTTCATGATGGACTGAATCTCATACGGGAAAAAACCGGAAAATACCAATTTACCATGACCAGGGAGGCATTATCAGATCATGACACCTATCTGAACAATCTGATCAAAAAGGAATTATCATGATCGGTATTTCAAAACTGTATTGTGCCACGGTGGAGCCATCGGACACCCTTCGATATGCTCGCCATTCAGGGAAACTTCCCTCCCATCTCCTGCAATTTTCCGCAGATAAAAAGCCCGTCATCGTATGGAACATCACAAGGCGGTGCAACCTGAAATGCGTACATTGCTACGCCCAGAGTGAAAATATCGCTTACAACAACGAATTATCCCGTGAGCAGGCCTTTGCCATGATGGACGATCTGGCGGATTTTGGCGTACCTGTACTCCTGTTTTCCGGGGGTGAGCCTCTCATGCATCCCCATTTACTGGAATATGCCCATTACGCCGTGTCCAGGGGAATGAGAGCCGTCATCTCCACCAACGGCACCCTGATCACAAAGGAAAAGGCAAAAGCCTTAAAGGAAATCGGACTTTCCTATGTGGGCGTAAGTCTGGATGGTCTTGAACCCATCCATGACAGGTTCCGGGGAATCAAGGGAGCCTTCCGCATGGCCATGAGGGGAATTGAAAACTGCCAGGAAGCAGGAATCAAGGTGGGCCTGAGATTTACCATTAACAAAAGAAATATCCAGGATCTTCCCGGAATTTTTGATCTTCTGGAAGAAAAACAAATTCCAAGGGCCTGTTTTTATCATCTGGTGTATTCAGGCAGAGCCTCCCAGATTGCCAGGGAAGATCTCAGCCACGAAGAAACACGAAAAGCCTTGGATCTGATCATGGACAAAACCCGTGATCTGCACCACAGGAACAAGCCAAAGGAAATCCTCACCGTGGACAACCACGCAGACGGTCCCTATGTCTATCAGAGGTTGCTGGTGGAAAACCCGGACCGGGCAGCAAAGGTGCTGGAACTCCTGGAAATGAATGAAGGAAACAGCTCCGGCAGAGGCATTGGCTGCATATCATGGAACGGCACCGTCCATCCAGATCAGTTCTGGAGGGACATCTGTCTTGGTTCGGTTACGGAAAGACCTTTCTCCGAAATCTGGACAGATGCTGCCAACGAATTTCTCATGAAAATGAAAAACAAAAAAGCCCATGTCAAAGGTCGATGTTCCCAATGCCAATGGCTGGATATTTGCGCAGGCAATTTTCGTGCAAGGGCTGAATCCGTCTCCGGAGACCCTTGGGATTCTGATCCTGCCTGCTACCTTACCGACCAGGAAATCGGCATCCTGCAAGGGTAAAACATATATCACACTTATCTAAAATAATTATAAAGAGAGGAGACGTACATGTTATTTCCCGACTATCGTGGCAGAAGAATGAGAAGTTCTGCAAATTTTCGCAGAATGGTCAGGGAGACCGCACTCAGCCCGGATGATCTTATTTTGCCCATTTTTGCTGCGGAAGGAAAATCCGTGAAAAAGCCCATTGAATCCATGCCAGGACATTTCCAGTTATCCACGGACAACATCGTCTCCCTGGCAAAAGAAGCCCATGACGCAGGGATTCCAGGACTTTTGCTCTTTGGGGTGCCTGACAAAAAAGATGCCCTTGCAACCCGGGCATACGCAAAGGACGGCATTGTCCAGAAAGCCATTGCCGCTATCAAGGAACATGTACCTGACATTTCTGTCATCACCGACGTCTGCCTTTGCGGCTACACGGATCACGGCCATTGCGGTGTCATAGAAAACGGAGTGGTGGATAATGACGCCTCCCTGGATCTTCTGGCAAGAACTGCCCTGTCCCATGTGCAAGCCGGTGCGGACATGGTTGCCCCGTCGGACATGATGGACGGAAGGGTCACGGAAATCCGCCAGACCCTGGACGAAGAAGATTTCTCCCACATTCCCATCATGTCCTACGCCGTGAAATATGCATCGGCATTTTACGGCCCCTTTCGCGAAGCTGCCAATTGTGCCCCCCAGTTCGGCGACAGAAAAACCTACCAGATGGATCCTGCCAACGCCAATGAAGCCATCAGGGAAGCCATGATGGACGCAGAGGAAGGTGCTGATGTGATCATGGTAAAACCGGCTCTGCCCTATCTTGACATCATCTACCGGGTTCGCCAGGAGATTGATTTACCCGTTGGGGCTTACAATGTCAGCGGGGAATATTCCATCCTCAAGGCAGGGGGCCTCATGGGCTGGGTGGATACAAAGGCCGTTGTCATGGAATCCCTGATTTCCATCAAACGCGCAGGGGCAGATATTCTCATCACCTATTTTGCCCTGGAAGCAGCAAGGGAGCTTCTTAACAGATAAACAGGGAAAAGGAAACAAAGCCGCCAGATGAATACTTGTGTGAAATATGCCCCTGCCCCCATGGGCCATCTCCAAGCCATGGGACACATGACAGGGACAGCCATGTCAGATGCAAGACCAGGTACATCCAAAAAACACAATATTCGTCTGGTTGCATGGGAAACCACCAGAAGGTGCAATTTATCCTGTAAGCATTGCCGGGCTGCCGCAGAAAATCAAATCTATGAAAACGAACTGGATACAGGGGCTGCCTTTACCCTGCTGGAACAAATCCGGGAAGTGGGAACCCCCATCATCATTCTCACCGGCGGAGAACCCCTGCTCCGTGATGATATTTTTGACATTGCGGCCTATGGAACAAAACTTGGCCTGCACATGGTCATGGCGCCCAATGGTACCCTGCTGACCCCGGAAAACACAGCCCGTCTCATGGATGCTGGCATCAAACGGATCAGCGTGAGTCTGGATGGGGCAACCGCACAGGTACACAACAATTTCCGCGGCCTTTTCAATGCCTTTGAGCAGACCATGCAGGGCATCGGCATTGCAAAAAAAGCCGGGCTGCCATTCCAGATCAATACCACCATCACCAAAACCAATCTGGAACAGATCCCTGCCATTTTGTCCCTGGCAGAGGAACTTGGGGCGGTTGCCCTGCATATTTTCATGCTGGTTCCCACGGGCAGGGGCAAATACATCGTGGATTCAGCCATTGATGCCAGGGAATATGAACGAACCCTGCATTGGTTCTATGACCAGAGGGGCAAAACTTCCCTGCAGCTCAAAGCCACCTGTGCGCCCCATTATTATCGAATCCTGCGTCAGCGGTCAAAAAAGGATGGAATCCCTGTTACACGAAAAACCCATGGAATGGATGCGATAACCAGAGGGTGCCTTGCCGGGACAGGATTCTGCTTCATCTCCCATGTGGGCAGGGTGCAGACCTGCGGTTTTCTGGACATCACCTGCGGAGATATTACCCGGCAGACCTTTCAGGACGTCTGGGAGAATTCAACCATATTCAATGAACTACGCAACTTTTCCAACCTGAAAGATAAATGCGGCATCTGCGAATTCAAAGGAGTTTGCGGAGGCTGCCGCGCGAGAGCCTACGAAGCCACGGGCAATTATCTTGCCCCGGAACCCCTGTGTTCCTATGAACCCAAACGCATGAATGCATAAGGTCAATGGAAAACAAATGGTTGATATATCCATGACAGAATACGGCCAACCCCTTCCCATTCATGCGGATTTGCACAACCATACCACAGCTTCTGACGGAGATTTCACCCCCGAAGAACTGATTCAGCAAATGGCAGCAAAAAGGATACAAGTTGTGGGAGTAACCGACCATGATACCCTTGCAGGACTCAATGCAGCACTCAATGCGACAAAAAAATATCCCATAGAACTTCTGCCGGGAGTGGAAGTTTCCATTTGTTTTCAGCGACCTGAATTTACAGGCTCTTTGCACCTGCTTTGCTATTTTGACAAGAAAAGACTGAAAGATTCTCTTTTTATAGAAGAATTTGAAAAAATTCTTTCCCAGGCACGGGGGCAGACCCTGCTGGAAAGACGGGTGGAAAAAATCAACCATTATTTCGGGCCAGAGGGAATCAACCCTTTATTAAAACAGGAATTAACCTGTGAACAGATTACTCAGTTCAGCAACAACGTCAGTCGGCGGCATTTTGCCCTGGCCCTTGAACAATTCCATGGAATAAAAAACAAATCTGTACTTTCCGGCATTATCGGGAATGACAGCCCTGCATATCTTCCTTCGGGAATTGATCTTTCCGTTGCGGCAACATTGGTTCAAAATTTTCACCTCACACCGGTGCTGGCACATCCTGCGGCAGGTTCTTTCCCAGGTCCTGGACATTACAGGGAAGTACTGCCCCCCGTGGAAGTGGTAGAACAACTGCTCCCGGATTTTCTGCGAATGGGATTACGGGGGCTTGAAGTTCATTATCCCGGCCACACCAAAGAACACCGCCATCTGCTCATGTCATGGGTAAAAAAACACCATCTGCTGATTACCGGAGGTTCAGACTGCCATGACGGCAGCTTGCGTCCACCGGGAATCTCCGGTATATCCAGACAGGACTATCTTAAACTGGAACAGGAAATCCTTCGGGCATATCCGATCTGATATAAGAGAAAAAATGAAGGTCATTTAATAAGTTTAAAAAAATTTCATATAGAACATCTGGAACCCCTTCCTCACAGGAGGCTGAAGCCCCGCAAGTCTGCCCCCAAGGCGAAGAATTAAGTATGCTGTCCCGAGACTCGTCAACACTTGTAACTATCAATATATACCCAATTTCCGTTCTCAATTGCATTCCAACTCATCCCACACCCACTTACCGATATATGGCAAAATAGGCAACAGGTATTACCACCAGGGTAAACAGGGTGGAAGCCACCAGGCCAAAGATCAGTGCCCAGGCAAGACCGGAAAACACAGGGTCAAAGGTGATGGGAAAGGCACCAATGGCCGTGGTCAATGCTGTAAGCAAAATGGGACGCATGCGGATAATCCCGCTTTGCAGAATGGCCTGACGCAAGTCCATTCCCCTTTGGGTTGCCTCCTGGATAAATTCGATGAGAACAAGGGAATTTCGGATCACAATGCCACCCAGGGCAATCATCCCAATCATACTGGTTGCCGTAAGAAAAACAGGGTTATGAAATCCGCCCACAGCAGAAGTTCCCACCAGATTCAGCAGCCAGAATCCCGGCAAAATACCAAGTAAAGTCAAGGGAATTGCCATCATGATCAGTACGGGCATGAAAAAGGAACCAGACTGGATCACAAGCAGCAGATAAATGCCCAAAAGGGCTGCAGCAAAGGCAATTCCCATATCCCGAAATACCCTGAGGGTTATTTTCCATTCCCCTTCGCCGTTCCATTTCACCTTTGTCCCATGGGACATGGGATGTTTTTTCAGACGTTTCTGCAAATCCAGAATGGCCTCGGCAGGTGCCCGTCCTGCTGTATCAGCCAGGACATAGACCAGCCGCTCCAGATTCTTATGAAAAATTCCGGGTTGGCTGTCCACAAATTGGATGGTTGCAAGTTCTGCCAGGGGAACCATTTTACCGCTGACTGTTTTCAGAGGAATGGCCTTTATTCTGTCAATTCCTGATTTCAGATTTCTGGGCAGGGTCAAACGGATGTTCAAGGGCTGACGTTCCCGGGGCAAATGGATATGGGCAGGCACAAGCCCTTCCATGACAGCGGCAAGGGTCTGGGAAATGACCCTGGTATCAATTCCATGGAAAGCTGCCTTTTCCCGATCAATGACAATATCCACTTCCCTGTGCGGCGTTTCGGTCATGGTTTCAATATCCACCACAAAAGGCTCTTCTGCCATGAGGGATTTTACATGGTCTGCTGCTTCCAGCAATTGCCCATGGGAAATATACACAGGTGCATACACCTCTGCCACAATGGTGGAAAGCACAGGAGGCCCAGGCGGTACTTCCACCAGTTTCATCTTTGCCCCGTGCTGCTTTGCAATGGATTCCAAATCCTTCCGCAACCGCAGCACAATGGCATGACTTTGCTGTTTTCTGTCTTTCCTCGGCAAAAGATTCACACGGATATCCGCATAATTCCCAGCTTTCCGAAGATAATAATGGCGTACCATTCCGTTAAAATCCATGGGAGAAGGTTCCCCTGTAAAAGACACCACAAAGGTAACATCCTGTACCTTTCTCAGATATTCTTCAAAATCCCGGACAGCAGCATCGGTCGCCTCCGGCGGTGTTCCTTCCCCCATGTCAATGACAATCTGAAATTCATTCTTGTTATCAAATGGCAATAATTTCAAAGGTACCGCACGGAATACCACAAGACATGCCGATGCAAGCAGCAAGACCACCACAAAAAGAAAAAGAAACCATCTTTTGGATGCTGAATTCAAAAATGCAGAGACCACACTCTCATAGAATCTTGTTAGAAAAAATCCTTTTTTATCAATGGATGCCGCCGCTACGTCCTGATGCACATCTTTTCCCCATGATCCCCGAAGCAGCAGATATGACAGACAGGGAACCACCGTAAGGGCACACAGGGTGGAAAAGACAACTGTGAGCGGTACGTTAATGGCCATTGGTCCCATATACGGCCCCATCATTCCGGTAATAAAAAACAAGGGTACAAAACAGGCAATGATGGCAAGGGTGGAAATGATGACAGGAAGCAGCACCTCTCCAACGGCCATGATGGCTGCCTTCACAGGAGTCCCAACCCCCTGTCTAATATGCCGTTGAATATTTTCCACATTGGTAATGGGATCATCCACCACAAGACCAAGGGAAAGAATCAATGCGAACAGGGTTACCCGGTTCATGGTGTAGCCGAAAAGATAATTCACAAAAAGGGCCAAAGAAAAACTCACGGGCACGGCTACTGCCACCACCAGAGCCTCTTTCCACCCCAGGGTAAAGATGAGCAGCACCACAACAGACACAATGGCAAACCCCAGGGACTGCACCAATCCGCCCACCTTTTCCTTTGCTGTCTGGCCGTAATTTCTGGTTACCTGGAAATATACATCTTCGGGAACGACTTTGGCCTGTATCTTCTCAAATGCTTCAATGACTTCTTCGGCCATGGTAACAGCATTGGTGCCCCGTTTTTTGGAAATGGCAAGGGTTACTGCATGATAGGAAATATCAGAAGACAGATGTTCCGGGGATCTGCCCGGATTTTTGATGTCCTTTATGTCTTGAGAAAATTTTTCAGAAAAGGTAATCCGTGAATAGGTATCTGCCTCACAGGGCACATCCGCCACGTGGGCAACATCCCTGATATATACAGGTCTGCCATGGTGGATTCCCACAACAAGGGAGTTAATCTCATTCATTCCCATCAGAAAGGAACTCACCCGAACCGGAAACTGCCTGTTGTCACGGGAAAAACTGCCAGCAGTCACAGAAACATCAGCACCCTTCAGGGCATGGGCCACATCTGTGACGGCAACTCCCATGGCCTGCATTTTTTCGGGAATCAACTCCACCCGGATCTCCCGTTCCCTGCCGCCGTGGATGGTGGTTCTGGAAATATTTTTCACCCTTCCAATGCGTGCAAGAACTTCCTGTCCAATGCGTCTGAGAGCATAATCATCCTGGATTTGTGAATACAGGGTAATATTGACAATGGATACATCGTCAATTTCAACGGGCTTGATGACCCAGCCCTTAATAATGGAACTTGCCCGGTCAATGTTCATGGAAATCCGGTTGTGCAGTTTCACAAGGGAATCTTCCCGGTCTTCTCCCACAAAAAACCGTACTGTAACCAGGGCAGAATCCTTCCGGGACATGGAATACACATACTCCACCCCGTCAATCTGCCAAAGCAGCTGCTCCAGAGGCGTTGCCACCAGCTGCTCCACTTCCCTTGCACTTGCCCCCGGGGCACTGACATAGATATCTGCCATGGGCACCACAATCTGGGGTTCCTCTTCCTTGGGAGTGACCAGAAGTGCTGCCGCACCAAGACACAGGGCAATGCAAATCAACATGGCAGAAAGGCGAAGATCAAGAAAGGTTCTGACCACCCGCAAAATACCCCTGGCTGTTTCCGGCTGTTCCACTATTATTCTCCTTGGGTCTGAGGTTCAGGAATGGCAAGGATTTCTTCTCCTGATAACCCGGACAACACTTCCACCAGAATCCCGGACTGCGGGTCAGAGACATCCTTTATTTCTGCTCCGGTCTTGATATACCGCAAACCCCAGTCATCCTGTTGTTTCACCCGGACAAGCTCCAACTGGCCTGCATACATCACCGCCTGTTTCGGTACCAATACCACCTGCTGCTCTCCCTCAGGAATAAGCAATTTCCCGTACATTCCCGGATACATGCCCTGAATACTGGGGAGTACCGCCTTTACCAGAAAGGTTCTGGTGTCTGGATCCGCATAGGGAACAATTTCCTCCACCACGGCCTTGCAGGTCGTACCAAGGCTTGTGATCTTTGCGCCAAGCTCCATGCCTGGAGAAATGGAATGGATCAAACCTTCCCGAACGTGGGCTTCCATGCGGAATCCCGCCTGGGTCCGCAGAGCCATCAGGGGTTTGCCTGGCAGGGCAAGATCTCCTGGTTCCACCATACGCCGGATCACCTCTCCGTCAACAGGAGCCTTGATCTGATAAAAACCTTCTCCCACGGTTGCCTGGGCCACCAACTCCTTTGCCTGTCGAATACCAGAATCCGCCGCAGCCAGGGCCTGCTTTGCCCGGTTCAGCTCTGCCATTGCCTGGGCATGGGCAGACTCTGCCCTTTCCAGCTCTCTTTTGGTGGCGGCATGGGAGGCATAATATTCTTTTACCCGTTTGTATTGAAGATGAGCCTCTGTATAGGATGCTTTGGCAGCGGCCATGGCCTGTACAGCCTGTTTTCTCATGGCCGTAGCCTGACGCAGCGAAGCCTTTGCCCCATCCAGACGGGAAATGGCCTGACGATTATCAAGGATTACCAATACCTGTCCACGACTGACCCTGCTGCCGGCCTGCACCAGCACCTGTTTTACCTGGGCATTTACCTGTGATTCAATACGAATTTCACTTCTGGGCTTTACCGTTCCCACCGCCTCATAGATCTGCACCTGGGTTTTACGAACGGCCTGGACTTCTTCAAAAGCCTGTGAACCATCATCTGCAAACACAGGAAGGCAAAGACCCATACTGATCACAATAGACAGAAGAATTGATTTCATGGACATGGTTTGCGGTTTCATCATTTTGTTTTATTCCTGTTCAGTTGTTGTGGGAGACTCCCATATCCGGGAAAGTATCCCAAGGGAAAGGGCCATATCACTCAATGCAATTTTTTCATCATAAAAGGCCGCAGCCTGGTTCATGCGGCTTTGGCTCCTATCAAGTTCGGCATCCAGATAGCGACCCACGGAATCAGACCCGCCTTCATATCTCCGGGCAATGAGGGCAAGACTTTCCTCGGACATTTCCTCTCCCTTTCTGGTTACAGAAAGGCGCTGCAGGGCATCTTCATGATTAAGATACGCTTGTTTTACTTCCTGGTATATGGAAAGACGGACTTTTTCCATGTTCCTTTCTGCAAGCAAACGGGCCTTTTCTGCAGTCGCCAAATCCAGCCTGGTAGTATTGCCCGTAAAAAGATCCCAGTTCATGGAAAGTTCCAATACATAATTATTGCTCCTGGAATCAAAATTCCCCCCATCTGCGTCCGTGTACCATGTACCATTGACATCCATACCGGGAAGGTACTGACCCTTTGCACTACGTTTTTTCCATCGGGCCGTTTCCAACATCTGCTCTGCCATAATCATCTCTGGACGATTTTCCAAGGCAATTTTCACAGCTTCCTGATAGGTGTCAGGAAAACGAAATGGACAATGGCATTGCTCTTCAAGAATTAAAGAGGTATCGGGCAGATTTCCCAAAAGCACATTCAAACCTGTCAGGGCAACGGCATGGGAATTTTGGGCATGGATGAGATCTCTTTTGGCCTGGGTCAGCCGGACTTCAAGGGAAAGCAGATCGGAACGGAGCACACCCCCGCCCTCAAAATGTACATTCATGATACGAAGCTGTTCTTCTATGGTATCCACGGACTGCCTTGCAATGGCAATATAGGATTTGGCTTTGAGGATGGAAAAAAACAAACGAATGGCCGAAGAAACCATGAGATTTTCGGTTTTACGGCCAAAGGCTTTTTCCTGACGGACATGGGATTTTGCCATATTCACGGCAGCCTGGTCCCTTCCCCCCCGGAACAGATTCAAATGGCAGCGAAGCCCTGCTTCCACATTGTTCACCTTGCCTGGATCGTTAAAATCCGTGCCGGGTAAAAGGGTTCTCTGGTCAATGGTCTTGAAAAGATAGGCAGAAGGACTGTCTCCGGTCTTTGCTTCGGCATAGGCAGAAACCCTTGGCAAAAAAAGGGCCCGGGTTTTGTCCAAAGTATCCTGGGCCATGGCAAGTCTCTCCCGGGCCATGGCAATATCCGGATTTTGGGAAAGAACCGTTTTGATAACAGATTCAAGGGAAAGGGTGTTTTCAGGAACCGCTTTGACATCTGCCCAGGCCATAACCGGTATGAGCAAAGCCACCACAATACAACACAGAAAAACCTGCCATATTTCTTTGAAATTTTTCATGAGTATAAAGATGATCCACTATTTTTCAGAAAACAGATGCCCCAATACCATTGAATGTATCGGGTAAGGTATCAAAAAATATCTGACTCCCCATACCAATCCAGTCCGACCGCAACTGCTGTCAAAGCACCGCGACCGGACCGGATAAAAGTACATATATTTTTCTTAGTATTAGAAAAAGCTGAATACCCTTGTACTTTAGATGGTGCCAACCAGATCAATTCCCGGCTTCAAGGTATTTGCACCCGGTCTCCACTTGGCAGGGCAAACTTCATCTCCATGCTGGGCAACAAATTGGCATGCCTGAATTTTTCTGAACAACTCATCTGCATCCCTTCCCACATTGCCGGCACTAACTTCGTATGAAACAATTTCGCCATCTGGATTCACGATAAAGGTTCCTCTTTCGGCAATCCCCTGTCCTTCAATCATCACATCAAAATCCCTGGCAATGGCTCCGGTGGGATCTCCCAGCATGGGGAATTTAATTTTCTTGATGGTGTCAGAGGCATCATGCCATGCCTTGTGAACAAAATGGGTATCACAGGATACAGAATATACTTCGCATCCAAGGGTTTTCAATTCATCATACTTGGCGGCAAGGTCTTCCAGCTCCGTGGGACAAACAAAGGTAAAATCCGCAGGATAAAAGAAAAAAACGGACCATTTGCCAAGGATATCCTGTTTGCTAAATTCTTTGAACTCATTTTCATGGTAGCCGGAAGTGGTAAAATCTCCGACCTGTTTTCCTATTAAAGACATTTAATTGTATCTCCTTATAAAAATAATTATTTCATGGTGATGACAAGCATCACAGACACCGATAAAACAGTATCTTCCATGCTCCAATTCTGCCAGAAAAACCATCTTTCCATGAAATTTTTCCAACAGATACAAGATATATGATAAATCCTTTTTTGCCTGCGTCAAGGAATTCCCCGATGAGCAAGTCCCAAAGAAAGAAAAATCAAGTCACATTTCCCCGGCGAAGTTTCCTGTCATTGCCCACCCTCATGGTCAGGCGAATGGAATCAAAATATTCCATGATGGGTATGAGAAATTTTCTGGATACCCCTGAAAGTTCCTTGAGTTCTGCGGGGGTAATGCTTTCATGTTCCTGTAAATGGGCGACCAGTTTTTCCTGAAAACTCCCAAGATGTGAGGCATGAAAATACAAATCATCCTTGACCTTTACCACGGTTTTTTCTTCCATGAGCAGATGAATTACGGCCATTCCCGTATTTTTTTTCAGGTTTAGATCCTGACAAATGTTACGAAAAAAAGGCGGCTGCAAACCTGCATCTGCATAAATTTTCAAAATCTTGTTCTTGACTTCCTTTTCATCCACAGCAAGTGATATGGTAAATTCCGGCAGGCGGATAATCTCATTTTCCTGCACGACCAGACCTTCTTTGACCATTTTTCCCACAAGTGTGGTAAACACCCTGTAATTTCTGTTATTGGCAAAGGCATGAGAAAATCTTGATTTTAGCTCCTGGGTAGCCATTCCCTCTTTTAATGGATTGGACTTGTGAAAATCTGTTAGAAGTGCCAGTGCCCTTTTCTTAAAAGACTCGAACACCAGATGGCTCACATATAATTGCCTTTCTTTATCCGCCAGCAATACTTCTTGGCGGGCAAGCATTTTTTGAAGTAATTCTCCAAGTAATTTTACCGGAATATTGGTCATGATTTTCAAATGTTCCAGAGACATGCCGGCAAGGCCTTCCTGGGACAAAAGAAAGGAAATACCTTGTTCATGATCCTGATTCCGCAAGGCTTCAAGACCTGCAAGGATTTTTTCATCCAGGCATTTATGCTTATGGGCCACGGGGTGCAGAATTTGTCCGCCGCCAAGGGTTTTCACAGGGGAACAGCTTCTGATGACGTATCGGTCATCCTTGATACAGCACAGGGGCGTTTCCAGACGAAACTGCACCGTTGCCTCCTCTCCGGGCCGTAATTCCTCTGCGGACAGCAAAATCATGTGACCTGCAATTTCACTGGTGCCGGAATGGAAGCGAACCCGGATTCTTTGCTGCAAAGATTTCTGGTTGGAGGGCAGATAGAAAAAATGGGCATCCACCATGTGGCTTTCCACGAGAGCATTGGGAAAGGACACAATGCTGCCCCGGCTTACGGATTCCTTGTCCAGTCCCTGGAAATTGATGGCAGTTCGGGTGCCAGCATCTGCCATGTCAACGGATTCGGAATGCACCTGAATCCCCCGCACCTTGGACGAAATCTTTCCGGGATACACCATAATTTCGTCTCCCACCTGCACCTTACCGGAAATAAGCGTACCTGTGATGACAGTACCAAACCCTTTCATGGAAAAAACCCGGTCAACGGGCAGACGAAAAACAGGCGAAATCTGTCGCTCCGGTAAAGCCCCACAAATCGCCTGCAAGGTTTGAACAAATTCATCCAGCCCCTCACCTTTGGAGGCAGACACCGGAACCATGGGGGCCCCTTCCAGAAAAGAACCCTGCACAAAATCCTCAATATCTGCCTGGGCAAGCTCCAGAAGTTCCTCATCCACCAGATCTGTTTTGGTCAGGGCTATCATGCCGTGCTCAATGCCCATGAGCTGACAGATTTCCATGTGTTCCCTTGTCTGGGGCATGACACCCTCGTCTGCGGCAATGACCATGACCACAAGATCAATGCCGCTGGCCCCTGCCACCATGTTTTTGACAAATTTTTCATGGCCCGGCATATCCACAATGCCAATACGGGTATTGTCCGGCAACACCAGGGACGCAAACCCAAGTTCAATGGTAATACCCCGTTGTTTTTCCTCCTTGAGTCTGTCCGTATCAATTCCTGTCAATGCCTTTACCAGACTGGTTTTCCCATGATCTATATGCCCGGCAGTTCCAATAATGATATGATCCACAATGATTCCATGCCCCGTATGTTTTCAGTCCATTTTTCCCCGGCCCCGGCCTATTTCGCGTGGAAGATCCAAAGGAAAGTCCCTGAAAGGAGTAGAATAGGAAGAACCCTGGTGTCAAGGGAAATATCTTCTTGACAATACATGTGTTTGGGTACATCCCTATTATATGAGATCCAATGGGTTATGTTTATCAACAATGGAGATGTAAAGCAGAATCTGGCTACTGTGCTGATCATGATTCAGCCTCTCTGCAAATTCAATCTGTGAAAAACAACAAAAAAACAATGGAAACCATTACCCCTGTATTTGCTCCATCAAAGGATATTCCCGGTCAGTTTGTCTATCATCTCCCTGAAAGACTGGGTGCAGGCTGTCTTGCCCTTGAGAAATTTTCTTCAGGATTAACCCTGGCCTATATGAATTTTACGCTGACCCGGCCAGTCAAAATTATAGGAGAGACAACGGATTGGAATTTTGGCATAAGTTTTAATCTGACCGGATATTCCGAAGTTGAATCTTCAAAATATCGGCAGATAAAAGTCAAATCCGGCGAGAGCGTACATTATGTTTATCCGGGATTACATAAAATTACAGAGAATATCGGGATTACGCATAAATCCAAAATTGCCATTCTTTTTGATTCACAGACCCTGCTTGATATGGCCGATGAAGATGAAGAGGCTTTTCTGCCGTTCTTAAAAGGTTATCAACGCCAGGTGCCAGTTGCTGGTGAAAAAAAGATGACAGAAGAAATC
>PDWI01003450.1_pt1 | contig 22291 bp, 13 predicted proteins | sample 1430891 | NCBI WGS metagenome assembly PDWI01 (sample SAMN01162508, study PRJNA174530) | Oral metagenome, whole genome shotgun sequencing project. | biome: Marine environment; feature: Marine mammal; material: Swab sample of the gingival sulcus; isolation source: swab sample of gingival sulcus... | reverse complement strand
ATGATTAGGGTCGTTGGGGTCAAAATACTTTAAAACGCTGATGTTTTCAGTGGGCGAGAATTTTTTTATTTTATTATCTTTCAATATCCATAAGTCGCCATTACTATCTTGCGAGCAATAAAAAGTCGAAATTGCACCTTTTAGTAGGTTCATATTGCCATTTTCTAAAACATAAATATTTCCATTAGTCCAATTATGAATCCAAACATTATTGCTATCATCAAAAAATATTTTTTGAGGAAATATAGCATATGGCTCAAAAGGAGTAAGTATTTTTTTATAAGTTACTTCATTGCCGTCAAATTTGCAAATATACTCACCTGAACCAAACCATTTATTGTCTTGATTATCGATGGTTAATCCATTAATTCCCGCAAAATAAACACCCGGAAAATCTAAGATAACTTGCGTCCAAGTTTCACCATCGTATTTCAGCAAATCGCCTGTACCATTTGCTCCCCAGAGATGCCCTTCCGAGTCAAAATTTAAGCTGGAAATCGAATTTGAAACAAATAATGGCTCATCTTTTTTTGTCATTATTTTAACCGTATTATCGGATTTATTGATTTCTACAAAACCACCCAGAGTAGAAGCATAAATATATTCATTACTTTCTGCTAATGACGAAATAAAATCAGCTGATGTGTAGGTCTCCCATTCGCTTTGAGCAAAAACACTGCCAAATATAAATGAGAATAATGTGATTAAAAATGTAGTTTTTGTTTTCATATGTTTTGTGTTTAAAGTGGTCTCTCAAATTATCTTTTGTTTGAGTGTAATGCCACACAACGCTCTTGGTGTATGTCGTGAGCATTTGTTTTTTGCAAATGTGGGAAGACACTTCATTTGATTGCTTAGTTTATACACGATTCCAACATTATCATATACACAAAAGTAACCATATTATCTATATAATACAAATATTTTGAGCGTTTTATAATCAATTTCAAGGAAATGGTTTTTGTTTTTTGGACATATTTAAGCGTAAAATAATTTTTAACCCAAATTATTATCTTCGATGCTACTTCGTGCTTGGCAAATAAATTATTCCGGTTTGTAGCTGCTGAAAAAAAGAAGCTTTTAAACGCAAATGCAACTATTTTTGCTTTTTTTGTGTCTTATACGTACTTCCACTTATAAAGACAAAAAATGAAGCACCCGGAACCGAAAAAAGATACTCGGCGGAATGATTATTTCCACAGGGTTTAAACCCTGTGGAGAATATAAAGTGCTCAATGTTGCTTTGGGTGTTCCTATATGACCTTTGAAAATTATAAAAATAAACATATGAAACTAAAAATTGCTTTAATCTTTCCCCTTCTCTTATTTGTAAATTTTGTATTTGCCCAAGCTGTTTCGGAAGAACAGGCAAGCATCCTTGCAAAAAACTTTTATTACGAAAAAATAAACATCAAGCAAGCGGTTGCTTATGAAGATGTGAAACTTCAATTAAAAGATGTTTTTTATGAAGATAATTTTCCGATTTTCAGGATTTTTGAACCTGTTGCCGGCAAAGGTTTTATTTTGCTTGGTTTCGATGAAAGCATCACTCCGGTTTTGGCTTATTCTTTTGAAAGCAGCTATAAATCCGAAGAAAATCTTCCGCCCAATTTTAAAGAATGGATAGCCTTTTATGCAGAACAAGTGATTTCAATCCAAAAGAATCCTTATAAAAAAATACATCCGTATTGGGAACGCTACGCAAAAAAAACGAATCTTTCAAATATAAAACATACCAAAGATGCGGCACCTTTATTAACGACCGCATGGAATCAAGGTTGCGGCTATAACAGTTTATGCCCGGAGGACGTGGCCGGACCTTGCGGAAGAGTGTGGGCTGGATGTGTGGCAACGGCAATGGCACAAGTTATGAATTATCATGAACACCCTGTTTCCGGCGAGGGTTCGCATACATATACCCATGCCGACTATGGAGAACAATCTGCAGATTTTGCATCTGCTGTTTATGATTGGGCAAACATGCCTAACAACAGTGGAAATACAGAAATTTCAAAACTCATTTATCATTGCGGAGTAGCCGTAGATATGGATTATTCGCCTACGGGTTCGGGTGCTTATTCAAGAAGTGTAAGAACCGCTTGGAAAGAATATTTCAAATATTCCCCAAATTTAATACTTACAAATAAGCACAACTATACTGCTTATAATTGGGCAAAAATGCTCAGAGATGAAATAGATAATGGCAGACCTTTGTATTACAGCGGACATGGAACCGGCGGGCATGCTTTTAATATTGACGGTTATCAAGGCGATGATTATTTTCATTTAAATTGGGGCTGGGGAGGTTCCTACAACGGTTATTACTATTTAAACGGCTTGACACCCGGAACACATAATTATTCCAATGGTCAAAGTACGATTGTTGGGGCAATCGACAGAGATATTTATACGGGCTTGGACTGCTCGGGTGCAGTTGTTTTAAGTTCTTCCGTTCCTTATTCCGGCACAACAACATCATCGACAAATACTGTTAATCGATACGGCAGTTCCTATTATCATTCAACGGGTAAAGAAGTCGTTCATCAAATTACTACAAGTTTCCCGGGCAGGCTTCGAGCATCTTTAACAAATTTAAACGACAGCATCTTGGATATTTTTATTCTTTCGCATTGTCATCAAGACAGTTTAATTGCTTTTGGCGATACAGTTGCAGTGGCAGACGATACGGCACCGGGCACCTATTATATCGTTGTTGACGGAAGAAATGCCTTTGAAGGAGATTATACCTTAACGGTAATTGCTCCGGATATGAATGCCGACCTTATTATAGATGATCAAATGGTTGCACCGAATATAATTGACGCGGGGCAGCCCGGTGCTATAAGTTTTAAGCTTAAAAATATAGGAAATGCAAGCGCTGCAAGCAGCAAAACGAATATATACTATTCCGTGGATAATTATTTAGATGCTTCGGACATTTTGATTGAACAAATTGACATCCCGGCATTGAATCCCGGTGCAGAACACCCGGTATCTCAAATCGTAACCATTCCTGAAGCAGCTGTAGAAGGTGCGGGCTATATTCTGTTTGTGGCTGATGCCGAAAATACGGTTACGGAAACCGACGAAATGTATAATACCGAAATTGCCGATTTTAATGTGCCGCCTCCGGGCGCAATAGATTGTGCTTCTTCTGTTTCATTAACTTCCGGAGAATGGTATTCCGGAAATACAAAACTGTACGGCAATGCAAATATAGATACCTATTTATACCATACGGATTTCACGGCAAAAGAAGTTATTCATTCAATTACGGCGACACATAACGGCGTGGCTGAAGTTTCTTTTTCAGAAAAAGTTCCCGGTCAGTTGTCTGTGATGTTTTTGACTTCGTGTAATGAAAACACTTGTGATATGAGCATTGGGGTTTGGAATGCCGAAGATTCTACTGTAACAGAAACAGTCCGGATGTTTGCCGGGATTACTTATTATTTTATTGTTGACGGACATGAAGGGGTAGAGGGGGAATACAGTTTAAAAGTGGATTTGCCCGGTGTGTGCCCCGAGCCGCATATTTATTATTGGGATGAACTTGATATTTGCGCTTCTCCTTATGCCGGTGTAAATTTAAATACAAGTTCATCTTATACCGATGTTCAATGGTATAAAGATAATGTTCCTATTCCGGATGCAACAAGTGCTTGGTATCGAGCAAAAGAGACCGGTACATATAAAGTGAAAGTTTCGGACTACGGATGCACCGAGTTTTCCGAAAGTGTCAATGTAAGTTTAAATCCGGAACCCACGCTTGCAGAAATTTCGGCTGCGGGGGATACTGTTTTCTGTGAAAGAAATTCAGTTACATTAAATTTGAATACCGGCTTCCAATATGATGTTCAATGGATGAAAGACGAAACAGAAATTTCCGGAGAAACGGGCATGAGCTTAATTGCGGAAGAAAGCGGATATTATTGTGCAAAAGTTTCCAACGGAGGATGTTCAATACTTTCCGATGAAATTCAAGTAAAAGCAAAACCTGTTACGGCAGATGTAGGAGCGCATACAAGGGTAAACTCCAAAGACCTTGCGGCTTGGTTTTCGCTTGATATCAATGATAACAGAGATTTAAGCGGAAATAACAATACCTGCAATAATTATTGTTTTAATTATCCCGAAGACAGGAAAAATGATTGGAACAAAGCATCTTATTTTAACGGGAAATGGGAGTATGCCCGACTAAATCAATTGTTTACAAGCCCAAATATATTTACTCTTTCGCTTTGGTTTAAAACCACAACTACATCCGGAGGAAGACTGATTGGCTTAGGCGATACCCAAAATTCTTTAAGCACTTTAAGCGACCGCATGATTTATATGGATGATGAGGGTAAATTAAACTTCGGAGTAATTGACGGTTCCCCGAAAACAATCTCAAGCACGGAGGCTTATAATGATAATGAGTGGCATCATGTTGCAGTTAGCTTATCCGGTGCCGGAATGAAGTTGTATGTTGATGGCACACTGAAAGCGGAAGATGTAAGCGTAAGCCAAGGAGAAAGTTATACGGGATGGTGGAAAATGGCTTATGGTTATATAGATCCCGGCTTTGCAAATATTCCTTCAAGTTTGTATTATCGAGGTATTTTGGATGAAGTGAAAATATGGGAGCGCGAACTTTCGGCAAACGAAATTAATATTTTATATGACGAATCCTTGATTTTTGATGCTGCATTAAGTGAACAAAACTTGTGTGAACCCGGACTTATAAATTTGAACTTATCCAACACAGAAGAATTTATTGATTATCAGCTTAGAAATGATGCCGATGATTCGCCGGTTGGTTCACCCGCTTCAGGAAACTCATCAAGCATTAGTTTGCCGGCGGGTTTAATTTCTGAAACAACAATGTTTAATGTGTTGGCAGTAAATTCGGAAACCGGCTGTTCCATGGAATTGAGTACGACGTATCCGGTAGCAGTTCATGATTTGCCTACGGCAGCTATTACCGGAGATACAAGCATCTGCGAAGGACAATCGGCTGATATTGCAATAAATTTAAGCGGAACAGCTCCGTGGAACATTACATATACCGACGGAACAAACACATTTACCGAAAGCACTTCGGATAATCCCTATGTGTTTTCCGCAACGAATGCGGGAGTGTATGAAATCACAACTTTATCCGATGCCTATTGCACAGGGACGAATATTTCCGGTTCGGCAACAATAAACGTAAATGATTTACCCGAGGTTAATTTGGGCGATGATGTAAGCATTACAACAGAAGAGGAATATACCTTAGATGCCGGCGAAGGTTTTGCATCCTATTTATGGAGCGATAATTCAAGCGAACAAACTTTAAGGGTAAACGGTTCCGAAACAGGTACGGGCATCTTTGAGTATTGGGTGTTGGTTGAAGACGTGAATACCTGTGAAAATTCAGATACTATTATTGTTACGGTTAAAGATGCAATTGGTATAAATAATTTAGATTTGTTGAATATTATTATTGCCCCCAATCCTTCAAACGGTAATTTTAGAATTTTAAATGCGGCAGGCACAAGGATAGAGATTTGCGATATTTCCGGAAAAATAATCTTAAAAGACAAAATTATCGGAAATGAGCATCCTATTAACATGCCCCTTAGCAATAAAGCTTGTTATTTTATAAAATTTATTGATAATGAAGCCGTAAGAACAAGTAAGATTATAATAAACTAAGTTTTTTCAGCTACAACCTTAGCCGGAGACTGTCTAAAAAGTTTTTATTAGCATATAAAACAAGTATAGCGTTCTTAGACCTCAAAGAATTGAAAACCTTTGAGGTCTTTTATTTTACCCGCATTTCGAGACTTTTGCAAAAGTCTCGAAATACGGGTTAAGTTCAGTGTAATTATTTTTTTGTTTAGAATGAATCTAAATATTATTTTTGCATTATTATTAATCAGAAAGTTAAAAAAAGGATATAGTACCATTATGAAAGGTTTATGGCTGAAATATGACCTTTAAAAATTATAAAAAAAAGATATGAAATATAGTATTGAGCAAATTTTAGAAGTATTATCCGGCGTAAAAGATCCGGAAAGCGGAAAAGATCTTATCGGCTTAAATGCGATAGATGCCTTATCCTCAGAAGAAAATAAAATAGAATTTTCCTTAAATCTTCCCAAAAGCAATCCTTTTGTAAAGTCGATAGAAAAAGCTTGTGTTAAGATTTTAAAAGAACAACTGTCAGAAAATCTGATTGTTGAAGTAAAAGCTAAGACCAAAATTGAAACACAAAAAGTAACATTCGGTCGAACAGACAATCAGGAAATTTTGCCGGGTGTAAAGAATATTTTAGCAGTTGCATCCGGAAAAGGGGGGGTCGGGAAATCCACTGTTTCAGTGAATTTGGCTGTTGCTTTGGCAAGACAAGGCGCCAAAGTCGGTTTACTGGATGCGGACGTTTATGGTCCGTCAATACCGAAAATGCTTGGTGTTGAAGGTGTGCAGCCCGGCGTAAAACAAATAAACGGCAAAGATGTAATTGTCCCGGTTGAAAAAGACGGAATAAAAATGCTTTCAATCGGTTTTTTTGTTAAACCCGAAGATGCGCTTATTTGGCGCGGAGCCATGGCAACCAATGCCATAAACCAATTTGTGAATGATGCCGATTGGGGTGATTTAGATTATTTTGTAATTGACTTGCCGCCCGGTACCGGCGATATTCACCTTACGATTGTTCAGGCAATGCCGGTTACGGCTGCCGTTATCGTGAGTACTCCCCAGCAAGTAGCTTTGGCGGATGCTTTAAGAGGAATTAGTATGTTTCAAGCCAATAAAATAGAAGTGCCGGTTGTTGGGCTGATAGAAAATATGTCTTGGTTTACGCCGCGTGAATTACCGGATAATAAATATTATATTTTCGGAAAAGACGGTTTAAAAGATTTGTCCGAGAAAAAAGGCATCCCGCTTTTGGGACAAATACCTTTGGTACAAGGTATCCGAGAAGCCGGCGACTATGGCAACCCTGTTGCGTCAGATAAGAATAGTCCGGAAGGAAAAGCTTTCGATGAATTGGCGAAACAAGTTGCAGAAAAAATAGCAGAAAGAAATGCACGATTGGAACCGACAAAAAAAGTGGAAATAGACCCTAATGCTGCCGGTTGCAGTGCTTAAACCATATCAAAAATAATAGAGTTATGACGGAAAACGAGAAAAAATCATACGAACAAAGAGTGAAGGATACCTTAGATTTGGTAAGACCTTATTTGCAAGCAGACGGCGGCGATATTGATTTTGTTCATTTGTCTGATGACCTTGTTGTTACCGTTTCGTTAAGAGGTGCTTGCGAGACTTGTGCAATGAGCATACAAACTTTAAAATTCGGCGTGGAGCAGGCTTTGAAAAATGCGATTCCCGATATTAAAGAAGTTATTGCCGTGTAAAGTTTAATAATTGTCTTATTTTATTGAAAAAAATGGAAAAGAAAGCATCTTTTATGCGAGAGGCAATCCGTTTGTCGAGAGAAAGTGTGCAAAACGGCGGAGGTCCTTTTGGTGCGGTTATCGTAAAAGACGGAGTAATCATTGCTTCGGCATCAAATATGGTAACAAGCCAAAATGACCCTACCGCACACGCCGAAGTTTCTGCCATTCGGCTTGCCGCAAAAAAATTAAAAAGCTTTGACTTGTCCGGTTGCGAAATTTATACATCATGCGAACCGTGTCCAATGTGTTTCGGTGCCATTTATTGGGCACATATAGACAAATTGTATTTTGCCAACACAAAAGCAGATGCCAAGTCAATCGGTTTTGACGACTCTTTTATTTATGATGAAATAAAGCTTCCTTACGACAAACGAAAAGTTAAGAACATTCAAATGCTCCGAGAGGAAGCTTTAGAGGCTTTTAAGGACTGGAAAAACAAAAGCGATAAAATAGAATATTAAGCCGTATTTGGAGACTTTTGCAAAAGTCGGAAGACCGAAGTTGGAAGAACAACGCTCATGCTTGTTTGCTGCGAGTGCGTTCTTTGCGATTTTCATGAATTTTGGCAAATTGCAAAATCCCTTTTGGAGAAGAGGGTGTAGGGAGATTGATTTTTTTAAAATTTTGCTTTTTATTGAAACAGCTTAAATTTAACGAATAGCGTCCAGTATATCAGGATAACAGCCGCACCGAAGAAGAACGTTCGTGCATATTTTTTTATTCTGGATGCTTTTTGTTCATTATAGCGAGGCGAAAGCCCGAATAAAATAAAGCCGATACCGGAAAATACGAAAATGCCGAGACTAACTTCATCTTCATTCATTAAAAAGTTTAATACGGAAAATAAAATCATAAGCAGTCCCGCAATAAGTGTAACAAAGTTTATTTTACGATTGTTCGGCATTTTAAAATAGATTTAATATTCGTTTAATTTCTTCTGTTTTTTCGGAATTTTTTCGTTGCATATACGAGTTCATAAGCAATGTTAACAAACGTTTGATTATTTGCTTGTTTGAACAGGCTTTAAAATAGCTTTCTTTCGATTTTATTTTATGGTTTTTTAAAAATACTTTAATGTCATTTTCGGTTACGATAACACCTTTGTTAAAGGGATTGATATAAAATAATGCTTTGTTCGAGCGTTTGTCTTTGAACATCAGTAAAAAGTTTCGCGGAAAATCAACTCCGTAGACCGGCAGGTTTAATTTTTGTGCCACATAGATATATACCACCGCAATTAAAACATCATTGCTTTTTTTATTTTCAAGCACCTTATTTAAGTAGGATGTTTCGGGGTTTATAATGTCGGAGAAATCGGGCGAAAAACGATGAATATCATACAAAACATGATTTATTTTTCGAATTTGTTGCAAGCCTGTTAAGTAAAAATTAATTTCTGCACGTAAATCGGAAACAATTTTATTTAGCTTATCTTCCACATCCTCAAACAGAATCTCGGGATATTGATATTTTGCAATTAAAAAGGCTCCGTAAAGCAGGTTTGAGTCATTTTTCAACCACTTTAAAAAGTCTTTATCAGATTTAGCATGATTAATTTGATTGATGATGTCTTGAATCCTTTCGCTTCGCAAATCATCTTTGCCTCTATCGAGTATTCGGTAAAGTTTTTCTAAGATATCTGTTCCCGCTGACAGTAATTTTTGAAAAACAGCCTCATACACATAGGTATCTTTATCATCCAATAAATTAACCAGTGCCTTAAATTCGGAGTCTTTCATTTTTTCGGTATTTTTATGAACATAATCTGTCCAAGACGGTAACAACAAGTTTTTCCACGCCTTTTTTATAATCAACGCTATACTCTTTTCGCATGCGATTGGCAATAATGCTGCAAACCGTTAGGGCATTATGCCCCATTAATTTTGCAAGTCCGGCAATGGCTGAGCTTTCCATTTCGTAGTTCATGATTTTTTTTCCCTCATATTCAAAAGCCGATATTTTGGCATTCAAATCCGGGTCTATTGTATTCAATCGTAATATTCTGCCTTGCGGTCCGTAAAATCCGGGTGCCGAAATGGTCATCCCTTTTCGCATATCAAAACCTATTTTATCAACCAGCTCTTTTGATGCGTTTACAAAATAGGGTCTTGTCAGTTTTGAATCCCATTTTGTATGTTTCAAAAAAGCCGCTTGCAAGTCTTCATTTCCGAGTTTGTCTCTTCCGGCATAAAAATTTAGCAGTCCGTCAAAACCAATCGAAGTTTCGGAAACAACCGGTGTATCAACCGGGATGTCTGCTTGCAATGCTCCGGAAGTGCCTATGCGCACAAGGTTCAGCCTGTGGTGTTTTGCTTTGGGTATTCTTTCGTTCAAGTCAATATTGACTAAGGCATCTAACTCTGTTACGACAATATCAATATTATCGGTTCCTATTCCGGTAGAAAGTACTGTTATCGGAGTTCCTTTATAGCTTCCGGTATGTGTTACAAACTCTCTGTTTTGTGCTTTAAATGTTATTTTATCAAAATAGGCGGAAACCATTTCAACACGTCCTTGGTCTCCAACAAGAATAATATTGTCGGCAATATTTTCAGCTTTTAAATGCAAATGAAAAATAGTTCCGTCGCCGTTTAAAATTAATTCGGATTCTCCAATTCGTTTCATATGTTTATGTTTATAATTTTTTTGTCAGTAATTTCATTTTAAACTTTCAGTCATAATTGGCTTTTGGTTTAGCCTTTTTATTTTAACTTTTAGTAAATCAGTTGATTGTCGATAAAAAATCAATCCCCCTGTGCCCCCTTCTCCAAGCAGGAATTTGCCGGTTGCTTATAATTTGTAAAAAGACCTATCTTCACCGTTTTAACTTTTAATTCTCAACTTTCAATTACTTATGTGAGCGCTGCGCCGTTTATTCATAATTAAAAGTCATTTGTATTCCGCCGGGTGTCTAAAAACTTTTAGTCCCGGATGTTTCATTCATTATGTTTTTAATTAGACAACAAATATATATTTTTCATTTGTTCTCGACAAAAAAAGTGATTTTATTTGCATTAACTTGCCTTATTATCGAGCTAAGCTCGTAAGATATTAAGCTCTATCATTTTAATTTTCTAAGATATCAATCTCCCTGCCCTCTTTTCTATATTAGCTCTTGGTCAATCTCCCTACACCCTCTTCTCCAAGAGGGAATTTGCTATTGCACTTTTTGCTAAATTTTGAATCCTTTGCGGTTAAGAATTACCTCCGGCAAGCATCCTTTAATAAGGCAATAAGGTGTGTTTTTTTAGATTGTTTCTTCTACTAAAAAAGACTTTTTTTCTGACTTTAATCGGTTAAAATTCGACTTAAAAACGAGCTTCTGCGGTAACCTCTTGCCCGGCAAATTCTTTTTTCAAATATTTCCAATAAGCCGAAATGCCTATCATGGCGGCATTATCGGTTGTAAATTTAAAGTCGGGGATATGCAAAACCCAATTGTTTTTTTCGGCTTCATAAATAAGTTGTTCACGTAAGCCGGAATTGGCAGATACTCCGCCGGCAATGGCAATTTCTTTTATCCTGGTTTTTTTTACGGCATTTTTCAACTTTTCAAGTAAAATATCTACAATGGTATATTGCACCGAAGCACAAATATCGTATAGATTCTCCTTTACAAAATCGGGATTTTTTGCATGTTCGTTGCGAACAAAGTAAAGTATTGAGGTTTTAAGACCGCTGAAACTAAAATCCGTATCGCCCACGCCGGGACGCGAAAAAGAAAATCGTTTCGGTTTTCCCAATTTGGCATATTTATCGATTAAAGGACCGCCGGGATATGGCAATCCGAGAATTTTTGCCGTCTTGTCAAAAGCCTCTCCGGCAGCATCATCAATGGTTTCGCCGATAATTTCTTTCTCAAAATATCCGTTTACTTTAATAATTTGCGTGTGCCCGCCGGATACCAAGAGGGTTAAAAAAGGAAATGCGGGATCGCGATGCGGCACGCCTTTTTCTTTTAAGAATAAGGCAGCAACATGACCGTCTAAATGATTAACCTCAATCATGGGAATATTATTTGCCAAAGCAAAACCCTTGGCAAAAGAAACCCCGACAAGCAAAGAACCTAACAATCCCGGACCTCGCGTAAATGCAATCGCATCAATATCGGAAATTTTAACACCGGCGTCTTTTAAAGCTGCATCAACAACGGGAACAATATTTGCTTGATGCGCCCGTGATGCCAATTCAGGTACTACACCGCCGTATTTTTTATGTACTTCTTGCCCGGCAGTTACGTTAGAAAGCAGTATTTCGTCTTGCAAAACAGCTGCCGATGTATCATCACAAGAAGATTCTATGGCTAAAATTGTTGTCAAAATGCTATGTTTTTTGTTTATAAAAATAAGGGTGAAATGCCTGTTCCGGCATTTCATTTGCAAAAATAAACAAATAAACATCGTTTTTCTATGTTTATTTCAGATAAATGTAATTATTTTGTATAGTGCAAAGTCAAGTTTTCCAAACAGAAAGATTAAAACGTCTTACCTTATACAGTATCATTACCCTATTGATACTGCTGGGAACTTTGGTGGTAATGCTGCAAACCGTCTATATACAAACGCAAATTACGAACTATGTTACGAAGAAACTTTCCGAAAAACTGCAATCCGACATACACATTGATAATGTAAAAATAAGCATTCTGAAAGGGCTTAAACTTGAAGGTGTGTTGGTTAAAGATATACAAAATGACACGATGTTGTATATCGGAAAATTATATACCTTGCCCTCCGGTATTCCGAACAATTTTAATAATTTATCATTTCGGTATATTGAAATTCACGAGCTTATTTTTGATTTGCACGAAATAAAAAAAGATACTTTAAATTTGGATTATATCATTGATGCCTTGTCAGACAAGAATGACACAAGTGCCTCGTCGGACTTTCGTTTGCATGCGCGAAGTTTTAAGATGCACAATTCTGTTTTTAAGTATAAAGAAATTGAGCATACATCGAATTTTGGCATGAACTACGAAGACATGTTTTTTTCTGATATTAACATTGACATGGACGACGTGGATATTCACAATGATGTCATAAAAACCAAAATCAATAAAGTATCATTGAAAGAAAAGGGCGGCATCGTCGTGAAAAACATCAGTACGGCAAGCAATACGGTGTCTTCACAAACAATAAAAGCCAAAGATTTAAAAGTATATACCGAAAAAAGCATCATAGAGTTTGACAGTATTAATTTGCAATATCCGGCTCAATATGTTTTTTCTGCCTATAAAAAAGAGTTAAAGCTTAATACGAAAATAAGAAAAGGCTCTTTTTTGAGCTATGATGAATTACTTATTTTTTTGCAAGACAGTGTAAAAGCATTTGATAAAATACATCTTTCGGGAGGTTTTGCCGGGAAATACACAGACTTTAAATTGTCTGATTTTTACTTGGATGCTGAAAACTATGTTTCTGTCCAAACCAATGCGCATATAAAAAATTTTGCACAAAGCAAAAACTTGGCTTTTGATATTAAAGATATTGAGCTTGCAAGTAATTTAAAAAACTTTGCCGGTTTAAAAATACCCAAAATAATAAAGTCGCCAATCCAAATACCGGAAGAGCTGCAAAAGGCAGAGATTATTAGCTATAAAGGAAAGGCAAAAGGGACTGTTCATGATTTTGTTTCTGAAGGGTATCTTGCGGGGGACTTCGGCACATTGAATTTACAAACAGTTGCCAAGACCGATACAAATAATATTACCGAAATTAAAGGAAGCCTCTTAGCTGAAAATATTGATGCAAAGTCATTTGTTGAAAATTCCGACATCGGGCAAATTTCTTTTAAGCAAAATTTTACGCTTTCTTTTTTTAAAGACAAAAGTTTTAATATTGTTTCAGAGGGGGTTATTGATAATTTTCAGTACAAAAAACACAATTATAAAAACATTAAAAGTTTTGTTTCTTTGAAAGATAAAAAGTCTGACGGTATAAAACTACAGATTGACCGCCCGGAACTGCAAGCCGAATTAAACGGGAAAGTGGATTTTTCGGAGAAAATTCCCGAAATTTACCTAAAAGCAAATATCTTACATGCAGACTTGCAAGCCATGAAAATAAGTAAAGAATCAATTAATCTTTCTACGGAACTTATCGGCAATTTTCAAGGCATAACGCTTGATGATTTTAAGGGAAAAATTCAACTGACAAAGCCTCTGAAGCTGGAAAAAAACGGCAACATAACAAGCATCAAAAAGTTGATGCTCACGGGCAAGTCGCAGGTTGATGAATATTCGGATGTGAAGTTTATAAACCTTGAGTCGGATATTGCCGATGCTCAACTAAAAAGCACCGGCAGTATTTCGGCGTCAATACAATCATTAAAGCATTTGTTTGACCCGATTTCGGGTATAAACGAGCAAGAACAAACAGCTGCAGACACTGCTTTAAATACATTTCTGGATTTTAAGATATACATTAAAAAAACCGATATGCTAACAAAGCAGTTCTTCCCGGAAATAAATTTGAAAAAACAAAGTACCATTTTGGGATATTATGAGCCGTCGATTAATAAATTTAATGTCTCATTTAATTCGGATGAACTTAAATACAAAGACATTGTTGTAAAAGATTTTTACCTTGTATCCTACACAAGAGAAAACAAATTGTTTGTGGGAACCGGTGGTTCTTCGGTGAAACCTTCCGAAAAATTTTATGCCGAGAACTTCAACCTTGACGGAGAATTAAAAAAAGATACGGTATTGTTTAATATCAGTTGGAATAACTTTAAAGATAGTGCGAATTATTCGGCAGATATTGCAGGTGAACTGAATATAAAGAAAAATAAGCAGAACAAACTCTCTTATCATTGTAAATTCTCAAATTCCGAAATTGTATTAAACAATGTTTTATGGAATTTTAAAGATGCTTCGCTTAAAATAGATTCTTCGCATATCAGCATTTCGGATTTCAAAATTTATCATGATGAGGAAGAGGTGTATCTGGACGGAAACATCTCGGAATATGAAGGCGATATTTTATTTGCAAATTTTAAAAATTTAGATTTAAGTAATTTTCAAGCTTTATTGCCGGATAATTTAAAATTGAACGGAAAATTAAGCGGATTTTCAACTGTGGCGGGGATATACGACAAGCCTTTATTGTTCACCAAGGATTCCATTGTCGGTTTAAAAATCAACGATATGGATTTCGGGAATTTCTATATCAAAAGCACTTGGGACAATGCCCAAAATAATATTCATGCCAATGCCTACAACCTGAAAGGAAAAAGGCGTTTTATGAACGACACAATATACGGCAATTATTATCCGAAAAGCAAAACACTTGATTTTACGGTGGATATACGAAGTATGCTTTTAAAAACATTTAAAGAATATTATCAAGACTTTGCCTCTTTTAATCAAAGTGCATTTGTGTCGGGGATAGTCAAAATTAAAGGAGACATAAAAGACCTCGACATTTCGGGCGACTTAAGCTTGAAACAAACTACCGCCTATGTAAAATATCTTAACACATTCAACAATTTAAGTGAAATGAAGATTAATTTCGACAAGCAAAACATTAAAATCAACAAAACAGTTCTGCTTGCTCAAAACGGTAAAGGAAAAGGCTATATCATGGGAAATATACATCATAATAAATTTTCAGATTTTTATCTCGACCTTGATATGCAAACCAATAATTATGAAATGTTAAATATTATCCCGACCGATTCTTCTTATTTCTACGGGCGCGCTTTTGCCAGCGGAAACATTAACATTTCAGGACCCGCAAACAACCTTTTTATGAGTGCAAACTTGCAAACCGAAAAAAACACCAATATTTTTATTCCTATATCTTCCGACAAAACGTATAATGAAGAAAACGGTTTTGTCAGCTTTAAAACAGATACTTCGCAAAAAAAAGCATCTTTTGATAAGTCCTTGCCGGAACCCGATATCAGCGGATTTAGCATGAACATGAAAGTTGATGTTACACAAGATGCCATGATACAAATTTTACCCGGAGAAGGTCTCGGCAATATATACACCGAAGGAAAAGGAGGCATTCGTTTGGTATTGAGAAAAAACGGGGAGTTTAATATGTTCGGAACATATTATATCGCAAAAGGAAACTACTTGTTTAATATGGAAAACATTATTCAAAAAAAGTTTTTAATAAAAGACGGAAGCTCCATTGATTGGTTTGGCGAACCGGAAAATGCCAAAGTAAACATAAAAGCCGCTTATCGGCTCAATAATGTTTCCTTATCGGATTTAACACTTTCCTCGCAAGAAACCAGACGTGTAAAAGTTGATTGTGAAATAGATATTACAGAAAAACTGTTAAATCCCGAATTCAAATTAAATATTCTTTTTCCCGGAAACTTAATGGGCTATAAAGCCAAAATAGATAATTTAACCCGCGACGAATTGAATGAACAATTTTTATCGCTTCTTTTGTTGGGTGTTTTTCAACCTTTGCCCGGTATCAGTCAAGAAAATATTGCCGGAAGAACAGCCTCCGGCGAGATATTATCAAACCAGCTGACTACATTCTTAAAGAAGATTAAATATGTTGATTTGAACTTTAAGTATGACCCCGGCAACAATTATTACACAGACGAATATACCTTGGGCGTATCTAAATCATTAATGGGAGACCGGCTGGAACTTAAAGGAAATTTCGGTGTCGGCGGGAAAGAAGCGCAACAAACCAAAGCAACCAATTATATCGGTGAATTTGAACTCGAAGTAAAGCTGAACAAAAAAGGTACGATGCGGGCAAATGTTTATAACAAAGCAAACGATAAAATCGAAAATGACGGAAACTATACGCAAGGCGTCGGTTTTATTTGGCGGCGAGATTTTGACCGTTTATTTCCCAAGAAAGGCAAAAAGAAAAAAAATAACCGAAAAATTATTCCGCCGCTAAAAGACAGCATCCAATAAAAAATATTATTTTTGCGTACTCAAAAAGAAATATATAATACCTATGAATGAATTGATTGAGCTTGCCAAATATATTCTCCCTACGGTGGTCTTATGCCTTGCCGTACTTCTTATTTTAAATCATTTCTCAAAAAGAGAAAAAACAAAATTAAAGTTCGACCTTATCAAATCGAACAATAAAGTGATTACGCCCATAAAGTTACAAGCCTACGAGCGCGTTATTATTTTTTTGGAGCGCATTCGTCCGGATGCTTTGGCTTTGCGGCTGACCAAGCCCGGAATGACGGCAAAGCAAATTCAAATGGAAATGCTTTTAACAGTACGCAACGAATTTAATCACAATTTGTCCCAGCAACTATACCTCAGCGAAGAGTCTTGGTCTGCCGTAGTATATGCCAAAGAACAAATCACCCGAATGATAAACCTTACCGGAACAAAAGTTGCCCCGAAAAATATTTCACAAGCATTTACCTCAGTTTTTATTGAAATCTATAATGATGCCGAGACAAAACCCGTAGAAACTTCGGTTAATATGCTGAAAAAAGAAGCGGCTCAGTTTTTCGGAATGTAAACTTCCAGCAATTCGCTCTCCAAGTTAGGAATAAGCTGTATTTTATTTAATGCTGCCGGAAGCAAAACCGTTTCCCCGAATTTTTGCAAAGTTTCTTTATCACCGTATTTTATGCGAAACTGACCTTTTGTGCAAATATAAATTACAAAACTGTCCGTTTCGGAATAGTCTTTTGCAAGAGCTTCGTCGAATCTTAAAAAGTTTATAACAAAATACGGGTTCGCAACACATTTGTTAAAGCTGTTTTTCGTTTTGGCATAATTTGTTTTGCTGTTTTTTACGGCATTTAAGTCGGAAACGGCACAAGCCTCCTCAATGTGCAAGTCCCGATATTTTCCGTCCAAACCTTTTCGGTTCCAATCATAAATTCTGTAGGTAATATCAGACGATTGCTGAATTTCTGCCAATAACACGCCGCTTTTAATGGCATGAATTCTGCCGGCAGGAATAAAATAGACATCTCCTTTTTGCACTTTAAGGCTGTTTAATTTTTCGGTCAGCGTATTTTCTTTAATCGCCTGTTCAAAAACATCTTTCTTGCAGTCTTCTTTTAAACCGATAATTAATTCGGCATCTTTGTCATGGTCTATGATATACCAACATTCATTTTTTCCGTTTTTTTTATATTTTTTTTGTGCCGTTTTATCGTCCGGGTGCACCTGCACCGAGAGGTCGTCTGCCGCATCAATAAATTTTATGAGCAAAGGAAAGTCGTTTCCGAATTTTTCATAAACCGATTTTCCCAGTAATTTGTGCTTGTAGTCTGCTATCAGCTTGGTTAATTGCTGCCCTTTTAAGGCTCCTTCGGAAACAACAGAAACATCTCCGGGCAAAGCTGAAAGTTCCCAACTTTCCCCTGTTCTCGCATATTGGGACTGTTTGTTTAAAACAGTTTTTAGCTTTTTACCGCCCCAAATTTTTTCTTTTTGAATAGGAACAAACTTTAACGGATACATTTTTTATACAAATTTAGTAATTTTAGGACACTTGCAGTCAAGAATTTAAAATTTATTATTATTATTTTACGTTTTTTCATACCTTTGTACAGATAACATTAGCATAATTCAATTTCCTATGATTTGGTCTCGGGACATAAGCATTAAACTTCGTTTTAATTATATCTTAATCGGTATTTCTGTTTTAGTATTGCTCAGTATTGCATTTTTCTTATTTTCGATAAGGCAACTTAATCGATACGAAAGCTATTTTGAAAAAACAGCCGAACTAAAAGTGCACTACTTAAACCTTAAACGGCATAATTTGCAATTTCTTTTAAATTATAATGACGACGCAAACTTTTTTATTTCCGAAAAAAGCAAATATGTCAATAAATTCAACAAAAGCTCAAAATCTTTTTCCGGAACAATCAGCGGGCTTTTAAATAATAAAATAAGCGAAGATGCCAAAGTGCGAGAAATTTTAATAAGTATTGAAAACCGACATCAAAATTATCGTGAAGTTTTTTATGACTTGTCGCATAAAATTTACATACGCGGAGATATACATTCCGGAATTATCGGAAAATTGAAAGCTGCCGAGAAAGAAATGATTAACAATAAAAAATACACTCAATCCAAAGACTTAATTTCCGAAATAATTTTATATACAGACAATTATCTTTTCTCTCAAAACGAGCAAGACTATGCCGAGTTTTTAAAGCGATATAAACGCTTGCTCGCATCAGCCGGAATTGCAGAAGCTGCCCAAATTACTGACAGTGTGCTGTCTCAGAACTCCGAAGACAAAAACATTCTTGCCTATAATGCTTATTTTACGGCATTAATTAACTCAAATAAAATTATCGGGAGTAATAAGGAGGGTTTAATAGGCGACTTGCAAAACAACGAGCAAAGTCTTGAATCTGAAATAAACCGACTTTTAACAAGCATAACAGACTATAAAGGCGATTTTCAAAAACGAAGAGTTTACCCGGCAATTGTCCTCTTTATTCTTTTGAGCGGATTATTTATTTTGTTCTTTAAGAAGTTTTTAGGCACTCTTACTAAATCTCTGCAAGAACTCCGAAATTATATAAAACCGGTAAGTTTAGGAATATTTCCTGAGGAAAAGCCGGATATTGAGGGAAATAAAGAAATTCAAGAAATTTATGATTATACGAATAAATTAATTCACGGACTTGAAAAAACAACCGAATTTACACAAGAAATAGGAAAAGGAAATTATGATGTTCCTTATACGCCGCTCAGTGATAAGGATACACTGGGAAATGCCCTTGTAGAGATGAAAGAAAATATCTTAATTACCGCACAAAAAGAAGAAAAAAGGAAAAAAGAAGATGAAGTAAGAAGATGGACCAATGAGGGCTTAACAAAGTTTAACGATATTCTCAGACAAACTCAAGGAAATATACAAGAGATGTCCTCTAAACTTATTTCCGAGTTGGTGGAATTTGTGCATGCAAATCAAGGCGGAATATTTGTATTCAATGATTCAGAAGAAGACAAATATTTGGAATTGACGGCAGCTTACGCATACGGACACGAGAAAAAGAAAAAGAAAAAAATCTATCCGAAGGAAGGGATAGTCGGGATGGCAGCTGTTGAAAAGAAAACCGTTTATATGACCGAAATACCGGAAACATACATAACCATTACTTCCGGGCTGGGCGAAGCCGTTCCTCGCAGTTTGCTTATTGTTCCGATGATTACCGAAAATGAAGTTATCGGAGTAACGGAACTTGCCTCATTTAACGAATTTAAAAAATACGAAATTGAATTTGTAGAAATTCTTGCCGAAACAATTGCCGCATCCTTGTCCGTTACCAAAATAAACGAGCGAACCGCAGCTTTGCTTGCGCAATCGCAAGAACAAGGACGCAAAATGCAAGTGCAAGAAGAGGAAATGAGGCATAATTTTAAGTTACTTGAACAAGCACAAAAGGACTTATACCTAAAAACCACACAAATGTCCGGTGTTTTGGAAGCTATTGAAACCGGAGCCTTTGTTATGGAACTGGACCTTGAAGGAAATATATTTTCGATTAATAAAAAGATGCTTGCTTTGCTTAAAATTAACAAAGAAGATTATTTAAATAAAAAACTGAGCGAGCTAATTGAAATTGAAGATGAAGAGGCATTTAATAAAGCATGGAAAGAAATTGTAGCCGGAGCAAACATACAAAGAGACGAGCATATCATAACAGAAAACGAGGAATTTTTCTTGTCAACGGTTTACACATCCATTGTTGACGAAAACGGGGATGTTTTGTATATTTACTCAATTGCAACAGACTTAACCGAATCAAAAAAACTGGAAGCAGAGCTTAAAAAAAGAGAAAAATATTTGAAACAAAATTTGGAAGAAATCGAGAAAGCTCGAAAAGAGGCAGAAAAGAAACAGCATATCTTAGAAAACACAAACGAAATGCTTGAAGCAAACGAAAAAACTCTGCAAATTGCGGTTCAAAATGCAATGGTACAACGAAAAGAACTGGCAAAAAAAATGAGTGAAGCTGTTGAAAAAGATGCAGAAACAGCAAGCTGGAACGAGGGAATATTCCAAACACATTTAGTGGCGGAATTTGACACAAAACACAATATCATTTCAACAAACGGCTTATTCCAAAAAGCATTTGGATATACCGAAGAGGAACTCAAAAATAAAAATCACGACATATTAGTCTCAAAAGAAGAAGTCGCCTCTGAAACTTATAAAAAAAGATGGGAACGGCTTGATGCCGGCTTTCATGTCAGCAATATATTTTCTTTTGTAAATAAGAAAAATAAAGTTTTATATATACAAGGGGGCTATATAAGCGTTAAAAATCACAAAGGAAAAGTTGTAAAAACCATATTAACCGGATTTGACATAAGCGAATTTATGAATCAAAAATGAAAAATATACAACATATAAGTTTTTCTTTCATCTGCTTTTGTATATTTTTAAGCCTCTATATCCATGCAAATACCCAAAATATTCCGGAAAATAATTTTATTGCCGGAAAAATCCTTGATGCCGAAACCGATAAGCCTGTTGCCTTTGTTTCTGTTGCTTTAAAAGGAAGCAATACCGGTACCGTAAGCAATACCGAAGGCGATTTCTTATTGCGTTTTGACGATAGTGTTAAAAACAAAGTGCTGGTTTTTAAATATATCGGTTATAAAAATCAAGAAATCTCATTAAATGCGCTTAACAAAGACTTTATTACCGTACGTTTACACACGGCACTTATTCCTATTCAGGAAATTATTGTCAGACCCAATAATCCGGAAGAAATAATACGAGGGGTAATTGAAGGAATTTCGAAAAATTACAGCAATATTCCGGAAAAGAACCTTGCCTTTTATCGAGAATACATTAAGAAAAGGCGAAAATACGTTTCCGTATCCGAGGCTGTTGTTGAAATATACAAAGCAGCTTACGACAAAGCGTATTCAAACGATATGGTGAAGCTGCGTAAAGGACATAAAAGCATAAGAGTAAAAGCCCAAGACACGGTTGCGCTAAAACTAAAAGGAGGTCCCGCAACGGCATTATTGTTAGATATTGCAAAACATCCCTACATATTGTTTTCGGAGGAGAACTTAAAAGAATATGATTTTTCTTTGGATAAAATCGCGCTTATTAACAACAAACAAAACTATATTATCAATTTCAGGCAAAAACCGAACTTCTATAAACCTTTATACAACGGAAAATTATATGTAGATGTGCATACTTTGGCAATTAGTGCCGCCGAGTTTTGGCTCAATCTTGCCGACAAACGAAAGGCAAGTAAGGTTTTCGTATCTAAAAAGCCCTTGTCATTGAAAATACGTCCCGAAAACACAAAATATATCGTCAATTATTCGGAAAAAAACGGAAAATATTATTTTTCTCATGCGCGGGCAGAAATTATGTTTAGCGTGAAATGGAAAAAAAGATTGTTCAAATCTCGTTATTCCATAATGACCGAAATTGCAATTACCGACCGAACAAATAAAAACGTGCAAAAAATTCCGCATAAAGAGCGTTTAAAATCAAGCGTTATTTTTGACGAAAAAGTGCAGCCTTTTTCCGATGAGGATTTTTGGGGCAAATACAATATCATTAAACCCGAAGAATCTATTGAAAAAACAATAAAAAAATATGGTGTGCGCTTAAAAATAAGCGATTAACCCGCATTCCGAGACTTTTGAAAAAGTAAAACCAAAATGCTAACTTTTTTGAACGGCGCAGCCCTCACGTAAGTAATTGTAAATGGTGAATGATGAATTAAAACGGAAGCCCGAAGCCGGAAGTTGGAAGAAAATTAAAAACTTGACAACTTTATTTTCGGTTCAAACCTTAGTGGTAGTGTCCACATAAGTGTGTCTCGAGCGAAAAAAGTTTTCAATAATTTAACAAGTCTCGTGTCAAAATTTATCGTTTATTTTTCATTAATTTTTC
>PDWI01003449.1_pt1 | contig 22296 bp, 22 predicted proteins | sample 1430891 | NCBI WGS metagenome assembly PDWI01 (sample SAMN01162508, study PRJNA174530) | Oral metagenome, whole genome shotgun sequencing project. | biome: Marine environment; feature: Marine mammal; material: Swab sample of the gingival sulcus; isolation source: swab sample of gingival sulcus... | reverse complement strand
TTGTTAAAATTTTAGAATCAGACAGAGAACCGAGTAAGAATGAGTGGAACAAATTATTTAAAACTCCTGGTTATAAAGTTTTACTTGCAACAGAATTTAGTAGAAGTTTTTTTGAAAATAGTTTTAGACTAGTTTTTAAGCCAAGTGAAAAAAACAATTTGGAAGAAGCTCTTAAATCTGGTAAGAATAGGACACATTTAAATCATTATATAAAAGTAAGAGATAACAAGAATAAAATTAGAGAACAACAAAAAAATATTAGGAACTATTGAAGTTTACCCCTCAACTAAATATTCATTTGTAAATATTGAAGCCATAATACTTCAAAGAATATTTAATGGTGAAAGGAAAAAGTTCCCTAATAACTCTTTTATATTGGGTATTTGTATGTATGGCTTTAAGAATAATAAATGCATTAGTAAGCATTTACTACCATAAGAAAAAACATATTATGTACACGGTATGAGCAATTATCCATTAATGGAAAAAGTTGTTTCCGAAGGTTCAAATAAAATAACAAAACTATATATTTACGGACCAACTGGCTTTATAGCGATGAACAATGATGATGGCTGGTTCTTTATGATAAAAGATCACTTAGGAAGTACAAGAACAGTTCTTAACGAATCTAATACTAAGTTTAACTTTCTGTCTACTCTCAAAACGCATACATAATTTATACATACAATATAAATGAAAACAATTAAACTCAAATATTATTATTTATAAAAAAATTGTAACTATTTCACCTTATTCATAATAACCAAAATGGTAGTTTTAATCACTACAAATGCTGCAGATTAGATATTGATAAAATAAGAAGTATAACTACTCTTTATTTTATGGTTGCATCTTGTTCTAATTTTGTAGATATTGGTAATAATGTTATTGATGATAAAGGGAAATCTCCACGCAAGTGTTCATACTAATCTATCTGGTAATTACAGAATTTCAATAAAACACGAAAGCATTTGCAAGTGATAAGTAATTCTAATACCTTACAAAATTGAAAAAGTAATTGATTTTAACAGTTTGTTATAATTTGAGAAAAAGTGATACGAATCAAAACGAAAGTTATTTTAATTTTAATGTTAAGATTATATAAATAGGAAAGATAATGAAAAAAAATAAGTTAATTGTCGTTATGCTGTTTCTATTTGCATTTGTATTAAATGCACAAGTAGAAATTAATCATGGGGAGGAAATCAGTAAAAAAACTCCACAAAAAGAAAATATTCAAGCAAGTATAGTGAGATATGATATTACATCAGGTGCAGATAAATATTATGGTGGAGCAGCAGCAGCAGTAGAAGTTGAGCCCGGAGTTTGGGCAATGATAGCTGGCGATGCAGATGGTAACGGAGCCATAAATGCCACAGATTATTTAGCAGTACTTCCTGCTATAAATACTTTAGGATATTTAAGAAGTGATGTAGATATAAATGGAGCTGTTAATGCTACAGATTATTTGGTAATAAGACCGAATATGAATAAATTAACATATGTTGATTAAGCAAGGGGATAAAAATGAAATTTATACAATTTTTAAGAGCTTTAACTATTCTAACATCTTTAAGTCTCTCTACAATATTAGCTGGTAATGTTACAATTACTTTAGTCGGATCAAACCCATTAAAAGTAAATGTAAAAGGTGATACCGGTACTGAAGAAGCCGCCGCTTTTAGTATTTTTATATATTATAATAGTACAACACCAAGCGACAATATCTCAGCATTGACTGCAGCTAATGTTGACTCTAAGCAATTAACAACAATTTTTGGTTGGACTACATTATTTGAAACAAAGGAAATACAACAAGACGGACCATATTCTCCAGTTGGTTCTTCCACAACTTACAATAGTAGGTTAAGTTATGCTCATTCAAATTTGTTTGATCAACCGGGAAATGATTATTGGCCAACTGATGGTGTTGATGTTTTAATTTTAAATTTTGAGCCAGGTGGTCCGGGTTCAGCTTTTATTGAAGTTGTAGGAAATAATGGACTTGCTGATAACAGTGCTAACGGTCATACCGTAACAATAATAAATAATGAAACTTCACCCCTTCCAGTTGAATTAACTACATTTTTTGTTAATTCGGTAAAAGGAACAGAAGCAAAATTGCAATGGGAAACATCCACAGAAGTGAATAATTACGGTTTTGAAATTGAGAGAGCTACAATATCGGATGAAAGCGAAAAAATGGAATGGAAGAAAGTAGCATTTGTAGAAGGGCATGGAAACAGCAACTCAACCAAAACTTATTCATTTTTAGATAAAAACTTAGTTGGCGGAAGTAAATTTAAGTACAGATTAAAACAAATAGATTTCGATGGAAAATTTGAATTCTCTGATGTGGTGGAAGTAGAAATAGTCCCAAATAAGTTTGAGTTATTTCAAAATTATCCAAATCCTTTTAATCCGACTACAAATATAAAGTTTACCATACCGGAAAATGCAAGAATAAAAATCAATATCTATAATGTACTTGGTGAAAGAGTAGGAGAGTTACTGAACAAAGAACTCAAAGCCGGATTTCATCAAGTAAAATTCAAAGCGAATATATTTAACAAGCAATTAACAAGTGGAATATACTTTTATTCAATAGAATCGGAAAACTTTTCGCAAGTAAAAAAAATGATGCTATTGAAATAATAGACTAAATGTACTGCTGTCCCCCAAAAGGAGTAATTATAAGAAAATGAGTTAAATTGGACAGATATGTTAAGTAGTTAGCAACTATCTCTATCAAAATTAAAATAAATTAAGTTGTATGTTGTCTTTGTTATAATAATCTGGAGGATGAAAAAGGTTATTTAACTAATGAGTAAGTGAGACTTTAACAAAAAGATTCATCCTCAAGAAAGCAATTAAGTTAGATAAAGCCCACTTATGTTTGGCAATCTCTTTTAAGTGTTTTACTAACAGTAAAGTAATAAGTGCTGTCCAAATTTGTATAAACACAGCATTTTCATTAGTACCAATAAAAGATTTGATTTTAATGTGAAATTTAAGGTTTTTGAAAAAAATATTTCAATCTGCCATCTCTGTTTATAGAGTTCAGCTATAGTGGATGCTGTCCAAAAAAATTATTGGTGATAAATTCCAAAGTTCTATTATTGATTTCATCAAAAAGAGCTGTTCTTCTTAGCTTTTTTGGATATTTATTAAAAGTATTTTTTTCACAAAGTGAGATTACTGTAGTGTCTAAGAGATATATCTTTTTATCAATTTCATTAAATATCTTCCTATTTAGAAATCCTCTTGATTGAAGATTATTCTTTAGCTTAAAATAAAAATCTCTGAATACCCTCCAATCTCTATGAGCATTTATGTAAGAGAGTGAAGACTTGCTAGGTGTTTTCTCTGTTATTCCAAGATGATTTAAGTTGCTGGTTATTAATTTTAATCGGTTTGTTACTTCTTTTATAGAGTTAGATTTCGCTAAGTGAAGGAATATCATACTTACTAAATATGTCCAACTATTTATCCCCTTATTATATTTATCTGTTTGATAGGTTTTGACTGATGACTGAAAATCTTTTCTACTTAATTGCTGTAATATTTGGCTAAAAAGTGTTATGTTCATAATGACTCCTATTAGAACTTATTTCTACTTAAAATAAATTTAACCTCAGCAAAAATAATTTACTGAAAGGGAGCCCACTTTTTTTACTTATGTGTTTTGGACAGATGTGGATTTTATTAAAATAATTCTACAAAATCTTGACATTTCGCTGCTAATCAAATATATTTATATGCTCTAAAAAAAATCTCTTAGTCGGAGGAAATAGTTGAAACAAGAAAGAATTACAAAATTTATTAAAACAGAAGATGCTGATAGAAAATGGCACGTTATAGATGCTGAAAATGTTGTATTAGGCAGGTTGGCAACTAAAGCTGCAAGTGTTATACGAGGTAAACATAAACCAATATTTACCCCCAATATGGATACAGGTGATTTTGTTATAGTTATTAATGCTGATAAAGTAAAAGTAACGGGAAAAAGAGCACAAATGAAGAGTTATTTTTCGCATTCACTTTATCCAGGTGGAGCAAAAGTAAAATCTTTTGCTGAAATGAAAGAAAAGAAACCTGAATTCATTATTCATAATGCTGTAAAAGGTATGTTGCCTAAAAATAGATTAGGAAGGAAATTAATTAAGAAACTAAAAGTTTATTCGGGTAGCGAGCATCCGCATGCCGCACAGCAACCTGAAATACTAAGTGTTTAAATATAGGAAAATAAATGGCAGATAAAATTTTTATAGGTAGAAGAAAAAATGCAGTTGCCAGAGTTATTCTGAGACCAGGTTCAGGTAACGTAACTGTAAACAAAAGAGAATTTAATGATTACTTTCCTGTAGCGGATAATCGCGATGATGTAATTATGCCTTTCAAATTAACTGAAACTATTGGTAAATATGATGTTTTAGCTAATGTAAACGGCGGTGGTGTTAGAGGACAAGCAGAAGCTATTCGCCTTGGTATTGCCAGAGCTTTAGTTGAAGCTGATCCCGAATTAAGAAGTTTACTTAAACCTGATGGATTTTTAAGAAGAGATCCCAGAATGGTTGAAAGAAAAAAACCGGGCAGACCAAAAGCACGAAAGAAATTTCAATTTTCAAAAAGATAATATTTACGGTGGATATAGAATATCCACCATTTTTTTTATAAACATTCATACTTTTGGATTTACCACCTGTGTCTCACAAAAAACATAGAGATGATTGGTAAAGAAGAAAAAAGTAGAAGAAACAACAGGAGATACAATGTCGAAGTTAGAATTAACTCAACTTATTGAAGCTGGTGCACACTTTGGGCATCTTACACGCAGATGGAATCCGAAAATGCGACAATATATTTTTATGGAAAAAAACGGAATCCACATAATTGACCTCAAAAAAACACAACGACTTATTCAAAATGCAGCAGATAAAATGCGAGAAATTGCTTCCGATGGCGGAACGGTTCTTTTTGTAGGTACAAAAAAACAAGCTAAAGGTGCAATTGCTCAAGAAGCAAAAAGATGCGGAATGAATTGGGTTAGCGAAAGATGGTTAGGAGGAATGTTAACCAACTTTTCTACAATTCGTAAAAGTATTAGCAGAATGCAAAAGATTGAAAAAATGGAATCTGACGGTACTTTTGAAAAAATAACAAAAAAAGAACAATTATTTAGAACCAGAGAAAAAGATAAATTAAGAAAGATACTTGATGGTGTAGAAACAATGAAGAAAATGCCTAACGCAATCTTTATTGTTGATATCAAAAAAGAATCAATTGCAATAAACGAAGCTTTAAGATTAAATATTCCTATTTTTGCTATTGTTGATACAAACTGTGATCCCGATCCGGTTGATTATATAATTCCTTCTAATGATGATGCTGCAAGAACTATTGAATTAATTACAAAATATGTAACGGATGCTATAATTGAAGGAAACCAAAAATATAATCAAGTAAAAGCAGAAAAAGCAGCTGAAAAAGAAAAACTGAAAAAACAAGAAAAAGAAAAATCTTCTGATAAGAAATCCGGTAAACCTAAAATTAGAAGAGTTAAATTTAATGAGAAAGGTGAACAAAAAGATATTTCAGGAAAGGAAAAAGCTAAGAAAGTTGAAGCTCCTAAAAAAATTGACGAATATTTAGCACCTAAAGAATATGTCGGCGAACCAGGATTTCATAAATTCGAAAAAGACGGGAAACATTATTTTTCTTTTAATAATCAAGATAAAAAAGTTTTACTTCGTTCAGAAGGATATTCATCTGAAAGTTCGATGCTTAAAGGAATTGAATCCGTTAAGAAAAATGCAGTTGAAGCAAAAAGATGGAGCGAATATAAAGCTGAAAATGGTAAGTTTTACTTTACATTAAAAGCCGGTAACGGACAAGAAATTGCAAGAAGTTGCGATTATGAAAAAAATGAAGAAATGAAAAAAGATTTTGAATGGTTAAAAAGTAGCGAAAGTAAACTTGCTGAAGTAATTGAAGAAAAGAAAGAAACTGAATAAAAATAAGGAATTATAGATTATGGCTATTAGTGCTCAAATGGTAAAACAGCTTAGAGATCAAACAGGTGCAGGAATGATGGATTGTAAAAAAGCACTTGTTGAATCAGATGGTGATTTTGATAAAGCTGTTGAAATATTACGAAAAAAAGGTGCTTCCGTTGCGGCTAAAAGAGCGGAAAGAACTGCAAGTGAAGGTCTTGTTTTAACCGAGGCTTTAGATAACGGAGCTGGTGCTGTTATGGTTGAAGTAAATTGCGAAACTGATTTTGTTGCTAAGAATGAAGACTTTGTAAATTTTGCTGAAATTGTACTTAAAAAAGTTGTTAGCAAAAAACCTGAAAATGTTGAAGCTTTGTTAAACTTAGATTATAACGGTCAGCCTTTGAAAGAGGAATTAACAAATATTATTGGTAAAATAGGCGAAAAGTTAGAAGTATCGAGATTTGCAATTGAAAATTCTGTTAATGGTTTAGTTGTTGATTATATTCACCATGGAAGTAAACTTGGTGTTTTGGTAAGAATTGATAATATCAAAGAAGAAGCTAAAGATGAGTATCACAATTTTGGTAAAGATGTTGCTATGCAGGTTGCAGCTATGAAACCTAATTATGTTAACCGAAATGAAGTTGATGCCGAAGTAATCAGCAAAGAAAAGGAAATTTATAAAGAAGTTGCTAAGAAAGAAGGAAAACCTGAACAAATTCTTGATAGAATTGCCGATGGTAAAATAAATAAATTTTTCCAAGAAAATTGTCTTATTGAACAAACTTCAATTAAAGATAATTCAAAGTCAGTTGGTGAAATACTAAAAGGAATAAATGAAAAATATTCTGCTAATGCAGAAATTAAACTTTTCCGCAGATTTCATTTAAGTGATTCTAATAAATAAATTTTTCAAAAGTCTTATTTTTTAATAAGACTTTTTTTTTATCTTTAGGTTATAAATATGTTGAAAAATATGAAATACAAAAGAATACTATTAAAATTGAGCGGAGAATCTTTAATGGGTTCTCTCGGATACGGAATTGATCCTAATATGTTAATTTTCTTTGCCAAAGAAGTAAAAAAAATTCATGAACTTGGTGTAGAAGTCGGAATAGTTATTGGCGGCGGAAATATTTATAGAGGATTAAATGCCGGCAAACAAGGCATTGACCGAGTAACAGGTGATCAAATGGGAATGCTTGCAACCGTAATAAATGCCTTGGCACTTCAAAATGCTTTTGAAGAAAACGGAATGTACACAAGATTAATGACTGCCATAAAGATGGATGAGATGGCTGAACCTTACATTAGGCGAAGAGCAATCAGACATATGGAAAAGGGACGTGTTGTTATTTTTGGTGCTGGAACAGGGCATCCTTATTTTAGTACGGATACTGCCGCTTCTCTTAGAGCCGTTGAAATTGAAGCCGAAGTTATTTTGAAGGGGACAAGAGTTGATGGTGTTTATGATTCCGACCCTGAAAAAAATCCTAAAGCATCAATGTTTAAAGAAATTTCTTATCTTGATGTTATGAATAAAAATTTAAGAGTTATGGATATGACTGCAATAAGTTTGTGCCAAGAAAATGAGCTTCCTATTGTTGTCTTTAATATGAACCGAGAAGATAATCTCTTAAAAATTGTTTCGGGTGAATCTTTAGGAACCGAAGTAAATAAATTTTAGTAAAAGGAATATAAATTTTTGTGAGGTTTTTTTATGAATGAAATAATTAAAGATGCTAAAACCAGAATGGATAAATCCATCGAGGCTTTTCGGAATGAGATTTCTAAAATCAGAACAGGAAAAGCTACAACCGCTTTATTAGACGGAATTAAAGTTGATTATTACGGAACTCTTACACCATTAAATCAAACGGCTAATGTTAGTGTATTGGATTCTCATACTTTATCAATAACACCTTGGGATAAAAATATGGTTACTCTAATTGATAAAGCCATCCTTACTGCCGATTTGGGGTTTAATCCTGTTAGTGACGGTACAAATATTAAAGTTCCTATTCCGCCGTTGAATGAAGAACGCAGAAAAGAAATGGTTAAACTTGTTAAAAAATTCGGTGAAGATGCAAAAGTTGCGATAAGAAATATTAGGAGAGATGCAAACGATCACTTGAAAAAGTCTGAAAAAAATAAAGAGCTAAGTGAGGATCTGCGCCACGATGCAGAAGCAGATGTTCAAAAATATACAGATGAACATACAAAAAAAATTGATGAAATGATTAAACATAAAGAAGAAGAAATAATGGAAGTTTAACAATTACATAATAGAAACCCAACTTTTCAAGAGTTGGGTTTCTATTAGTTAAAACTTATATTTCAATCCCAAGTTTAAAAATAACTTGCTTAAATTTACATTATCTTCACTATAAATTTGTTCTGTTGATAAAATTTCTCCATTAAGACTGCAATCCGATTTAACTATATTTTAGTGTTGAAGAATTTATTAAATATTCAAGTCCAATCACAAAATAAAATGATTCATCAACAATAAGATCACTTCCAATCTTAATAAATGAATGTAAAGATTTGTCTTTTCTAAAAGAATGTAATTCATTGCAATTGGTTGTCATCATACCATCGTAAGCAGAAATATGATAGAGAATAAATATCATTTTTACTGATTATATCTTTAGAAGTATTAAACTCGACAGAAAAATTTTGAGCAAACAAACTAGGAGCAAAGTTATCAATATTATTTTTTTTATTTTGTTAAAACACTAAGCTAAAATTTAGAGTATGAAATGAAAAGTCTAATTCTCTTTTAACATTGCTACCACCTATAATTTTATGAAAAGATCTTTCCAATCCAAAGTTAGAGTAAATATACTTTATCTCTAAAAAGAAATATCTGAACTCTTTACCCAAAATTAAGTTTAAGCCTATATTTGAGTTAAATCCTTCATTATCTACAAGAGCATTCGGAGGCATTACATAAGCATGATCACTTTGTTCATTTACAGTTATAGAATAATAACCAATTCCGCCACCAAAATAAAAGCCTGCGAATTTATTTTTGGTTGGGTAAATAAATGATTCTTCAATTTGAGTAAAGAAACAATCGTGAAAGTCAGTGTATTCAATGTTATTCTCAAATCCTGCAAATAAATTTGCGGAAAAATTTGTCCTTAATCTAAAATCATCAAATACTAAATCGCCTCCTATTCTCAAGCCAACAGGTGAGAAAGTCAATATATTAAAAGGAGAAAGTATATTTACACCAAAGTGAAAATCAAAATCTTGGGAGTGAGTCCTTGTAGAAAATATTATAAGAAATATCGTAAAGAAAATAAATTTAAATTTTTTCATAATAAGCTAAAAAACCAAACTAAAATTTATTGCATGAAAAGGTATATCTAAATATCTATCGCCTTCTCCAACACCAACCTCGTAGTAATATCTTTCTAATCTAAAATTTGAATAAATATACTTTAATTCTATGAAAACATTATCAAAGGTTTTACCTATCATTAAGTTTAGACCTATGTTTGATTTAAAGTTATCATTATGCACTACAATACCCGTAGATATTTCACTTGGATGGCTCGTTTGTTCATTAATTGTAACTGAGTAATAGCCAATGCCTGAACCAAAATAGATATTCTTAAAACTATCTTTAGTTTGGTAAATAAAAGATTCTTCAATTTGTGCAAAAGTACCATTAACTAATCCATGGAACTTTTTATTATTATTAAATTCCGAGTGATAGTTAAAAGATAAGTTAGTTCTCAATAAAAAATCATCAAAGACTAAATCGCCACTTACTCTTAAACCAAGAGGGGAGAAATTAATAATATCAAAAGGAGCAATCATATTTGCCCCAATGTGGAAATCAAAATCTTGGGAGTGAGTCTTTGTAGAAAATATTATAAGAAATATCGTAAAAGAAATAAATTTGAATTTCTTCATAATATCTCCAAATTTTTTATTGTTGTATGAAATTAAAAAAAAAAAGAAAAAAAAGCAAATTTTAAATTAAAATATTTAAATAATAAGACAATAGGTCTTTTGTAATAATTAAACTTTAGAAAAGTTGAAATTTTAATAAGGGCAAGATTGTTTGTCCCGCTTGCTCCATTGGCATGTGGCGGAATCGTGCAAAGACAATAATAAAAATATTCTTATATTATCTCAAAAGTATTTTTTGGAAGCCAGCCAACTTTACCATCGGAAAGTTTTATTTTAACCCAATTTTTTACTTGTTCTTCTATTTTGAATTTTATGCCTTCATGGATGACAAAAGCGTCTTCACTTTGCTGATCAGGAGAAATTTTTACATTTGCTGTTGAAGTCATTAAAATTGCAAAATCCTTGGAAGATTCGCGAGAGATACTTGCAAATAATAAAACAGAAGATAAAACCAAAGCTCCTAAATTTAAAATTCCGAAAATGTAGGAATATTTTTTAATCTGCATATTTCTTATGAGAAAATAAACAGCAACAGATGTTAAAAGAAGCATATAAAAAATAAAAACAATAATCTGCCAGCCTTCAGATGTAAATGCAGCCAGTAAACTTTCCCACCATTTAAAAAAGAACAAAGGCGGTATTTCTTGAATCCTATCAACGGTTCTTGCTCTTGCAATTTGAAGATTATATTCAGCATCTTCATTTGTAGGCGAAACTTTCAATGATTTTTCATAATAAAGAATAGATTTTCCAATTTTACCTGCTTTGAAATAGGAGTTGCCGAGATTATAGAATAAATCAGTACTCAAATAACCTTGGTTCAAAATTGATTCATAATTCTTAATTGCTTCTTGATAATTTTTATTTTGATAAGCATCGTTTCCTTCTTGCATTTTTGTTATAAGAGCTTGAGAAAATACAAGAGTATTAACAATTAAAAAAAGAAAGATTATTTTTTTTATATTTTTCATTTTAATTTTTTATAATTCAGTGTTTATTTCGGTAATTATATCATCAATGGTTTTATAAATTTCTGTTCCGCTGTCATTTCCAATTGCATTAGGGGCAAACCTTGCAAATTCGCATTTTTCGGAAATATTTTTTATTCTATCTATTAAATCGTTATCTATATTTTTTTCTTTTAACATTGCAATTGCTCTATCTATAGTAAAATCAGCATTATTTATTGATAACTTATCGCTGAGATAACCGAAAAGTGCTATTGATAAATTATTATAGTAACCTGTTAAATCATTTTTTTCCATTGATTTTGTTGCATCTTTTAATTTCTTCTTTGCATTTTTTTCAGCATTCTGCGAGCGATACAAAGTAACATTACTAGTTAATTTGTCTTGTCTGTTTTTGAAGATTAGAACGGCTAGCAGACCTATCAGAGGAAAAATTAAACCTAAAATAAATAAAACGGTGATATTTGCAAGACTTTCTTTTTTGATAAGTTCTGTAGAATTTGTTTTAATAAATCTAATATCTTTGTTCAGTAATTTTACATCTTCTTTTGTATAACCTGATGAAGTTTGTGTAAAACTATTTTCACCTTGTTTTACTGCTATTTTAAATGAATCTGATTTTATGGTAACATAATCATTTTTTCGTAAATCAAAATAACTAAACTCAATCGGTTTAATTATCTTTGTTCCCGGAATGCGCGGAACAATAATAAATTCAATATCTTTTTTGCCCGAAACGATATTTTTTTTATTTAATTCTAAATTTGTTTTGGGTTCGTACTTTTCGAAACCTGCAGGAAAATTAATTTTAGGAAGCTTAACTAATGAAATATTTCCTGTACCTGAAATTTTTGCTTTAACAGTAATCGGTTCGTTTGTCTCAACTTTCGTTTTATTTAACTCAACTTTAAAGTTAAAATTCCCGACAGCACCGGTAAAAGATTTCGGTACATTTTTAGTTGGTAAAGGTTTAACATTAATAGTTATTTTATTTGATTTTGCAGTATGTTCGATTGTTTCTGTTCTGCCAAAAAATGAATCATTAAAAAAATCATCAAAAATATCGTTATTATTTCTTTTGGTTTTTACAATAACCGGAATTTTTAATTCAAAAGGTGTTACGGTTAGTTTACCCGATTTGGAAGGGAATAGAGCAGTTTTTTTAATTACTGCAGATCTGTATCTCTTGCCATTATACATTTCAATACTGAATTGTATGTTGTTAGAAGTTTCTAAATCTTCTGCCCAAAAACCTTTATAAGTAGGCAATTTAGAAATTTGCGGAGAAGAAATATTTAATTTGGTATAGAGTTTATACGTAATAATTAATTGTTCGCCTTGTTTAATTTTTCGCTTATTTGGAATTGCTCTTATAAAAACATTTTTATTTAACTCTTCTTCACTGATTCCAAGTTTCTTATCAACATTTTGTTTGGTTGAAGTAATATTGCTTTTTACTATATTTATTGATAAAGGTTCGGATATTAATTTTTTCCCGTTATAAGTTATAGAGCTTTTACCAATTTTAACCTTACCTAATTTTTGCCCAACAGCTACGAAAGAATAAGTTAATGAACCTGAAACTTGTCCGTTTATAATTTGCATGCTTCTAGATTCGTTAGGACCGCTTAAAATTCTTAATCTGTCAAAGGAAGGCGGATTGAAATTGCTTATTTTATTTAAGTCACCACCCTGAAAAGTGAAATATATGTTAAATCTTTCATTCTTTCCTATTGTTGTTTTATCTACACTTGAATTAAATTCTTGTGCTGATATTAAACTTGGAATAATGAATAATACTAATAAAAAAAACTTAAATTTTTTCATGAAATTTTTACCAATCTTTTTCTACATTGGATTTTTTTGATTTTTTTTGTCTCATCTTTTTTTGCAATTCAGCTTCATTGTTTTTTAGAGCATCTAAAATTCTTTGTGCTTCATCTTTTGAAATATCTTCTTTTTGTTGGGGCTGCTGCTTTTGCTGATTTTTATTTTGATCTTGCTTTTTATCCTGTTCTTTATCTTTGTCTTTATTATCCTTATTCTGGTTCTGATCCTGATCCTGATTATTCTGGTCTTTATTATCCTTATTATCTTTATTTTGATCTTGTTTTTGCTGCTGTTGATTATTTTGCTGATTCTGCATTTGTTTTAGAGCATAAGATAAATTATACTTGGTTTCCATGTCATTCGGATTTCTTTTAAGAGCTTCTTTATAAGCAGCTATGCTTTCTTTAAGTTTTTGTGATTTAATAAAAGTATTACCAATATTGTGATAAACTCCGGCTTGAGTTTCTTCGGTTTCAGCAAGGGTTAAACTTTTTTTAAATTCTTTAAGAGCTTCTTCAAATCTACCTTGTTTAAAAATAGCATCACCCAAGTTAAAACGAGGTACAAAATTTTCTATATCTGAGTCCACGCCTTTTTTAAATTGTGCTTCGGCTTCGGGAAATTTTTTTGCTTCATAGTCATCTACACCATCGTTTACAAGTCCTCTTGTAGATTGAGCATTTGAACTTATAAAAAGTGCAAAAAATAAAAGTATAATTATTTTAATAAAATTTTTCATTTTAGTTTTTTTCAAATTTACTAAAGAATTTTGATTTACTTTCCTTTATTAATAATTCAAAAATAAGAAAAAATATTGCCGGAATTAAAAAGTAATAATATCTGTCTTCATATTCTGTGATTTTGGTAGCACCAAACTCAGTTCCTTCCATACTTGCAAGGTCATTATAAATCATTTCTAACTCATCGTTTGTATTGGAACCTCTGTAATATTTTCCGTTAGCTTTACTTGTAATGTCTTTTAAAGTGGTTTCATCTAACTTTGTTAGAACTACATTTCCGGTTCTGTCTTTTTTATAACCCATTTGTCTGCCGGCAGTATTATAAACGGGGATTGGAACTCCTTTTGGTGAGCCAAGCCCGATTGCGTAAATTTTTACGCCAAGATTATTTGCTTCTTCAATTACTTTGTCGAGCTCACCTTCGTGATCTTCTCCGTCAGTAATAATTACAATAGCTTTTTGGGTTTCTTCATCTTTCTTAAAAGAGTTTAACGCAAGCTGGACTGCCGGTCCAATTGCTGTTCCCGGTTGAGGAACAGAATTAACACTTACTGCCGATAAAAATAAGTTTGCAGCCGCGTAATCGGTTGTTAATGGAAATTGAACATAAGCTGCTCCCGAAAAAACAATTAACCCGATCCTATCACCTTGCAATCTGTGGATAAGTTGAGCAATTTCGTGTTTGGCTTTATCTAATCTGCTTGGTTTAATATCTTCGGCTTTCATGCTTAATGAAACATCGAGAAGTATGTAAACATCAATTCCTACTTGTTTTACTTCTTCTACTTTAGAACCAATTTGCGGATTAGCAAGTGCAAGTATTAAAAACCCGATTGCTAAAACTATTAAGCTGCTTTTAATAAAAAGTTTAAATTTACTTCTTAAAGGAAAAAGAGTTTTATGAAGAGTTTTATTTGCAAATTTATCCAACAGTTGATTTTGTTTTCGCAATGTAAACCAAACCAATACGATAATTATCGGTAAAAAAAATAAAAGATAAAGATATTCGCTATGTGCAAATCTAAACATAATTTTTTAAGGTAATTTTCTTAAATAAGTTTTTGATAAAATTAATTCGAATAATATTAAAATAAGTCCGACTAAAAGCCAATTGTAGAATAATTCTTTAGCTTTTCTATAAGAAGTTATTTCAACCTTGGTTTTTTCGAGCATATCAATATTTTCATAAATTTCTTGTAATTTTTTATTGTTGGTAGCTCTAAAATATTTTCCATCCGTAATTTTTGCTACTTCTTGTAAAACTTTCTCATCAATTTCTACAGGCACCATTTGGTATCTTTTCCCAAAAGGAGTTTGAAACGGATAAGGTGCTTCGCCAATTGTACCAACACCGACAGTATAAATTCTAATCCCGAATTTTTTTGCAATTTGTGCAGCCGTAATAGGGTCAATTTCTCCGCTGTTGTTTATACCGTCTGTAAGCAAAATTAGAACTTTACTTTTTGCTTTGCTTTCTTTTAATCTGTTAACTCCATTTGCTATTGCTGTCCCGATTGCAGTTCCATCTTCAATAATTCCGCTGCGGATTTCTTTTAAAAGATTTCTTAAAACAGGGTAATCAATTGTAAGCGGACATTGTGTAAAACTTTGGCTTGCAAAAACAACAAGTCCTATTTTATCTGTTATTCTACCTGCCACAAAATCATCTATAACTTTTTTAGCTGCTTCCAATCTGTTTGGTTTAAAATCTTCGGCAAGCATACTCCCTGAAATATCAAGAAGCATTGCAACATCAATTCCTTCAGTATAAACATTTTCGCCGGATGAAAAAGATTGTGGACGAGCAAGGGCTATAAGCAACATTGTAAGTCCGAGTATTCTTAAAATAAATGGTAAATGAACAAGCCTTTCTCTTAAAGTTTTTTTCATTTCAGAAAAAATTTGCAGGTTAGAGTAAGTAACCGCAGTAGTTTTTTTCTTTAATCTATACCAATACAGAAAAATTAATAATGGAATTATTAAAAGTAACAATAGTAAATAAGGATAAGCAAAAGTAGTATTGCTAAACATTTGAGTCTCCAATAAGTGGTTCGTCATCCGGCTGAGTTTTGTAAACAATATCGTATGCTTGGTGCATCATTTCTTCATTTAAACTCGGCATAGGTTGAAACTTAGCAAACTTAACCATATCGGCATTTTGCAAGAACTTTCCTGTTACGTCAATTAATTTTTGATTGTCCATAACTTTATTCAAAACTTCCATGGATTCAGTTGTTGTCATTTCCAAAGAATTGAAATTATAACGGTTTTCGAAATATTTTCTTAAGATACCTGTAATTTCGGAATGATATTCTTTTACTTTTCCTTGCTGCCAAAGTTTTTTCTCTTTTAACTCATCAAGATCTTCTAAAGCCAAAACATTAAAAGGTTTTACCGGAGCGTATCTTACAATTCTTTCCATTTGTTTGGATTTAATGAATTTTCTATAGAGCAAATAAGTAACAACTGCTATAATTATTATTCCGAGTAGCAATAATAACCAAAAGAGCCAATTAAGTGGAATTCTTACAGGTTCTTTTATATCTTTTATTTCTGCATTTAAGTCAACATCAAGAGTATGAATGAAAATTTCTACTTCGTTTGTTTTTACAATTTTTGGTTCTGAATTAGTACCTATAAAGTATGTAACGGGAATTTTAGGAATTATAACTCGAGAAGAATCATAACCAGAAAGTATATAATGAAAAACTTGAACATTTTCATCTTCTTCAAATGTTACGGGTAAAACTTTAATAACTTCCAAACGCTTTAGATTATCAATCAATTTTGGAGGAGCAATTCTGATTCCTTCTTCATACTCAACTCGTATTGTATAACTGATGTAATCACCGACAAGATAATTTACAGAATCGGTTGTTGCGGTGGCTTTTATACTTTGTGCATAATTTAGGATGCTGCAAAATATAAGAATCACAAAAATTGAGTTAATATATTTTAGCATCTTTTCTCACGCAATTTAAAGAAATCAATTAAAGGTCTAACGTAAGAAGAAGATGTATCAATATTTATTGTGTCAACTCTATTCTTCCTAAAAAGATTATTTTGATAACTTTTTCTTTCAGCGATTTTTTTATCAAAATATTCTCTTACAGATTTATCCGTTGTATCTATATATCTTATGCCGTTTGTTTCAGGGTCTCTAAATCTTACCAAACCGCTATTACTTAATTCAATTTCTCTTGGGTCTTCTAACATAACGTTTATCAAATCATGTTTTTTGCTTACAATCGATAGAATTTTTTCATATTCATTATCAAAAAAATCTGATATTAAAAAAGCGATACTTCTTTTTTTGACAGAACGATTAAAGTATTCAAGTGCTTCTTTGATATTCGTTTTATTTCCTTGCGGTTCAAACGAAACAATTTCTCTTACGATTCTAAGAATGTGGCTTTTTCCTTTTTTGGGTGGAACAAATTTTTCTATTGAATCTGTAAATAAAATCAATCCGACTTTATCATTATTCTTCAAAGCGGAAAATGCAAGAATTGCAGTCAGCTCTGCGGCAATTTGTTGTTTTGTTTTCTCGACACTACCAAAGAGCAGAGACCCGCTTAAATCAACAAGAAGCATAACGGTTAGTTCTCTTTCTTCTTCAAATATCTTAACAAAAGGATGACCGAATCTAGCACTAACGTTCCAATCTATTGAACGAATATCATCGCCGATTTGATACTCTCTAACTTCGGAAAATTCCATTCCTCTTCCTTTGAAAACGGAATGGTATTCACCCGAGAAAACATCGTTTACAACTCCTCTTGTCTTAAGTTCAATTTGACGAACTTGTTTTAAAATTTCTTTAGTAAGCATCTGTTAAGGCACTTCAACTTTATTAAGAATATCTTCAACAATATTTTCTGAAGTAATTTCTTCAGCTTCAGCTTCGTAAGTAACAGCTATTCTGTGTCTTAAAACATCCATACTAATTGAACGAACATCTTCAGGAACTACATAGCCTCTTCGTTTTATAAAAGCGTTTGCCCTTGCAGCAAGTGCAAGATTTATTGTAGCTCTCGGACTTGCACCGTAACTAATTAAATCAGCTAAATTTGTTAGTCCGAATTCTTTTGGTGTTCTTGTTGCAAAAACTATGTCTAAAATATATTTATCAATCTTTTCGTCAACATAAATATCATGAATTAATTTTCTTGCATTCATAATACTTTTAGGATTAATAACAGGATTTATTTTAGAAGGCTTTGAACCAACATTTCTTTTAAGAATTTGCAATTCTTCATCTCTTGAAGGATAAGTAATTTTTACTTTAAGCATAAATCTATCAACTTGTGCTTCAGGTAAAGGATAGGTACCTTCTTGTTCAATCGGGTTTTGAGTTGCCAAAACCAAAAATGGTTCAGGTAACATAAATGTAGTTTGTCCTATTGTTACTTGTTTTTCCTGCATTGCTTCTAACAAAGCACTTTGAACTTTTGCAGGGGCACGATTGATTTCATCTGCAAGAATAAAGTTAGAGAAAATAGGTCCTTTTTTAATAGAAAAATTACCTTCTTTTTGATTAAATATCATTGTACCTATTAAATCTGCAGGTAACAAGTCAGGTGTGAATTGAATTCTTTGAAATTTTGCATCCATAGAAGAAGCAAGCGAATTTATTGCCAAAGTTTTTGCCAAACCGGGAACGCCTTCGAGGAGAATGTGTCCGTTGCCGAGTAAGCCGATAACAAGTTTCTCGACCATATCTTTTTGACCTACTATTACTTTTCCAATCTCTGAAAAAAGCGTATCAATAAATTCACTCTCTTTACTAATCTTTTGGTTTAATTCTGTTATCTCCAAAGCAGAGCCTCTTTTTTATTTTTGTTATAAATATTGTCTTTTTACAATTCAAGAAAGAATATGTTTCTGAATAATTTTTAGGATTAAAAAATTATTACAAACTTATAATATAATAAAATTGAAGTTCTTTTTTTTATAATAATGTGAAAAGTTGAAAGTTAAAAAATATCTTCTTTATCTTGCAGGTAACGGGGGTAGTATATGAATAGTGCGGAATTTGAAAGCAATAGTTTTAAAATCAGCACGACTAAAAGTGTTTGCCGTCTTTTATTTTTAACATTTATAAAGTTACAAATAAAAGTGTGGAGTTAATAGAAAACTTTTTTAGCACACTATCCTGCCGTATTCTTAATATATTTGTTAGCGGTTCGTTATTCTTTTAGTGTTTTATTTTACATCTTGAATTTCTCTATAAGATTTTGAAGTATTTATTTTTTTGACTTTTACATCTTTACCTCCTTTAAAATTCCATGAAAGAGTAAATCCTAAATATGGTATCGGTGTTTTATTTTGGTAGGTTAGTAGTCCGTCTTCCAAGTAGGTTAAAAGTTTACGATGGTGCCCAATAGCATAAATAAAATAAGCAGTTATTTCTTTATTGATAGATTTAGACAAGCTCCCCTCTACACCATACACAGTTATATATTTTCGATTGTAAGATTTAAAATCAGGCTCATAGTAAGCTGTTAGATAAAGATTCCAACCTTTGTTAAACTTATAAATATTTGTAAAATCAAATAAATAATGCACTCTATTCATATCTATCTTCTCATTAGGAAATTCTGCTTTTTGTTTTGTAATTGTAGTACTTGCTCTAAATTTTAACCGCCAATTTTTTATAAGTTGTAAATTGGTTGCAATACCAAAATCTATTTCTTTTTCTGATAATGCATTGATGGGTTTTCTATAGGTAACTCCTTCTAGATCAGGGTCGTTATAGGTTGCGAAAACATAATTATCTTTTACCACACTGTAAGTTGCCCAAGTATATAATTTATCAGACCAAAATGAACCGGTAAAAGACAATGAATTTTCATAAGGCGTTGCTATTTCAGGATTTCCAACTAGGTAGTGATATCTATCACTCCAAACCTTATTAGGATTAAATAATGAGTAAGGAAAAGTAGATACGGAACGTTTATATTCGCTTGAAATATTATGTTGGTCATTTTTCCCAAAATTATATGAAATACGGAAATTGGGTTCGAGTCCTTGTGTATTTCGTTTTATTTTAGTATTAGTTACAGGAATTTCATAAGATAGAAAAGACCATTGATAAGATAATCTTGCTGTAAAATTAAATTTGTTCCATTTTCCCGATATTCCTGACATTACATAAGGGTTTTGAACAAAAACATCAGTATTGTACAAATTGTTCTCATAAAAATCATTTGTATTACTCGTACTTTGAGGTTTATATTCTTCTTGTATTCCGTCCCAAACAACATAAAATTTACTTGAAATGTGGTCAGATATGGGATAAGAAAATCGAGTAAAAGCATTAAACATATTAGTATAAGTTAGTTGCGAATTATTTCTTTCAATATTTTCGTTATCAGAAAGGTATTGGCTTAGTATGTCTTTCTTGCGATGAAAAAATTCAGCTTGAGCTTTAAAAGAGCCCCCTTGTTTTTTAGTTGTCAAATTATAGGACAATACCCCTTGTATTTGGTGTTTATCATTGTGTCCTTTTTGATGTTCTGTAAAATTTTTTGCTTCTGTCTCAAAAGTGTTTTCTAATTTTTTGTTTAGATTTCTATAAGTGAGGTTTCCAGATACATTAAATCCTAAAGTTTGGCGTTTCGTTAATTCATAAGTTAGGCTTAAACTTGGTAGAATTTGATTGCTATATGTTGAATTTTTACTTTCAACATTAAAAAAATGTCCATTATTATAAAGAGTATTTTCAATTTCTCTTGCAGTATTTTTATTATTATTCAGCCGAATATTTCCAATCAAATTAAATTTTCCTGTTTTATAATTTATGGTACTACTTAAAAGACTTTTATCATAAGATTTTCCTCTGGTAGAAATATGACCTATTACATTTCCATAGTATCCTCCTTGATCTGGTTTTTTCAAGGTTAAACTTACAACACCTCCCTTATCCTTACTTGCCCCAATATTATCAATAAATGATATTTCAGCCTTTGCTAACATTTCGCTTGGCACACTTTCTAAATAACCGATATCCACTTTCTGCCCATTCACATAAAATTGAGATATCGGGATTCCATTTAGCTTGTAGACATTAAACTCTTTCGAAATGCCCGGTAAAAGTGTTAAGGTTTTTGAAACATCTATACCTTTAACTCTAATATCATTGGTTAAATTTATTAAATAACCTGTAGGTGTTTTCTGTATTCTTTTTGCGACAACTTGTGCTTCTCCTAAAACAATTGCTTTCTCTTTTAAAACAATTATTCCAAAATTTTTGTTCTGCTCTATTTTCTGTTGATAATTTTCATAACCGAGACAACTAATTACCAAATAACCTTTCTCAATATCATTTGGAGGAGTTAGTGAAAACTCACCTAAATCATTTGTTACAGAACCCGCTGCAAAAGTAGAATCGGGTAATGTGTAAAGCACTACATTGGCAAAGGGTACTGCCTCTCCTTGGGGGTCTTTTACTATGCCTTTGTAAGTTTGGGCATTAACTGTTGTAACTATGCATATAACTGTTATTAGTATTACTAATTTTTTCATAATTTCCTTTTTTTACTGTTAATCTTTTTTATTTTATATCTTGAATTTATTAAATTATTATTTTTATTCTTCACTCAAATGAGCTTCTTCCAAATTAGATAATGTTATCAATTAAAATATACAGAACAACAAGTTTTTCTTTAAGATGCCTTGTAAACCTTATTTGTAAGGTTTTAGTTCATATTCCTTGTAAATACTTTTCGCAAAATTCTCATTAAGCTTTAATTCTTTGCACGTTTCTTTACATTTTTTATAAGCAAGAATAGCCTTTTTTCTTTGGTCTGTTAAATCATAACAAAAACCAAGATTGCGATAATAAAAAGTCTTAACAAACCATTGCAATCTTTGTGGAATTTCATATAATCTTTCCGAAACAGATTGTAATGTTATTATTGCTTGAGCATAATCTTTTTCTAAAAATTCTACCCAAGCCTTTTCAAATTGCAGACAAACAGATTTAGAATATTCTTGTTCCCACTCTTGAAGTATTGGCTTTGCTTTTTTTATATTTTCAGCAGGAATGATAGTAGGATTATCATCCATACCTAAACCGTGTATAAGGGGTATTAAAGCCCCTTGATACATTATATCAATAGCAGAGGAATCTGCAGTATCATAATATCCTTTAGCTAAATTTCTTTCGATGAAATTATTTATGTTAGGAGATATTTGTATTTCCTTCAGAGGCAAAATACTTTCAAAATCAATTACCTTTATTTTTTTTCTTTTTGATAATGCAATATTGAAATAATGTTTATGTTCACACCCCGTCAATACAACAATTCGTTTTCCTTTATTTGCTATTATGGCACTATCGATAAGTTCCAGCATTTTACTATTTCTGCTTTCGTAATGCAGGTTCATAAAACTATCACCATATACGGACATTGAAATTTTGTACATCTGTTTTACGAAGTTGTTACATTCTTTGCCGTTATAGAAATCATATCCTCTATTATTCTCTTTCCAAACATTTCCCCAACTTCCATATTTTTGCTTGAATTTCTGTATTATGGTATCTGCTTTGACAAGGTCTTCAATTCTTTTTTCCTTTATTTTGTATTCTTCTGATGCTCTAAATTTCTTTTGTTCTTTTCTATCTCCAGATGCCCACCAATCTATGGGATATACTTTTTTATTATTTTCAAATCCGTAAATTGAGGCAATCATCATTTCTTTTAAATAGGACCGTTTACGAAAATAGGACGGAGGTATTTCTACGCATATTACATCAGGATTATATGTTCCCAGAATGTTTACAATATCTTGATGTGTGTAATTTGGATTACTTTCGTGACTTCCGTGAAT
>PDWI01017752.1_pt1 | contig 22299 bp, 16 predicted proteins | sample 1430891 | NCBI WGS metagenome assembly PDWI01 (sample SAMN01162508, study PRJNA174530) | Oral metagenome, whole genome shotgun sequencing project. | biome: Marine environment; feature: Marine mammal; material: Swab sample of the gingival sulcus; isolation source: swab sample of gingival sulcus... | reverse complement strand
TGCCTGCAGGTGTGGTGCTGCGGCGCTGATTGCTTGTCGACCGATTATTTTATGGGATATCAAAAGCGGGGGGAAGACGGCGCAGAATGATCGGTTACCAATAAATAACATCAGCCGTGTCATTATAGACCCCCTGTCTAGCGCACCAGCATCAGGCGCCGGGTTAAATGCTGCCCGGTGGCCGATCGCCGCACGAAAATGGAAAAGCCGAACTCTGAGGCCAGAGATATCCACTCTTCCCTCTACCGGAATCAACGGTAAAGCGCCTTCACCCCATCCAGAGCTATCCGCTCAGTCGGAACAGGACCGTCTGCCAGCGGCAAGAAATCCACCGTGAACTCTATATCAGGGTTATCATTGCCATCAATTATGCGGGCAGCGATCTCTTCCTCATCGGTAGTGCCCCAGTAGTTGTTCTCCATGTTTAAGATTTCACCGGGATACATATAACCACTAGGATCTTCTCCTTTCAGGTACAAGCCATCCCCGAGAACAAGGATATGGTTGTTATGAAAAGCCGAGGCCCCCGGAAGACCATTACCTATTATGGCAAAACACACAAAATCCGAAGTTATGATGTTGTTCTCAAAAAGAACCTGGTGACGTGTACGCAGATACACGGCACCATTACGGATTCCCTCCGGCCCATCCACATATTCAAGCACGCAATCCCGGACAACGGAGGGGCCGTTTCGGTCAAAAGAAGCTCCATATGGACAACACGTGATGGTGCATCCGCTCATATCTATCCGTGCACCATCCCAGATCCACACAGCCACTGCGTTTAATTCCCATTTACCATCAAATGTGGAATTGCGGACAATAAAATGAGTGTTGGCATAGCCAGCACTTATCCCATACCTAAATCCTGAAAACTCACAATCCTCGATAACTAAGCCGCGAACTCTAAAAAGGCTAACATCTTCCCTCAGGTTATAAAACCGGCAATTGCGGATATAGCCCTTCTCGATATCTGCCGCCAGAATGCCCTCAGTGTACTGTTGAGGATGGTCTCCCAAGAATTCACAGTTCTCAACCTCAATTTCGGGTATATGAAGATGGATTCCTCTCCCCCATTGGGCATAAAAGCCCAGATTTTCGACATGAATCGACTGACTATTCCACGGTCTGATCCCAATTATATACGGATGACCAGTTGCATCCTCTACCCAATCTCTATGACATCACCATCCGCCGCAGCATTCACCGCGTCCTGGATCACCGTGAAATCACCGCTACCGTCCTTGGCCACGGTCCAGGTCGCGCCCAAAGAAGTCCCGGCAAGTATCAAAGCTAGAGCAATAAATAACATCAGCCGTGTCATTATAGACCCCCTGTCTAGCGCACCAGCATCAAACTCCATGGCACTCCAGCACTTGATGGACCGGAAACATCTGTCCCCACGGCAAGGGCGTCAGCCATCGACCCAGGGTGATCTGAGAGCCCTGTGCCCACCAAAATCCGGGTGAAGACAACCATCTGATCATTATCATACCACATAATACCGTTCAATGCATGGTTTTCTGGGTGTGTTTTCTGGGACTTCCACGCGAATGGCCAGAAAACCCGTATCCCCTTCGAACTCCAGCCCCGCCAAGCCCAAAATACTAAGGGGATCGCTCCAGGCTGGGGTGTGACCCAACGCCAGGAGGAGCACAATGGTCAGGACTAATCCATTATTTATTCCGATATGGCTTTTTCATTTTTGCCCTCCAGTTTTCCTGGGTTGGGGCCATGATTTTGGTGTGTTGGGCTTTCGGATGAACGTGGCGGGCATTCGGTGATGTTGATCGAGTCGTGGTGGCCGTGAAAATCGAAGGTTATCGGGGTTTCTGGAAGGGAATCGCCCAATTTAGGTGGTACTGATCAGGGGCTGTTGGCAATCCACAACGGATCCGGCGCGCGCGAAACTTCACAGTGACTGAAGCATCCCAACACCCCAACCCCACCCAAAAATACCCGCCGGCGGGCACCCCGTAATGCAAAAAATCCCCCAAAACCTCCACACACCTCGCCTGGATCAATCCCCTCGACCTCGTGACCCCCTCCATCAATCACTCGGCCCCAATCCCGGCCCAAACCCAACCTAAATCCCCGCCAACCTCCGCACCGGCACCGGCACCCAGCCCGGCCGATGCTCCAGCCGTCCGGCCACCTGCCGGTACAGCCCGTTCAGGATCAGAACCCAGACCACATCTCCGGCCAAGGTGCCCCCGAAGAAGGGAATGGCCGCCGTGAAACAAGCCCCCAAGCCCGCCAGGGTCCTGGGATACATGCCACTGGCCAACCAGACCCCGAAATTGGAAAGCAGGAAAAAGGCCACCGCCCCCAGGCCCGCCGCGGCAATGGTTCCTCCTGGGCGGGATCGCAGCAGACGCCCCAGGAAGGTCTGCACGAAGAACCCCCCATAGACGAAAGGCGTCACGGAGCTCACCACGGAGTAACCGTGGATGCGGGCCAGGGCGGCATCGCCCAGAAACATGGCCACCGCCACCAGCAGCAGGGCCTTGCCCCCGCTCATGGTGCGGCCGGACATGACGGCCGCCGCCCCCACGGGCGCGAAGTTCGGGGGATGGGGCACCACTCTGAACACGACGCAAAGCACGACCATGAGCACGGGCAGCATGAGGACTCCTTACTGGGGCGGTTGGGGGGTGTGTTTGGCGATGGCCTGGATAAAGCCGATGAGCGCCAGATAGGTGCCGGAAGCCGCGGGGTCATCGCCCGCGGCCGAGGCCAGGGACTGGATGGCCCCCGCCAGGTGGGGGGACATGGGCATGGACGCGGGCGCGGAATCATCCGGCTGCTCCCGGACCGTTTGCACCAGGCCCACGAAGCCGCGGCAGTCCGCGGCCAGCCCCAACGGGACAATGGCCAGATGCGCCAGATAAGGGTTCCCCGCCTTGTCGTAGTTGAGAATCCGGGTGGCGCAGGGGCGCTTCTCGGTCACGGCCTGGCGCAGGGTCTGCACCGCGCCGGCATCCGTCCCGGGGCCGTGGAGAAGTTCTCCAGGCGGTTTGCCGAACAAATCCGCCAGCCCGTAGCCGCAAATCTCCGAGAAACCGGGGTTGACCCAGCGTGTGCGGCCTTTCGTGTCGGTCACCACCACGCCGCAAGGCAGGGCATTCAGGATGGCCAGGGGCAGATCGGCCTCCAACTCGCCTTCCCGCGGCCCGGCGGGCGCCGGAGTGTCCGTGGCCGGTGCCGAGGACGCCAGCTCACGGCCCTGGCGGATGATCCGCTCGCGCCCCAGCTGGGCGATATCGCCTATGCGCCAGCCGCTGTCCCGCAGGATGCGGGCATTGCGCAGGACCATGATGTCCTGCTCCGTGTAGACGCGCTGCCCCGTCGCGGTGCGCTTGGGCTCCAGCAGGCCGTAGCGACGCTCCCAGGCGCGCAGCAGCATGGGGGAAAGCCCCGTGCGGGAAGATACCGCCCCGATTTTCATCCCGCGGCTCCTTGCATGGCGGCCAGACCGGGCTTGCCGGTGATGGTGTTTCCTTCCGTTCGGGCCCGGCACAAGATGCCGTGGCGTTCACGGATGCGGGTGGCCTGAGCGGCCACATAACCCGCGGGCGGCGGTGTGAACCGGGCCACGCGGGGGCTTTTGGTGTTTTCTTGATAAGCCTGCAGAACCCAGCGCCGGCAGCCCTGGGCCCATGGGGCCATGGCGTCCAGCCTGGCCGGGTCATGGTAGGGCCAGACCAGGGTGGTGCGTAGCTCATGGTCCAGGCCGGAAGATTGCAAAATATCCAGGCTCCGGCGCAACGCCGCCGGGTCCGCCTGCGGCCCCAGCCAGCGCGGGTACCGGCCGGGTTCGTCCTTCAGGTCCATGGCCACGTAATCCACCAGTTCCCGCGCGATGAGCTGCCGCAGAACATCCGGCCGGGTGCCGTTGGTGTCCAGCTTGATGGCGAAGCCCTGGGCGCGAATCTGCTCCATGAACGCGGGCAGTTCCCGGTGCAGGGTGGGTTCTCCGCCGGAGAGCACCACCCCGTCCAGGCGATTCCGGCGCGTGCCGAGAAAGCGCAGGAATTCCTCCGCGGCCAGAACACCCTGGCCGCGGGGAATCAGTTCGGCATTGTGGCAATAGGGGCACCGCAGGTTGCAGCCCTGCAGGAAGACCACCGCGCTCAGGTGCCCCGGATAATCGATGAAAGAGCATTTCTGCCAACCACCGATCAAGACATGCCTCCATCGTACAGGCCGCGACGACCGAATTCCTTCTTCTTGCCCGGGTTCCACTGCTTCACCGGACGCAGGTACCCGACCACGCGGGAATAGACCTCCGTCGCCTCGCCGCAGGTGGCGCACTCCGCCTGTTCCCCGGCCAGATAACCGTGTTCGGGGCAGATGGAGAACGTGGGGCTCAGGGTGAAGTAGGGCAACCGGTAGTTGGCGCAGACGTTGCGGACGAAGCTCTTGACCGCGGCGGGATCTTCCACCCGTTCCCCCAGGAAGAAGTGCACCACCGTGCCGCCGGTGTACATGGCCTGGAAATCGTCCTGCTGCTCCAGCAGTTCGAAGGGATCGTCATGGGCTTCCACAGGGGGCAGAGAGCTGTTGGAATACACCAGGTCCGGACGCTCCTGGAAGACCGGCATCTCCGGCAGGTGTTCCCGGTCCAGCCGCAGCAGGCGGTACCCGGCGCCCTCCGCCGGCGTGGCTTCCAGGTTGAAGGGGGTGCCCGTTTCCTTCTGGTATTCCGCCAGGCGTTCGCGGATCATCTCCAGCACGCTCAGGCCGAAAGCCCGGCCCTGGGACTCTTCCAGCCCTTCGCCCAACAGGTTCCGGGCGGCCTCTTCCAGACCGATGATCCCGATCGTGGAGAAATGGTTGTGCCAGTAAGAGCCGAACCGTTCCCGGATGCTCTTCAGGTAATGCCGCGCGTAGGGATACAGGCCGGACTCGGTGAAGCCTTCCAGGGTCTTGCGCTTGATGACCAGGCTGTCCCGGGCCACATCCATCAGGGCCAGCAGCCGCCGCCGGAAATCCTCTTGGTCGGTGGCCAGGTGGCCCAGCCGGGGCAGGTTCAGGGTGACCACGCCGATGGATCCGGTCAGGGGGTTGGCCCCGAACAGGCCGCCCCCGCGGTGCTGCAGCTCGCGGGTGTCCAGGCGCAACCGGCAGCACATGCTGCGGGCGTCGTCCGGCGACATCTCCGAGTTCACGAAGTTGGCGAAATAGGGGATGCCGTACCGGGCGGTCGCTTCCCAGAGGGGCTCGAAGCGGGGATCGTCGTAATCGAAATCCGCGTCCACGTTGTAGGTGGGGATGGGGAAGGTGAAGACACGGCCGCGCGCGTCGCCCTCGATCATCACTTCCAGGAAGGCCCGGTTGAAGATGTCCATCTCCTTCTGGAAATCGCCGTAGACCGCTTCCTGCAGCTCGCCGCCGATGACCACGGGCTCGTTGGCCAGCCTGCGCGGCACGTTGAAGTCCAGGGTGATGTTGGTGAAGGGGGTCTGGAAGCCCACCCGGGTGGCCACGTTGAGGTTGAAGACCCATTCCTGCAGGGCCTGCTTCACCTCGTCATAGCTCAGCCCGTCGTGGGCGATGAAGGGGGCCAGCAGGGTGTCGATGCTGGAGAAGGCCTGGGCGCCCGCCGCCTCGCCCTGCAGGGTGTAGAAGAAGTTGGCCATCTGGCCCAGCGCGGTGCGGAAGTGGCGGGCGGGGCGGCTTTCGGCCTTCCCGCTGGCTCCGCGGAAGCCCTGGCGCAGCAGGTCGGCCAGATCCCAGCCCACGCAGTACACGGCCAGCAGATTCAGATCATGGATGTGGAAATCGCCCGACTCGTGGGCCTTGCGCACCTGCTCCGGATACAGCTTTTCCAGCCAGTATTTACGGGTCACTTCGCTGGAGATGTGGTTGTTCAGACCCTGCAGGCTGTAGGCCATGTTGGCGTTTTCGGCCACCTGCCAGTCCGACCGGTCCAGGTAGCCGTCCACCAGGGCGGTCCGCTCGGTGGTCTGCAGCTCACGCAGGATACGATGCTGCTCACGGTACAGGATGTAGGCCCGGGCCGCCTGGCGGTAGGGCGAGGCCATCAGCACATCCTCGACCAGGTCTTGCAGGCCTTCCACCGTGGGCTCTTCCCAGTCCATGGCCACGGCCAGGACCAGCACCCGGCGGGCCAGCTGGGCGGCCTGCTGGTCGTCGAATTCTCCGGTGGCCGCGCCGGCCTTGGCGATGGCTTCTTGCAGACGCTGGGGGGCGAAAGGTTCCCGGGACCCGTCACGTTTGATAACGGCGTTGAAAAGGCGGGTGGTATGGGGTACGGAGGATGCCAGGATTTCCTGGACAGCGCTCGATGTGGTCGTGGCCGGGGTGTTCAATGGGGACTCCCTTCGCAAAATCCATTTGGTGGTTCCATCCACCGCGCGAGGGAAGTCAGGGCCGACATGGCATGACAAGGCAAGGGCCAGCCCGGACCATCGACCTCCCGCGAGGCTACGTGGCCAACCGGCGGGCCTTTGCTGGCTGCGCCGGGTGCGGGCAGGTCTTCGGGCTCACGAGCATGCCGGCCAAGGCCGTTTTCCTACCATCCACCGCTTCCCAGCTGTTGCCAGTGCTTATGGTGGACTTCGTTCTCGATTACCGCTGCGGGGCAGCCCCGGATTTTCACCGGGTTCCCTATTAAACTCCTCGGGGGGACCCTGGGAGTACCAGCACGGCCCACAAGATATTGTGGTTCCGCGTTGGGGTCAATCAAAATATAGTGATTTTTGTGGGCGCGCCCTGGGTTCGGATCATTCCTGAAAAAACAAGATCCAGGGTCAATAATCGAAGCCGCTGCCCCCGATGAATTCCCTGAGCAACGACGTCGGCGGCACCTGACCCGCGTCCATGGGCAGGATCAGGCTGAGCATATCGATCAGGGCCCGCGCCAACCCGTAATTGCTCCTCGCCCCGGCGCACCTTGGGCCAGCGGGCCAGGGTTTCGCTGGCGCTGTAGCCGCGGAACTGGGCGTCGCGCACGATGCGCCGGAAAAGCCGCGTGTCGGTGGTCTTGATGTAGCTGAAGTTGTCGATGTTCATGTGGCACAGGGCCGAGACGTAGATGCGCAACTTGTGGTCATCGTCGATGGCCGCGGAAAGGCGCGGATTCAGGGCGTGGATGCCTTCCACGAGCAGGGGCTGGCCCACCTCCAGGCGGGTGGGCGTGTCGCTGAAGCTGCTCGTGCCGCTGTGGAAGTCGTAGCGTGGCAGGTGCACGGCCTCGCCGCGGAGCAGGGCCCGCAGGTGCTCGTTGAAAAGGTCCACCTTCAGGGCGCTCAAGTTTTCGAAGTCGTAGTCGCCTTCGGCGTCTCGGGGGGTGTCCTCTCGGTCCACGAAGTAGTTGTCCAGGCTCAGGGCGTAGGGGCGCAGGCCCAGCACGCGCAGCTGCACCATCAGGCGCTTGGCGCTGCTGGTTTTGCCGCTGCTGGAGGGGCCGGCCAACAGGATCAGCTTGCCGTCGTCAGGCATGGCGGCCACCTGCTTGCTGGCTTCCACGAAGAAGCGGCTGTGGCGGGCTTCGCCGATCTGGACCAGCTCGCTGGTCCGGCCGTCCACGATGTACTCGTTCATATGGCCCACGTCCTGCACGCCGATCTGGCGGGCCCAATCGGAGTACTCCCGCTGGGTCTCCAACAGCTTGGGCTGGGGGGCGAAGCTCGGCAGACTTTCCGGATCGCCCTTGAGGCCGGACAGCAGCACGAAACCGGGGCTGTCGGGAACCAGCCGGAAGGCGCGCACATAACCGGTGCTGGGCAGCTGGCGGCCGTAGAACAGATGATCGAAACCCTCCATCCGGTTCAGCAGCAGGGATTCGCGGCGCAGGTACTTGGCGGAGATGAAACGGTCCGTCTTGCCGTTGCGCTGGAGCATCTTGAGCAGGGCGCGCAGGCCGAAGTGCTGGGGCGTCAGGCTCAGGTCGGCGGACACCAGGTCGTGCATGCGTTCTTCCAGGGCGCGGATCTGGTCGGGGGAAAGGGGGTGCCCGCCCAGCAGTTCGCAATAGACTCCGCCGGCGTAGCTGAACTGCACGCACAGCTGGCGATCGGGGAAAAGGTCTTCCGCGGCCACGGCCATGATGAAAATGATGGTGCGCTGCAGGGTGGGGTGGGTTTTGCGATCCCGCAGGCGGATCAGCCGCACGTGTTCCTCGCCGTGGACGGCCTCATGCAGGCTGGCGCGCCGACCGTTGACCGACACCAGGACCACGGGGTTGGGCTGGCCCGGATCGATCAGCCCCTGGTGCTGCAGGTGCTGCAGCATGGTCGTTCCCGGTGCCAGTCGGACGGGCTGGTTGTCCAGCATGATTTCGACAAGTCCGGAGGAATCGGAGCCGGGAGGGACCGTGGCCATGGGGTGTCCTTTCGGGGGGAGGGGATCATGCGTCGCTTTTGGCGGCTTTCTTCTCGGTTTTTCCGGCCTTCTTGGCGCGCGAGTCGGTGATATAAAAGCCCGAGCCCTTGAAGTGCAGGCCGGCGCCACCGCTGAGGATGCGCTCCACCTTGCCGCGGCACTGGGGGCAGCGCTGGCGGCGCGGGGCGCTCATGGGTTTGAACTCTTCGGTGATGTGGCCGCACTTGGTGCACTCGTATTCGTAGGTGGGCATGGCCCCCGACCTCCTGATTTTTCGTCCCTGTGGTCTCTTGCGGCGCATAATATGGCATTTGGGTCGGTCTTTCGCCAGTTTGTGCTCCATGGTGTGCCTCATTCGTGATGATTTCTTGTTATAATCCTCAAGACTCAGCTAACAAGACCCAACTAAAAAAGCCCAGCCAATCTGTTTCGCCCGGTCGCCGACCGATCATCCTGGAGAGTTCCATGCGCCCGTTCGTTTCTCTTCTGCTTGTGGCCTGTTTCCTGGTCACCGGCCTGCTTGTCGTCTGCTTGCCGGCCGGTTCCGCTTTGGCCGTCAACACCATCCCCGCCGCCCCGGTTCCGGAGGGCATCCCGTACACGGACGAGGCCGTCGCCCGCCAGCACCGCTACCTCGAATCGATGACCAAGGTCCGGCTGATGGAAATGTTCGCCACGCAAGAGGCCGAACGCACGGCCAACCAGGAACAGTACGACGTCACCTTCTACGACCTGATCATGGATGTGGAATCGTCAACCGAGACCTTGGTCGGCATCACCACCATCGAGGCCGTCGTGCTGGCGGGCCCCTTGAGCACCATGGAGCTGAACCTGCAGGAGAACATGACGGTCAGCACCACCACCTGTGCGGGGCAGGAGGTCAGCCACAACCATGCCGACAACTTGCTGACCGTGAACCTGGATCGGCCCTATGACGAGGGCGAAGAAATCAGCGTCACCGTCACCTACGCCGGGGCCCCGTCCAGCGATTCCTTCGGCTGGAGCAGCTACGGCGGCGCGCCCCTGGTCTGGACCCTCAGCGAGCCCTACGGCGCCCGGAACTGGTGGCCCTGCAAGGATCTGAACACGGACAAGGCCGACTCCGTGGCCCTGCATGTGACGGTCGATGACAACCTGATCGTGGCGTCCAACGGACTGCTGGAGCAGGAGACGGTGCCCGCCCCCGGCAAGAGGACCTACCACTGGCGGACCCGTTATCCCATACCCACCTACCTGGTGAGCCTGGCCATCCATCCCTACGCCGTCTTCAGCGACGAGTACACCGGCCTGGATGGCGAGACGACCATGCCGGTGGACAACTACGTCATCCCCGCCTACCAGGGCCAGGCTTCCGTCGGCTACGCCCCCACCGTGGCCATGATCACGGCCTTTGCTCAGGCTTTCGGGGAGTACCCCTTCATCGAAGAGAAATACGGCCACGCCCACTTCCCCTGGGGCGGAGGCATGGAGCATCAGACCTTGTCCAGCATGACCTATGAATTTTACGGGGCGTATCTGGTGGCCCATGAGCTGGCCCACCAGTGGTGGGGCGATATGATCACCTGCGCGGATTTCAGCCACATCTGGTTGAACGAAGGATTCGCCACCTGGTGCGAGGCCTACTGGCAGGAAGTGCACAACGGCCCGGAGGCCTACCGGGAAGAGATGGCCGACGCCGCCTATTACGGGCCCGGCACGGTCTTCGTGGAAGATCCTGAGGACTTCTACGACATCTTCGACTATTCCCTGACCTACCAGAAAGCCAGCTGGGTGGTGCACATGCTGCGCGGCCAGTTGGGCGACGAGGACTTCTTCGCCGGGCTGCGGCTGTACCGCGAGAACTACCGGTACGGCAGCGCGACCACCGAGCAGTTCCAGGAGATGATGGAGCAGGCCTCGGGGCGGGATCTGACACCCTTCATCCAGCAGTGGATCTATGGTTCCGGTCATCCCTACTACCAGGTGAACTGGAACACCAATCCCGTCCCCGGAGGCACCCACGTGCAGGTGCGGATCGAGCAGCTCCAGCTGGGCCAGGTTTTCGACATGGCCATCGATTTGCGCCTGGAGGCGCTGCTGGGCGGCGAAAGAGTCAGGGTGGAGAACAACCGCCGGGTGCAGTATTACGACTTCACGGTGACGGGTTCCGTCTCGGGTGTGGTCCTGGACCCCGACGACTGGATCCTGTGCGAGGTGACCTACGGCGGGATCAGCGATGTGCCCCTGGCGGCCGCCGGCGCGCCCCGGCTGCTGGCCAACGTGCCCAACCCCTTCAACCCCAGCACCGACGTGCGCTTCGAGTTGCCCGCCGCCGCGGACGTGACCATGGGGGTCTACGATATTTCCGGACGCCTGGTGCGCACTCTGCTGGCCGGGGAAAACCACGCCGCGGGCGTGCACAGCGTGCGCTGGGACGGGCGGGATACCGCCGGCCGGGCCCAGGCTTCGGGCACGTATTTCGTGCGGATGAACGCCGGCGGAGAATGGGGTTTGCGGAAGATCACCCTGGTTCAGTAAATTGGGCGCGTTATGCGCCATCTGATTCTTGCTTCTTTCTTGTGGGCCTTCTCCTTCGGCCTGATCAAGGGCCGACTGGCCGGACTGGACGCCACCACGGTGGCGTCCGGTCGTCTGTTTCTGGCGGCGGTGGCTTTCGCGCCGCTGGCCTGGCGCGCGGGATCGCGGCCCCGCCGCTGGCCGGGTTTCCTGGCCCTGGGCGCGGTGCAGTTCGGCCTCATGTATGGGCTTTATATCGCCTCTTTCACTTATCTGCCGGCCTGGCAGGTGGCGCTTTTCACCGTCTTCACTCCCGTTTACGTGGTGTTGCTGGCCGATGGCCGGGCCCGTCGCCTGGATCCGCGCCACTGGGCGGCGGCCGCCCTGGCGGTGGGCGGGGCCCTGCTGGCGGTGCGTTTCGGTCAGGCGGAGGGCTTTTCCTGGCGGGGCTTTTTCCTGCTGCAGGGCGCCAACCTGAGCTTTGCCGTGGGGCAGCTGCTGTACCCGTGGTTGCGCCGCCGGGAGAGGCTGGCCGATGGCCCCCTGATGGCCTGGATGTACGCGGGGGCGTTCCTGGTCACTGCCCTGGTCGTGCTGTTGCGCGGCGGCCCGGATGGGGCGGGCTGGGGCGCGGCCCCTCTGGTCACGCTGCTGTACCTGGGGCTGATCCCCACAGCGGTGGGTTTCTATCTCTGGAACCGGGGCGCGGCCGAGGTGGCGGCGGGCCCGCTGGCGGTGGCCAACAACCTCAAAATTCCCCTGGCGGTGGTGGTCTCCTGGCTGGTCTTCCGGGAAGACGCTTCCTGGGTGCGGGCCTCCCTGGGACTGGTTCTGGTGGTGGCGGGCCTTTTCCTGGTGCGGCGAGCGCCGCAGAGGTGACCCATGGAACTGAATGTCATCCACGAGGACAACCATCTTCTGGCGGTGCACAAGCCCGCCGGTCTGCTGGTCCAGGGCGATCGCAGCGGCGCCATCGATCTGACGGTGGTGGCCAAGGACTACCTGCGTCGCAAATACGACAAGCCCGGCAATGTGTACCTGGGGCTGGTGCATCGCCTGGATCGGAACGTGTCCGGGGTGGTGCTGTTGGCGCGCACCAGCAAGGCGGCTTCCAGGTTGGCGGCGGCGTTCCGGGACAAGAAAGTGGAAAAGATCTACCAGGCCGTGGTGGCCGGTCGGCCCCATCCGGAGGCCGGCCGGCTGCAAGCCTGGCTGGGGGCCAAGGGAGACGCGCGCGGGGTCACCCGGGCCCGGCGGCAGCCTTTCTCCGGGGCCCGCGAAAGCCTGCTGCGTTATCGCCTGCTGGAGGCCGATCAGGGCCTGAGCCTGGTGGAGGTGCGCCCGGTGACCGGCCGACGGCACCAGATCAGGGCCCAGCTGGCCCTGGCGGGGCACCCCTTACTGGGGGATGTGAAATACGGTTCCCGGCACCGGTTGCCCGATCATCGCCTAGCGCTGCACGCCTTGGCCCTGGAACTGGAGCATCCGGTGGGGGGACGGGCTCTGCGCCTGGAGACACCGCCGCCGCCGGATTGGCCCTGGCCGCCATCTGCCGGCGAGCGGGTAAAGGGGGGCTGATATGACCATGGACGCGGTGGATGTGACCATTGTGGGCGGAGGCATCGTGGGCTGCGCCACGGCCGCGGCCTGCGCGCGCCAGGGCCTGACGACGGTCTTGTTGGAACAGGAGGACGGCCTGGGCCGCGGCATCACCAGCCGCAACAGCGAGGTGGCCCACGGGGGCATGTACTACCCCACGGGCTCGCGCAAGGCGCGCTGCTGCGTGCGGGGAAGGCGCCTGCTGCGAAAGTTCTGCGCCACCGCCGGGGTGGCCTATCGGGAATGCGGCAAGCTGATCGTGGCCACGCGCCATGACGAGGTGCCCGAGCTGGAACGCCTGCTGGAACTTGGGCGGAGCAATGGTGTGGAAGATTTGCAGCTGCTGGACGCCCGGGCGGTGGCCCGCCTGGAACCGGAGGTGCGGGCGGTGGCGGCCCTGTGGAGCCCGCGCACCGGTATCCTGGATGCCGAAGGCGCGGCCAAGGCCTACGGCGCGTCAGCGTCCGCGGATGGGGCCCGGATTCTGACCGGTTGCCGGGTGTGCGGTCTGGAGCGCGCCGGGGGGCTGTGGCGGGTGGCGGTGCGGGCGGCAGGCGAGGGACGGCGCGAAGGCTGGACACATGGGTCGCGCTTTGTGGTCAACTGCGCCGGGTTGGGAGCCGATGCCCTGGCCGCCCTGGCGGGGTTGGACGTGGATGCCCTGGGCTGGCGGCAGATTCCGCTCAAGGGGAACTACTTCCGCATCGCGCCGCGGCACCGGGGGCGCGTCGGGCGGCTGGTCTATCCGGTGCCTCCGCGGGATCACTCCAGCTTGGGGGTGCATCTTTGTCTGGACCTGGCCGGAGGGTTGCGGCTGGGGCCGGATGTGGAGCGCGTCGACTTGAATTCGGTCACGGATCTGGACTACGCTGTGGACCCGGCCCGCGGCGCGGGCTTCTTTGCCGGCGCGTCGCGGTTCTTGCCTTGGTTGCAGCCGGAAGATTTGAGCCCGGACATGGCGGGTTATCGTCCCAAGCTGGCCGTGGACAGCTTCCGGGATTTCATGCTGGCCGAGGGTGCGGGGGATACCGAGGGGCTGATCAACCTGGTGGGCATCGACTCGCCGGGGCTGACCAGCGCCGCCGCCTTGGCCGAGGATGTGGCCCGATTGCTGAGCTGATGGATTTGTTGCGCTGATGGATTTGCTGCGCTGATGGAAAAGATGTCTTGAAACGAAAGAGGCCCGCTGGACCGTGTGGATCGTTTTTGCTCTCTCGGCTGTTTGCGTCCTGCTGATCAGCCCGGCTGTGAACCGGCGGCGCACCGGATCGCGGCATCTTTTTGTGCGCACCGGGCGGCACTGGAAAAGGAACTACGGGCGTCGGGCCTTCCTGCGTCTGGGGTTGGCCCTGGGGGCGGCCGGATTGCTGGCCTACTCCGGAGCGGACGAGGCCATCGAAAACTGGCACCGCACACGGGTGCGCGGCCGGTTCAGCGGGCCAATTTCGAGGCCATGGTGGTGGGCCTGCCCACCCTGTGGACCCTGCAGCGGGGGCTGGGCGCCAACCGGCCCAGCAGCGAGGACGGCAGCCCGCGCTGGCGGCCCATGCGGGCGGCCAACAGCGCCTCCGGCCATGCGTTTATCTCGGCCGTGCCCTGGCTGACGCTGGCGCGCCGGAACCGGCTGGTGCCCGTGCGCTGGGCGGCGCGGTTCGGCTCCGTGCTGACGGGCTGGTCGCGTCTGAACGATCGCAAGCATTATGTGTCCCAGATCATTCTGGGCTGGACCATTGCCTGGAACGCGGTGTGGGCCGTGGGGGAAAGCGATGCCCCGCGACCGGCCGTCGGGAAAGGGGAAAGCGGATCATGAAAAAGCGTTGGGTTTTATGGGGCATGATGCCGGCCCTGATTTCGACTCTGATTCTGGCCTTGGCGGCCCCGGGCCCGGTGGCGGCCGCGGGTACGGGCGGGCGACCGGCGTTGCCCCTGCGTTCCCTGCGGGATGTGCCGCGGATCGTGTTCCCGGCTCTGGATCGGGACGCCCTGCGTCTGGAGGACGGCCTCGGTCGGGCGGAGGGGGGCGCGCAGCGCTTCGCCATCGGTCAGGACGTGGCGCTGACGCCGCGGAACAGCGGCTCCTGGGTGACGCTGGATTCCGGCGACCGGCTGTGGCGGCTGCGGCTGGCCTGTCCCGGCGCCCTTTCGTTGAATCTGGGTTTCACGCGCTACCATCTGCCCGACGGGGCGGTGCTGCGGTGTTACGCGGCCCATGGCCAGGGCCCCGTGTTGCGTTTCGGCAGCGAGGACAACCGGCTTAGCGGCCAGCTCTGGACCCCTATCCTGGAGGCGGACGCGGTGGTGGTGGAACTGCAGGTGCCGGCCGTGTCCACCGCCAAGGTGGACCTTTTGCTCGGTCGAGTGGGTTGCGGCTACCGCCCCTTGGGCGAGGACCCCGCGGACAAGAGCGGCAGTTGCAACATCGACGTGGTCTGCCCCGAGGGCGATGCCTGGCGGGACGAAATCCCGGCCATCGGCATGTACAGCGTCAACGGCACCGAGCGCTGCAGCGGCGTCATGGTCAACAACACGGCCCAGGACGGCCGGAACCTCTTCCTGACGGCCAACCACTGCCCGGTGTCGGCGGCCAACGCGCCCAGCGTCGTCGTCTACTGGAATTTCGAAAGCCCCAGCTGCGGAGAACAGGGCAACGGGGACACGACCCGGTTCACTGCCGGCTCCTCCTTGCTGGCCGCTTACGGCGGCAGCGATTTCAAGCTGCTGGAGTTGGACGAAAGCCCCGACCCGGCCTACGGTGTGACCTACCTGGGTTGGGACCGACGGGACATTGTCCCGGCCGGGGGCGTGGCCATCCACCACCCCAGCGTCGATGAGAAAAGCATCAGCTTCGAAGAGGATCCCCTCTCGGTGAGCAGCTATCTGGAGGAGGGCGGACCGGGCGACGGCACGCACCTGCGGGTGGACGACTGGGACCTGGGCACCACCGAGGGCGGCAGCAGCGGTTCGCCCCTGCTGGATCCCGCCACCCACCGCATCGTCGGGCAGCTGCACGGCGGGTACGCGGCCTGCGGCAACGACGAATCTGACTGGTTCGGACGCCTGCGCACGTCCTGGGAAGGGGGCGGCACGCCGGAGACGCGCCTACGGGACTGGCTGGACCCCCTGGGCACGGGGGTGGAGTATCTGGAGCGCTTGGGTTATGTGTCGCCGGAGCCGGAACCGGAGCCCGGGCCGTTGCGCATGACCTTCACCAGCCTGGGGCCCAACCCCTTCATGGAGGCGACCACCGTGACCTACACCCTGAACAAGGGGGCCGCGGTGCGCGCCCGCATCATGAACGTGCACGGCCGTCCGGTGCGGGACCTGGGAAGCTTGGGCGGTCTGACGGGACAGAATCCCCTGATCTGGGATGGCCTGGATGATGCCGGCCACCCGGTGCCGGCGGGCCTGTACTTCTTCTTCCTGGAGAGCGAAGGGCAGGAACTTGCCGTGCCCGTCACCCGTCTGCGCTGAGGGATCATTTCAGCAGCATCATGCGGCCGGTGGCGCTGCTGCCGGCCGCGCTTTCCACCCGATACAGATACGCGCCGCCGGGCAGGGCCCGGCCCTGCCGATTCCGGCCGTACCAGGTGATCTGGTTCAGGCCGGTCTGTGTGCGCAGAGCGCGGGAATCCACCAGCCGGCCCGTCAGGTCGTAGACGGCCAGGCGGGCATCGCCGGCCTGGGCGCTTTCAAAGCGGATGGTCGTGGCGGGGTTGAAGGGGTTGGGGTGGTTGCCCAGATCGCGGAAAGCCAGGGCGGGGGCGGGGGCGTCCGAAAGGTTGTCCTCATCCGTGGCCCAGGTGTCGCCGGCCACGGTGTAGGTGGCGCCGCCGTCGGTGACGATGCTGATGTGCCCGTTCAGCACGCGCAGGTCCTGGCTGGACAGGGTGCCGCCTTCGCCTTCTTCGGTCTGGTAGACGAAGTTGCCGTATTGCACCAGGCGGTCCAGCACCTCTTGGGCGGGGTGGCCGTAGCCGTTGTCGCCGACGCTGATGATGGCCACCTCCGACTGCACGGCCTGCATGAAGGCCGGGTTGCTGCTGCTGATGCTCCCGTGGTGGCTGACGTGGTAAACGTCCAGGTCGCCGACCAGGGGCGCCACGCTGGTTTCGATGTCCTCGTAGCTGAGGCCGCCGCCGGTCAGGTCGCCGGCCTGGAAGAAGTCGAAGCCGCCGTATTCCACCTTCAGGCAGACATCGTATTCGTTTTCCTTGCTGCGGTCGTTGTAGGGCGGGGGAAGCTGGTCGTTGCCGTTGAGGGCCAGGCAGGTCACGATCACGCCCTCGCCCAGATCGATGATCTGACCGGGCTGGATGGTTTGCCGCTTGGCGGCCACGGTGGTGGCGTAGGAGTCGTAGGTGGCCGAGGAGTAGCTCCAACCCCGGTCGTACACGGCCTCGCGCACGGGGATGGCCGCGAAGACCTCATCCAGACCGCCGATGTGGTCCGAGTGGTAGTGGCTGGCCACCATGTAGTCCAGGGTGTCGATGCCGACGGATTGCAGCAGGGGCACCACGATGGCGTTCCCGCGTCCGTTCTTGCCGCCGTCGAACAGGAGGGTGCGGCCGCTGGGAGATTGGATGAGGGTGCTGTCCCCCTGACCGACATCGATGCAGGTGATGATCAGGTTGCCCTCGGCCCGGGCCGGGGAACCCAGCAACAGGGCCATGACGGCCAGGCAGAAAGCCCACCCACGGGAGGAAAAGCGGGACGGCAGCATGGTAACGACACTCCGATTATCCGGTTTTAAAGCGCGTATTTGGTGATATTATAGCAAAAAAAGAGCCCATGAAACAGCAAAAATCGCGGCGAAGCCCGTTCTGGGAAAAACGCTGAAAAACCCTTCTTTTTAATTTGTTTAAAATTTGACAGATGCCTACCTTCTCGGAAACTGCCGGCGCATTTCCGCGCCTCACCGCACGTTGTCAAAGGGAGACACAACTATGCAACTGTCGGGTCTCAGATATGGCGCTCACCTGCTGGGTCTGGTCGATTTCCCTGTACCGGAGTTCCTGACCGGTGGAGCGACAGATGGTGCCATCCAGGCGCTGCTGGACAAGTCGGGGAAAATCGTCGTCAAACCGGTTTTCTACGAAGCTGCGGGTAAGAAAGGCAAGGCCGGGCTGATCCGGATCGTCGACAATCTCCACGATGCCCTGGAAGCCAAGCGCGACCTCTACTTCGTGGAGCACAAGGTCGGCAACCGGACGGTCAAGGCCAATGGGGTAACCTACGAGGAGTTCATCGAGAGCGACATCGAGGTTTACTTCAGCATCAGCGAATCCACCGCGACGCGCAAACCCACATTCACCATTTCACCCTACGGCGGTGTGGACATTGAGGAACTGAGCGCGGACAAGATCCGGTCCGTGTGGATCGAACCCTTCATCGGCGTCAAGTCCTTTGATCTGACCAACACCCTCAACGACTTGGGCTGCCCGCGCCACTACATCAGCCCCCTGGTGCAGAATCTGCCCAAGCTGTGGGATCTCTACAATTCCTATGGCCTGTCCACCATCGAGCTGAACCCGCTGCGCCTCAAACGCGTGGGGAACCGCTTCGTGCCGGTGGCCTGCGACCTGAAAGCGGCTTTCGACCAGGATAACCCGGCGTACAAACGCGTGGGCCTGCCCATGAGCATCTTCCAGTCGGGCGTGACGCCGTTCGAAGGGGAGATCAACCGGCTGCGCACCTACCAGGGGCAGAGCGATGTCCTGGAGCTGAACCCCCAAGGCAGCATCCTGCCCTTCATGTTCGGCGGCGGCGCCAACTCCGCAGCCACCGAGACCTTGGGCAACAAAGCCATCTTCTCCTCCGACTTCGGGGGCAACCCGCCCTACGAGAAGATGTACGACATTGCGCGCATCAGCCTGAAACACCACTGGGATGCCACCAACACCATCCTGGTCATCGGTGGCAAGGCCAACAACACCGACATCTACGTTACCTTCCGTGGCATTTTCGACGCCCTGCGCGATCACGTGGCCGAGGTGGGCTGGAAGCCGGTCTACGTCGTGATCGGGCGCGGTGGCCCCAACCTGATCAAGGGCATGGTCTACGCCCGTGACATCCTGGACAGCCTGAAGATGCCGTACCGGATGCTGGGCTACGACACGTCCATGATCCTGACGCTGGAATACGCCAAGAGGATTGACGACTGGTGGCTCCGCGAGGGCCGTGACCAGTACGCCGCCAAGGTCTCGCAATCCGTCTAGCCACCGGCCCTCAAGGGCGAAAAAATCGGAGCACGAAAATGAGACAGCTGAAAACCAAGCCTTTTGATTTCTTCGTCGGTGTCTATTCCCTGGAGGAGCTGGTAACCCGGGACTCCAGGGTGTGCGTCATCAACATCATGGGCAACGAAAGCCGCAAGGTGACGCCCGTTTCCCATGTCTACTCGGGCGGGAACGTGGTGGCCGGCGTGCAGTACGGTCGCGAAGGCGAGTTGGAGACGGCTTTGGGTCCCATCCCGGTCTATCCCAGCGTGCGCGAGGTGATCAAGAGCGGCCACACCTTCGACACCGGCGTCATCTACCTGCCGCCCGCGGCCGTGAGCCAGGCCGTCAGCGAACTGGTCACCTACAACGAGAACCTGAAACGCATCTTCATCGTCACCGAGAAGGTGTCCACCGCGGATTCGCGCAACATCCGTTTCCTTTGCCAGGAAGCCGGCGTGGATGTGGTGGGTTGCAACTGCCTGGGCGTGGCCAACGCCTGGGACCAGGTGCGCATCGGCGGTGCCCTGGGTGGCGACGCTCCGGGCGAGACCCTGCAGAAGGGCACCGTGGCCATCCACTCCAACAGCGGCAACTTCACCACCACCATCACGGAGTACCTGCGCACCGAAGGGTTCGGCATCAGCACCGCCGTCAGCTCGGGTAAGGACGTGTACGTGCACTTCGCTCTGGCGGAATTCCTTTTCGCCGCGCACAACGATCCGCGCACCAAGGCCGTGGCCCTGTACGTGGAGCCCGGCGGGTACTACGAGCGCGTGGCCCTGGACCTGATCGAGGAACGCCGCATCGCCTTCTCCAAGGCCCTGTCCGGCAGCGGCGACGATGCCGAGAGCAAGGAAGGGTGGTTCGACGAGTACTTCGGCGTGGGGCCCTTCGATCCCGCGAACCCGAAGGTCTCGACCCGGGGCGTGCGCGTGGAATCCATCCAGGACATTCCCGCGGCCATGCGGGCGGTCTACGACGAGCTGGGCATGGAGCCCGACTTCCCCTCCCAGGGCGATCTGTCCCTGAAGGTCTGGCTCAAGGACCATGTGGTGACTTTGCCCAAGGAGCTGGAACTGCCCCTGACCGAGCCCCTGGCGCCCTACAACGAGCAGCTGGCCCTGGTCAACAAGCAGGTCGGGGCCCAGTACCTGCGGCGCAACATGTCCGACGCCTCGGGCGCCTCGCGCATGGATCCCGTCACCCAGGTGGCGGAGCTGCACGGTAAACCCATCCTGGATCTGGCCACCCGGACCTTGGAAGAGAACATCTTCTTCTCCCTGGCCAAGACCATGCCGGACAAGGATGAAATCGACACGGTCAACACCCTGCTCAACCTGATGATGCGTCTGGACAGCGGGGAGATGGCCGCGGTGGATCGGGCTCGGGCCAACGGCGCCACGCCCAACGCCTACCTGGCCACCGAGATGGCTTCCCTGGGCGAGAGACCGGTGCTGCGCCGGGCCGGCGAGCTGATCGATTACGTGACCACCATGATCCGCGAGTACGGCCTGGACGAGAAGAACAACGACATCCCCGCGGCCATGGAAGAGCAGATCGTGGCCGACCTGCTGGTCCGCAAGGCGGAAAAGCAGGACGAGGAAACGGCGTTCCTGCTCAAGCTCGTCACGGCCAGCCGCAAGAAGTGCACGGCGTTGCGCGTCTGCAAGCATGTGCTGGCCATGGCCGGTAAGCGCAAGATGGCCGTGCGCGACCTCCAGGCCTTCCTGGTGAGCAGCATCGTGCTGTGCATGATGTGGAAGCGGTTGCTGGACAAGAGCGTCTCGCGGCAGCTGGTGGTGGACATGCCCCAGTATCTGTACTGCATCGCCCGCCTCTTCGCGTGCGCGGTCATCGACCGGGACAACAACAAGACGTGGGCCAAGCTGACGACCGGTCCGCTGGCCAACATGAAGGGGTCCTTCACCAAGAACGCCTTCTCCATCCTGTTCAACACCCGGCCCACCGAGGTGGAACTGACCGAGTTCAAATACCTCATCGGGCTGACGTTGACCAATGGCCCGGGCACCATCTCGGCCAAGGGCGCCAAGGAAAGCGTCAGCGCCCGCAACGCCATCTCCATGGCCTTCGTGGGCTTCTTGGCCAACACTGGGCTGGCCCACGGCGGCAACGGTTTCGAGGCGGTGGAGTATCTGCTGGAGAACTTCAAGGATGTGGACCTGAAGGATCCCGGCAACGCGGACCACGGTCTGGACCTGAAGGCGCTGGCGGCCACGGCGGCCAAGAACTACGGCGTGTTCAAGACGCGGGAGAAGGCCCTGGGCAACCTGCGCCCCCGGCCCATCCCCTGCGTGAACCACCCGGTGTTCAAGGGCAACGCCGTGAACATCGACCCGCGGGAAGATTTCGTGCGCAAGCAATTCGTGGAGCACGGTATTTCCAACGTGTTCCTGGATTTCTACCACGATCTGGTCCAGGAGCTGCACAACCAGGGCGTGACCCGCAACGTGTTCTGCGTGAACATCGACGCGGTGCTGGCCGTGATCGCCTTGAAGCTGGTCTGGAAGTTCACGCTGTTCCTGTTCGGGCGCACCATCGGCGTGTCGGCGGAGATCGCCGATCACCGGGATCGGGGCACGGACATGGATTGCCGGACGCCGCAGAGCAAGCTCACCTATGTGATCTAGTTCTCTGGTCGGTGAAAAGGGAACCCCGGTTGCCGTGAGGTGGCCGGGGTTTTCTTTTCCGTGTGAGAATGCCCGCCGGCGGGTACCCTTGTTTCGTGAGGACGGTGTTGACAGGTCCCGGTGGCTGGTCTTCATTCTTTCAGGTCCGAAGGGGGATATGCGTTGCGGTCCAAGAACGGGAAGAGATGGGAAATGGAGAAGGATATCCTGCTGGCTTTCCGGGATGTTTCCATGCACTACGACCAGGGTGCCGGCCGGGCCACCCGCATCCTGGAAAAGGCCGATCTGGAACTGCGGGCCGCCACGTCGATGGCCCTTGTGGGGCCCAGCGGGAGCGGCAAGAGCACCTTGTTGCATCTGGCCGCGGGCATTCTGACACCCACCGCCGGCCGGATTTTCCTGGCCGGCCGGGAAATCTCCAACCTCAGCGAGAACCAGCGCACCGTCCTGCGCCGCGACAGCTTGGGCCTCGTTTTCCAGTTCTTCCATTTGCTGCCCCATCTGAGCGTGGCCGAGAACATCGCCCTGCCCGCCTGGGTGGCCGGCGTGTCCATGAACCGGGTGGATGAACGCCTGACGCATCTGCTGGAACGGGTGGGCCTGGCCGATCGGCGTGATGATGCCGTCGGCAAGTTGAGCGGGGGCGAGATGCAGCGCATCGCCATCTGCCGCGCCCTGCTGCTCAAGCCGCGGGTGGTGTTGGCGGACGAACCCACCGGCAGTCTGGATGAGAAGACGGGCGGCGCCATCATGGACCTGCTGCTGGAACTGGTGGCCGATGAAGGCGGTTCTCTGCTCTACGTGACCCACGACAAGGACCTGGCCGCCCGAGCCGCCGGCATCTGGCGCCTGCACCAGGGCCGGGTGGTCAAGGAGGCCCGCCCGTGATTCGCCTGGTGCTCAGGAGTTTGCGGCGGCATCTCACCCAGGGGCGGGTTCTTTTCCTGTTCACCGTCGTGGGCGTGGCCCTGGGGGTGGCCAGCGTGACG
>PDWI01003833.1_pt1 | contig 22299 bp, 17 predicted proteins | sample 1430891 | NCBI WGS metagenome assembly PDWI01 (sample SAMN01162508, study PRJNA174530) | Oral metagenome, whole genome shotgun sequencing project. | biome: Marine environment; feature: Marine mammal; material: Swab sample of the gingival sulcus; isolation source: swab sample of gingival sulcus... | reverse complement strand
ATCCCCCAATTTAACTTCTTTCCAATCACTCATCATTACCTCCGCTTTTATCTTCCAAAAACATAGGCGTATCCTGTTGCAAAAGAATTTGCATTTGGTTAATGGCAATTTGGTTAAGTTTCACAAGCCTTTCGTTTTGCGGCATTTCTTCATTTATAAAAACAGCATTCAGGTTTTCTAAATTAGCAAGGCATACTAATTGTGAAACATTGGCATAATCACGGATATTTCCTTTTTTATCCGGATTTTCCTCTCGCCATTGTTTAGCAGTTTTTCCAAATAGTGCCATATTCAGTACATCCGCTTCGTTGGCATACACATAAGAAATTTGCTTGCTTGTAAGATGTTTGGGGATTAAATTTTCTTTAATGGCATCGGTATGTATGCGGTAGTTTATTTTGGTAAGCTTACGTTTAATATCCCAATCTAACTCTTTTGCTTGTTGGCTTTTTAGCACCTGAAATTCCTTGATCAGGTAAAACTTAAACTCTACCGAAACCCACGAAGCAAATTCTAAAGCAATATCGACATGGGCAAAAGTACCGCCATAACGCCCCGATTTAGATTGTAAGCCTATTGCATTTGTTGTTTTTATCCATTTTTGAGGAGATAACACAAAGTGATTAAAACCAGCTTCATTTCTAAACTGGTCGAATTCGACCAGTTTAAAATCGGGATTGTGTAATTTTTCCCAAAGCCCAAGTAATTCGATTGTATTTTTAGACCTTAACCAGTTTTTTATAATATCGGCAGGCGCATCAGGATTTTTGTGTTTTGCAATATCGGTAATACAAATATAATCCTTCTGTTCTGAGTACATAAGTCCAACCTGTAAACCCTGAACTTCTATTTTAGTGTTTTTCCTCATGTTTCAATTCATTTGTTTGGTATTCTAAATCCCTCGAATTCGAGGGGTTTAAAATTTGGATTATAAAGTGATTCCCAAATGACTAAAAATTCAATAGTATTTCTATTGCGCATCCAGTTGCCAATAACCGCACTTGGGTCATCCGATTTGTGTTTGGCAATATCTGTTAAAGAGATAAAATCTTGATTTTTAATATAAAAGACCGTTATTTCCTGTCCTTTTACCTCAATCTTTTTATTCTTCTTACGCATCTTTTACCTCAATTTTAGCCAAATTTTCATTTATACGTTCATTCAAAGCTGCTTCTTCTTTTAACTGTTGTTCAAACTCAGCCTTTAAACTTGTAAAGCGTTCGTTAAAATCAAAGTCATCTTCTTCATCGGCCAAACCAACATAACGTCCCGGAGTTAGTACATAGTCCAGTTCTTTTACACGCTCAACGCTGGCAGCATTGCAAAAACCTTTTACATCTTCGTAGTCTCCGTCTGGGTTTCGCCAGTTGTGGTAGGTGTCGGCAATTAGTTTAATATCTTCTTTAGATAGTTCACGTGTGCGGCGGTTGATTAAATGCCCTAAATTTCGTGCATCAATAAAAAGTATTTCACCCTCTCTTCCGTCTCTCCCAGAGGGAAAGAGACTATTAGTAATATTTTTATTTAATAAATCTTCATTTTTGAACCTTAAAACTTTATTTCCTATAGATGTTAAATATGCATCTCTCTTTTTGTCTTTTTTTGCTACTTTTTCGGTGTTATGTATTTCACCATCAAATTCAATAATTATCTTTTCTGAATGACAATAAAAATCGACAATATAATTTCCAATTTGGTGTTGTCTTCTAAATTTTAACCCATTAAATTTTTTATTTCTAACTAATTCCCAAAATATTTCTTCTGCTTTAGTTTGATTCTTTCTTAGTTGTCTAGCCTCTTTTATTAATCCTGAGAAATTAAAGCCGCCTCTGTAATGACTTACATTTCCCTCATTCTGGAATGGATTAGTATCAAGACCCCCATTTCCCTCCCTTTGGGAGGGACTAAGGGAGGGTTTCGCTTTACGCGAAATAAACCACAAAGAAGCAGGAATTTGAGTATTCAAGAATAATTTTGCCGGAAGATTAACAATGCAATCAACCAATCCTTCTTCAATCAAGTTTTTTCTAATATCTCCTTCACCGGAAGTTTTAGAGGTCAAGGAACCTTTTGCCAAAATAAAACCTGCTTGTCCGCTTGGTGCGAGATGAAATAAAAAATGCTGAATCCAAGCATAATTAGCGTTACCGGTTGGCGGTGTGCCGTATTTCCAACGTGCATCTTTACGCAGTAAATCACCGCTCCAATCGCTTACGTTAAAGGGCGGATTGGCAATAAGATAATCGACTTTTAAATCTTTATGAGCATTATTTAAAAACGAGCCTTCGTTGTTCCATTTCACTTGCGAACTGTCAATACCGCGAATTGCCAAATTCATTTTACATAGTCGCCAAGTGGTTTGGTTGCTTTCTTGTCCGTAAATAGAAATATCGTTTATTCGACCTTGATGTTCTTCAACAAATTTTTCAGATTGAACGAACATTCCTCCCGACCCGCAACAAGGATCAAAAACTCGTCCTTTATAGGGTTCTAACATTTCTACCAATAACTCAACTACACTTCTTGGGGTGTAGAATTGTCCGCCTTTTTTCCCTTCTGCAAGAGCAAATTCGCCTAAGAAGTATTCAAAAACGTGTCCTAAAACATCAGCACTTCTTGCTTTTGCATCGCCGAGATCAATATTTCCGATTAAATCAATGAGTTCGCCCAAACTTGCAGGGTCAAGATTTTGTCGCGCATAAACTTTTGGCAACACCCCTTTTAGTGACGGGTTCTCCTTTTCTATAGCGTCCATTGCCTCATCAACTAATTTACCAATAGTTGGTTGTTTTGCTTGTGATAATAAATACGACCAACGAGATTTTCCCGGTACAAAAAAGATATTCTCAGCTTTATATTCATCTTTATCTTCCGGGTCTGCTCCTTCATCTATTTCATTTTTTAATTTTTCATATAATTCTTCAAAAGCGTCTGAGATATATTTTAAGAAGATCAGTCCGAGCACAACATGTTTGTATTCTGCTGCATCAATATTCTTTCTTAACTTATCTGCCGATTTCCAAAGTTGTTTTTCCAAAGGTTCGTTTGTTGTGTTTACTTTCTTATTTGCCATATATTTTAAATCCTTAATCAGATATTTAAAATCACTGTTTTTCTGTCATTTTTGATCTTGTATCCGGTTTGGGTAAATTTTTATTTCTCTTTATTCTTTGCGTTGACATATTTTCATTATTACCGAAATAATCTTAATGACAATTGCATTTATACTTCTGTATTCAGGGATTAACAACAAGTGCGCATATTTTACATTAACAAATATATTCGCAGTCTGTCATCTTTTATATCCTGATAATTTTTTTATAAATTTTAAGTCTGCAACGGTCTGTTAATAATTATCTTGAAATTTAATTATTATAAAAGAAATTCTATTAGCTCTTGTGTCAATTTAAATATTGCATTTTTATTGAATAATTAAGATTATCTGAACATAAAAAAAGCCTCACCCGAAAAGGTAAGGCTTAAATTTGATTTTACCGTTTTTTTACGGCTTAGAAATCATATTGGAAGAGGGTGGCAAGCCTCATAATATTATCTGATCCGTCGTAAATTTTACCGGGTATCATGTAAGCTGCAACAGCTTTTACACTGAGAGGTTTATAAATTCTTTTACAAATACCGAGATTGAATTCTGTTCCGATATTTGTTTCTTCGGCAACTTTTTCCATTGTATTTGCCATACCGAAAGCACCGAAAATTTTAAGGTCTTCTTTAACAGGATATTCGGCGGAAAGAGCAAACGTTAAGGTTCCTGCATCTTGTTTGATGCCGTCATTTCCGGGAGCAATTCCCCAACTGTCATTAATACCGTAACCTAAAATTTGCAGTCCGTTCATATAATAAGAGCGCATAACATTAAATTTTGAGGATGATTCCGGATCTTCTCCGTCATCTCCGCTTGTAAGAAGAACGTCAGCTTTTATTTTTGTTCCTGCATCATATTGAGCATTCAAAGCAACGGCATAACCGAAGTTTGTCAAATCTTCTCCCGATCCGTCCAATGCTCCGCCTTCAACGTTTCCGAAGTTAAAACCTAACATACCGTCAAATTTAAGTTCGTTTTTTTCCATGGTAACATAAGGCATTATCCAATAGTTCATGTCTTTTCCGCTTGCCTTTCTGGATACGACAATATCTGCTCCTAAAAGTTTATTTTTAGCGGTAAGGATAAATAAATCGCTATCATCATCAGCATCGTAATCGCCTTCTTCATCTTTGGCAAAATACATGGCTAATTTCGCTTCTTTAAAATTGTACATCATTTTGAGAGCAGCAAAATCACTGTCAAATATCAAACTGCGGTGATCATGCCATCCTTGGAGACCTATACGAAGTCCAAAATTACTTTTAGGGTAAACATATTGCAAATAAGCATGTTTGGTTTCGACGTTGACTCCGTCAGTTCCGGTTTTTCCGCCGTTTTTACCCCAAACAATATCTCCTATTTCAACTTGCCAAACAGCTTTTACTTTGCTGTCAAGATGCGCTTGGAATTTCCAACGCAGTCTTGTGTCTGCATTGTTTCTGGTATGACCGTCTTTTTCAAAAGAACTTTCTCCTGCTGCCGCATAAGGATTGTAATTAGTCCAGAGTTGCATCCTGTTTCTCAAGGTACCGCTCATTTTGAATCCCGTGTCAATCGCTAATGCCGTTGAGGCAATTAAGGCGAGACAAATCAATAATGTGATTTTTTTCATTTACGACTCCTTTTTTAATGTAATCAATAAAAATGAATTAAATTAAAATTAAATATTTTTGTCAAATAATCTTAGGATTAATTTTAACATTGGAATTAATTTCCTTAATTCATCAATAATTATCGATTTATTTTTTTATTTAAAAATTTTAATTTCGGCATTTTCTCTGAGTTTTGTTAAATGATCTGCCAATAAAAGTTCAAATTCTATTTCTCTCAATCTTTCGCAGAGAGAATCTTTTATGCATTCAAATTCGGTAATTTCAGCTTCTTTTTTGTCTGTAACCAATAAAATATGATAACCGAATTTTGTTTTAACCGGTTTGCTGATTTCATTTTTTTCGAGTGAAAATATAACTTCATCGAGTTCGGGAATCATTTTCCCTCTTCTTATAAATCCCAAATCTCCGCAATTACATCCGCTTGGGCATCCTGAGCATGATGAGGCATGACGATGAAAATCTTGGGGAGTCTTAATTTCTTGATGAACAGTTTCAGCTTTTTGTTTGCCTTTTTCGCCTTCTTCCTTGATGAGAATATGATAAACTCTTACCGCTTCGCGAGTTTTGAAGCTTTCTATATGGTCGTTATAAAATTTTTTTAATTCTTCTTCCGGAAAATCGGTACGGGGTTGTACTTTTTCTTCTATGTAGCGTTTAATTAAAAGTTTTGATTTTAATCTGTTTCTTATATAGTCTTGAGTAACATGAAATTTTTGCATGGTTTCGTTGAATTCTTTTTCATCCTCATGGTTGAGCATAAAATCAATAACATGCTCTTCCACTTCATCTTCAGAAATTTTAATACCGTGACTGACAGCTTCCCGACGCAGCAAAGCAGCATCAATCAAACAGTCCATTACTCTTTTGCAACATTCCGGCGACGCTTCATCAAGACAATTTTTTGTTTTAGTCAACTGCAACTCAAAATCATATTCTTTTGCGGTTATCTCAATATTATTTACACGGGCAACTATCATATTCTCCCCAAGAAACGACACAAGTCGTCATTAAATTAATCTTTCTTAAAACTATTAATTTTTTTTATTATTTTATCAATTTCTTCCAAACCCGAATCGACAGTACAAGTAAAATTTCCGCCGTTAAACCAGGTAAATTGCCGTTTTGCGTATCTGCGAGTATTTCTTTTTATCAACTCCACGGATTTATCTAAATTAATTAAACCGAAGTAAAAGCCAAATAATTCTTTGTATCCTACCGTATTTAACCCGGGAGAATCTTCGCCGTAACCTGATTTAAGGACATTTTTAAACTCTTCATACAGACCGTCTTTCATCATTTTATCTGTTCTTTTATTAATTTTTTCGTAAAGTCCGTTTCTCTCAGGTTTAATGTAAATTGATAATATATCAAGATTTAGTTCAGGCTTCATGGTCTTAAAGTAATAGGAGAGAGGCTTTCCTGTTTGAAGATATACTTCCGTTGCTCGCATAATTCTGTTGGTATCGTTAGGATGAATTCTTTTTTTTTCTTCCTGATCAATTTTAACTAATTTTTCTCTGAGATATTCTGTCCCTTTTTTTTGGATAAGCTCGGCAACTTCCTCTTTAATATCTTTGTTTATTTCGGGAATATCCGCCAATCCTTCGGTCAGCGCCTTTATATAAAATCCTGTTCCTCCGCATACCGCAGGAATTTTCCCTCTTTCGGTAATATCGATAATTGCCCGAGAAGCATCTTTGGCAAAACGCCCGGCATTGTATGATTTATCCGGTTCGATTATATCCGTCAAATGGTGAGGAACAAGATTTTTTTCGGCTTGAGACGGTTTTGCCGTTCCGATGTCCAGATATTTGAAAACCTGTCGAGAATCCGCAGATATGATTTCAATATCAAAGTATTCTGCCAAATTCAAAGCCAATTTGCTTTTTCCCGAAGCCGTAGGTCCCTGAACGGTTATAATTTTATACATTATATTTCTATTTATCAGTTTTCTATTCTCTTAAATCTTTTCTCAAACTCGCGCAAGGTCATTTTTATAATCAGAGGGCGACCGTGCGGGCAAAAATAAGGAACTTCGCAGGCAAATAATCCGTTAATTAAAGCAATCATTTCTTTTTTGCTGAGTTTTTGACCTGCTTTTACGGCTGCTTTGCAGGATACCGATTTGGCGATACTGTCTCTGAAATCTTCGGTTTCTTCAAATTCTTCTTGCAATTGTTTGAGTATATCAATAAAAACTTTTCCGCCGTCCCAATCTTCCAATTCAGCCGGTATTTCGTCTATGACAATGGAGCTTCCGCTGAAGTTTTTTAATCCGAAACCTATTTTTTTTATTATTTCAAGATTTTCTTCTATCAAATCGGGAACGGTTAATTGGAGATAAGGCGGCAGATCAATGACAATGGGGAAAAGAAGTTTTTGCGACGGAGCCGGCAAGCCGTGAATGCGATGGAGTATTTTTTCATAAATGATTCTCTCATGAGCGGCATGCTGGTCTATAATCAGCAGTCCGTCTTGCGTCTGAAAAAATATGTATGTTTGATGAAGTTGCCAAGGATTGATCAATTCTTCTTCGGTTCTGAGATGATTTATCGGTTTGGATTTTTGAGGTTCTTTTTCCTGTTCCGTTTGAGATTTTCCGGTAATCGGTTCGATGTATGTTTCCGACTTTTTATTATCGGAAGTCTGATTCCCGTATTCCGGATTAATCTCTTCTTTTTCTCCTGAGACGAAATTGTTGTCTCCGAAAGATCTTGTTTTAAACAGTTCCGGCTGAATAATATTTTTTCCTGCTTTATCCGTTTTTTTCTTTTCTAACGGTTGTCTTAAATTCAACAGTCTTTTTTCGGGAGAGGTGATCTCCGGATTATAATTTTTATCTTCTTTTATTATGCCGGAATTTAATTTAGGATTCATCTTCTCGCTGACTTTTCTTTGAATATGCAAGAATTTTTTGTCTTCATAATCCATCAAGGCAAGGCTAAGAGTATTTTTTACCAAATGATGAACCAAATGCGGATCTCTGAGTCTGATTTCCAATTTTGCCGGATGAACGTTCAGATCAATCAGTTCAGGTCTGATTTCCAAAAACAAGACATAAGGCAAAATATTGCCTGAATAATTAATTTTCATTTTTTTTACGAAAGGTTCGTAAGCTGCTTTTATTGCATGAATAATTATTTTGTCTTTGATGAAACGTCCGTTGACAAACAAATATTTAATGTCTTCGACCGATTCTTTATTTTCATCCAAACCGGAAATAAACCCGGAAATTTTTATCTCGTTTTCTTTGTCTTCGGCATTTATTTCAATTTTATCGGAAGAAAAAAAATCTTTGCCGAACAAAGCAACAAGCCGTTGTTCCAAGCTTTCGGCAACCGGATAATTTACTTTTTCTTTTCCGTTGGAAATAAGATTAAAGCGAATATCAGGGTACAATACCGCCTGATAATGAATATAACGCAGAATATGTTTGAACTCAACCTGATCTGATTTTAAAAATTTACGTCTTGCCGGAATATTGAAAAACAGTTTTCGTACAGACACTGATGTTCCGCAATTAGCTGAAGTCTTCGATACATCAGTTAATTTTCCGCCTTTGAACTCGACAACGGAAGCAATATCGTCTTCCTTGGTTCTGGTAACAAGTCTTAATTTTGAAACCGATGCTATACTCGGCATTGCTTCGCCTCTGAATCCGAGAGAATCAATATGAAAAATATCCTGAACCGTGCGAATTTTGCTGGTTGCATGGCGTTCGAAAGCCGTCAAAGCGTCATTTTCGGACATTCCTGTTCCGTTATCCGTAATTTCGATAAGTTCTTTTCCGCCTTTTTCTATGTTTACCGTAATGCTGTCAGCTCCGGCATCAATGGAATTTTCCACCAATTCTTTTACTACTGAGGCGGGACGTTCGATAACTTCTCCGGCGGCGATTCTGTTGGAGACTTCTTCCGACAGAATTTTTATTCTGTTTTTACTCATAAAATTAAATTCCCGGCAACAAAATCAATAATCCTGAGCTTATCAAGCGGTATTGAATTTATCCCTTTTTAAGCAATAATCTGTTTTCCTGTTTTAGCGATCGATATATGTACTTTTTTACCGTTGACATCCCATTCTTTCATATCTGATTCGGGATGCTCCGTTCTGAATATATAATCTGTAAGAGTTTCCGAACAGATATATTCTTTATGATCGTTAAATACGTTTTCTATTTCGTCATCTCCGCAATAGAATATTTTAATTCTGTCCATCACGTCGAAATTTTGCTCTTTACGAGTAAACTGAACTTTATTGACTATTTCTCTGGCAAATCCCTCTTTGATGAGTTCCGGACTGAGTTTAGTATCAAGAGCGACAAATAAGTCTTTGTTTGTTTCAAAAACAAAACCGTTGCGGTTTAAAACAGAAACAATCAAATCGGATTCTTCAATATTCAGAGAGTGACCTTCAATTTCAAGGTAATACGGCTCATTCTTGCGGAAAGCATCCATTATATGTTGAGGATTAATCAAATTTAAGGTTGAAGCAACCTGTTTCATGTGTTTTCCGGCTTTAGGACCCAGAGTCTTGAAATTGGGCTTGATTTGATATTTTACAAAATCGTCTTTTTCGGCAATGAAACAAATTTCTTTAATATTTATTTCTTCTTTGATCAACTCTTCCATTCTTGAAACAGCAGATTTTGTTTTTTCCGGGATGTAAAGAGCCTGCAAAGTTTGACGAACTTTTATTTGACAGGAGTTTCTGGCTGCTCTTCCGAGAGCTACTGTGTCTATAACGGTTTGCATTTCCTTTTCAAGATCCGGTTTTACTGCTTCTTTATCCGGTTTCGGGAAATCGGTGAGATGAACGCTTTTGTTTCCGGTCAAATTAATAAAAATTTCTTCCGAAAGGAAAGGAGCAAAGGGAGCAATCAAGCAAGAAACTTTAACCAATACTTTATGAAGAGTCAGGTAAGCATCTCTTTTATCGTTAGTTAATGTCATTGCCCAGAATCTGCGACGGCATCTTCTGACATACCAGTTTGAAAGATCGTCAAGAATAAAAGTTTGAATTTGTCTTACGGCTTTGGTCAAGTCGTAATTATCGAAATATCCTGTAACATCTTCAATCAAGGTATTTAATTTGGAAATAATCCATTGATCTATTTCAACAGTTTTTTCGTTTGTATTTTTATATTTCGACGCATCAAAATTATCTATATTGGCATAAGTTACATAAAACGAATAAACATTTTTTAAGGTTCCTATGAATTTGCTGACGATTTCGGCTACTCCTTTCTCGTCGAATTTTGTAGGTACCCACGGAGGAGAAACAGCCAAGAGATAAGTTCTGACGGCATCGGCTCCGTATTTATCGAATAAATCCATCAGAGCTTTTCCTGAAACAGAATTTCCCCGACTTTTACTCATTTTTAAACCTTTTTTATCAAGAATAAGATCGTTTACCAACACGTTTTTATAAGGTGATTCGTTGCGCAATACGGTTGAAATTGCCAAAAGAGTGTAAAACCATCCTCTGGTCTGATCAATTCCCTCGCAAATGAAATCAGCCGGATAAAGTTCATCAAAAATTTCTTTGTTTTCAAAAGGATAATGCCATTGAGCAAAAGGCATGGCTCCGCTGTCAAACCAGCAATCGATAACTTCGGGAGTACGGCGCATTTTCCCTCCGCATTTACAGGGAACTTCCGCATCGTCTATATAAGGACGATGGAGTTCTATGTTTTCAGGGATTTTTTCGCCGTTTTTCATTACTCCGCATTCGCAAAGTTCTTTAATGGAACCGAATGACGTTTTATTCCCGCAATCGTCGCAAACCCAAATATTAAGGGGAGTTCCCCAGAATCTGTCTCTGCTTACAGCCCAGTCTATATTATTTTTAAGCCATTCTCCGAAACGTTTTTCTCCGACGAAAGGAGGATTCCAATTAACTTTTTCATTATTTGCAAGCATTTTTTCTTTAAAGTCGCTTGTTTTAATATACCAGCTGGAACGAGCATAGTAAATCAATGGAGAAGAGCAGCGCCAGCAAAACGGATAGCTGTGCAGAATTTGCATTCTTTTGTAAAGCAATCCTCTGTCTTTGAGATTTCGGATAATGGATTTATCCGCATCTTTGACAAAAATTCCTGCCCAATCCGTTATTACATCGGTAAACTTTCCTGCTCCGTCCACAGGCTGAACAACCGGTAAATCGTATTTCATGCCCAGGTTATAGTCATCCTGACCAAATGCCGGAGCGGTATGCACAACTCCTGTTCCGTCGCTCATGCTTACATAATCAGCGCAAGCAATGAAGAAAGCTTTTTTATCCGGTTTTACAAACTCGAAAAGTTGTTCATATTCTTTATATTCAAGTTCTTTGCCGATAAACTTGTCAACTGTTTCGTATTCTCCTTCAATTACGCCGAGTAAAGCCTTTGCCAAAATCAGATATTCGTCTTTATGCTTTATCCGAACATATTCTTCTTCCGGATTAACAACCAAAGCTACATTGGAAATTAAAGTCCAGGGAGTAGTTGTCCAAGCCAGAAAATAAGTATTTTCCCAATCTTTTGCTTTGAATTTAACAAAAACACTGGGATCTTCCGTTTCTTTGTAGCCCTGCGCCACCTCATGACTGGAAAGAGGGGTTCCGCAACTTGGACAATACGGTACAATTTTATGTCCTTTGTAGATTAAATCTTTTTTCCAAAACTGATTTAAAAGCCACCATACGGATTCTATATAGTTGTTATCCAGGGTAATATAAGGATTTTCAAGATCAATCCAATAACCCATGGTTTTAGTCATTTCCCGCCATTCCTTTTCGTAGGAGAAGACAGATTTTTTACACTCGGTACAAAATTTTTCTATACCGTAATCTTCAATAGCTTTTTTATCGTGCAGACCCAATTTTTTTTCAACTTCTATTTCAACCGGCAATCCGTGGGTATCCCAACCTGCTTTTCTTTTTACCTGAAAACCCTGCATCGTTTTGTAACGGCAGACTGTATCTTTGATAGCGCGTGAAATAACGTGGTGAATACCGGGCATGCCGTTGGCAGTGGGAGGTCCTTCAAAAAAGATGAACTTCTTGCTGTTTGCTTTACTTTCAATACTTTCCTGAGCTGTATCATTTTCTTCCCAATACTTTCGAATTCGTTTTTCAAGCACCGAAGCTTTTTCTTTGGTATCAATCGGATTATACATAAATAGGACTCCTTGCGCTTTTTATATTTTTCGGGTTATTTTTTCCCTTTTTTTATTTGGAGTCAAAAAACGCAAAACTCAATTATAGACGCAAGTTTTTTTCCTGAAACGGAGAAAATCATTTGATGAATGTGAATAAACAACTATGGAAACACAATATTTACAGGAGGAGAAACCATATCTTATTCAGTTCATAAATAAAAAATATTGTTCTCCTAATAACCTGTATGATACTTGATAAAGGAATTGTTTTTTTGCAGGATAAATCAATTAAAAAAAAACTGTAATTGTAATAGAGGCAGGAGTTTTTTATCTGATTTCTTTTATGGTTTTAAGTATAATTTTATCTTTGGGTTTATTGCTTTTATCGGTTGTTAATGCTTCTATTTTTTTGACTGTTTCAAATCCTTCAATGACTTTTCCGAAAGCTGTATGCCGACCGTCCAGCCAAGGCGCTCCGTCAGTTGCCGTAACTATAAAAAATTGACTGCTTCCCGTTCCGGGACCTTTATTCGCCATTGACACGACGCCAAATTCGTGGGAGAGAGGACGCAAATCTTTTCGGTATTTGTAACCTTCTTTTTCAAAAAGCAGTTTTAAGCTGAGAGATTGAGCAGGATGATCTTCCGGATACATTTTTGCGTAATATGAATCTTTTACCGATATTTTATCTAAATTTAAACCATCGGCATTGATTTCTTCTTTCAATTTATATTTTGCTCCGCCTGTTCCGTCATTTGCGGGATCTTCGTCTTTGGATAAAGGATCGCCGGTCTGAATCATAAACCCTTTTATTATTCTGTGAAAAGTAACTCCGTCGTATAATCTTTTTTTTACCAGATATTTGAATGATTTTGCTGTTTTGGGAGCGACGTCTTCAAAAGTTTCTATCGTAATGCTTCCGCAATCTGTTTCAAGAATGAACTTATCGCAGTATGCGAGATTAATACTGACGGCAAGAATGATAAAAATAAGTCTTAACTTTTTCATAATAAAATAAAATGAGCAGAGGGTTACCCTCTACTCAACTATAATTTTTTCGATAATTACAGGTTCAATCGGTTTATCTCCGGGAGCTGTTTTAACGTTTTCTATTTCATGGGCAATATCCATTCCCGAAGTTACTTTTCCGAAAACGGTATGCTTTCCGTTCAACCAGGAACAACCTTCTTTCTTGGTTACAATGAAGAATTGAGAACCGTTTGTTCCGGGTCCGGCGTTTGCCATGCAAATTGTACCGTAATCAACTTCCGCCAGAAGTTTTCCGTTTGAAAATAATTCACCGGGGTAATCGGTTTTTTCCGTATAAAATTCAACCGTATTTTTTTTCAACGGTTCAAAGCTTTGCTCTTTATAACAAGCTTCGGCAACTCCGATGATGTCGGGATGGGCATCAATCCCTTTTTGTTGACAAGACTGTAAATAAGGAACGACAACTTTTGAGTAAACAATTGAAGCTGCTTCGTCTGTTTTTATTTCGCCGGATATTTTTTTGCCTTGCTCAAAGCATTCATCGTCAAATTGATAACCTGGACCGCCTGTTCCGGTACCGAGAGGACAACCTCCCTGAATCATGAAATCTTTGATTACGCGATGAAAAATAAGTCCGTCGTAATACGGTCTTTTAACTTTTTCGCCTGTTTTGGGGTCTGTCCATTCCTTGGATCCTTCGGCAAGACCGACAAAGTTTGCCACGGTATTGGGAGCGATATCCGAAAATAAATCCAATTTGATTTCGCCTTTGTTTGTTTTAATGATCACTTTTTTTACTCCTTCACTGCCGAAGCAGTTTATTATTATGGTTACCATTAATATTATGAAAAGCTTACGCATTTTTCCTCCGATTTATTCGTAATATTTTAATTCTGTTTTTTTATCTTTTATTTCAATATAAGATTGGTTTATGATCCAATCTCCGCTGTTGACGTAAACACAATTTCCTAATTGCTTTTTTATCGGGTTGTGAGTGTGTCCGAATGCAACAACGTTTATACCTGAATTTGCTTGTCTTTCGGCTTCTCTAAGCAATCCCGCATTTTTTTTTTCTTTTAATTTCTCGGGGATCACTCTGTCTCGGCTGGAGCGAGACATTAATTTGCCTATTTTTAAACTGAGATCAGGATGAACAAGTTTGAATATTTTCATCAAAAATCCATTTCGAATGATTTTTCTGAAAATTTTATAACGAAGATCATTGGTTGTAAAACTGTCCCCGTGGGATACAAAATATTTTAATCCGTCGATTGTATCCGTAAAAGTATCTGTCCGGACTTCGTTTACTATCTCTTCTTCCAGAAATCCGTTAAAACAAAAATCATGGTTCCCGGCGATAAAAATTATTCTGCATCCTGAATTTTTCAGTTCCGATAAAATCTTTAAGACGGAAAAGTATCCTTTGATTATGACCTGATTCCAGCTGAACCATAAATCAAAAATATCGCCGTTAAGAATCAGGACATCAGTTGATCCTTTAAGGCTTTTTAAAAATTCTTCAACTTTTTGCCGTCTTCTTTTATCGTCTTCGTTTTCTGCAAATTTTAAATGAAAATCAGAGGCTATAATTACACGCATTAATTTCCGCCCGTCATTATATAGTATATTATGTTTGCTCCGAATTTCAAAGCTTCTTCTCTAAGTTCAAGAGGATCATTGTGAGAAGAAGCATTTGCCCAGCCGTCGCTTATGTTGGATTCAAAAGTATAAAGCGCCGTAATGCGTCCGAAATCATCCGTAATCGCTAAAGCCTGCGGACGTTTATCGTCGTGTTTATGAATTTTCGGCAGCTTTTTAAATTTAAAAAATGATGTATAAACGGGATGATTGTCAGGTAATTCAATTAATTTTCTCCCGGGGAATATTTTACGAATCTCCTTGCGAATTGATTTGTCCATGCCGTAATCGTCATCTATATACAAGAATCCTCCGTTTTCAGCCCAATTTCTAAGATTTTTTCTTTCGTCTTCCGTAAAGTAAACGTTACCGTGTCCGGTCATGTATATGAAAGGATATTGGCTGATTTTGGGATTGTCCGGTTTAATTATTTTTTGTTCCGTACTGAAATCTGTTCCCAAATTTCGATTGCAGAAATTTGCCAAATTAGGCAAAACTTCAGGATTATTGTACCAATCTCCGCCTCCGGAATAATGCAGTCTGGCAAGCTGTTCTCCAATTGCTTTCAAACCTGTAATTCCGAGAATAAAAACGGCAATCATTAATATTCTGTTTAATTTAATATTTATCATTTTGTCAGCAATTGCAGGAGCCTTATCTTTGTCAACAGTGATTTATGCTTAAAACCAAACTTATTCTCAGGTTTACGGCAAAAAACCTCGTCCGGCTAAAGACGAGGTTTCCGTTATTGATAAACAATCTTATTTTATTTTAAGATAACCATTTTTTGGGCTATTGTCTTTTTCTCGGTTGATAATTTATAGAAGTAAATACCGCTTGTAACTTCTTTTCCGTTTTCTGCTTGACCGTTCCATTTTACGGTATGACTGCCTGCTTTGAAATTATCGTCGGCAACAGAAGCTATTTTTTGTCCTTTGACGTTATAAACCGCAATTTCGGCTTTTCCGTCTTCAGGCAAATTAAAGCTGATTTTCGTTTCGTTTGAACGACTGTTCGGACGGAAAGGATTGGGCGAGTTTTGACTTAAAGAAACGGATTTTATTTCAGGCATATCATCATTATCAACTTGATAAGCGTTGACTTTTTGAGCATAAATACCTTTAATTTCTTCCTTACCGCTGGAACGTCCGTCAATCCAGGAAACAATCGCAAAATCACCGTTCATATTTTTTACGACAGGCATGGCTTGCTTTTTGCGAGCATTGCATACGATTTCACCGTTAGGATCGCTTGTAATAATATTTCCGTCTTCATTATTGAAGCTCTGTATATAAATATCGGAATAATCATCCGTAAAATAATCTTCCCATGCTATGACATGATTGTTTCCGAGGCAAGCTATAGACGGGTTTGTCTGAGTAGAGTCTCTTGATACGGCGAAAAATCCGTTGTTTTCCCATTCGGGAGAACCGTTTTCGAGATTAAACTTTTGGAAAGATATATCTGTATCTTGTCCGTTCCTGAAATCTTCCCAAACAGTATAAAAATATCCGTCTTGATAACTTATTGACTGTTTGGTTTGATCTTGCTCCAAGTTTACCAAAGGAACGCCGTTTGTTTCCCAGACAACGCTTGCATCGTTACGGATGAGTTGAGCATAAATATCGAAATCTCCATTTCTTGAATCTGTCCAGTAAATTAAAATTCCTTCATCTGTTTTCAGCCCTTGCGGATTTGATTGAATTCCCTGATCATTGCAAATTACTGTTCCTTGCTGACTCCATCCTTCATAAACATCTCCGTTTTCATCTATGCGTTGAGCATAAATATCGGCATTACCGTCTTTAACAATAAAGATATCATCAACTATATCTTTAACTATTGCATCGAAGGAAATATCCATAATCATTTGTCCTTCATTGCCCCATTGTTTTTCGCCGTTTACGATATATTGAGCATAAAGTTTATAGTTTTGAATAGGAAATTCTCCTTCCAATTTTGTAAATCCGTAAAGGATTCCTTCGTTATATTCTGCGAGCACTACTGTTTCTTGACCTGATCCGCCCGGTCCCAATTCTATTCCTTCTGATGTCCAAAGGATATTGCCGTCGCTGTCTATGGCGGCAGCATAAGCTTTTTCTATTCCGCCGATTATTTGAATGATACCGAAGTATGCTCCTCCGCCGGTTCTTTTGATCATTTTATATTCTTTTTGTTTATTGTTATTCGGAAGTACGGGAATTCCGTTCTCAGGGAACATGTTTTCTCCCGCTGAATTAAGCTTTTGACAATAAACCTGCTCTTGAGCAGATCTTGAGTCAAGCCAACCTATGTAAGTATCTGTTCCGTTTACAAAAATTGTTTGCTTGGTTGCATTTCCTGAAAGTCCCCAAAATACGAGGTTTCCGTTTTCGTCCAATTGAGGTAAGTTATTATTGAAAACTTGATAATAAAGACCTGCCGATCCGTTGCGAAGATCAGACCAAATTACAAAAATGTTATCTCCGCCTTTTCTTATTAATCCTTTTTCTTGGGAAAATGATTCGTCGCATACGGGAATGCCGTTTTCTTCCATAAGGATTTCTCCGGAAGCATTAAAATGTTGGATGTAAAGATCGGTGTTTCCGCTTCTCGGATCATCCCAAATAACGTAACATCCGCCGTTACCGTCGGCAACTGCTCTTTGACCGGTTTGGCTGACACTTTGGTTTTGTACTGCCGGAACTCCGTTTTCAGCCCATTGAGCAATACCGTTATTGTCGCATTTTTGGACAAAAATATCTGATTCGGGAGAAGAAGTTCTTTTATCTTGCCAAGCAACAAAATAGGAACCGTCATTGTTTGCGGTTAGTCGAGGATCCAATTGCCCGCCTTGAGCATTGCAAATAGGATTGGCTTCGGTCATGGTTCCGTCTAAATTTATTATTCTTCCGTTGATGAATCCGACAGGATTATTCTCGCTTCTTTCTCTCCATGCAACGGCAAATTTATTGTTGCTCAAATGAGCCATTTTTACTTGCTCTTCCATTGCCTCTGTGCCGGAAACTACTATGAAATTTCCCCAGGGCTTAGTTCCGTCAGACAATATCCTGGTTGCATATATGTCTGAATTATTATTATGATTGTTTACGTAAGCCATCACGGCTCCGCCTTCTCCGTCTTCCCAAAAAGTGTGATTCTTTTGGTTTCCGTCGTTGTCTGCAATTGCGATACCGTCTGTTTCCCAAATAAGCGAACCGTCGGCACCTACGTGCATCCCGTAAATATCGCTTCCGCCCGAATTGCGATAATCAAGCCAAATTATATATGCACCGCCGGCATTGTCTTTGACGATGTTCAAAGAAATTTGTTTTCCGTCGGCAATACAAACAGGAACTCCGCCTTCTGTCCATTGCAATTCACCCTCGGCATTGATTTTTTGAGCATAGACATCTCCTGCTATTTGGTTTGAAAAGTCTATCCATGCCACTATAACTTGATTGTCGGTTGTTTCGATAACTACCGGATCTTCCTGTCTGTCGATTTTTGCGTCAACGATAACGGGAGTGTCCCACAAAGCCGTACCGTCTGCGCTTACTCTTTGGGCTTTTACGTCTCTGTCTCCGTTTTGAGTATCAGACCAGACGTAAACCATTGAGCCGTCATCCAACCCGGCTCCGGCTCTTGACCATTCAATATTTGCTCCCTGACGAACAGGAACACCGTTATTTTGCCATTCAAAACTTCTTAAATCAGCAAAGAAAGCCAATGCGCAAAGAATACTCGCAAAATACTTTAATCTCATTATTCTCCTCCTTTAGAGAAATTTTTTATTTTTTTTCTTTATATTAAGCAATTTATTTGCCGGTTGTTCAATAATACGGAAAGCTTTCGTTTTGGCAATCAAAAATTATTTCCCGTCTGTTTTTTATTTTAAATCTTCATTCCGCAAAAACCCGGTGAATGAGCAGGTATTGTAAGACGCAGTCAAAAAATTATATCAAAACGAATAAAAAGCATTGCGAAAAAATAAAGAAATCTTTAATTGACATACATTATTGAATTAAAAAGAAATTTCATATTTTATTTTTTCGTCTCTGAAATTTTAATTATATTTTATTGCAGGTTATTATGAAAAATATAACTGATACCAGATTATTGAAAGTTACTTTAAGTATTATTTCTTTGGCAATAGTTGTTGCCATTTTAAAACAGCTGAAAGCTATATTTATTCCGCTTACATTGGCGATTTTTCTTTCTTTCATGCTTTCTCCGGCGGAAAGATTTTTGACAAGTAAAAAAATACCTAAAATTTTAGTTATGATTTTACTTTTAATTATAATTTTTTCAAGTATGTTCCTGATAGGAACTCTTGTTTACAAGGGGGTGTCTTCATTTGTTACAGCATATCCGATTTATGAAGATAAAATTACCTTAAAGGTGGAGACTTTTGTCGAGAAATTTCAATTGCCTATTGAAATCAGAGGAATTAAGTCTTATTTGAAAAATGAAGTTGACTGGGCTTATCTTATTTCCAAATTTTCCGTGTCAAAATCTATTTCCAAAACTATGGGGTCATTTGTAGATTTCCTCTTTAAATTATTTTTAACTTTAGTCTTTTGGATGTTTTTAACATGGGAAAAAGCTTTAATTTTCAAACGGGTCGAAAAAACTTTAACGCATGAAGAAGCTTTACAGTCTCTGAATATGGCAAAAGATTTAGAAAAACAGATAATAAGCTATCTTGCCAATAAAACTTGGATAAGCTTGCTTACTGCCGTTTTGGGCATGCTTTTGCTTGCATCTTTAAAAATTCATTTTGTTATTATCAGCGGCGTATTGCTTTTTGTTTTGAATTTTCTTCCCAATTTCGGTTCTGTAATTGCCGGCAGTTTTCCGGTTATTATTTGTTTTTTCCAATACGGAGTCGGCTGGCAACTATTTGTTCTCATGGGAGCTATGTTGGGATTGCAATTGACGATAGGCAATATTCTTGAACCTCACGTTATGGGAAACAAATTTAATATTTCTCCCCTTTTTATTTTGATCAGCCTTATTTTTTGGGCTTGGGTTTGGGGAGTTGCCGGTATGCTGTTGACTGTTCCCATAACATCGGCTCTGGTTTTGGTTATGCGTGAATTTAAATCATTAAAAACGGTTACGGCGATTATAAGCGGCAAATAAAAAATTTATGGCATTAAAGATTAAAGAAGTCCCGAAGGGAAGTATTGCTTACGAAGCCGGTATTTTGCCTGATATGATGATTCTTTCCGTCAACGGAGAAACTGTCAGGGATTTCATAGATTTACAATTTTTGACTTCGGAAGATTTTCTGGAAATAGAAGTTCAGCATAACAACGAACGGAAAAAGTTTTTTCTGGAAAATGATTTTGTTACGCCTGTCGGTCTTATTCCCGCAGAACATAAATGCCGAACCTGCGCCAATCACTGTATTTTCTGTTTTGTTGATCAAATGCGTCCAAACTCCAGGAAGAGTTTGCATTTTAAGGATGATGATCATACTTTTTCTTTCTTTTTCGGTAATTTTATTACTCTTACCAATATGTCGAGCGTTGATTTTGATAAGATTATCAGTCAGGGACGTTCTCCTCTTTATGTCTCCGTTCACACTGCTAATCCTGTTTTACATAAAAAAATGTTGCGTTATAAGCATGATTTTAATATAAGAGAAAGTTTAAGCAGATTGAACGAAGCAGGCATTAACTTGCATACTCAAATTGTTTTGATCCCCGGATGGAATGATGATGAAGAATTGATCAGTACTCTGAGATTTCTTACCGGATTAGAGTCGGTTTTGTCTGTCGGGATTGTACCGGTAGGCATTACAAAATACAGAGACGGTTTAACCAAGTTGAATCTTACGACCAAAGAACAAGCTGAAAAAGCTATCAGAACAGCTGATTATTTTAATTCCAAAGAAGAAGAACCCAGAATTTTTTGCTCAGACGAATTTTACATTTTGGCGGAAAGAGAGGTTCCCGGCAGCGACTTTTACATGGGATTCGATCAATTGGAAAACGGTATAGGAATGATAAGGTTTTCCATGGATAATTGGGAAGAGTACAAAGAAGATTTTTTGGCTGAAATAGCTTTGCTGGACGAAAAAATTATTTTTATAACATCCCAATCTCCGGCTAAATTCATTAAATCCGTGGTTGATGAAATAAACGATAATTTTGAAACGCCTAAATGTGAAGCCAGGGTGATAAAAAATAATTATTTAGGTGACAGCGTTACTGTTGCAGGGTTGATCTCGGCAAGCGATATATTTGAACAGGTTCCGGTAAAAAAAAAAGAACTTTTGGTTTTGCCGTCTTCTATTTTTAATGATGATATGTTGACTATAGATCAAATTACGAAAATGCAAATTACCGAGCATTACGGAAATAAACTTTTGATAATGAACAGTCTTTTCGACGGCTGGGAATTTGAAACTGCGGGAGATAATTAAAAATGAAAAACATTGCTGTAATCACTGCCGGCGGAAGCGGAAAAAGAATGAGATCCGCCATAAAAAAACAATTTATGAAAATAGGAAATGATCCTGTTATTGTTCATACATTACGGAAGTTCACTGCTTCAAAATTGTTTGCCGAAATAATTTTGGTCATTCCGGAAGAGGATGTTCCGGAAACTGAAAATTTTATAAAAAAATATTTTAAGAATGATAAAATAACTTTGGCAACAGGAGCAGATGAAAGACAAAAATCCGTCTTTAACGGTTTAAAACAATGTCCTCCCGATACGGATTACGTTTTTATTCATGACGGAGTAAGACCTTTTGTTGATTTGGAAGATTTAAATTTATTATTGAAAAAAGCAAAAGAAATAAAAGCTGTTATCCCGGTTACTCCGGCGCGTTGTACAATAAAAAAATGTCGCTCCGGAAAAGTTACGGAAACTGTTCCGCGTGATGAACTTTTTGAGGCGCATACTCCGCAGGTTTTTGATTTTTCTCTTATTTCGGAATTGCATAAAAAAGCTGACGAGGAAGGAGTGATCTTAACAGACGATGCCGGAATTTGCGAATATTACGGTCATGAAGTCGGTATAATCGAAAGTTGCGGAAATAATATAAAAATAACGCATCCGCAAGATATTAAAATTGCCGAAATAATTTTAGAGGCGGAGAAAAAATGAGAATAGGATACGGTTACGATGTACATAAATTAACTGAAGGTCGTCCTCTTATTTTGGGCGGAATAAATATTCCCTATGAAAAAGGTTTGCTGGGTCATTCCGATGCAGATGTTTTGGTTCATGCAGTTGCGGACGCAATTTTGGGAGCTTTGGCGCTCGGAGACATAGGTCAACATTTTCCGGACACGGATTCAAATTATAAAAACGCCGACAGTATGGAACTTTTGCGTCATGTCTGCGAATTAATGAAAGAAAAAGGTTATAAACTTGGAAATATGGATTCAACCGTTTGTGCTCAACGACCTAAATTAAAAGATTTTATTCCTGAAATTAGAAAACGTTTTGCGGAAGTTATCGGTTGCGATATTTCTCAGGTTTCCGTAAAAGCCACTACCGAAGAAAAAATGGGTATTACCGGAAACGGGCAAGGCATGACGGCTCATGCCGTTGTTTTGTTGGAAAAGATTACGACCTGATTTATAAATTATATCGATAATTTGATGAGTTTAAGGTTGACTTTTTATGTATAAAAAGCATTTTCTGTATTTAAACGATTTTTGAATAAAAAAATCAAAATTAAGGATATATTATGAAAAAGCCGGGTTTGGGAACTCAAGAATTATCAATGCTTATAAAAAGTAATTGTATCTATGTTGATAAAACAGAGATAATTAACAAACTTATAGAAAACGGGAGATATTATTTCCTTTCC
>PDWI01003448.1_pt1 | contig 22303 bp, 18 predicted proteins | sample 1430891 | NCBI WGS metagenome assembly PDWI01 (sample SAMN01162508, study PRJNA174530) | Oral metagenome, whole genome shotgun sequencing project. | biome: Marine environment; feature: Marine mammal; material: Swab sample of the gingival sulcus; isolation source: swab sample of gingival sulcus... | reverse complement strand
AGGGCGTTATACAGAGATATAAAGTTATCTCTGGCGGTTTCATCGTTCAGGAAAAGATCAATAAAAACGGAATCTTTATGTTTTCTGTTGGGTGTGGGACTAGCCATAAAATCAGTGTAATTCAGCCAGTAGGTGGGTGCAAGCTGCACAGCAGGCGGCCGATGCACAAGCCTTTATTCAATGGCTGAATAATAAGGAAGTAGGCAATGCTTATTGGCATTCCAATGAATGCCGAATGGGAATATGCCGCAAGGGCGGGAACAACGACCAAATATTTTTGGGGCGACAGCGCCGTTCAGGCTGGAGAATATGCCTGGTTTATCAAAAATTCCTACGACGGCAATGATGAACATGTCTATCCTTTTGGCAGAAAAAATCCCAACCCCTGGGGGTTGTATGATACGGCTGGTGAGGCAGCCTTGATAACCACATTGAATAAACACCGGCAGTAAACTTCCCGCAAGAATTTTGCCTCATTGGTTGATGCTTGCAATCAGGTTGCAGCTTTCTATTCCATTACACCTTTATGTTAGAATGCCGCCCGACATAAACTGGTTATGAGAAAAACAATGAAATTCAAAGCGCCAGAAAGTCTGTCTGAGCAGATTGCCCAGCATTTGGGCAAAAAAATTATTCAAGGCCAGTTAAAGCCAGGACAACGTATTCAGGAATTGACAGTTGCCCGGGAATTAAATGTGAGCCGGGGATCGGTGCGAGAAGCGCTGTTAATCCTTGAGCGCCGTCACCTGATTCATATTGCACCGAGAAGGGGGGCAATTGTCGAAGAGCTTTCTCCGCACCTGGTTGTATCCCTATACGATATGTACATTCATTTACTCGTTATGCTAACGGTTAAAACAGCCTTGATAAGGACTCCCCGGCAACTTGAAACATTAATGAAGCACGTGAGAAAGATGAATCAATTATCCAGGGGCGAGTTGACTGATCTTGATCAGCTGATGGATGATGGCTTCGACCTGCTGGATGGATGTCTCGAAATAGTCAACAATCCCTATCTCGAAGAAACGCTGGAAAATATCAAGCCGGCACTGAGTCGCACCTGCTTTGTAGTACTGAGCCGGGAAAAAAATATAGCAAATCACACGGTGCAGTTCTATAACGACCTGTTAACGAGCATAAAAGAACAGGATACTGTAAAGACCACCAGGATTGTCAAAAGTTACGGTGAGCATCAAAAGCGATCTGTGTTGGCAATACTTGAAGAACTTGCTGATGCTGCTACGCTGATTGGCTAGTTTTACCGATTCATTGACCGTTTTTATAATCTATGACGAGTAACCTTCCTCAATGAGATTGAAATCAATCAGGTTGGCCGGCTTCAAATCATTTGTTGATCCTACCAATGTGCCGTTTCCCAGCAATCTTTCTGCTGTCGTCGGCCCCAATGGCTGTGGAAAATCCAATATTATCGATGCGGTACGCTGGGTGATGGGAGAAAGCTCGGCCAAACACCTGAGAGGTGAATCGATGGCCGATGTTATTTTCAACGGCTCGACATCTCGAAAGCCTGTCGGCCAGGCCTCGATTGAACTGGTATTTGACAATACTGAAGACAAGTTGCTCGGCGAATATGCCAGATTTAACGAAATATCCATTAAACGGCGTGTCACCCGGGATGGCGGCTCCGACTATTTCCTCAATGGTACAAAATGCAGGCGACGAGATATTACGGATATATTTCTCGGCACCGGCCTGGGCCCGAGAAGCTACGCAATCATCGAGCAGGGAATGATAAGTCGACTCATTGAGTCCAAACCCGAAGAGTTGCGAGTTTACATCGAAGAAGCTGCCGGCATCTCAAAATACAAGGAAAGGAGAAAAGAAACCGAAAGTCGAATCCGTCGCACCCGGGAAAACCTGGAGCGTCTCTCCGACATCACAGAAGAACTGGATCGACAGCTCGCGCACTTGCAGAAGCAGGCAAAAACTGCTGAAAAATATACAGAGCTAAAAAAAGAAGAGCGCGATAAAAAAGCGCAACTCGGTGCGCTCAGGTGGCTGGACCTCGACCGACAACTTGAAGCTTCTGGCATAAAGGTGCGTGATGCTGAAATTGAGTTGGAAAAACACCTTTCAGAACGAATAAAAAACGACAGCGTCATTGATCAGATAAAACTCGATTATACTGACCGTGCCGATGAGTATGAAACAGCTCAGACAAGCTATTACGAAACAGGTTCCGCGATTTCTCGTCTGGAACAGTCCATTCGGCATCAACAGGAAAAAATCGCGAACATTGCACGGGACAAGAAAGAAAATGCCAGGTTGGCCGATGAAGTAAGAGAGGAGCTAGACACCGAAAAAGAGCGCTTGATGGTGTATGAGGAAGAACTGGAGGAGATCGAACCTGCTTTTGAAGAAGCCTTGTTTGCCTCCGAAGAATCCGCAGACCAGTTGGCTGATGCAGAAGAGAACCTGCACCAATGGCAAAAGAACTGGGATGATTTCAATCATCGCTCTGCAGATGTCAAAAACAGGGCCGAGCTGGAGCAGTCCCGAATCCGGCAGTTAGAACAACAAATATCCGACAATGAAAAGCGAAAACAAAAAATCGGTTGTGAACGGCAGGAGATAGCACAACAGCTTGATCTGACCAGCCTGGATACGTTGACGGAACAAGCGGCAGACATTGAAGAACGGATTGCCCGACTGTCAGAACAAAAACAGTCGGGCGAAGAGCAGGTCAACCGCATTGAGGAGGCCATCGCAGAGAAAAATCGTTCAGTAAATGAGGATCGAAGCCGGTTACAGGTAATGCAAGGGAAGCTGGGCTCACTTGAGACGCTGCAAGAAGCCGCCCTCGGCCTTGAGAATGACAATGTACTCGGCGAACTGAGACGTTTGAACCTGGACGATTCGGTGCTGGTCGCCCGGCAAGTGACCACTGCACAAGGTTGGGAAAAGGCTGCCGAAGCGGTGTTATCTCCCTATATGACCTCGGCGTTGGTAGAGTTTCCGGATTCTCTGATCGACGGCTTTCTTGAGGGAACCGCTGACCGTTCTCAACCCTCTGAAACCCGTCGCCTTTCATTCATTGACAAGGCGCACGGGGGAGCGAGGTTTCCTCTTAATCAGGATGTGTTGGCACTTGATCATGTGCAGGCTATGAAAGAGATGGTAACGGTTCCCGAGTCAGTGGAGACCATTGTCAGTGGTGTGTATCTTGTAGATTCAGTCAAAACCGCTTTGGCCAGTGCTTCATTGTTAAAGGCGGGAGAGCAGTTTGCCTGCAAGGACGGCACGCTGATCGGGCCCAACTGGGTTCGTTTTTTTGACGACAATCATCCTGAAAGTGGTGCTTTTGCCCGACAAAAGGAAATAGAGTCATTACAATCCAGAATAAACAGTTTGAAAACCGGATGCCAAAGGCAGGATGAAGAAATAGAAAAACAGGTTAAGAGACTTGCGCTCCTGGTTGAAACAGACAAAACATTGTCTTTGGAACTCTCCGAGGCTACTCAGACGAAACACGAGCTTGGCTCCAACGCCGAGGTAGTGCGAACCCGAAACGAACAGATAGAACAGCGGATCAGGCGCTTTGATCTTGATCTGGAAGAGCTTGAGGAGAGTCATGCCGAACAAAGCGAACAGCTCTCCCTGTGCCGTGATAGCTGGCAAGAGGCTATGGACTCGGCCTTGCAGTACGCAGACGAAAGAGAGTTGCTGCTGGGCCAGCGAGATCAGATTCGAGGCCGGTTTGACGAGCTCAGACAACTGACCCGTCATCAAAAAGATGCAGCACATCAGTTACAACTCAGGCTGCAGGCTGTCCGTTCCAAACAGGAAACGGCACAGGCGAACTGCCAAAGACTCTCTACCCAGCTTGCGCGAGTGCAAGAAAAGCTCAGGGAACTGGAATTGATGGATGAACAAAGCGCAGATCCGGTTGACAGCATGCGTATGGAGCTGGAGGCATTGTTAGATCAAAAAATTTCAGATGAGACGGCTCTTTCCCGGGCGAGGTCGGCCAAACAGGAGTTGGATGCAGCATTGGGTAAATCCGAGCGGGAAAGACTTGCCATAGAACAAAAGGTACAGGATAGTCGTGCTGTCATACAAAGTCTGCGCATGGAAATGCAGGCTTTTGAAATACGTAAAAACGGCTATCGGGATGAACTGGCGGAAAGTGGATCTGATGTGAAAACCCTGTCTGACGCTCTGTCGCCGGACGCATCACAGCAGGAGCTTGAAGCTGAAATTGAGAAGCTGGGCACACGCATCCAGCGTCTGGGTGCCATTAACCTGGCCGCGATTGAGGAGTACCAGGCTCAAAGTGAACGTAAAGCCTATCTGGATGAACAATCGAATGATCTGGTCGAAGCACTTGAAATGCTGGAAAATGCCATTCGAAAGATTGACAGGGAAACCAGGGCAAAATTCAAAGAAACTTTTGATACGGTAAACGGCGGGCTGCAAGACCTGTTTCCCAAAGTCTTTGGCGGAGGCAGTGCCTGTCTGGAATTAACTGCTGATGATTTGCTTGAGACCGGCGTAGCCATTATGGCGCGTCCACCCGGCAAGAAAAACAGCACCATTCATCTTCTTTCCGGTGGAGAGAAAGCGCTAACCGCCATTGCCCTGGTCTTCTCTATTTTCCAGCTTAATCCGGCTCCTTTTTGCATGCTTGACGAAGTTGACGCGCCACTGGACGATGCCAATGTAGGGCGTTATGCGAATCTCGTTCGTGAAATGTCCGCACAGGTACAGTTTATCTACATCACTCACAATAAAATTGCGATGGAAATGGCTGATCAATTAATGGGCGTCACCATGCACGAACCTGGTGTTTCGCGCCTGGTTTCAGTGGATGTGGAGGAAGCGGTTGCGTTGGCGATTGCATAATCTGACGGTATTGGGCAGTCGAAGCCGTTATTTGCCTGAATTTGGATAAAAAGGTTTTTATTTTTTCGGTCATTTGTTAATTTAGCCTATTGCTGAAACCTTCGTACGGGTTAATGGGGTACAAGGGAGTCATAGGGCACAAAGAGGGTACAAAGGGTTAATAAATATATGGAACTGAGTTTTCGAGAGTGGGTATTTGTCGTTGGAGCCGTGCTCATACTGGCGATTATTCTTGATGCCTGGCGAAGAATGAAGCGGGAGCAAAAAGAGTCGGCTGAATTATCGAAAGCCATGGGGGGTGACTATGCAAACTCGCCTGCCAACTTTGATTCGACAAATTCTGAACTGCCAAACGGTGGAGCGAGGGTAGTTCGCCCGGCAACCGTCACCGGGGAAGTTCCTGTTTCTCCCTTTCTCAACGAACTGAAAAAACGGGGAAAACAACAGGCAGACCCGCAGTGTGAGAAGGTGAACGCCAAAAACAGCGATAACAGACTTGATGAAGTTGATGCCGGTTTTGATCAAATGTCGGATCACCAGGTGTCTGATCACCGTGACCTCGTGCCCGACGAAACAGATAACCTGGAACTTGTTAAACAGGAGAGGGGTGATCAGGAATTGCCTGACCAGGAAAGCTGGGGTAACTACCGAGATGATCTGAGTGAATTGGCGGAGTTACCAGATCAGCAACCAGTCCACGCTGAAAGCCAGGAAACAGTGTTTGACGGGGAACCTGAAGCCCGTGAGGAATTGCCGGCCGGTCAGGAACAGGTCGCTGCTGAATCTGGGCGGGACCGAGAGCTGATTGAGGAAACGTCTCAGGCTGATTCTGACTCTCATGCGGAAGGCGATCATTTGTCATTTGGTGACAGGGTGAAAAAAGGTCTTGGCTCTATCACCCGAAAAATAAAGCACTTCGAAGTTGATGATCAGGTTGAAAATGCTACCAGAAAGACCAGCGGACAAACCGAGCTTATTGTGATCAATGTTGAAAGCCGGCAACCCGAAGGCTTTTCCGGATACGATTTAAGAGTACTGCTGGAAGCCTGTGGCATGGAGCACGGGGATATGATGATATATCATCGTCGGGAAGACATTGGAAGTGACAGCCCGGTACAGTTCAGCGTTGCAAACTCTTTCGAGCCGGGCTATTTTGATCCTGCCACAATGAATGATATGAGAACCAGAGGGGTCAGTTTTTTTCTCAACCTGCCTGGCCCGACAGATAATATGACCGCGTTCGATTATATGGTTGAAACCGCTCAATGCGTAGCCAAAAACCTTGATGGCGAACTAAAGGATGAAAACCGGAGTGCGCTGACCAGCCAGACACTGGAGCATTACCGGCAAAGAGTAAGAGAGTTCGAACGTAAGCAGCTTTCTCTTGTGCATTAGCACCCTCTTGTGCATTCGCATCTTCTCGTGCATTGGCATCTTCTCGTGCACCCGGTGCCCGTAATCAAATTGCTCCATAATTAAATTACTCCATATTCAAACGAGTTACTTCCTGTGACCAGCCCAACCGAGAGAGTATCAGAGCTGCGCTCGATGATCGAGCGGTACAATTTTCAATACTATGTATTGGATGAACCCACTGTGCCTGATAGCGAATATGATCGCTTGATGAATGAACTGAGGGAAATAGAATCACAAAACCCCTCTTTGGTTATCGATACATCTCCCACCCGACGTGTCGGCGCAAAAGCCGACTCTGCTTTTCCCGAGGTCACCCATCGCGTACCCATGCTATCTCTGGATAACGCTTTTTCTGAACAGGATGTGGCTCGGTTTGCACGAAAAATCAGCGAAAAACTGCCTGATGATCAGGCCTGTCAATTTGTTTGCGAGCCTAAACTGGATGGCATTGCAGTGAGCCTGATTTATGAAAAAGGGGCATTGGTAAAGGCGGCCACGAGGGGGGACGGCAGAACAGGAGAAGATATTACTGCCAACGTCCGAACGATAAGGTCAATTCCGCTCAAACTGATTGGCGATGATATCCCCGCTGTGCTTGAAGTGCGAGGCGAAGTCTATATGCCCCAAAAAGCGTTCGATACCGCCAATCGACTTGCCAGGGCGAATGGGGACAAGGTTTTTGTGAACCCCCGGAATGCAGCGGCAGGAAGTTTGCGCCAGTTGGACCCCAAAATAACCGCTGGCCGACAACTCGATATGTGTTGTTACGGGTTTGGCTTTATTGAACAGGGAGAAATACCTGAAAACCACTATGATATGTTGAAGCAATTCCAGCGATGGGGGTTGAAGGTCAATAACGAAGTTCGGCTGGTTGATAGCATAACCCACTGTATTGACTATTATAATGATCTGTTAACCCGAAGGGCGGATCTGGGCTATGACATTGATGGCATAGTCTACAAGGTTAACAGTCGTGAACAACAGGAATTGTTGGGCTACGTTTCCAGGGCTCCCAGATGGGCGATTGCACACAAATTCCCGGCCCAGGAAGAAATGACCCGGTTGCTTGATGTCGAGTTTCAGGTGGGCAGAACCGGGGCGGTCACACCGGTTGCCAGGCTGGAACCTGTGTTTGTTGGTGGCGTAACCGTCAGCAATGCCACCTTGCATAACATGGATGAGATTGAAAGGCTGGGTGTCAGGGTGGGTGATACTGTTATCGTTCGTCGGGCGGGTGACGTTATACCGAAAGTGGTCAGTGTGGTACCCGAAAGTGACGCTGACTCTTTGTCTGCACCGAATCGGCGCTCAATAAAACTTCCTTCCCATTGTCCGGTGTGTCAATCGGAAATCGTTCAGGTTGAATCCGAAGCAGTCGCCCGCTGTTCCGGCGGGTTGTTTTGCCCGGCACAGCGCAAGGAGGCAATCAGGCACTTTGCCTCCCGAAAAGCGATGGATATTGAAGGCCTGGGGGAAAAACTGATTACCGCCCTGGTTGATAAAAAAAAGCTGACTACCATCGCAGATATCTATCGCCTGCAAGTATCAGACCTGGTCGAAATGGAGCGCATGGGGCCAAAATCCTCGGAGAATCTGATTTCGGCAATCGCGTTATCCCGTAACGTCGATTTGAACCGTTTTTTGTTTGCCCTTGGCATTCGCGAAGTGGGCGAGGCTACTGCCAGGGAACTGGCCATTCACTTCAGAGAAATTGACGCAATAGAACGGGCTACGGCAGATGAGCTGGAACAGGTATCCGATATCGGGCCCATTGTAGCCAATCATATTTTTACTTTTTTCCGACAAGCCCATAACCTGGAAGTGATCGGGCAGTTATTTGAACTGGGAGTGTCTCTCATCCCGCCAGCCCTGCCAGACAACCCGACAGATGGATCCGCTTCGTTTCTTTCCGGCAAAACAGTGGTACTGACCGGCACCTTGACTCAAATGACCCGCGATGAGGCAAAAGACAAATTGATTGCCATGGGGGCCAGGGTTACTGGCAGTGTATCGAAAAAAACAGATTTGGTGATTGCCGGTGAAGCAGCGGGTTCCAAGCGAGCGAAAGCAGACAGTCTGGGGATTGAAATCTGGACTGAAGACAGGTTTGTGGAGGAAATGGAAAAGGTTGGTCAATGCGAATAACCAATTGGCCGATTTTACGTTTACAGTTCGTCTGACCAGGTGCTTCTGTTTGTTCAGGCCAGTTTGTTCAGGTTAAAGCGTATTTCTTTTCAAACCCCGAACCAGAAATCGAGCGGGGTGAAGTGCTGAAAGTATGTTTTGTTGTGCCGGCATCGGCTCGCCCAGCATATAACCCGCAATGATTTCGGCGGCCAGAGGGCAGGTTGCAAGGCCCTTGGAGCCATGACCAAAATTGACAAACAAGCCGGGATGGTAAGGTGCATCGCAGTCAAGTTGCATTTTTGCATTGCTTCTCAAAGGGGCGAAAGTGGATAAAAAGTCATCATACACCGGAGCCGGGCCGACAATGGGCAAATAATCTGCTGTTGCACAGCGGAACCCTGTACGACCCCGTATTTGCTTGCCGGTATCGAGCTCTATTTCGTCAGCCAGCCTGGGAGCCAGTTGTCGCAGGTGCACCATATTTTTGTCGTGATTGGCCCGGGTGATATCCGGGCTGTTGTCATTTAAATTAAAGGTTGCGCCAAAACAGTAATCATTATCAACAGGTGGGCAAACATAGCCTTCACCACAGAGCACCAGTTTAAGAGACTGCGTTTTATTGTCTGCCAGACTGAACCGGCTGATCTGACCTTTAATAGATTTGATCGGGAAGTGGCAGGTTTGCGTGAAGGATCGGGTGTTTTCCGCAGTCGCCAGAATGACAGACCCGGAACAAATAGTGAAGGGTGACTCATTGCTCCCTGTTTTGCAGACTACATCCCAAAGCTGCTTTTCCTGACAGAACCTGAGATCGGTAACCCGAGTATTATTAATGACTTTGATATCAGGATGTTTGCATAAAATCCGGCAGATTTCGGCCGGATTGGCCCACCCCGAGGGTTTGAGCAACAGGGCACTGTAATCAATCTGTGTGCCGGATTTTTCAGATACTTGTTCCGGGTTCAGAGGCTCAATTATGTCGGTTGAATAGTTATTGCCGGTCAGAATAATATTCTGGTCACGAAGGATTTTGTCATTCACAGCCAGCAATGCCGTTCCTGTTGCCGACCAAATGGGAGAGGCACCCTGTTCCAACCCGGCACGCTGCTTTTCCAGCCGGGCAAATTCCCTGCCACTGTACAGGCAGCCATGAAGCCCCAGTTGGGTTTGTGTTGTAAATTCCCGCCCCGGTTTGCAGTACAAAATGCCCTGCGGATTGCCGGATGCTGCCAAACCGCAATTTTTGTGTTGTTCAATCAGGTTGACCTTAATGCCCCGTTGAGCCAGTGCAAAGGCTGACCAAGCACCGGCCAGGCCGCCTCCAACTACCGTCACCGGCAGCGAGTGAGGGTCTGTCACCTTCAGTGAAGTCATGACCGGGTTGAACCCGGGCTGTTTTTTGTTGAAATATACCGGGTGAACATCCGGTTTCTGATAGGTCGGACAGTATTTCCCGGCAAGCATTTCACGTTTTGAGCCGAAGCCCTTTACTTTTTTAACATCGAAGCCCTGTTCAATCAGGGCTCGTCGGATTCGCCCCACACAGGTGAACGTGCTCAGTGTGGCACCTTGTCGTGAATGCAGGGCGATTTGCTCCAGTAATGCATCCTGCCACATTTGGGGGTTTTTATCCGGGGCGAAGCCGTCCAGAAACCAGGCATCGGCAAAAAAATGATTGCTTTCCAGCCCTTCATTTACGTCGTCAAAAACAAGCGTCAGTTTCACTCTGCCATCATCAAAGTTGAGGCGGTGTATGCCTTTCAGCGGAGGAGGGTAGTGAGATGCCAGCGCAGAGGCTTCGTAACACAGGGTATCTTCCCGGCGTTTGAGTGCCTGTTTGATATCTGCCAGGGTTACCGGGTACTTTTCAAAAGAAACAAAATGCAGGGTTTTGTTCCGGGTTTCCGGCAATGATCGCCATAAGTGCCAGGCGCAAAGGAAATTCAAGCCGGTGCCAAAGCCGGTTTCAGCAATGACAAATGAACGTTCATCGGCAGAGAAAGCCTTCCAGCGTTCTTCGAGTTGATTCTGACGCAGAAAAACGTGGTCTGTCTCGGCAATACCATCCTGTCTTGAGTAATAGATATCACCGAACTCGGCAGATCGGGGGGTGCCAGTGTCATCCCAGAAAAGAGTGGAGTGAGACAGACAGGGCTGTTGACGAGGTTTATTCATTAATTCAAGGTGCTATTTGCCTTCAGCCGACTTGATCAGGTCTATGGAATGGATCACAACAGGCGTAGAAGGTACATCTCTCATGCCTTTGGTAATCTGTGTTTTTACCTTGCTGATTGTGTCTACCACTTCCATGCCCTCGATAACTTTCCCGAATACGGCATATCCGGCACTGCCTGCCTTCTGGTTCAGATAGTGGTTGTCGACAACATTGATAAAGAACTGGGATGTTGCCGAGTTCGGATCTTGCGTCCTCGCCATTGACACTGTTCCCCGTTTATTTTGAATCCCGTTGTTTGCTTCGTTTTTTATGGGTGGCAAGGTGTTTGTTTTTCTGTCCATCCTTTGACTAAAACCGCCTCCCTGAATCATAAAATCAGGAATGACCCGATGAAAGATAGTCTGTTTGAAAAAGCCCGAGTCGATATAGGCCAGGAAGTTTTTAACCGAGACAGGCGCTTTCTGTTTAAACAGCTCTATTTTGATATCACCCAGACTGGTCTTGATCACAGCTTTGGGGTTGTGCGAGTGGGAGTCTGCACCGGTTGCACCGGCAGCGAAAAAAGTGATAGCGATGAAAAGGAAGTTTCTGACAGTTTTCAATAATTGCATTTGTGTACTCTGTATCTATTAAAATAAACTCGAATGGGCAGCTGTTTATGTTTCCCGAACACCCGCTATTTTTTATAAATGCGAGATGAAATGCAATCAGTAAATACTTGCCAATCATCTCTATCAGCTATTGATTATTTCGGTATCCACAGATTGTAGTATCAGTTAGTGGTAAAATCAGCAAAACGGGCCACTTTGCCCAACGATCGAAGCGATAATCTTTCTTTCTGTGTCCTTGTGGTGATAACTCTACTTTTTCATTTGTAAAAAAAGTAGAATGACCAAATCAAAATAGTGAGGCTGGCATATGAATTTTTTAACCGGGGTAATTGTTGTTGTTTCATTATTTCTTGGGGGTTACAGTCAGTTTGCTATCGCAGAAATCGCAGAAGAAGAAACTGTTTTACCCTACTGGAAAGGTCATCTTGAAGAAATAAACAATGATTTACAGCATATCCAGGATTTGTATCTGAAAGGTGAAAAAAAAGAGGCACTGGAGGCCACTCAGGAAAGTCATTTTACTCACTATCGAAATTCTGATCTGGAAGCCGCAATCCGTTCCAATTACAGCATGAGGCATGCAGAAGAAATCAACCAGAAATTTTTCAGTCTGGCGCGTCAGGTTGTAAGGGAAGGCAATCAGGAGAAGCAAATCAAGGCGCTGGTGGCTGGAATTAAATCCGATATTCTCGTCACCCTTCCGGGGCTTCCCTTAACGCCGAAACTGCTAAGAGAAAAAGCGAAGCAACTGGCAAAAAAAGAAGCGGAGCGTATTGAAAAGAAAAACTACAGTCAGGATATCAAGGCATTGAACGACGCACTGGATCAGGTAGTGGAACAATACAAGAAATCCAATGCCACTCAGGCGCTTCAATCAATCCGGTCGAATTTTTATCAACACTGGCAAACATCGGAGTTGGAAGCCAGTTTGTCACAGGATTATAGACACAGTGTCGAGCAGTCTTTTGACCGACTGTATAAAAATATTCAACAAGGTAAACCTGCTGCAGAAGTAGGGAAAGAAGTTGCATACCTGAAGGCAGCGCTGGAAAAAACCGATGAGAACAAAATACAGGTAAGGGAAAAGGCGGGCCATGAGCGAAAAATTGTTATTGTTATTGTTGCAGGGCTGGCTGTTTTGCTGATTTTGACCTTTGCTGTCTGGCGATTCAAGCGGTTTTCCCGTTACTGATTTATCGCTCAGGGGGACAATTTTTCAGGTCGCAATCGGGTCGTAATAAAGTTGGTTACTTTTCCTTTTATTTATGATAGTGTGATGAAAATCCTGAAAAACATGATAATTGTTAGTATTAGTATTTATTTCACCTGTGCGTGATCAATTCAATTCGGAGTTAATTAAACCAACGTTAACCAGACCAACAAAAGTGCGCTGATAATACATATACGCTGTACGGGTATGTTTCCAACACTCTGGTATATAAAGACAGGCTTATGAAAAATTTGCATTCGCTGTATCGCTCGCTCTTCATTCTTTATCTGGCTTCCATCACCTCATTTTGCCTGGCTGCACAGGTTGATTATCAGGCTGCCGCCGATGATATCAGCCAGCGCCTTGATAAAGCCGTGGCTCAATACAAATCGGGAAATATCACTGATGCCAAACGTAGCGTCCAAATGGCCTACTTTAGTGTTTATGAAGGTATTGAGGGCCCGATTCGAATCAATTATTCCGCGAAATACAGCGCTGAACTGGAAGGAAAGTTTGGTGAAATCCGCGCTCTGATAGCAAAAAATGCCCCCCTGGAAACCGTTGAAAGTGAAATTGCGTGGCTGAAAAAAGAAATTGATTCCCTGCCGGAAAAGCTTGCGAAAGGGCATCAATTGATTGCGGAAGATAATGACTTCAATGCCAGCACCATTGCTCCGGAGTGGCAACAGGTGGCCAATAGCGTGAACGACCTTATTAATGGCGCGGTTTGGTCCTATAAAAACAACGAGAAGACAGAGGCCCTGGCTACGATCAATCAGGCCCTTGCAGAGTACAAGGGCTCGGGATTATCAGATCAACTGGGCAGGCACAGCAAAAAAGAAGGTGGTACAGATGCCAATGCGGAGATTCTTGGTTACTTCAGGGAAATGGTGACCCGGATTGAGCTTAATCCGCAAGAGGCGGTCAAGCGTAAAAAACAGATCAAACAAATAGCCTACCAGGGGTACCTTCTTACCCAGGCGCTGAGCGAAGTGTTGCCCGGGTTGCCCGGAAAATCAGCAGCGCCACAGGCTTCTGATATGTCGGCAGCCGACAGTTCGCAGGGCAGGGTCGATTCAGAAACCGCCTCCCGGGAAGCCGGCGGAGTAGAAGGTAAAGACTGGACGACAGTAAACCGGCGTATCCTGGATGCCGTTGACACTGCCATTGGTCGCTATAAGGAGGGCGATATTGGCTCTGCCATAGATATGGTGCAGGACACCTATTTCGATGTCTTCGAGGCGACAGGGTATGAGGGGACGATTGGTGCACATGACGCAGCGTTTAAGGCCAGGCTGGAATCCCATTTCACGCGCATGGTCAGCTTGATGTCTGCAAAAATGCCGGTTAAGGAGATCGTTGCGGTACGAAATGTCCAGAAGAAAGACCTGGAAAGAGCCGCCGGAATGCTGAATGACGGCCCCGAAACGTTCTGGGAGGTCGCCATACAGTCATTCCTGATTCTCCTTCGTGAAGGGCTGGAAGCCATGCTGGTTGTTGCCGCCATCGCAGCATATCTGGTAAAAAATGGTCATAACAGCAAAATGTGGGTGGTCAGACAATCAGTCGGAGTTGGCCTGATTGCCAGCCTGATTACCGCGTATATCTTCAAGGTGATGTTTACCAGTTCCGGGGTGAGCCGTGAAATTCTGGAAGGGGTAACCATGCTGCTGGCTACCGTTGTTCTGTTCTTTATGAGTTACTGGTTGCTTTCCAAGATCGAAGCGCAGCAGTGGCAGGCCTATCTGAAAAACAAACTCGGCAGCTCACTGACAAAGGGTTCTATTGTCGGGTTGTGGCTGGCCAGTTTCCTGGCGATTTATCGCGAAGGCGCTGAAACGGTTCTGTTTTATTTTGCTCTTTCAGCGGGCGTTCCCGGTGGTGGTCTGGCCGGTATTTTCTCTGGCATTGTCGCGGGTACGCTGGTCTTGCTGGTTGTGTATTTCATCATGCGATATACCGTCATCCAGTTACCGCTAAAACCATTCTTTTTGTTTACCGGTATCTTTATGTACGTGATGGCCTTTATTTTTGCAGGTAAGGGCGTTATGGAACTGGTTGAAGGCAAGGTTATTGCGCCAACAATCATTTCACAGGTACCTGAAGTCCAATGGCTCGGAATATTTCCGTATATGGAGAGTCTGGCACCTCAGGTGTTATTGATTCTTGCAGCTATTGCTGCATGGATTGTTATAAGGTTGCGTGCCGGTGTGGTGCGTAGCTAAATATTGATTGTTCAACCCAAAATGGAGTGATTTATGAAAAAGATTCTATTATCAAGCCTGGTCATAAGTGCAATAAGCGGTGTTGCTTTTGCTGGCGAAGAGCCAATCGGTGAAGCGGTTGTAATGAATGGTATGGAAATTGCGTCAGTTTATTTGCAGCCAATTACCATGGAACCACAAGGTTTGATGCGCCCGGCTTCACAGTCAGACGTGCACATTGAGGCCGATATTCATGCAACCAAGGGTAACGTAAACGGTTTGGGCGCTGGCGAATGGGTTCCTTACCTGACTATTGACTACAAACTTACCAATACCGATACAGGCAAGAGCAAAACCGGTACCTTGATGCCTATGGTTGCCAGTGACGGCCCTCACTATGGTCAAAATATTAAAATGTTGGGTGTAGGTAACTATAAACTGACATGGACCATCAAGCCTCCCGTCACCGAATTGCTGCGTCACACTGACAAGGAAACAGGTGTAGGCAAGTGGTTCAAGCCTTTTGATGCACATTACACATTCAAATATCTCGGCGCTCCCAAGCCATAATTATTTGAGTGTACCCCGGTCAGATCAATGCACCTGTAACAACAGGTGCATTATACTTACACCCTTCTGCACATGCTGCAACTCTCTGCGAGTATGATTTATTTGGTAACAGGCATTACATAGTTTGCGGCATGTTGATTCGTTTTGTTTATATTATGGTTAATTGAACTTAATATTCAGGCATGTTATGAGCTTTTATCTTTCGCAGTTTATTATCTATTTCCTTTTGCCTGCCTTTTTGTCCGGTTTGATTTTTACGCCGTTAACGCCACGATCCTATCAAAAACAAATCATCATCAGCCTGGCCGGTATTCTCGCAGGTTCGGCATTTTTCCTCCTGTTGCCCTGGCGGCAAAAATGGATTCTCCTGGTTTCAAGCCTTGCATTGATTACCTATCTGGTTATTGTCTTGTACGGTGCCTGGTCTTTGCTCACAAAAAAATCAGAAAACAACCTGTCGCAATTCTATGCCAGCAAGGCGTTTTCCAGTTTCGCCCATACCATCGTCTTTTTGATTTTTTTCTGCGCCAGTTATTTTTGGGCACGAACCAGCCAATTAAGCATGCTTTCCAGTACAAGTGTCATTAACACCGAAATGGTACTGAATGCATTAATGCCAATTCTCGGGTTTATTCTGGTTTTTTTGGTCGGGGTTTCGTTACAGTCCGTTTTCAGGATAACCAGGGTATCCCGTTATTTACTTCTTACCCTGTTTGCCTGTGTCGCAATGCTGCCTTTATCCGGCGAATGGATGCTGGTAATGATAAAACTGAATACGCGCCTGCTGGGCGTGCTCAATCTCAGTTATATTGCCAAAGTCAATTATTATATCTGGGCTTATCCTTATGTGGTTCTGGCCTGTTTTGGTGGTCTGCTCGGCGTTTACTGGAAGATGCAGGTGCAACCGGCAGTTGCGACCACCGGAGCAACAACGGATGCGATCGAAAAACGCATTGCGCTGGCGTCACAACTGACTTTTCAGGCAAACTTCAAACGGTTGCTTATGCTGGCTGTCGCCTTGTTTCTTGTTTTACTCTGGTGGGATCTGGTCGCTTCAAAACCGATAGAGCGAAGCCCGGCTACACCTGTGGAACCAGGCCCGGATCGGGCAGTACATTTGAGCTTCAAGGAACATCAGTTTGAAGATGGCGAACTGCATCGATTTTCCTGGATAAGCAGTGATGGTAAACAGGTACGCTTTTTTATCATTCGCAGTAATCCCGATCAGAGTAAATACGGTGTTGTGTTTGATGCCTGTATGCTGTGTGGCGATGCCGGTTATGCCAAAAATGGTAACAACGTGATTTGTCTGGCCTGTGGCGTGCATATCTTCATACCTTCCATCGGGCGCAAGGGCGGGTGTAATCCGATCCCCATCTCCAAATGGGTACAGACCGATCAGGAAATCATTATTACAGAAAAAGCACTGGAAGAAGGTCTGCGTTATTTTGACGACGTTGTTCCCATTGAAGTGACCGACCCCATCAACGGAGAAAAGCTCATCAATACAGAAGCCAGGTATCAATACCAGTATGGTAACAAAGCCTATTTCTTTACCACAAAAGAGTCTTACGAAACTTTCCGTGATGACCCGCTGGCCTATATTAAGGAGTAGTTATGTTTTTGACTATGTTGCGTCAATCCTGGCGCCACGATATGAATCGAAAACTTATGGCTGTACTCACTGTATTTTTGGCTACCAGCCTGATTAGTGCGCTACTGGTTATTTCTATCGGTATTGGCGACAAAATCTCTCACGAGATGAAAAGCTATGGTGCCAATATCAAAATCACCCCGGCGGGCCAGGTGGCCCTGCCAAAATGGCTGGACTCCAATCAACGCCTGACAACGCAAGACTATCTGGCAGAAAAGGATCTGCCACAAATCAAGGATGTTTTCTGGCGAAACAACATCGTCGGTTTTGCTCCCTGGGTAGAAGGGGAAGTCAGTGCAACAGTCGGTGCTGAACAGCCACAAAAGATCGCCATTCAAGGCACTTTTTTTGACAAGCATCTTCCTATTCGCGACGAGGAAGACTTTCATACCGGCAACAAGGTTATCTCGTCTTATTGGCAGATAGAAGGCAGCTGGCCCCTGGACGACAAGCCTCAGGCCCTGATTGGCAAGGCATTGGCCAAAAAAACAGGCTGGGGTGTCGGCTCGGTAATTCATCTGACCGGAAAAAGTGTGATTGAGGTAACCGTTACCGGAGAACTGAGTTCCGGTGATGCAGATGAAGACAATCTGATCCTGCCGCTTGATCTGGCACAACAATTACTGGGTTTGGAAGGCAAGGTGGCGCATGTGAACGTTTCGGCCTTGACCGTGCCTGAAAATGAGTTATCACAACGCGCCCATGACGATCTCGATTCATTGGATGCAGATGAATATGACCTGTGGTTTTGCACCGCTTATGCTTCCTCCATTTCATTTCAGCTTGCCAAGGCACTCAGCAACGTTGTGGTTAATCCCGTCTGGCAGGTTGCTGCATCAGAAGGATTGGTGATCAGCAAAATACAAAGCCTGCTCTTTATGGTGACATTGGCAGCACTTCTGGCAGCAGCAATGGGCATCGCCTCATTGATGACCAATGCCATTTTACAGCGATCAAAAGAGATCGGTTTGATGCGAGCTATGGGAGCAACAGTCGGGGACGTGTACCTGTTGTTTTATTCCGAATCGATTTTATGTGCCCTGGTTGGTGGCTTGCTGGGGTGTCTGGCCGGCTGGCTGTTGTCTTTGGCAATGGGTTATGCGTTGTTTGGCTCATTTATACCTTTCCATTGGATCGTGACGCTTGTGGTGCTTATTGTTTCTGTTCTTATTGCTTTGATCGGCACCTGGTTTCCTGCTCGTCGCATTGCCAATCTGTACCCCGTGAAGGTGCTTTATGGCCACTAATAAATCATCTTCAACGCTGTACCAATTACTGATCTGGCGATCCATTCGCTTGCGATTTAACCGGGTGTTAATCGTTTTCCTGGCATTGATGACAGGCGCAGCAATTATTGCTGCCATGGCATCGGTTTACTTCGACATCAATATCAAAATGAGCCAGGAGTTGCGGACATTTGGTGCAAACCTGTTTGTCCAGTCGCAATCCAAAAAACCGCTGAGCAACCAGGATTATCTGAAGAGTCTTTCCCTGGCACCAAAGGATTCAATTACCGCTTCCAGTCCCTACCTGTATGGCCTGGCACGTATTGACCTGGATAAAGTGGTTCTCATGGGCGTCGATTTCTCTCAACTCAAGACATTGGTGCCATATTGGCAGATAAAGGGTCAATGGGTGACGGTGAGTTTTGATGAGCATAGAGCCATGATAGGAGACAAGCTGGCCAAAAAACTCGGTATAAAAATTGGCCAGAAAATAAACCTGATTGCCGACCGGAAAAAGCATCCGTTAACCATCACCGGTATTATTGAGTCAGGGGAAGAAACGGACAACTACCTGGTTGTCAATTTGTCTCTGGCACAAAAGTGGCTGCATAAGGAGAACCAGATAGATTATGCCATGTACAGCGTACTAAACAGCCAGGATCAGGTTCATCAGTTCAGTGTCAGCCTGCAAAAAGCAATGCCTCAAAACGTGATTCGCCCCATACTCAAAGTTTCCGACTCTGAAGGAAAGGTATTGGACAAGGTCAAGATATTAATGGGTGTCGTGTCGGTTGTTATTCTCATTCTGTCGACTCTTTGTGTAAACACGACACTGACTGCGCTGGTTGGAGAACGACGCAAGGAATTTGCCCTGCAAAAGGCTCTCGGAGCATCCAAAACGGCAATTGTTCGCCAAATTCTGACCGAGACCTCGATTATTGCTGCCCTGGCAATTTTGGTGGGGCTCGCTCTGGGTTTTGGTTTGGCTCAGATTCTGGGAAAAACGGTCTTTGATTCATTTATTGATTGGCGTTATCAGGTGCTGCCAATTACTGTTCTCTCATCGCTTTTGGCCGGATTTGTCGCGGTTATCATGCCGACCTTGAAAGCTACCGAGTATCAACCCGCACGTGTATTAAAAGGGGAATAACGTGTCTGATGTTGTGATTGAAACGCAAAATCTTTGCAAGCATTTTGGCAGCGTCGCTGCATTGGATAATATCAGTATCAAGGTTCATTCGGGCGAGTTCATTGCCATAATGGGTGCCTCAGGCTCCGGTAAAACCACATTGATGAATATTCTGACTTGTCTTGACACGGCCACAAGTGGCAATGTTATTCTGGACGGTGTGGATACCGTGGAGCTTGATGAAGAGGCGCGTCGCATTTTTCGGTCAAGAAAAATCGGGCTGGTATTTCAGCAATTTCATCTTATCCCTTATCTGACTGCCCTGGAAAATGTGATGCTGGCCCAGTATTACCACAGCCTGACAGACGTTGAAGCGGCAAAAAAAGTATTGGATCAGGTCGGCCTGGGTTCCCGTATTGATCACTTGCCCAATCAGTTATCAGGCGGTGAGCAGCAACGGGTCTGCATTGCCCGGGCTCTGGTTAACCAGCCCCCCATTATTTTTGCCGACGAACCGACGGGTAATCTGGACGCAGAGAACGAAACCATCGTGCTTACGTTATTGGAAGAGTTACACGCCCAGGGTCGTACCGTTGTGATGGTTACCCATAACCCTGATCTCGGCATGCGCAGTGACCGTATTATTCGCCTGCAACACGGCAAGTATGCAGGTGAAGAGGTGATTAGAAAAGCAACCTCGAAATAACGAACAGCAAAAACGGATAGCAAAAGATGAAAGACCTGTGCAGATACCTGTTACTGATCATGTTCGCCATTGCGCTAACAGGTTGCAAAGAACAAAAAATGGAAATCGGCAAACCCGCTCCAGATATCGCAGCTAAAAATGCCCGGGGTGAACTGGTTCATCTGGATGATTATAAAGGCAAAGCCATTTTACTTGAGTTTTTATCCAAAACCTGCGGTGCCTGTTTGTTGTCCATTCCAAAGTTTAACAAGATTCAGGCTGAAAACAGGGATCGACTCGTTGTGCTTACTGTTGCAACTGACCTGACGGAATCCGAGCTTGATGACTTTGCAAAAGAAAATGACATGAAATACCCGCTGGTTGCCGATCAACTCGGGATCACACAGGAGCGCTACCAGATTATGGGCTATCCTACTCTCATGTTTCTAAATCGGGAGCATATCCTGGAATCGATAGAGCAGGGCGTAACCACAAACCCGAACTGGTTCGAAAAGGTCAGCCTCTGGGCAAATAGCCAGTATTAACTATACTCATTGAGGCTTTTTCCGGTTTTACTTTTTCGAAGTATTTAACATAAAGGATAAAGGGGTAATTATGATTAAGATTGATCGTCTTTTCTTTCGTTTCAGTCTCTGCTTTCTGCTCGGGTTTACCGCATTTAATGTCGCTGCGGAATCAGGTTACAGCCCTGTACAGATTGCCCGGAATATACCCTCCATCGAATTTGAAAAACCGCAAATATTTCAGGTGCACAGAGAAAAAAAAGCGACAGGAAGCAAGATGACCATCCACAATAACGGGGATCAGGATCTTGTTATTACCAGCTTCAAATGCGAAGCCTTTGGTCGTACCGAGTTGCACAATACGCGCTTTGTAAATGGCGAGCGGGTAATGTATGAAATTAAAAACATTACTGTACCCGCACATCGAAAAACAGTTATTTCACCAAACAGAACCCACTTTATGATGTTTGACCCCGAACGTGACCTTGAGATCGGTGAGTATCTCAAGATGGAACTGGAAAGTAATCTGGGGCCAATTCTGGTGATTGCCGAAATTGTACCGCGCCGTTTAAAGTAACCCTATCACTCTGTTGACAACACCATTCCCTATGAATAAAAAAATATACATTTTTATCGGTATCGTTATCGTTGTTGCCCTGATAACCAAAGCCTGGAGCTGGTTGAATGATATCCCGCCCTCTCAAACAGTTACCGGTAAACAGGAAGAAAACCCGGGAGAAGAAAAACCGTTACCGGTAACGAATGACTGGCGACTGGCACTGCTGGACAGCGTTAACATCAAAAGTGAAAACGATATCAAACAGAGTGTCAACGAGCATTTTGAGCGTTTCAATCTGAATCGTAAAACCGGTGAGGTAACGCCGGTAGAAAGTGCGACAAAACGTTTTAATTGGCCTTTGGATTTAACCAAAAAACCTTACGACGCACCGCCATCTGCCCAAAATATTCATATCAGACACCTGCCTGAAATACTCCCATTCTGGCGACTTGCAGGATCAGATATTCTCATTGTTCCTGTTGTTGCCAAAGGTAAATACGGTTTGTCAGCCGGATTTGTCGCGATTGACTCACCTGGAAAAACGATTGCCGGTGTGCGTTTTTATCATTCGGAAGACACGCCGGGAATGGGGCAGGATGTATTGATGGCGGATTTTGGTTCTCGTTTTGTTGGCAAGCACTTGTTTGATAAAAATGGCAGCTTTGCATTACGAATTGTTCAACCGGAAAAAACCGGTAAAACTACCTTCGATGTTGATGGTATATCAGGTGCAACCATTACCAGTTCAGGCATTCAAGCTGCCTTGGAGTTCTGGTTCAGCAAGGAAGCCTACGCCTCATTGCTGTGAATTTCCGGGTAATTATCGCTTTTTTGAGTCTAATCAAAGACAAGTAAGAGGATTAGGTGTATCGGATAGCAGTAAGCGCTTTTTTAGACATCAGCAGGTGAGCTTTTTTAGAAAACAAGCTCTGAGGTATTTACAATGAATACAAACAAAGAGCCCCCGAGTGCCAGGGAGATCAATCCCGAGTGCCCGAACCCGGATATGGTCGCCAAATACAAAGATCATTTTGGTAACCACGCATGGGAGTGGGATTGTGCCAATGCGGTAGAAACCCATGAAGCAGGGAAGGGTATCGTTATTCATTGCTCCAAATTAAATCGACTGTGTTGCATTGATGACAATGATAAACATTTTGTTAATGCGCCCAAAGTAGACCCATTGCAGTTTTTCCTCAACACAACACGCAAGTACTTCGGAATGAAAAGCGACGAATAACAAGAGCTGAAAAGTAAGCGCCGTTAAACCGACCTACTTGCCCCATTCATACTGAGGCTCATTTTTTGAAAAAGGCTCCAGGTCAACATTCCACGGAAGCAGTGCCTCA
>PDWI01003447.1_pt1 | contig 22307 bp, 23 predicted proteins | sample 1430891 | NCBI WGS metagenome assembly PDWI01 (sample SAMN01162508, study PRJNA174530) | Oral metagenome, whole genome shotgun sequencing project. | biome: Marine environment; feature: Marine mammal; material: Swab sample of the gingival sulcus; isolation source: swab sample of gingival sulcus... | reverse complement strand
ACGGTCATATCCATGATTGTTTTTTGTGATGAGGTGGAAGACGAAGTAAAGAAGAAGATTAAAAAATTTAAAATACATAAAGGGTTCAAGTTTGGCCTTAATGGGTGGCTTGATACTAAATTAATAGTTATAGAAAAAGGCAAAAACATAGCGTATGAGAATAAACTTGCAACAGGTGATGCCATTAAATTGAAACTGATCAGTGAACAATAAATCGTTTTATTAATTTGTTTGTTATGTAGCTTTTTTTTAGTGCCTCATGCATACTAATCTCACGTGGTAATGGCAAAGAGCATTCAAAAATTGCTTATTAATGATATTTTTGTTATAATATTGGTGAACTTAATGTTCACTTTATCTTATATCTTTAGAGATATGAGTTGTCCATAATTAAAATTATTATGGGAAAGTGTTATTATTTTAGACTTTTAATCAATTTAAGGAAGAGGAGGGATTATGAGTTCAATTATTGTTGTTTTAATATCAGTAGTGATATTTATCATTGCTTATGTTACTTACGGAGCATGGCTTGCAAAATCTTGGGGATTTGATCCAAGCATAAAAACACCAGCGCATACTATTAATGATGGCGTTGACTATATGCCAGCGAAAGCTCCTGTATTACTAGGTCACCACTTTTCATCAATAGCAGGTGCAGGCCCTATCGTTGGACCTATTGCAGCAGCTGTTTTTGGTTGGGTGCCAGTATTTCTATGGGTCGTTTTTGGTTCTATTTTCTTTGGTGGTGTTCATGACATGGGTGCTTTATTTGCTTCAGTTAGACATGAGGGTAAATCACTAGGAGAGGTTATAGGAATTAACTTAGGTAGAACTGGTAAGATGCTTTTTGCGTTATTTTCTTGGTTAACTTTACTTTTAGTTGTTGCAGCATTTACTAACATTGTTGCAAACACATTTGTAAATGTTCCTACTGCAGCTTCAGCATCACTATTATTTATTGTTTTAGCTGTTGTATTTGGTTACTTTGTTTATAGAAAAGGTGTAAGCCTTGGTATAGGAACAATCTTTGGAGTTATTGGTTTATTAGCTAGTATTTGGTTAGGAACAATGTTCCCATTAGTATTATCATTTAAAACTTGGATGTTCATACTATTAGGTTATATATTTGTTGCTTCAGTAACACCAGTTTGGATACTATTACAGCCTAGGGATTATTTAAATTCATTCCTACTTTATGCAATGCTAATTGGTGGTATTGTAGGAGTTATTTTGTTTAACCCTACCATTCAAATTCCAGCATTTTCAGGATTTGCTGTAAAAGGTGCTAAAGGTGTTCAGTATCTGTTCCCATTCTTATTTGTAACAGTTGCTTGTGGTGCTATTTCTGGATTCCACTCACTAGTTGGTTCTGGTACAACATCTAAGCAATTGGATACAGAAAAAGATTTAAAACTTGTTGGATATGGTTCAATGCTTATTGAAGGTGTGTTAGCAGTTATCGCGCTTATTACTGTAGGATACTTAGCAAAAGGACAAGCTGCAGAACTAGGTAGCCCAATTGCTATATTCTCAGCTGGTTTAGGTAATTTCATGACTTCATTTGGATTGCCTTTAAGTATAGGTACAAGTTTTACTGCTCTTGCAATCTCAGCGTTTGCATTAACATCACTTGATACTGCAACAAGACTTGCAAGATTTATATTCCAAGAGTTCTTCTCTAAATCTGGTGAAGAAGCAGCAGCTTCTAACAACATATTTGTTAACAGATATGTATCTACTGGAATTACAGTTGTTTTATCAGGATTCTTGGCATTTACTGGTTGGAAGTCAATATGGCCAATCTTCGGTTCAGCTAACCAGTTATTAGCAGCTATTGCATTATTAGCTATCGCAGTATACTTAAAGAATTCAAAGAAGAATTTCTCAATGATTATTCTTCCAATGATCATGATGTTTGCTGTAACACTTACTGCACTTGGCTTCTTAATGAAAGCTAATTTAGCATCTGGTAATATCGTATTACTTGGTTTTGCTGTTGCATTATTCATCCTATCTTTCGTATTAATAGGATTATCATTAAAAGTATTTAGAAAGAAAGATGGCGAGATAGAAGTAGAAACAAAAGCGTAATCTATGTTACCAAATTGAAAGATGATATTAAAAAGCTAGTTCTAGGACTAGCTTTTTTAGGAGATAACTATGGGAATAATAGAAGGTTTAAAATTATTCTTTGAAGGCGCGCTTGATTTAAAGGGTAGATCAGTAGAAGCTTTAAATACAGCGTATGAAGACAATTTAGAAGAATTCTTTATACTTGCTTTTAGTGACATGCTTGGAATAGATTTGCCGACATCGTACTACGCCTTAGAATTATATCCTTATTTAGCTGAAGATATCGCTAGATGGCAGAGAAATTCTGTTAATAGAAAGAGTGTTTGGGAAGATAAGGGTGCAAAAATGACTTTTGATCCATAAGGAGTAGGAAATGGGGAAAATATATTTTTTTGGTGGCAAAGGCGGTGTAGGAAAGACTAGTTGTTCCAGCGCGTTTGCTGTAAACAAAGCAAATGCTGGAGAAAAGGTGTTACTTATATCAACGGACCCTGCACATTCGGTTTCCGATTTATTTGAATGTGAAATAGGTAGCGAGATTGTTGAAATAAGAAAAAATTTGTTTGCGTTAGAGATTAATCCTGAAGAGGAAAGTAGCAAATATATAGAAGGAATTAGAGCGGGAATAAATAATGTTTATAGTCCAATTATCGTTGAGGAGATTAATAGGCAACTAGATGCTGCTAAAGTGTCTCCAGGATCGCATGAGTCTGCTTTATTCGATAAAATGATTGAAATCATCAATAGGACAAGCTATGAATATGATTATATTATATTTGATACAGCGCCTACTGGTCATACCGTAAGGTTGTTATCGCTTCCAGATCTTCTTGAGACATGGATAAATTCTTTGCTTGCGAAAAGAAAGAAGACAATCCGCTATAAAGAAATGTCTAGTGGTAAGGGAGTAAATAGTTCTAAAGATGAAATAATCTATATTTTGGAAAGAAGGAAGAACAATCTTGTTAGAGCTAGAGATATACTAATTGATTCAGGTAGGCTAGGTTTTGTATTTGTTTTAAATGCAGAAAAACTGGCGATAGACGAAACAAAAAAAGCAGTTAAAATTCTTACCGATAACAAGATAAACATTGATTCTTTTGTTGTTAATAGAATTTTGCCTGATCATTCCACTGATGATTTTTGGAAGAAAAAGAAAGCGAACGAACTCGTTCATCTAAAACAAATTGAAGACGAATTCAAAGAGTATAAAATTTACAAAATACCACTGCTAGTAAGCGATATGAATAGTTCTCATATCGACTTAATGGCGAAGGAATTTGATTAGAAATGCGCCCTCATATTGGAGGGCTTATTTTTTTAAATAAGTGTTATAATGATAATAATAGTTTTATTGATTGAAGGAGATTTAGATGAACGTTAAAAAAAATAGATTAGAAGCATTTAGTGATGGGGTAATAGCAATAATTATTACGATAATGGTCTTAGAGATGGAAGCGCCATCTGGACATGATTTTAAAGATTTAATCGATGTGATACCTACCTTCGTGGGGTATGCATTAAGTTTTGTTTTTGTGGCAACTTATTGGTTAAGTCATCATCGATTGTTTGCCATTATAGATAAAGTGAATTCCAACATATTATGGGCCAATCTAAATTTTATGTTTTGGTTATCGCTTATTCCCTTTACCACCTCATGGGCTAGTAGAAACAATTCTAGTAAAGCGCCAGTCATACTGTATGCTATTGTGATACTGATGTCGGGGTTATCCTATAAACTGATGGTAGATTTAGTCATTAAAAATGAAGGCAGCAATGAAAAAATCATAAATGCATTCTCAAAAGATAAAAGAGGACTTTATGTTCGAATACTAAGTGCAGTTGCCATTGCTTCGGCATTTATCCATCCGAAGATTGCCATCTTTGTGTTAGCTTTAGTTGCTATCGGGAAGGTGTTTCCAGATAAAAAGCTTAATAGGGCATATGAAGAATTGCTAAAAACTGATAAGAAATAATCCTATTGGGTAGTATTAGATTAATGAGATAAATAATTTTTTCTAATGGAAATACGCCTGTGATTGGTTGAGTTCAAATAGAAAAGTGAACGAAAGACTATTTAAAAACGGAGAGGTTATGATGAAAAAAAGCTATATATTGGCATCGTTTATGATAGTTATTTTGGTGTTTGTTATATTTCTATTGTTTAACATGAATCTGGGTGATATCGTTGCTACTACACTACAGCTGACCTTAATCGTAGTGTTAAGTTTGCCAGCGTTAGCATTACTCATTAAAAAACCTAATAAAATGTGGGTTTATCTGTACCCATTGGTACTTTTAATTACGGAAATATATAATTATTCTTCCAAAGATGCTTTGGCAAGTGGATTGATGATTTTATTTTTTGCACTTCCAGCAAGCATAATTTATACTTTTCTAGTTATGAAAACGATTATAAAGTAGACTCTCATTTATTGGAGAGTTTCTTTTTAATTTGATTTAATAATAAGCGATAATATGGTATTATTATTTGAGGAGGATATATGGTATTAAAAGGTTTAGAAGTTGCTAAAAAAATCGAACAAGATATCATAAAAGAACTGCGTCATATTGACAATTTTAAACTTGATGCGATGATTGTTGGTGGTGATAAAGCATCAGAGGCGTATTTAAATGCGAAGGTAAAATTATGTAAGGAGCTTGGCATAGACTTAAGGGTTACAAAACTAAGCGAGACGATATCGGAAGAGGAACTATTAGCTCACATTGAAGAGATAAACTCAAGTGATACATCAGGATTTATTTTAGAAAACCCACTTCCTAAAAAGTTTCATTTAGAGAGAGTGCTATCCCATATCGATCCCAAAATTGATATGGATTGTTTAACGCCATATAATCAGGGAAGATTGTTTGCTGGGCATGAAATCATATCTCCTGCTACCCCAAAAGCTGTAGAACAATTAATGGACTATTATGATATAGAAGTTGAAGGAAAAAATGTTGTTATTTTGGGAAGAAGCGTTGTGGTTGGACGACCGATTTTTGTTCTTATGCTTAATAAAAATGCAAGCGTAACGATACTTCATTCTAGGTCTAAAAATATAGAGCATGTTCTTAAAGAAGCAGATATAGTAATTAGCGCTATTGGAAAAGCTAAGTATATAAAAAAGCATATGGTTAATAAGCATTCAATACTAATTGATGTTGGTATTAATGTTATAGATGGTAAACTGTATGGTGATGTTGATTATGATAATTTAGTCGACTACGTGGATAAGATAACACCGGTACCTGGTGGTGTGGGGGTTATAACAAATAGAATACTTATCATGAATGCGATAACACTTTATAAAATGAGGAGGATGTATGAAAACGGATGTAAAGATAGCAAGTGAAGCAAGGATGCTTCCAATTTCAACAATAGCAACAAATTTAGGTCTTAATGATGACGATTATGATATGTATGGAAAGTACAAAGCGAAACTGAACCTAGATATACTACAAAAAGAGGCGAAGGAAGGAAAACTTATCTTAGTTAGTGCCATCACGCCGACACCAGCAGGGGAAGGAAAAACAACGACAAATGTGGGCCTTTCTATGGCGCTAAACAAGATAGGTAAGAATACCATAACAACGCTACGAGAACCGTCACTTGGACCATGTTTTGGGATAAAAGGTGGTGCTGCTGGTGGTGGATACGCTCAGGTTGTGCCAATGGAAGATATAAATCTTCATTTTACGGGCGATATTCACGCCATAACAGCAGCAAATAACTTGCTTGCAGCGATGCTTGATAATCACATCCATCAAGGCAATCAACTAAATATCGATACTCGAAAAATACTTTGGAAAAGGGCTGTTGATATTAATGATCGAGCGCTTAGAAATATTATTGTTGGCATTGGCGGAAAAGCGAATGGGGTTCCAAGAGAAGATGGGTTCAACATCAGTGTTGCATCAGAAATCATGGCGGTGCTTTGTTTAAGCAAAGATATGAAAGATTTAAAAGCTAGACTTTCTAGAATGGTGGTTGCTTTTGATAAAGAGGATCATCCGATTACTTGTGAAGACTTAGAAGCAACTGGAGCGCTTTTGCTTTTATTAAAAGAGGCGATAAAACCTAATTTAGTACAGACTTTAGAAAATACGCCAGCGATCATACATGGGGGACCATTTGCGAATATTGCCCATGGTTGCAACTCGGTTATTGCAACGAAAATGGGGCTAAAGTTAGCAGATTATGTTGTAACAGAAGCAGGATTTGGAGCAGATTTAGGAGCGGAGAAATTCTTTAACATAAAATGTCAGACTGCAAACTTAAAGCCGAGTGCAAGTGTTTTAGTAGCAACGATAAGAGCGCTTAAAATGCACGGTGGCGTTTCAAAAAATGATTTAATTAATGAGAATGTAGAGGCACTTAAGAAAGGGTATTCAAACTTAAAGAAACAAGCAGAAAATCTACTTCAATTTAACATTCCTTTAGTAGTTGCTATAAACAAGTTTCCAACGGACACAGAAGATGAAATCAAAGCACTTGCTGAATTGTTGGATGCTGATGGTTATGAATTTTCACTCTCAGATGTTTTCGCAAAAGGCTCTGAGGGAGCCATTGACTTAGCGAAAAAAGTAGTTCATGCATGTGAAAAGAAGGAAAGTACGTTTGAATCATTATACACAAAAGAACTCTCAATTAAAGATAAAGTGCTTCGAATTGCAAAAGAAATCTATGGCGCTACGGATGTTAAGTATTCTAAAAAAGCAGAGAAGGATATTAAGCTTTACGAGAAATTAGGGTACCACGAACTATTGGTTTGTATGGCGAAAACGCAGTATTCACTATCAGATGATCCTACGAAACTAGGCGCGCCTAAGGATTTTGTCATAAATATTAGAGAGGTAAGACTTAGCGCTGGGGCAGGGTTTATTGTGGCCATATCGGGTTCTGTTATGACGATGCCAGGTTTACCAAGAGTACCAGCAGCAAACAAGATGGATGTTTTAGATAATGGAGAAGTCATCGGCTTATTCTAAGGAGGATAAGTATGAAAGTATTATTTACTTATAACTATGGAAAAGAAAAATTTGATAAGGTGAGAGCATTAGGATATGAACTGATTTATCGAGATGAAAAAAATTTAGTAATCGATGATGAAATAAGAGATATTGAGATTTTCCAGTGTTACAATGCATTCGATAAAGTAGATATTGATGAGTTCACCCATTTAAAATATGTACAGTTATCATCCATCGGCTTTGACCAAGTACCTCCTGAAAAAATAGTCACTAGAGGCATTACTCTATGTAATAATCATGGAGGATACAGTATACCTATTGGCGAATGGGTTGTCGCAAAAATACTTGAAATTTATAAGAAAACGAAATCTTTGTATGAGAATCAACAGCAGAAGAAATGGAAAATGGATTTAGAAGTTGATGAAATATATGGAAAAAAAGTATTGTTTTTAGGGACAGGTACCCTTGCTGTAGAGTCTGCTAAAAGGCTCAAAGCATTTGGGTTAACAATCGTTGGCATGAATAGTAGTGGAAGAGAAGTGACCTATTTTGATAAGACGTTTACAAAAGAACGTCTAGAAACAGAATTGAAAGACGCCGATATTGTTGTCTCATGTCTACCGTCTACTGAGAGCACGTATAATTTTATCGATCAAGAATTTATAGATATGCTCAAAGAAGATGTCGTCTTTATTAATGTGTCAAGAGGTTCAGTAGTAGATGAAGATGCTTTAGTTTTAAATGCTTCTAAGTTTAAAGGAATAGCACTGGATGTCTTTAAAAATGAGCCTTTGAGTAGTGAAAGCAAGTTATGGGAAATCGATAATATTTATATATCATCTCATAACTCATGGGTGAGTGCTATCCGAAATGATAGACGCTTTGATATGATATATGATAACTTAGTTGCCTATAAGAATGGTGACAAACTAAAAAATGTAGTAGATATTGAGAGAGGATATTAGTGAAGAGACCAATTTTAGAACTGACCATTGAGCAATTAAAAGAAGAGTTGAGAGACTTTAAAAAATTTAGGCCGAAACAGGTATTTAATTGGCTTCATAAGAATTTAGTAACATCGTTTGATCAAATGAATAATATACCAAAAGAGTTGATTGAATACTTAGAGGAACATTTTTATATATATGATGTTGATATCCTAGAGGAATTTAGTTCTAAAGTTGATGAAACGAAGAAGTATTTATTTGAGTTACACGATGGGAACCTTGTTGAAGGGGTGCTACTTTTTTATAATTTCGGTGTGAGTATGTGTATATCATCTCAAGTGGGCTGTAAAATGGGTTGTTCGTTTTGTGTATCAACTAGAGGGGGTCTTGTAAGAGATATAACTTCTAGTGAAATGATACAGATGTTTTACCTGCTTAGAAAAAAATATGATGATCTTAAGCGAATTGTATTTATGGGCAGTGGAGAGCCATTAGATAATTACGAAGGGGTAAAAGGGTTTATAAGAATCATAACGGATAATAATGGTCTTAGTTTATCTCATAGGAATATCACGGTATCCACATGCGGTATTGTAGAAAACATTTATAAACTTGCAGATGATCAAGAGATCAAACCGAATCTTGCCATAAGTCTTCATACGCCCTATGATGACAAACGAGTACAGATTATGCCTGTCGCGAGGAAATATCCGATTGAAAAAATAATGGACGCCATTCGTTATTTTACCGACAAGAGAGGAAGACGGGTTACTATAGAATATACCCTTATACAAGGCGAGAATGATTCAAGTGATGATGCTAAAATGTTAGCTGCCATCCTTAAGGGGCTAAATGTTTATGTCAATCTGATTTCTTTGAATGAAAATAAATTTATGGATTATAAGGAAGCAACACATGCGAAAACATTAATTTTTAGAAAAATACTTGAAGACAGAAAAATAAATGTTACAATTAGAAGAGAGCTAGGTCGCGATATTGAAGGATCTTGTGGCCAATTAAAAAACAATTATTTGACAAATAGAATGGGAGAAAAGCTATGATAAAAATTATTAAAGGTGAAAAAGGAAGCGGAAAAAGCAAAAAGATGGTTAGCCTTGCAAATGAAGTATCTAAAACGTCAAAAGGTGTCGTTGTATATATCGATGATGATAGTAGAAATATGTTTGAGCTAGATAGGTCACTTAGATTTATTAACTTAGCTGATTATAAAGTGGATTCGCATAAATCCTTTTATGGTTTTATCTGTGGAATGATTTCTAGTAATTATGATATTAAAGAAATCTTTGTTGATGGTGTACTTTCTTTAACGAATCTAGAAGGTAAAGAAGCAGATGAATTATTAGATCACCTTGTATACTTTAGTGATAAACACGAAGTGGATTTATACATTAGTTTAGACTCAAAGTACAGTATTCCTGAAAAATTAAAGGATAAAATCTCAGAGAACTAAGAGTTTATAAATGCGCTATAGAGTGCTATTGTCACAGCGCTAGTTATGTTAAGAGAATCAACATCATCTGTGGTGTTAATTCTTAATGAATGAGATATCTTATGATAACTTGAATCAAGCCCTGATGCTTCATTTCCAAAAATGAGGGAATAGGGCTTTTTAAATTGTTCTAATTGGTCCAGTCTTTGTTTTCCATCTAGCATAAAAGAATACAGAGTATGCGTCTTATGTTCTTTAATATACTCTTGAATGGTAGCGTATGATGTTACATTCAGGTGAAATATTGACCCCATTGATGATCGAACTACTTTTGGATTAAAATAATCTGCAAAATTACCTATAAAAACAATATTTTTAAAGTTAAATGCTACAGCGCTTCTCATAATAGTACCTATATTTCCAAAATTTGACGGATTATCAAGTATTATATGATTCTCGTTTGTCAAAGCGCTTTCATATTTTCTAAATTTTCCCATGACAAAAACATTATCTTTACCCGATATTTTATGTATGGCCTTATCATTAAAAGAGCATCTTGTATTGTTGCCATTACATAACGCTATTATCTTGTTTTTTAGCTCCTCTTTTATATCATAAGATAAAAACACTTCTTCTACGTATTGTGCTTTATTCTCTAATAATTCTATTGTCACAAATGCGCCTATCGCATAACTGTAATTCATTGATTTTCTATATGGTTTCAAAGTAGCCTCCACCCATATTATAACATAATATAGGAAAATAAAAATAATATGATATAATTGTTAAGGGGAATATGAAAAGTAGGTACTATAGGTTTTCTGATTACCTAAAAGATTTATATGGGCAAAAAGTATATAAGATTCCAGTAAACATCGAAGGAAACTGTCCCAATCGGGATAACACCAAGGGAAAGGGTGGTTGCACTTTTTGTTCTTTAAAAGCGTTGTCTAAAGATATGATGGACAATAGATTAGGTATTCGAGAACAGATCACGGCGAATAAACAATACATAGGTACAAAATATAATGCCACCAAATTTATCATTTATTTTCAGAATTATACCTCAACCTATATGGATGTTAGAATTCTTGAAGAACATATTGTAAAGGCAATAGATGAGGATGTAGTGGAGGTGTGTTTATCTACACGTCCAGATTGTATTTCAGATGAATACATCCATATGCTATCAAGAATTAAAGAAGAATACAACGTTAATATAGCTGTTGAACTTGGACTTCAGAGTGCGAACAACAAGACGCTTGAGTTCATAAACAGGAGACATAGTGTAGAAGATTACATAGATGCCGTTATAAGGCTCAAAAAAAGAGGAATTATTGTTGGTACACATTTAATACTAAATTTACCGGGTGATACCATGGAAGACGTATTACATTCGGTTCAATTAATGAACGATTTAGATGTAGATAGGGTTAAACTTCACTCATTATATATTTCTAAGGGAACGGTGATGGGTGAACAGTATACAAAGCAAGAGTTTGTTATCATACCATTTGAAGAGTATCTTGAGAGAGTGATTGCTTTTTTGGAACGATTAAAGCCTACTGTGACAATTGAAAGGTTTTTTTCTAGAAGTTCAGATGAAGATGTTATTTTTTGCAATTGGTCTCGATCATGGCGATATTTAAAAAATACGTTAGATACTGTATTAGAAGATAGAAATGTGTTTCAAGGAGATTTATATGAATAACGAAGTAATGGAGTGGAAAAGGTTTCTTATTCCATATGAACAAGCAGTAGAAGAATTAAAAATTAAATTTAAATCTATCAGAGACTCCTATAGAGAGGTAGGAGAGTATTCTCCTATAGAGTTTTTAACAGGAAGAGTAAAAAAAGTTTCTAGTATCCTTGCAAAGGCAAAGCTTAGGGGCATAAAATATGAGAATATTGAAACGGAAATGGAAGACATTGCCGGTATTAGAATAATGTGTCAATTGATTGATGATATATACACGGTTGTTGATTTAATCAAAGCAAGAGATGGAAAAGACTTTACGATTGAATATATGAAGGATTATATTGATGGGGTAAAGGATAGTGGCTATCGATCGTATCATATCATCATAAAATATCCGGTAAATACTGCTTGGGGATATAAGGAAGTGTTAGCGGAGATACAGATAAGAACGCTTGCTATGAACTTTTGGGCAACGATTGAACACTCTCTTAATTATAAGTTTAAAAAAGATATTCCGGATCATATTAGGACTAGGCTTCAAAATGCGGCTAAATCTGTTTGGGATTTGGATATGGAAATGGCGAAGATCAAAGAGGATATTATCTCCTCTCAGGTAGAGTTTGAAGTGAATTCAAATATCACTAGAGAGATAACGAATTCTTTAATTCTACTTAGGAACAAAGGATATCAAGACCTATCAAAAAAATATCAGAACAAACTAGATAGCATTTTAGATTTATCATCAAATGAAGAGCTTAGCGAACTTTTAGACATGATAAGAAAGGAAATGGATGATATAGGTGAGAATTTTTTCGATAAGTGATTTACATTTAAGTTTTTCTAAGGACAAACCAATGGATATTTTTGGTGCTCACTGGACGAATCATCATCAAAAAATAAAAGCTGATTGGGAACAAAAGGTAACGGATAACGATATCGTCATTGTAGCAGGGGATATTTCTTGGGCTATTACGGAGGAGGAAGCGCACGCGGATTTGTCTTGGATAGACGAACTACCTGGTAGAAAAATATTTGTTAAAGGAAACCATGATTATTGGTGGAAATCACTTTCCAAATTGCAGGGCAAGTATAAAACCATAGATTTTATACAAAATAATGCCTTTTGCTATAATGATATTGTTTTTTGTGGTTCGAGAGGGTGGATGATGCCCGGTTCCGATGGATTTACAGATAATGATTTAAAAATCTATAACAGGGAAGTTATGAGACTTGAAATGAGTATAAAAGAAGCAAAAAAATGTAAAGATCCCAAAGAAATTATAGTGGTAACACATTACCCTCCGATTACGAAACAGGTGTTAAATACGAACTATAATCAGGTGATTCGAAATCATCATATAAATCATGTGGTGTATGGTCATTTGCATGATGAAAATTCTTGGGCAAATACGATAGTGGGGGAACACGATGGGATCAATTATTATTTAACATCATGTGATTATTTAGATTTTAAATTGATTGAGATAACAATATAGAGTGTTTTAGCGTTGCTAGAACACTTTTTCAATTCATTATTATTGTGTTTTATAGTATAATATTATGAGGAGATAGTATGAGTGAAACGAATTATAAAAGCATCTTTAGATTAGCAATACCAATTGTGATACAAAATTTTATTTTTGCTTCATTACAGATAATAGACTCCTTTATGATTGCAGGAGTTGGTGAGAAGTCGTTAGCAGCTGTCACTGTTTCTTCTCAAATATATTTTTTTGTATTTATGTTAACGTTTGGAGCATCTAGTGGTGCTTCCGTTTTTATATCACAGTATTTTGGTGCTAAAAATTTTAAAGGAATCAAGAAGACACTCGCTTTAAATATATCCTTTACATCGCTACTTAGTATTATAATATTTATTTTTGCTTACTTTTTTTCGAATCAAGTAGTGGGATTGTTTACGAGTGACCCTGAAGTGCTTGTATTAGGTGTACGATATTTAAAAATAACTTCATTTACCTATATTTTAATCGCCATTTCTTTTCCGTTGGAATTAGCATTACGATCGATTACATTAGCTAGAATGTCAATGATTATTACTAGTATATCTGTTATAATAAATACAATACTAAACTATCTTTTAATATATGGTAAGTTTGGATTCCCAACTATGGGCGTTGATGGCGCAGCAAGCGCTACGTTGATCGCTAGATGTATTGAGACGGTTTTCGTGTTATCTGTTGTTTATGGAAAAAATAAAACACTTGCTATCAGAATTGCTGACTTTAAAGCCATTGATATGAGCTTTATAAAGCGAATTGTGCGTGTTGCCTATCCAGTGCTTTTTAACGAAATTACATGGGGACTAGGGACCATATTTTACTTATTTGTTTTCTCTAAATATGGGTCAAAAGTTATTGTTAGCTATCAAATATCCTATCAGTTTTATCTAATGATTGAATCGTTTATGATCGGTTTTGCCCTTGCGTCTCAAGTTATTATCGGCAATACAATTGGAGAAAACAACGTAGATAAGGCAGAAAAAATCGCCATATTTTTTATCAAGATCATAATAGTTATAGCCTTTTTATCTACCGCTACGATGCTTCTATTATCTAGTACTTTTGTATCAGTATTTCATCTTTCTGATGATACAAGCGCTTTTGCTAGAGTAATCATTATGGTAATAGCACTATTTAACCTTCCAAGATTTTTATCCATACTATTTGTAGTAGGGCTCCTTCGAGGGGGTGGAGATACAAAATTTGCTTTTTATCTAGAATTTCTAACCATGTGGCTAATCAACTGTCCTATATTATACGTTTCAGTAGTATTTTTAAAAGTGCCTGTTTTATATGCGATAGTACTCATCCATATTGAAGATATAGTGAAGTCGAGTATTGGGTATTATAGATATCGAAAGAAAAAATGGATTAACAATGTAATAGAATGAGAGGAGACATTATGAAAAAGTATATTTCGCTTGATGTTGGTGGAAGTAACATCAATTATGCGCTATATGATGAGAAAGGTGATAAATTATATAATTCGAAAAAAAAGACAAAGGCCATCAATGGAAAAGATTTTGTCATTGATAGAATATGTGAAATCATCGATGAGTTAATGGAAAAAGGCAAAAAAAATATAGAAGGTATTTGCATTTCGATACCAGGCATCATAGAGGATAACGCAACGATTGTTTTTTGTCCTAACATACCGTTTTACAACATCAATTTAAAACAAATTGTGGAAAAAAAATTTAAAGTACCAACACTTATAGAAAATGATGTGAATGCTGCTATGTGGGGCGAGTGGAGAAACACAAGTAAGCATTATAACAATGGAATAGGCCTCTTTGTCGGAACGGGTGTTGGTGGTGCAATCATTATTAATGATAAGCTCTACAACGGAAAAGGTGGTGCTGGCGAGATTGGTCATATGAATGTGGTCAAAGACGGGATTATGTGTGGCTGCGGTTTACAAGGATGTCTTGAGTCATATGTTTCGAAATCGGGTATGATGAAAATAATAGAACTGGAATCGAAAAAAGAAGAAAAATCACTTCTTTATAAATTTCTAAAAGAGGATGGATCTGTTATAAAGAGCTCCAGTATTTTAAAAGCATACGAAAAAGGCGATAAGCTAGCCAAAAACTTAGTTTATAGAAGCGCTGAGTATCTTGGTAGCGCAATAGGAACACTTGTCAATATATTCAACCCAGACCTTTTTATATTAGGTGGTGGCGTTATGGAATCAATAGGAGAGTATATGTTTGATGATATTTTATATCATGCAAAAGAATCTGCTATGAGTTCTTTACGAGATGATATAAAAATAGTGTCGACAAAACTTGGTGATGATGCTGGTATTAAAGGTGGGTATTATTTAATAAAAGAATATTTAGGAGATAAACATGCGTAGTATGAGTGGCTTTGGCAAAAGCACAGTAGAATTTGAAGAGCTTGATATCAATGTTGAGATAAAAAGTGTAAATTCTAGATTTTTAGATTTTTATATTAGGAGTCCAAAGGAAATCAATGAATTTGAACATGATATAAAATCTATCGTAAGAAAAAAACTTAGTAGAGGAAAAGTTGAGCTGTTTGTCAATGTCAGTTATAAAAATTCTTCTGATAGGATTCAACTGAATTATGATTTGTTAGATAGATATAATGATATTTTTGATGAACTGATTCAACGATATGGCATTGACAGTTCTAAGAAAATAAATAATTATTTAATGGTGAAAGAGTCCATCGTCATCAATGAGGATGCTATTGCGCAGGAAACATTAAGGAGTTATGTATCGGAGTCCATAAACAAAGCTTTAGATAGTCTAATTATGATGAGAGAAAAAGAAGGTCTTTATTTAAAAGAAGATTTGTTAGGCTACATTAGTGAGTTAGAACATAACCTATTGATTATAGAAAAAGAGTATCCTAATATACTAAATTTTCATAAAGATAAGATAAAACTTCGAGTTAATGATATAATAGAGGATATCAACCTATTCGATAAGAATGTCCTTGAAACGGAGCTTGCTATCTATGCTGAAAAGAAAGACATAGCAGAGGAAATACTAAGACTAAAATCACATATTAGTCAATTTCGAGAATTGACTAAGAAGGAAGAGAGTGTTGGTCGAAAGCTTGATTTTATCACACAGGAGCTCAATAGAGAAGTGAACACCATTGGAAGTAAATGTGTAGGATATGAAATTTCTAGTGTGATAATTGATATGAAAAGTATTATCGAAAAGATTAGAGAACAAGTTCAGAATGTGGAGTAATCATGTATAAAAAAAGTGGTAAATTATTTGTTGTTAGTGGCCCATCTGGTGCTGGAAAAGGCACAATAAATAAAATGGTATTAGATAAAAGAGATGATATCGTTATGAGTGTGTCAGCTACTACTAGATCTCCTAGACCAGGAGAAGTGGATGGTGTGAACTATTACTTTATTTCTGAAGAAGAGTTTAAAAGAAAAATAGAAGAAGACGAGTTTATTGAATGGGCAAAAGTATATGGCAACTATTATGGGACACTGAAGAGAGAGGTTACTACCATTTTATCGAATGGTAAAAATGTGGTGCTTGAAATCGATATACAAGGTGCGCAGCAAGTGAAGAATAAATATGCAGCGATATTTGTCTTTATTCTTCCGCCATCGCTTAAAATACTCAAAGAGAGGGTTGTTAAACGTGGGACGGAGACAGAGCAATCACTCCATATAAGAATGTTAGAGGCTAAAAAAGAAATTGCTTTTATTGAGAAATACGATTATTACATTGTTAATGATGATGCTAACAAGGCGGCGCTCAAGCTAGAGAGTATAGTGGAAGCAGAGAATTTAAAGGTTAATTCAGATATTATAGATCTAATAAAAAACAATACGGACAAGTTTAATTTTCATAAGGAGGAAAAGTGAAAAAAACAATAACACTTGGTGTCTGTGGAGGCATATCAGCATATAAAGCGTGTGATGTTGCTAGTGCTTTAGTAAAGATGGACTATGACGTTCATGTGATAATGACCGAGAATGCCACAAAGTTTGTTTCACCACTTGTATTTAAAACACTCACACAAAACGAGGTTATAACGGATTTATTCTCTTTATCCAATACGAATCCGACAATACATATCGACTTGGCAAAAAGTGACTATGTAATCGTATTACCAGCAACAGCAAATGTCATAGGTAAAATTGCGGCTGGTATCCTTGATGATGCGCTTACTAGTACTATTATAGCGACAAATTCACCTGTAATATTTGCACCAGCAATGAATAATAAGATGTATGAAAATGAAGTGGTGAAGCAAAATATTGAGACGTTAAAGAACAGGGGATATCACTTTATAGAACCTGATTGTGGCAGGTTAGCGTGTGGTGATTATGGTGCGGGTAGACTAGCTAACTTTGATAAAATAATGGATGCACTTGACTATGAATTCAATAGGAATACGATGTATCAAGGCAAAAACGTCTTAATAACGTTAGGACCTACTAGAAATCACATCGATCCCGTTCGATTTATCTCTAATCCTTCGACAGGAAAGATGGGTATGGCATTTGCTAGGGCTTTTCGAAATATGGGTGCTCATGTGACAGTTGTTTCAGGCAAAGATGATATCAACGAAATCAGAGGTGTTGACTTTAAATATGTTGTTAGCTCTAGCGATATGTTTGAAGAAGTGATGAGTATGGTTAGTCAATATGACATTTTTGTATCGGCAGCAGCGGTACTTGATTATACCCCGAAGAAATATAGTGAACATAAGTTGAAAAAGAATGGAAACAATTTAATCCTTGAATTAGTTCCTACAGAGGATATCCTTTTTAACGTGTCTACTAAGTATACTGACATTTTGACAATAGGGTTTGCTGCAGAAACGGATAATGTGTTAGAAAATGCGAAGAAAAAGTTTGAAAAGAAACAACTAGACTATCTGATCTTAAATGATGTATCAAGAAAAGATATTGGATTTTCTAGTGACGACAATGAAGTTGTTTTATTAGAAAAGGGCGGCTCTATCCAATTTAAAAAGAAGAGCAAGAAAGAATTAGCCGTCGAGATATTAGATTATATTGGGGGAGTTATAGATTGAATTATTATGAAGTAATTCTACTTGATGCTACAAAAAACTATGATACGAATTATACCTATTGTTCAGAACATGACATAGCGATCGGGTCCAGGGTTTATGTGCCCTTTGGGATATCGAATAATAAAGAGGAAGCGATTGTGATTCGTTCGTCTGATGCTACGGACTATTCGTATACTATAAAGCAAATAAAAGAGGTTATATCTGGCAAAATGTCCGGTAATAACCTTTTATTAGTAGAAAAGCTTTGTCAGTATTATGTATTAAATCCAGCGAGTGTATTGAGGCTATATTTTCAGCAATTCAAAAGAAAAGATGTCAAAAGAAAACATAAAACGTATTATAGGTTTAATGTCAGTAAGGAAGAACGATTACATTATTTGACTACTCTTGATAGTAGACTAAAACAAATTCCTGAATTCATCTTTTCAACGATTGATCATACGGTGTTTGAAAAACCACCTACTATGAGAAAGAAAAATTTTGATAAATTACTCTCTGATGGCATCATAACGGAGACGAAACAACGCATGTCAACGACAGAATTAAAAACATTAACCTCATCGCAACAAGAGATTTATAATGATATAATGGCTAGCGACAAAAAGGTACATATGATAGTTGGCAAGAACGCATCTGGTAAAACGGAGATTTTCTTCCATTTGATAAGCAAAATCCATGATGGGGTGAAGCTACTTCTTGTACCAGAATTATTTCAAATTCCTCAACTAGAACAAAGAGCTAGGGCATTCTTTGGTAGTCGAGTTGCTACCTTTCACTCTAAAATGAGTGAGTCCAAAAAATGGGACGTTGAGAGACGAATACAAAATGGGGAAATCGATCTGTTGATAGGAACCCCGATTTCTCTTTTTTTAAACGTCGAGTATTCACTCATTATTGTGGATGAATGTCATGAGGATTCCTATGTCCTTCGAAGTCCTAGTTTAGATGTTAGAAAAGCGGCTATGATGTTATCGGACATTTCGAATACAACGGTTGTTTTTTCAAGTGCAACACCATCTATTGAGTTGTACTTTGATATGGATATACAAAAACATATACTAAACGAACGATATGTAGAGGATGCTAAAAGTGACATAAAAATAGTGGACATGAGAGAAGAACTAATCAATGGCAATAAGTCCTATATCAGCAGACCGTTAGATCTTGAAATACGAAAAGCACTCAATCAAAAGAAACAAGTGTTGTTGTTGATGAATAAAAAAGGAAAGCACTCCTTTGTTTCCTGCAGAGAATGTGGTTTTATATATAAGTGTGAGAATTGTGATTTGCCCTATTTACATATGGGTCATAATAAGCTGGAATGTAAGTTGTGCTCTCATTCCAAAATCATTGATGATCAATGCCCTAATTGCAAATCAAAGTATATAAAATACTTTGGAGGGGGTATAATGAAATTGGAAGAGGATTTAAAGAAAACTTATCCAAAAGCTAGCATTCTTCGAGTGGAATCGACTATGTTCACTAGTGAGAATGCGTTAAACGATATATATTCAAGCATAAACAATGGGGAATATGATATAATTATAGGAACCCATATCATTGCGAAAGCACTGGATATTAAGAATGTTGTTCTTAGTGCGATTATCAGTGCGGATGCTATTATGAATATAAGTGAGTACCGGGCATATGAAAAAGCGTATCAGATTATTTCGCAGTTAAGTGGTCGATCTTCTAGGGTTAGCAAGGGAGTATGTGTTGTTCAGACGTATAGTCCGGATAGTTACATTTTCAAGCATTTGATAAGAGATGACTACTTATCGTTTTTTGATGAGGAGTTATCCATTCGAATGGAAACAAAATATCCTCCATTTACAAACCATATCTTATTGAAAGCGTATCTTGATAAGGAAGAGCCATTGGAGCTTTATAAGATAAAAGAGGATTTGCAGGGGATGGGTGTTAATGTAAGTGATATATATCAACCTATTTATTCAAAACAAAAGAATCGTTTTGTATATCACATGCTTTTTCGTGGCGATGAAGAAATTAATTATGTAAAAGACTATTTTACAAGTCTTATGAAGGAAAATAAAAAGTATCGATATAAGGTGGAGGTAGATCCCCTATATCTATTGTATTAGGAGAGAACATGGCAATAAGAAAAGTACGATTAGATGACGATCCTATTTTAAGGAAACAATCTAGAGAAATCAAAGAAATGAATGAAAAAATAAAGATACTAATTGAAGATATGATAGAGACCATGCATAAGGAAGAAGGTGTGGGCTTATCTGCTGTACAAGTTGGTGTTTTAAAGCGAGTGATTACTTATGATTTGTACGATGAAAGTGGTCCAAGGGTGATTATCAATCCAGAAATATCAGACTTTGATGAGAAGTGCGTTGATTCTGAAGGATGTCTTAGTTTACCTGGAAAATTGGTAGAGGTTGAAAGACCGAAATGTTTAAGGGTAACGGGGTATGATGAGAATTTTAAAAAAGTGGATAAACGAGTATGTGATTTAGAGGCTAGAGTAATATGTCATGAGTTAGACCATTTAAATGGAATTCTTATTGTTGATTATGAAAAAGAAGAGCTTCCAGGAGTATAATTTTGAAGATTGTTTTTTTTGGCACACCAGATTTTGCTGTGCCTGTCTTAAGAGAACTACATAAAAAGCACGATGTTGCATTAGTTGTTACAAAGCCAGACGCGAAAAAGAAAAGAGGCCAGAAGTTATCGCCATCGGCAGTAAAGAAGGTTGCGCTAGAAGAAGGAATAGACGTTTTAACACCCAGCACACTGGACGACGCGTTTTTAGCAACGATAAAAAGGATACAGCCAGACGTTTTGGTTGTGGTTGCCTATGGTAAAATACTTAGCGAAGAGGTGATTCATTCGGCAACATATGGTGCCATTAATATTCATGCCAGTCTATTACCCAAATATAGAGGGGCATCTCCTATACAGAGTGCTCTGTTACATGGCGACAAAACAAGTGGTGTGACAATCATGAAGATTGTACAAGCGCTGGATGCTGGCGATATCCTTTTAAAGAAAGAAGTGGATATCACTAGTGATAACCTAGTTACACTACATGATAAACTCTCACTGCTCGGTAAAGACGCCATGATGGACGTGTTAGATAATATAGATTATTATTATTCTCATAGCGTTTCTCAAGAGGAGTCTAGTGCTACTTATTGTAAGAAAATAACGAAAAAAGATGGACTTATTGATTGGCATTTAAGTGCAGATGAGATTTATAATAAAGTAAGAGCATATACGCCATTAGTTAATGTGTATACATTTTTAGAAGGCGATCGGCTTATCGTCACAGACGCTCAGGTCATTGATAAAGATATAAGCGCTAAAGAAGGAACAGTTATACATGTGGATGATAACGGAATAAGCGTTGTTTGTGGTCAAAAAGTATTGTTAATTAAAAAAATTAAGGTTCCTGGTAAAAGGGATATGTTAGTAAAAGATTATTTAAAGGGTAATAGTATAGAGAAGGGTATCGTTTTAGGAGGTTAACATGTTATATTTTAGTTATATTTGGCTTTTAATACCATTTTTACTTTTATCTATTCTAGCGTCATATATTGTTAGAAGTACATTTAATAAATATGCAAGAGTTCGTAATTCTAGGAATATGACAGGTGTTGAAGTGGCAGAACGAATAGCGAGAGCAAATGGATTATCAATAAATATAGAAATGTTGAATGCTAATGAAGGGGATCATTATGATCCAACAACACGAACAGTACGACTATCTAGGAGAGTGTATCAAGGTACTTCTGTTACCTCACTAAGTGTCGCTAGTCATGAAGTTGGTCATGCCATTCAGCATGCGCAAGGGTACGCGTTCTTAAAATTTAGAACAGCAATGTCACCGGTGGTAGGGATTGCTTCATCTGCTTGGTCGTTCATCTTTTTTGCAGGAATTCTTTTAGGGGTATCTACCTCAATGGGAGGACTATTAATGAACGTGTCTATCGCGCTTTTTTCAGCTGTCGTTTTATTCCAAGTGGTTACTTTGCCTGTTGAGTTTGATGCTTCTGCTAGAGCGTTAAAACAGATGAAGTATTTAGGCCTTGTCGGCGATAGTGATTATGATGGTTCTAAAAAAGTGCTTCAAGCTGCTGCATTTACTTATGTCGCTGCAGCCTTAGCAGCAATTGCATCATTAGTAAGACTTATCCTTATAAGTAGAGACTAATGGATTACAGAAGGTTCTCACATTATCTCACTCATGCGCTGAACAATGAGTTAAAGCCGACATTATTAAAAATAAGACAAGAAGTAAGCAAAGAAGACTATCCCCTTTATCATAGAGTGATAAAGGGGTGTCTTGAGAACAGAAGATATATTGATACATTGATTAAGCATTATGTTAAAAAGAGCGGGAAACTGCTTGACACGGAGTATGCTTATTTTGTGATTTCGATATATCTACTTTTATTTACTCATAAAAAGAATTATTCGATTGTAAATGATGTTGTCAATGAAGTAAAAAAGAAAAGAACGTTTATGGCGCCCGTTTTTAATGGTGTCTTGAGAAATATCATAAGAGATAGTAAAGATGATTTTAGCACTGTCTTTCAGGGTTATTCGGATCAAGAGAGGTTTGCGTTAAG
>PDWI01003443.1_pt1 | contig 22316 bp, 19 predicted proteins | sample 1430891 | NCBI WGS metagenome assembly PDWI01 (sample SAMN01162508, study PRJNA174530) | Oral metagenome, whole genome shotgun sequencing project. | biome: Marine environment; feature: Marine mammal; material: Swab sample of the gingival sulcus; isolation source: swab sample of gingival sulcus... | reverse complement strand
CTTAAATATACTGAAATTTTGTCAAATAATGACGCTAAGAACCGGTGGTAGTAACGATAAAATTACACACATTATTATATATAGGGTTAAATACGTAATTTCTATACTTTTTCATTGCCTTAAATCCGAAAATCCTATTGCAAAGCCCGCGAATTTAAGGTATTATTTTATGTTTTTACGCACTTTTAAACGCACAAAGGCTATTTCTTGATAATTATCTTTTTCAAAAATAATACCTATATCACCATTTTTTAGTATAGTCATAGAGGAATATGCGGCTTTATTTGGATATACCTCTTTTAATATTTTCCACGTAATTCCGTTATCATAACTTATTTTTAGGCATAGATTTTCACGTTTGGAGGAGGAATTAGCATTCAAAAATAACATCGCTTCTTTACTTTTCTCCCTTTTTGTTATATTATATTTTATAAAATCAGCATTACAACCCGGATCTACTAATGATTTTTCGGCTTTGGATGTCCAATTTTGTCCATTATCCGTTGAAAAATGAGTATATCGGTAGCCCATTCCATTAACCCGACTGTTTATTATCCAAGTTTTGTCTTCTAATTCTATAATCTTGGATTCATCTGCCGGTAATATAGGGTTATCTATCAGATGCCATGTAGTGGCATGGTCGGAACTGAAAAATACAAAAAGCCCTTTTTCGAGATTTACAATTGTATGTAAAAGTTTTCCGTCTTTTGTTTGTGTTCCACCACCGGAAGTGATAAATTTAAAATCATTATGCCAATCAGACTTTGTTATTTGTGATGTTATATCTACGGGCGAAGTCCAAGTTTTTCCATTGTCTGAACTTATGGTATATTTTAAATAAAAAATCCCTTTTTCATTTGTCAAATCCATATAATTGAAAAACATTATAATATTTCCGGTTTGCTTATCGACTATCATTGACGGGTCGGAGGCCGATTGTCCTTTGGGATAATCTACAATAGCTTCTATTTCAGACCAATTTTTCCCGTTATCGGTGCTTCGTCGCATTACGATATTTATATCCGAATTTGATTTTAAATCGCCACAGGAATTTACACGTTGGTCTGCAAGTGCTATCAAATCACCGTTTGGTGCTGTAATAATTGCCGGTATTCTATAACAAGAGTTTGTTTTTTTATCAGATTTGAATAATGTTTGATATTTTATCTTGCTCTTTATCGTTATTTCCTGAGAAAAACAAAATCCGGGTAATAACAACATTAAAAAAAAGTATATTTTTTTCATTTGTTTATAATTTAGTTGTTTTTGCTTTTGGCTGTTGGGCCTCTGGCAATTTACTTATTGCCTTATAAGCAGACTGTTATGTGTCTAAAATCCTTTTAGTTATGAATGTTTCATTTTATTTTTATAATTAACACTTCTTCGTTAAATCTAAAATAATGTAAACCTTCATAACAACAATTAAAACATTGATTACCAGATAGTTACGACCTTTTTATTTTTTATATAGACGCATTCATAAAATGTCAATATTTCAATAATCAACAATTTACAGCGTATTTTTAACTTAGAAAACTTCGTTTTTTACCAAAAACATCAAAAAAATGAGATTTATTGTTTTAATCCACGTATTTCACACTGGGCGACAAATATATCACTCCTACGGAGTTTCCCCTAATTACGTAGCAATGGAATGTTTGTACCTCTCGATGTAAATCTAAGGTAACGAATATTATTTGCTTTCCGCCAACCCTCAATAAACCACTGATTACCAACCGATTACAACATCACCATAATAAATATTATACCATTTTAAGTCCCTATCCTTCCCTTCAATTTCTGCAAAAAGAATACATCTTCAAACTCCTCTCCATCAAAAAGCCAATCCTTTTTTACTCCTGTTTTTACAAATCCCGCTTTTTCAAACAAACCGATACTTTTGTCGTTATTTACGGAAATAGAACAGTAAAGTTGTCGCAGATTCAACAATTGAAAAGCGTACTCAACTAAAACGTCCAAAGCATCGGCGGCAAATCCTTTTGAACGATATTTTTCGTGAATCATTATTCCCACCCCTGCCCGTCTGTGAAAAGCATCAATTTCGAACATATCAATCATTCCAACAGTAGTTTTGTCCCTTTGCAGGTCAATCATAAAACGTTGTTGCTTGGTTTGAAACAAATTAAGGTGTTCGGTTGCAATGTAGGATTTTATCAGATTTTTGGAAAAAGGTTGCAATGTATTACTAACACTCCAAAGTTTTTCGTCGTTTTCCCATTCGTACAACAAATCGGCATCTTCCGGCTCAACTGCCCTAAGTTTTATACTTTTACCTTGTAGCATTTTCGTCGCGTCTTTTTTGTTGCATCATAAATTTTTGTTGAGGCTCATCGGTAGCGCTGTTACGAACAAACATAACTTCTGAAAATATATTTTTTATCTGCTCACCTGCCAACACATAATCTGTTGATTTATAATTAGATGCAAATAAATCTTTCAGCAATTTCAAATCTTCCGAAATCCCTTCAATCCGATTGTTTATTTCAAAATCATCAACATCTAAAACAATGTCGTCCAAAAATTTACCCATATTTGTAACCACCTCCATCTGATTAGCCAGCTGTTTGTAATAGGCTTCGGGCATATCATTATTTGTAATCAAAGAGTTGGACAACATATAAACACTTTCTATCCAACTTCCGTAAATAATAAACGGCAACTGATTATATGCTTTGCTTTCGTCCAATTGAATACAAATATTCTGAATAATGTTGTTCAATGCGAGTAATAAAGTATCGCTGCTGGTTGTCGCGATAAACAAACTATCGTAATCGTTCATTGTTTCAGCAACCCCCAAGTCGTTTGCCAACAGTTTCACTGTTTTAAAATATTTTACGATTAGATTTTTGTTATCGTAAGTAGTTGCGTAAATCAAATCGGTAGCATAAATCCCCAAAGCCACTGATTTAGAGTAAGTTGTATTAAAATTTTTAATATTATCCAACGAACTTAAAACATCGTAATTAGGATTAGAATTTTGAGTTCTAAAATTAAAATCTGTTGGTTTTGGAATTTCATATTCGGTAAAAATCCGACATTGCAAATTCAAATTTTCTTTATTTGTATCGGTTTTTACTTGCTTTTGAGGCTGTTCGACAGAATATGTAACCACCTCCTCGACATTCTCGACAGTTTCATTTTTCTGTTCTTTTAAAGTTACTTCGGCTATATTTGCCTTAGAATTGTATACTTTTCGTTGTTTAAAAAACACTATCATTAAAACAGTAATGATAGCTACAGACCCTAAAATTAAAAATATTTTTTTCATTTATTGTGCGATTTTTAGTGTAAAATAAAACGTGGTTCCTTCGTTCAGTTTGCTTTCGACCCACATTTTTCCGTTATTTTTTGTTACAAAATCTTTACAAAGCTTCAATCCCAACCCGCTTCCTTTTTCTTTATTGGTTCCAAAGGTAGTAGTAAAATTTGTTTTATCAAAAATAGATTTCAAATTTTCGGGCGAAATTCCCACTCCTTTATCTCTCACTCCCACTATAACATTTCGTTCTCGAACAAAATGATATACCGATATATTGCTGTTTTCGTAAGAAAATTTTATTGCGTTAGAAAGTAAATTTCGTAGTACTACTTTTATCATATTTTTATCGCCTTTTACCTGCAAAAATTCGTCCAATTTCGTATTAATTGTAATGTTTTTCATTTTTGCAGTTTCGGTCATAAACTTAACCGAAGAGTTTATGGTTTCACTCAAATAAAAAATTTCGGGTTGATATTCCAGCAAATCCTGTTGAGACTTAGCCCAACTCAATAAATTTTCTAAAAGTTCATAAGTCTGGTTAGACGATTTTTCTAAGGAGGCAATTATTTCAAAAAGTTCTTTTCGGTCGAACTCGGTAGGATTTTCGGCTATAAATTCCAACATCGTTTTCAAGTTTCCTATCGGACCTCGCAAATCGTGCGAAATGATAGAAAACATCTTGTCTTTCATTGCGTTACTGGCTTGAAGTTTTGTTGCGATTTGTTTCAATCTATCCTCCTGTTGTTTTACGACGGTCATATCCCGAATTGTCAGCAAATGATATACATTTTCATTAAATAACACCTTAGAAACTGATATTTGAATATAAATCATAGTGTTATACTTTGTAAAAGCAAATGATTCAAACATTTTGTGTTCTTCAACAAAACTGTCCAAATCGATGGTTCGTTTTTCGGGCGACAATAACTCTCTGAAAGACATCGTAATAAGTTCATTTTCAGAATATCCGAACAATTCAGAGGCTTTCGGATTGGCATCAAAAATTTTCATATCCTCAACTTTCTGAATTATAATTGCATCTTTCGAATTGTTAAACAGTCCTTTGAAACGGCTTTCACTTTCAATCAAAGCATTTTCACTAATTTTTCGTTCACTTACATCTCTGACTATAAGGAATATACTATCGAGTTGGTTGTTTATATCTTTCAACACGTCGCCAGTACACTCAACATATATTTTTTTGCCGTCTTCCTTTTCGCCAACATACTCGGTGATACCGCTAAAATGCCCATTCCGAATATTATCCAAGTCTGTTTTTATCTTATTTTTGTACAAAGGAATAAAAAATTCGTACAAATTTTGGTCTAAAAAATCTATTGCAGTTTTGTTGGGAAATAATTTTACAAAAGCCGGCGAAACGTACTGAATCAGCCCTGCCCGATTGAGAATAACAACGCCATCGGGCGAATTTTCAACCAACGTTTCAAATTTTTCGGTTGTGATATGCAGTTTTTCTTTGATTATGTTTATTTCGGACATATCGCGCAACGAAGCAATTTTAGATTTTATTCCCCTGTAATCCAAAGGCTTAGATAAAATTTCAACAATCAAAACATCGCCATTTTTATTGAATACTTCCAAGTTGTAAACCTGTGTTTTATTCATATTTTTTTCGCGCTGTACAATCTGTTGAGACGCCTGCGACAACAATTTCAAAACAGGAATTCCGACCAAATCATTTCGTTCGTAACCGAGCATTTTGCACAATTTATCATTCACTTCCAAAACGTTATCTCCGTCGTGAATCACAATACCTTCAATAGTTATGTCAGTAAGGCGTTGCAAGCGTTTTTGATTTTGTTTCAACTCTCTAATAGCTTTTGTCAGAACCAAAACCGCAACAAAAATTATCACAGTCAATAAAATTATTATGTAAATAAGTAATTTACGTTTATTTTGACTTGCTTTTAGTTGTGATTTTTCGTGATTTTGTTTGTACAACCAAAGAATATTGGTGTTAGTTATATAAATTGTGTTTAAATTTTTTTCCAAAGACAGCGAATCGTATAAGTTTGAATATTTTTCAAAATAAAACGTTGCAGAATCTAATTTTTTCTGATTAGAATAAATCCTTGATAAGTCGTAATAAACATTTTTTTTGAGTTCGTATAAATTAAGTTTATCGCAGATAATCAATGAGTTAAGGCTATATTTTTTAGCTGTTGCAATATCATCTTTTAGGATATTTATGTTTGATAATTTTTTATAAATTTGAGCTTCTCCAACAAGATTATTATTTTTTTGAAAATTCAACAACTCGGTGTTGTACATATTTTCGGCCAAATCAAACTGACTTGTTTTTTCAAAAATATTTCCAAAATAATTTATAAATTCTGTTTTTAAATAAAAATCGCCCCCGCCCAAATACGTAACATCGAATAAATAAGCCGCATTTTTCAAATCTTTTTTTGCATAAAAAAGTTTTGAGAGACAAAAATAAACTTTGGCTCTCATTTTACGATTATCGCTCAAAACCGTCAAAGAAAAAGCATTATTGATATTAAATAATGCTAATTTGTAATTTTCGATATTTATGTAATATTCGCACAAAAGCAAATAAGTATTTATTTCGCCTTCGGTGTTTCCATTTTTTTTGTAAATTTTTCGCGCAGTTGTTATATATTCTTTTACATTATCCAAATCAAATTTATTGTCAATAAATATTTCCGAAATTTTCAAAAGAATATTAGCATACAATAATTTATTATTATAAAGCTCTATTTTTTCTAAAATATTATAATAATTTACTATTGCTTTTGTATAATTTTGTTTTATCAATAAAATATTGCTTTTCAGCAACATAAACCGCACTTCGGCAGTTAAGTCATTATTTTTTCGGGCAAAAAACATAGTTTTTTCGCAACAATTCATAGCAGAATCCGGCGAAAAAAAACAATATTCGTTTATTATTTTTTCGGCAATATCATAAACGCTTGTGTCATTTTTTTCAAAACATTTCTCATAATCGGCACTTAAATTATTTTGAGAAAAACCCCAAAAAGACAATAACAACAACAATATTAAAACAAAATTTCTCATAAAAAGCTACGTTATTCGTATTTTTTGAACCAGCTTTTTATTTTCATCGAAATTACTCCCCAAAACGCTTCATTGAATATTCCGCCACTCATTTTTGAGCGTCCTTCTTGTCGTTCGGTAAATATTATGGGTACTTCAACAATATTAAATTTGTATTTCCACGCCCTAAATTTCATCTCAATTTGGAAAGCATAACCTTTGAATCGAATAGTGTCTAAACCTATTTTTTCGAGAACTTTTCTGCGATAACATTTAAACCCCGCCGTTGCATCGTTTATTTTCATACCGGTAATAAATCGTACATATTTTGAAGCAAAATAAGACATCAATATTCTTCCCATAGGCCAATTGACAACCGCTACACCGTTTACGTATCTTGAACCAATTGCCAAATCGGCGTCTTTGCTGCAAGCCTCTTGCAAACGCACCAAATCTTTCGGATTATGCGAAAAATCGGCGTCCATTTCGCAAACGTAGTCGTAGTTTTTTTCCAAAGCCCACTTGAAGCCTTTGATATAAGCCGTTCCTAAGCCCAATTTTCCTTCTCGTTGCACCAAATGAAGCGCCTCCGGATACTCTGTTTGTAGTTTTTTCACAATATCAGCAGTTCCGTCCGGCGAACCATCATCTATTATCAACACATCAAAAGCCTTTTCGAGTTCAAAAACAGCCCTGATTATTCGTTCTATATTTTCCTTCTCGTTATAAGTTGGAATTATTACAACACTATCTGACATATTTTTTTAAAATTTAATTTGTGTAAAATTACGTTTTTTTCTTAAAAAATAATCAAAAACTATACTTTTTTTATAAATTTCTTTGTGGCTTGAACTGTTATATTGCTCTAAATCAAGCCTTTGACGTTTAAATTCTTTTTTCATCGAATAATAAGCAAAATGAGCTTTTACGACCGTAAAAAAGAATGAAAACTGAAAACTCAATAAATATATTATTGCCGAAAATCCATCTAAAATTTTTCGTATAAATAAAATTCTAAATAAATCTTTGCGAGGCAAATTTTTATACAACAATAATAAATTGTTTCGATAGTTCAAAAAAAGTTTTTTCTTATTTGTTTTAGGTAACGTTCCACCACCTACATGATATACCTGAACATCAGGCAAATACATAATTTTTCGCCCCTTATTTTTCAATCGCCAACAAAGGTCAATTTCTTCCATGTGAGCAAAAAATTTACCGTCAAATTTGTTTTCCAAAAAATCTTTTGCACGAATAAACAAGCACGCTCCGGTTGCCCAAAATATTTCTTGCGCGTCGTTGTACTGCCCGTTATCGACCTCCAACGAGGATATTATTCTGCCACGACAAAACGGATAGCCATATTTATCTATAAACCCTCCGGCTGCTCCGGCGTGTTCAAATTTTGTTTTGTCGTAATAGGCCAAAATTTTTGGCTGAACCGCTGCAACTTCCTTATTTTCAGACATATAATTTATAATTGGCTCAATCCAATTTGGAGTAACTTCTACGTCCGAATTTAATATCACATAATAATCTGCTTGAATTTTCTCCAAAGCTCTGTTGTAACCTTCGGCAAACCCGTAATTTTCAGGAAGTTCTACAATTTTTACTTGCGGATAATTTTTTTGTAAAAACTCCACAGAATCGTCGGTAGAACCGTTGTCTGCCACCCAAATACTAACATATTCCAACTCAGAATTGGAAACCACCGAAGGCAAAAATTTTTCTAAATATTTTTTACCGTTCCAATTTAATATTACTACTGCAACTTGCTCCATATCAACACATTATATTTTTAATTGTTTGCAAAACTTCGACAAAAATATTTGCATTAGTTGCAATTATTTCTTTGCCGAAAATATAATTATCGTTTCCCGAAAAATTGCAAACTTTTCCACCGGCTTCTTGCACCAACAAAGCTCCTGCCGCCACGTCCCACGCGTTGAGGTTATATTCGTAAAAAGCCTCTACCCGACCGCTTGCCACGTAGGCAAGGTCGGTAGCAGCCGAGCCAAAACGTCTTAATCCGTGCGAATTTTTCATGAAAAAGTCAAGCGTTTCCATAAACGGCGGAAGTTTGGTATAATCCGAATACGGAAACCCTGTTGCAATAAGCGATTCATAGATTTTTGGAGCTGTTGAAACCGTTATTTTTTTACCATTCAAAAAAGCACCTTTTCCTTTTACGGCATAAAAACATTCATCGAGACCAATTTCGTAAACCACGCCCAAAATAGTTTCGTCATCTTTCTGCAAAGCCACGCTAACAGCCACAGGCAACAAGCCATGTATGTAATTTGTTGTTCCGTCGAGCGGGTCTATTATCCAATTGTAAGTAGTTCCGCGTTTTGTTTCGGTCTGTTCTTCGGTTATAAATCCGGCTTCCGGAAGAATTTTTTTGAATTTTTCAACCAATTTTTTTTCCGCCGTTTTATCAACATAAGTTACAAAATCGTTTAACCTTTTGGTTTCTATATTATCTTTTTTTACAACTTTTTGCTCATTTTTAACATACAAACCTATATCTTTTGTAATTTCTATTGTATTTTTTAAAATTTTGTCTATATCCATAATATTTTTTATTAACAATCCGCAAAACGGAAACCTGCGATGAGAAATAACTAAAAGCCCCAAAGTCCGCCACAAATTTATTTCAACAATTCGACCTCCCCTGTAACAACCTGACAATCAGCGCAATAACTTTTAATTTTCAACTTTTACTTTTTAATTTATGAATAATTAGAACAATAGTTCAGTATTTTTCATAACAATCTGATAATCAATGCTTTACGTACTCGCAAGAATCCCGTCATAACTCCCTGATAATCAACACTATAATTACTATTGTGAGGGCTTTGCCGTTCTCAATTTAATGACAAAGTATTATTAGAACAGATAAAAAAATATCATTTATACCAAAAATAAACTATTTATTCTTATTCATTTCTTTTTTCAAAGTTTTATCCTTGTCATTTATATCCTTAGGAATTGTTTTTCCAAATTCCACAAATTTTTGTTTATTTTTAAAAATATAAATAATAAGTCCCATACCACCGGTAACCATCAGCAAGGCAATTATTTGCGCCTGAGTAAGCCCAATACTTTCGTAAGGGTCGGTAACGCGTATAAATTCGATAAAAAATCGTTCTAAACCTGCTAAAATCAGGTATATAGATACCAAAAATCCGGGTGTTTTTAGTTTTTTTCTAATACTCCACAAAATAACGAAAGCCAAAAGCATAATTGTAAATTCGTACAAAGATGTTGGATATACCGGATTTTGGAGTACGTGATAAAATTTATCGTTGAGTCCCTCGATGGGCACCCCTTTGTTCAAAACATTTTGCGGAAAATCGTAAGCCCAAAACCACTGTGGCAAAAATGCCGGTTTGGACGCCATATTTACAGCTCCCCAACAACCGTCGCCGGAAATCTGACAGCCCAATCGTCCAATAGCGTAGCCCAAAGCAGCAGCCGGCGCAAACGCATCAATCGAATGTATCAGATTAATATTATATCTTCTCAAATATAAAACTCCGGCAATAAAACCGGCAATCAGTCCGCCCAAAAACGTTAAGCCACTGAAAGACAACAATGTACCGATAGGGTCTTTTATAAAAATCGCAAAATTATTTGGTTGTATTGCGTCAAAAACTTTTGCCCCTATAATTCCCCAAATGCCCACAAAAATCAGCATATTGCCAACTATCTGATGCGGATAAACTTGTTTAACATTGTATTTTACTTCGGGCAATTCCTTTTTTTTGGACATCACAATATTATATATTACAGCCGCAACGGCAAACAAAATACCGCCTTCGACGCTCCCCCTTTTCGACAGAAGCATTGCTTGCGGATTATCTACAAAATCGCTGTAATTTAGCGCAGCTTCGGCAATTTTGAAACCCAAAAGAAACCAAACGACACCTTTCAGAATCAGGTCTTTTTTAGAAATAGGCTCGCCTTCTTTTTCAACTCTGAAAAAAGGAATCAAAAGCCCCTCTTTTTCTTTTCTTTTATACTCTAAATAATATATGTAAGCAGCTGTAATAAGCGCAATTGCCACTAACAAGCCATAGCTCTGAACGGGCAACGGAATATTTACGCCAAAAATATCTTTTATGAAATGACTTAAAGTTGGATACATTTTATTTTTATTAAAATTAGACTAATCAACAGTTCGTTTTTTTTCGTAACAGACTGATAATCAATAAATTACTTATTGACGAGATCCCCCCCCCACTAACTCACTGATAATCAGCACCATAACTTTTAATTTTTAACTTTTAATTTATAATTTAACAAAGTATTGACTAATCAAAAAGCAGTTTATTTACAAAATCTTTGTAATCGGCAATCGAACGATTTATAATTTCAAAAGCCTCTTCGCGCCCGTAAATATGCGTGATTTCTGTTTTCAAATTTTTACTTCCGGGCATATCTTTGTACGTCAAAAAGTAGTGTTTTAGTCTATCGACAACAGCGTTTGGCAGCTCGGTGATACATTTTACGTCGCCATAAAACGCGTCTCCTTTCAACACAGCCACAATTTTGTCGTCGGCTTGATTTCCGTCTATCATTCTGAATCCCCCGATAGGAATTGAATGCACCAAAATATTTCCGCTCGCCAAATCTTTTTCGGTCAAAACGCAAATATCAAGCGGGTCTCCGTCGCCTATAATATCTTTTCTACCTAAAATTTCGGCACTTTTTGCCCCAATGCGAGAGCCGCAATACGTTTGAGGTAAAAATCCGTAAAGCGCCGGCAAAATACTCGAATATTTTTGTGGTCTGTCCAAAATCAGATAGCCGGTTTCTTTGTGAATCTCGTATTTTACGGTATCGGTAGGCACCATTTCGATAAAAGTTACAACTTCTTCGGGCGCATTATCACCAATATCAATACCGTGCCAAGGGTGGGCTTTATGTCTTAGTCCCATCAATTTTCCAATGGGGTCAAAATTTACTCTGTTCATTTTTTTAATTTTAAATTTTCGTATTTTAGGGTTAATTTTGTTTTTTGTTCAATATCTGCAAATTTACATTAATATTATATCAAAATAACAAAATTTCTGCAAAAATAATTTTCTTTTCTTATTTTTAAGTAAGAACCGAATAAATTTAATTTTATAATATTTTTTTTATTTGCTAAAAAAATATATTTTTGTTTCGATTAGCGGTAGCCAAATCAATTAGGATAAAAAATTCTATAAAATAAAAATCGCATAAGTTTACATTTTTTTAATAATAAAAGCGAAAAAATGAGTAAAATAATAGCAATAAGCAACCACAAAGGAGGCGTAGGCAAAACCACAACAACCGTAAATTTGGGCGCCGGTTTATCAGCCAAAGGCAAAAAAATACTTTTGGTGGACATCGACCCGCAAGCAAATTTGACGCAATGTTTTGGCATAACCAAGCCCGAAACAACAGTTTACGAAGCCCTAAAAGACAGCGAAGCGTTGCAACCTATCAGCATCAACGAAAATTTGGATATTGCTCCATCGAGTTTGGATTTGGCCGGTGCCGAAATGGAATTAAGCTCCGAAGCCGGTCGCGAATATTTGTTAGCCGAAATCCTGTCGCCTTTTGCCGACAAATACGATTTTATTTTCATCGACTGTCCACCGTCTTTGGGATTGCTCACACTGAACGCGTTTACGTGTGCCGACGAGGTTATTATACCTATTCAAGCCCATTTTTTAGCAATAAAAGGTCTGACAAAAATAATTGAAGTTATAAACAAAGTAAAAAGACGAATCAACAAAAAATTGTCGATAAGCGGGGTTATCATCACACTATACGACAAACGAAAAATTCTACACCGAGACATCGAAGAAACGATAAAAACATACTTCAAAGAAAAAGTTTACGACACAAAAATCAGACAGAATATCGCTCTGGCTGAGGCGCCTATGCGTGGTGAGGATATTTACAGATACAATCCGGAATCGAACGGAGCTATCGACTACAATAAACTTAGCGACGAATTTTTAGAAAGACATAAATAATTTAACAAAAAAACTCTTAAACCTATAAAAACCTGATAATCAGAAAATTACAAAACATATTTTTATTATTAGGTTACTAAAAAAATAGTGCTATCGAATAGTTACAATATAAATTATAATAAAATGGGGAAAAAAAATTTTAAAAGCGGATTAGATGATTTTTTTAAAGAAAATCTGGACGAAATAGAGGACATAACCGGTCAAGAAAAAACAAAAGACAAAAAAGAAGCCACATTAAACACTGATAATCAAGAAGTTAAACAATTACTACTAAAATTACAAAGATACGAAGAAGAACTTAAATTGTGGCGAACCGGCAAACTTACGGTCGAAAAATTTCATAGTTCTCTAAAAGAACAAGGAATTTTGTACGATGCTGACGCAAATAAATTTGTCGCTGAAAAAACAAAATAAATACAACACATTAACATATTAATAGCAATATAACTATAATTTTTATAATCAGAGTTTGCCAAAAAGACATAAACAGCTAATTATCAAAACATTACAGATTAAAAGCTAACTATTTATAAATAAAAAAACTAAAACATCTTTGGAAAGTTGTTGGTTTTAATAATAATTTCTGCATTTAGATTGTAAATAAATGAATGAATCAATATTAAAAGCGTTAATGCGTTTGTTTGCGATTATTGCAAACGTAGATGAAGAAGGATTATCGTCGAAAGCTCGCGACGTAGTAATGGATTATTTGACTATCCAACTCAACCAAGAGCTTGCAAATGAGTATATTAAATTTTTTGATGAATATCTGAAAATTTATCACAAAAAGCGTTCGTCTGAAACAAAAGCCAAAAAAGTTTTGGCGATGAACTCGGTGAAAATTCTCCGAATATGCAACGAAATAAACGAAGAATTGCAACAAAGTGAAAAAATAATTGTTATTCTGCGATTGTTGGAATTTATCGGACAAGACCAAATTTCGTCCGAAGAAATTGATTTTGTTGATACGGTTGCCAATGTTTTTAATCTCGACGAAAATGAATATCACGATATTTTTGCTTTTGTTCTGAAAAATCCGCAAGATATTGCAAACAAAAACAACCTGTTAATAGTTGATAATAAGGAAATTACACCCGAAACCGACATCGAATACAAACATATTTGCGAAAAAGGTCTCGACAGCTTTATTCAGATGCTATATTTGCCGAGTTTGAACATTATTTTGATGCAATACAGAGGCAATAAAGAGCTGTTACTCAACAACATAAACATCACAAGCCATAGAACTTACGTTTTTAATACCGGTAGCGTTTTGAAAAGTACGCGAATGGAAAATCCGCTTTATTACACCGATATTTTGAGCCGCTTCCGAGATTTTGAGACAAGCAATAAAATTAGTTTCGTTGCCCAAAATATCGAATATAAATTTCCGAACAGCCAAAACGGCATAAAAACGTTTTCGATAAACGAAGAATCGGGACGCTTGATAGGTATAATGGGCGGTAGCGGTGTCGGAAAATCTACGCTGTTGAACATTTTGATTGGCAACATAAAGGTTAATTCCGGAAGCATAAAAATAAACGGCTACGACCTTTACGAAGACAACAAATTGCTGAACGGAATTATCGGTTTTGTGCCACAAGACGACCTTTTGATAGAGGAATTGACTGTTTTTCAGAACTTATATTTCAATGCAAAATTGTGCTTCCGAGATTTCTCGAAAGAAAAAATTTTGTCGGTAGTTTTGAAAATCCTCAAAGACCTCGATTTGTTGGAAATAAAAAAACTAAAAGTTGGTAACGCGCTGAACAAATACATCAGTGGCGGACAACGAAAACGCCTAAATATAGCGCTGGAACTAATTCGCGAACCGGCAATTTTATTCGCCGACGAACCAACGTCGGGGCTTTCGTCTGCCGATTCGGAGGTGGTTATGTCGTTGCTCAAAGAACAAACCTACAAAGGCAAACTCGTATTTGTAAATATCCATCAGCCATCGTCGGACATATACAAATTATTCGATAAAATAATAATCATCGACAAGGGCGGACACCCCGTTTTTTACGGCAATCCGATAGATGCACTAACGTATTTCAGACGCGCAAATCACATTGCAAATGCCGAAGATTCTATTTGCCGTTGTTGCGGTAATGTAAACCCCGAACAAGTGCTTGAACTCATTGAAAATAAGGTAGTTAATGAGTTCGGGAAATTGACCGAAAAAAGAAAATTTACGCCTGAAAAATGGTACGAATTGTACAATAAAACACAAAACGAAAACGAACAAAATATAGAAGAAGAAAAAATTGAAGAAGAAGCCGAAGAAAAACGTAGTTTGCCGAAAATAATGTTCAAAAAAGCTACTCTTTTTGAGCAATTTAAGATATTTTCGATGAGAAATTTTTTGCAAAAAATAACAAACACACAATACGTTTTGCTAAATATTTTGGAAGCTCCTGTTTTGGCAATAATACTCGCTTTTTTCAGTAAATTTATAAAAGGAACTCCCGAAAATCCGAACAAATATATATTTTCGGAAAACGTAAATCTACCGTCTTTTATGTTTATGGCGGTTACGGTCGCGCTGTTTTTGGGGCTCACGGTAAGTGCCGAAGAAATAATAAAAGACCGAAAGATATTAAAACGCGAGAAATTCCTGAATATCAGCAACTTAGCATATCTAAATTCTAAAATTGTTTTACTGATGTGCTTGTCTGCCGTTCAAACTTTTTTGTTTGTCGTAGTTGGCAACTTAATACTTGAAATTCACGGACTTACGTTCAAATTTTGGTTAATTTTGTTCTCAACAGCGGTGTGGGCAAACATTGTGGGGCTAATAATATCGTCGGCACTTAACTCGGTGGTTACCATATACATAACAATCCCGTTGATACTTATTCCACAGCTACTTTTTTCGGGAACAATTATAGATTTTACAAAATTACATCGTAGTTTCGACAGCAAACTTTATTCGCCCGTTATCGGCGACGTTATGGTGTCGAGGTGGACGTACGAAGCGCTTATGGTTACGCAGTTTACAGATAATCTGTACAACAAAAATTTTTACGAAGCCGAAAAAACATTAGAAAACGCAACTTACTATGCTACAAGTTATTACGACAAAATAGAAGAAATTATAAACTTTATTTATAACAACAAAAATAATACGGAAATTAATGATTTTTTGAACCGCCGAATTACTGTTTTGAAAACAGAAATCAGAAAAACGGAAAAAATGACCGGCATTAAATTTAAAATGTTCGACAAATTAAACTTAGAAGATTTTGACGAAAATTTGAAAAACAACTTAATTGATTATTTTTATATCAATATCAAAAAGAAAAATAATAAAATTTTAAACGATTCGAGATATTTAAAACAAAATATTTTGAAAGATTTAGAGAAAAAATTGGGTTCAAAAGAGGCAGTTACGGAACTCCGAAACAAAAATTATAACGATAAAATAGAAGATTTTACGTGCAATAAATTTGAATTGGAAAGTATCAGAGAAACTCCAAATCAGCTAATCAGAAGATACAAACCAATCTATCAGGTTGCGACAAACAACTACGGACGGGCTCATTTCTACTCTTCGGAAAAACGTTTGTTCAACAAAAAAATAAAAACTCTGTGGTTCAACGTAGCATTTATTTGGTTGTACTCATTATTTTTGTATATAGTGCTGATTAGCGGAGTGTTAGATGCAGATAAAACTGTCAATAAACTAAAAAATAAAAGAAAAAAATGAAATTAAAAAATTAAATTTTACGTTCTTTGCGGTTAGTTATTTTTTTTACATTAGGATTTTTTTTCAAAAAAAATATAATATTTTTGTAAAAATTATAATTAACTAAAAATTATTAAATCTACAGCTTGATATCTTATGTAACAATATGATAATCAGCATTTTACTTACTTATGAAATTTTACTACAACACACTAATAATCAATATTATAACATTCAATTTAACGAAATATTGTTAGACGCTTTGTGGTGAAATATTCAGAAAGTTGCTAAGTTAGATAAATAATTTTTTCACAAGTAAACTCTAATTTTACGATAAGGGACAGCAATAAAAAAACGACGACGTTCCAAAACTACCGTCAATAGCCAAGTTCGCGAAGATTAAATAAATAGTCAAGCGAGGACAAAAAGAGATAACGAAAAAAAAATTGATTTGTTATAAAAAAAACATTATTTTTTTTTAACTTTGGAACGATTTTTTCGTACATGAAGAGAAAGCATTGTTCTTTTTTTTAAACACACATAAAATAAAACCGAGGAGTTATGAAAAAAATAATAATCACACTATTAGCCATACAGCTCTGCTATGGCTTGCAAGCTCAAAGTACTTCATTAGATTTTTCTATGCAGTTACACAACAACAATCACGAGGTATTAATTTATCCAAATCCAATAACAGATTTGCACTTCAAAGTAAAATCAAGTTCTGTTATCACAGGCATTTCGGTGGTAGATATGGTTGGCAAAGAATTGGTAGCCCAACCCGTAAACACTCCGGCAAACAAAGAAATTCGGATTGATTTACCATCGTGCAACAAGGGGATTTATATGGTAAAAATAACGTTTGCAGATGGCGAAAACGTCATAAAAAAGGTGCTTTATAAGTAGCTTGCAAGTTTGATTTTTATTTGTTTCGTAGCCTCGTTTAATTTTATGTGTTCATTTTCTTTTTTCAAATTTTCGATTTTTTGCAAAGTTTTTTTCAAAAATAAAACATACTCCTTAGATTTTTGATTGAAAGGCCTGTGCAAAAGCGCCTTTTTGATTTTTTCGACTTTCGCCAAGTCTTGCAAAGTTTTTTCGGAAAAAAAACTTTCGCCAATGCGTTGCCAAATGTAATCTACCGCCAAATCGGAAACGTGTACCATATCGGCAGAATAAAAACGATAATCTCGCAATTCGTCTAAAACTATTTCGAAAGACGGAAAATACGTAACAAAGTCAAGTTGCTCAACAATTTGCGAAATTGTCAGAATCAAAACCGATTTACTAATTTGGTTTTCAACCGCGCCATCTTTCCAATGCCTAACCGGACTAACCGTAAAAACCACATTAATATTATTATTGAATGATTTTAATTTTTGCAAAAACACCAAATATTTTTGGACAATTTGCTCTACCTCCAAACGCCTTCGCTCAAATACAGAAGATTGCTGTTTGTGGCAATTGGCAACCACTTTGCCGGTTTCTAGCAACAAATAAACCCACGCCGTACCGAACGTAATAAACAGATAATCAGCAGATTGCAAAAAATCTGATGCCCGTTCCAATCGATTATTTATTTTTTTCAAAGCAACGTTTTTGTTTTCGTCCGAAAAACAGCTGTGATGTCCGTAACTGTGCCACTGTTCGTTGTCAAAGAACAATTCCTCTTCGGCAAATAACTTCCTATCAACCAAACGATTAAGCGATTCCAAAACCGATTCAGGATTGTAAATTACACCAAAAGGATTTATATCAACATCAAAAAAATTATCTTCAAATTTCTGCCCGATATTTTCAGAAAAACACGAACCGATAAACATAATTTTCTTTGAATAATCAATTTTTTCTTTATATTTTTCTGTATCAACAAACGTTCTGAACTCCATATACAAATATTTTTTGCAAAATTAGGGAATAAATCTATTTTATTTTAATTTTGTGGACACAAATTAGATAAATATTATGTCAAAAATAAAAGATTTAATAAATTTTATAGAAGAAAAATTTCCACCCCAAGTCCAAGAAAGCTACGACAATTCGGGTTTTATTTTGGGCAACAAAAACGCTGAAATTCAAGGAGTTTTACTCACGATAGATATTACCGAAAACGTTGTCAAAGAAGCAATTACAAAAAATTGCAACTTGATAATTTCGCATCACCCGATAATTTTTCGTCCGTTAAAAAAAATAACCGGCAGCAACCACATCGAGCGCACAGTAATTGACGCAATAAAAAACGACATAGCCATTTATGCGGCTCACACCTCGCTCGACAACAGCTACAACGGGCTAAACAAATACATCGGCGATAAATTTGGTTTAAAAAATCAACAAATTATTTTGCCTCAAAACGATTTGCTTTTCAAATTGGTAACGTTCGCGCCAATCCAATATGCCGAAACAATACGCCACGCACTATTTGAAGCCGGCGCCGGTCATATCGGAAATTACGACAGTTGCAGCTACAATTTGGAGGGCGTGGGCACTTTCAGAGCCGGCGAAAAAACAAATCCGTTTGTGGGCAAAAAACACGAAATTCACACCGAAGCCGAAACACGCATCGAAACTATCTGCACGGCAATAAACAAGCGAAATGTTCTAAAAGCCTTGTTATCAGCGCATCCGTACGAAGAACCGGCCTACGACCTCTACCCACTTGCGAACAAACAAAATATGTACGGAGCCGGCATAATTGGCGAGTTGCCCGCAGAAATAGACGAAAAAACATTTTTGCAGGAATTGAAAGAAAAATTATCCATACAAACAATTCGACATTCAAATTTATTAAATAAAAAAATAAAAAAAGTAGCAATATGCACCGGCGCAGGGTCGTTTTTGATAAATTCGGCAATTTCGCAACAGGCAGATGTTTTTGTCTCGGCCGAGTTCAAATACAATCATTTTATAGACGTCCAGAACCAACTGCTAATAGTCGATGCCGGTCATTATGAAACAGAAGTTTTTATAAAAAATATTTTTTATGAACTAATAACAAAAAATTTTTCTAATTTTGCGGTCGAATTTTCACAAGATTTTGAAAATCCTGTTAATTATTTATAAACCAATAAAATACAAGATAAAATGTCAGAAAAAGAAAACAAAGAAATAACAGTAAATGACAGACTTTTAGCATTGTACAAACTACAAGTAATAGACTCAAAAATTGACGATTTGAGACGCTTGCGAGGCGATATACCCCTAAAAGTCAAGGACTTAAAAGACGACGTAGTAGGGCTAACAACACGCCAAGAAAATTTAGAATCAGAAATTGAAACCCTAAAACAACAAATTTCTGACAAAAAAAATATCATAAAAGAAGCTAAGAAAAAACTAAAAAAATATGCCGAACAACAAGATAAAGTTCGCAATAATCGTGAGTATGAAGCACTTAGCAAACAAATAGAATTTGAAGAATTAGAAATTCAATTGAGCGACAAAAGAATAAAAGAATACACCAAAGATATTGAAATTAAAAAAGAACAACTGAACGAAAGTTTGTCGCTGATAAAAGATAAAAATAGCGAATTGGAACAAGCCGAAGGCGAATTGGAATCGGTAATTGAAGAAACCGAAACCGACGAAGAAGCCCTAAAAACTTACAGAACCGGCATCGAAGACACCATAGAAAAACGCCTGCTAAACGCTTACATTAGGATACGAAAAGGTGTACGCAACGGCCTTGCTGTGGTAGCAATCGAAAGAGAATCTTGCGGTGGTTGCTTCAACCGAATCCCCCCACAACGCCAAATAGATGTCGAAAGTCATAAAAAAATTATCGTTTGCGAATTTTGTGGCAGAATACTAATCGACGACGAAATAAAAGAAAACGTAAACGACGAAATGAAAGATTTCAAAATCAATTTAATTTAATAAAATTGCAGTTTGGGGCTTGAATTATATCAAATTTTGATTAGTTCAAGCTTGCCACAACTGCAAAATTTTTTCGACTAAAAAACTAAAATCGTAAAAAAATGAAAACTTTAAAATTTACCTACTCACAATTTTCATTAAAATATCATCTAAACTCTACTATCGACGACGAAATTAATATTGACAACGAAGACTTTAATGACGACGAAGATTTTGAACTTTTTAGTGAAGAATTGGAAGAAATTATGCAAGATAATTTTCTGTTGGACGACTTGGACGAAGATGAAATTGACGAACTTTTTGACGAAGATTTTGAAAATGATTTTGGCGATTCGATAGAAGATTTTGAAGACTTTGAAGATTTTGAAACCATCAACGACCTGAGTGTAAGCGAATTAGAAGAAATAAAAGATATTATAAAAGAACTTGATATGGACGACATCGACCTGCTTGACGAGGACATTGAAGACGAAATATCTATTGCGGAGTAATTTATTAAAACCAAAAAGAAAATTTCTAAAAAATTGGCACACAAATGAAAATACTGCATATAAGTTACTCTAACGACAAAGGAGGAGCTGCCAAAGCTTGTTTGCGAATGCACCGAGGATTACGCGAAGCTCAAATTGATTCTAACATTTTGACAGTTTTGCGCCCCAATACGCCCGAAGAAGGCGTAGAATGCTATGCCGGCTCAAATTTTGGACAAGCAGTAAGACAAACTAAAAAGATTATAAATCTGATATTTCCTATTATTTTTCAAAAAACTACCAACCAAGAACTTCACACTTTTGACATTGTAAACACAATATCTCCGAAATATATCAACAATTCTGATGCAGACATAATTCACTTGCACTGGGTTAATTTTTCGGCGTTGAGCATAAAAGCCATAAGCAAAATAAAAAAACCAATGGTGTGGACTTTTCACGATATGTGGGCGTTTATGGGGTGCGAACACTACGATACGCTGGACAGTATGGACAGATACACAGCGCCTTACACCAAACAAAATAAAAATGTAAAAGGTATTGATTTTAATAAAATTGCGTGGAATTTGAAAAAAAAATATTGGAAAAATATCAATTTTGAAATAATCGCGCTAAGTACCTGGATGAAAGATTGTGTGCAAAAAAGTGAATTGTTGAAAAATGCCAAAATAAATCAAGTTCCAAACATCATTGAAGAAGATAAATTTTATAAAAAAGATAAAAAAGAAGCTCGTAAAAACTTAGGATTAGATTTAGAAAAAAAATATATTTTATTTGGTGCTTACGACATAACAAGCCTAAACAAAGGAGGCGATTTACTCCATAAAGCCCTGAAAACCATAGACATACCAAACACAGAAATACTAATTTTCGGAGGCGATAAATCTCAAAAAGCATTTCCAATTCCGACAAAATATTTTGGTTACATAAGAGAAGAAGCGGTTTTGAACGATTTGTACAACGCCGCCGATGTGTTTATAGTTCCGTCGCGTCAGGATAATTTACCGAATACAGTTTTGGAATCGATGCGTTGCGGCACACCGGTTGTAGGCTTTGAAATAGGCGGCATGCCCGATATGATATTGCACAAACAAACCGGTTATTTGGCAAAACCTTTTGACACCGACGACCTAAAAAAAGGAATAGAACACATTATATATAATAAGGACAAAGTCGATTTTTCGGAAAAATGTATCGAACAATCTAATAATAAATTTTCAAAAAATGTTGTAATTCCCCAATTATTAGAGGTTTACAATAAAATAATGCAAAAAAATAAAAAATGACAAATAACGAAAATAATAATACAGAAAAGAAAGAATCTTATAATTTTATAGAAGAAATTGTAAGAAATGATATAGAAACCAATAAAAACGAAAGCCGAATCCACACGCGTTTTCCACCGGAACCCAACGGTTACCTGCACATAGGACACGCAAAAGCAATTTTGCTGAGTTATGGTTTGGCAAAAAAATACAACGGAAAATTCAATTTGCGCTTTGACGATACAAACCCCGAAGCCGAAGACGAAGAATACGTGAACTCAATAAAAGAAGACCTAAAATGGCTCGGCGCCGACTGGGAAGAAAGAGAGTTTTTTTCGTCAAATTATTTTGAAAAATTATACGATTGGGCAGTAGAACTAATAAAAAAAGATAAGGCCTACGTTTGTGAATTGTCGCCCGAACAAGTATCAGAAAATCGCGGAACACCAACCGTGCCGGGTAAAAGTCCGTTCAGAGACCGCCCAATAGAAGAGAGTTTGGACTTGTTTGAGCGAATGAAAAACGGAGAATTTTCGGACAACTCAAAAACTCTTAGAGCCAAAATAGATATGGCATCGCCAAATATGAATATGCGCGACCCGATTATGTACCGCATCAAACACGTGAAACATCACAAAACCGGCGACAAATGGTGCATATATCCAA
>PDWI01003442.1_pt1 | contig 22325 bp, 22 predicted proteins | sample 1430891 | NCBI WGS metagenome assembly PDWI01 (sample SAMN01162508, study PRJNA174530) | Oral metagenome, whole genome shotgun sequencing project. | biome: Marine environment; feature: Marine mammal; material: Swab sample of the gingival sulcus; isolation source: swab sample of gingival sulcus... | reverse complement strand
TTTCTTTTATTGCCATTTTCATCTATTTTCATAAGCTGTGCTGTATGACAGTAGATAGGAAGCTCAAAACCTAATTTTTCAAAAAGTTCTACGTGAATTGGCAAGGTTGAAAGCCATTCTGCACCTCTTACAACGTGAGTAGTTCTCATAAAATGGTCGTCTATAACATGGGCGAAGTGGTATGTAGGTATACCGTTTGATTTTAAAATTACAACATCTTGGTCGTTTTCAGGCATAGTTAGGTCACTTCTTATGCCATCTTTAACTGTAATTTTTCTTATATTCTCTTCGGGAACACTTAAATCTCCGCTAGAACGAAGTCTAAGAACGTATTCCTCTTTATTGTTAATTCTTTCTTTTATCTCGTCAAAGGTTAAATCTCTATTTTTTGCCCAAGAACCATAAATACCGAAGTTTTCTTTGTTTTTTTCTTGAATATTATGTATTTCTTCTAACTCCTCAGAGGTCATAAAACAAGGATAAGCAAGACCTTTTGAAACAAGATGTTTTGCAAAGCATTGGTATATTTCAGATCTTTTACTTTGGTAATAAGGACCGTATTTACCTATTTCTCCATCCTTTGTAACACCCTCATCGAAATTTATATTGAAAAATTCTAAAGAGTTGATGATTGTTTCTACTGCACCTTCTACAAAACGTTTATGGTCTGTATCTTCTATACGCAAATAGAAAATTCCATTATTTTGATGTGCCAACCTTTCGTCAGCGAAAGCACCAAATAAGTTGCCTAGATGGATAAAACCAGTAGGACTAGGACCAAGTCTTGTAACAACGGTATCTTTTTCTATTTCTCTTTTTGGAAACATTTTTTCATAGTATTCAGGGTTTTTATCTATAAGGGGGAATAAAAACTCTGCTAAATCTTTATAATTCATAGGACTCTCCTTTTATTTTATTTAATCTGTGTAACTAAACACAATAGGTTTAACTTGGTTTGTTAGTGGTTGTAAATTATAACCTTCAGATTGCAATGTATCTATTATATGTGGTAGCACCAAAATATTATTATAATGGCCATTTGAATCATGCATTAAAACTATTGATGTATTTTGTTTATGCACTCCTTGTATAACATTGTTATACAGGCTTTCTACTGTTTGTGGACCTCGTGTGTCGCAAGATGAAACATTCCAATCGTAATAGGTATATCCACGTCTAAGCATTTCTGCTATAAGTTCTTGATAAATAAGTTTGTTGTATGTATTTATGCTACCGCCAGGGAAGCGAAATATGTTAGGTTTAATTCCTGTTTCTTTTTCTATTAAATTAGAAATAGGCGAAAAATCATTTAAAAATGCTTCAATATTTTCATATACTTCAGTATATCTATGGGTTGTAGAATGGACTCCAATAGTATGACCTTCTTCAACTATTCTTTTGTATAATGCTATGGATGATGTATCATCTTTGTAGACCACAAAAAATGTGGCTTTTATGTTTTTTTCTTTTAATATATCTAAAATTGAAGCGGTTACTTGAGATGGACCATCATCAAAAGTAAGATATACTGTATTTTGAGTTTGTGTAAATGATTTCGGAGCCTGTACTTTTAATTCTGGATATAATAACTGATAGTCAAAAGAGGGCTTGGCTTTTTCCTCTTTTGATTTATAATCTACTAGCTCATCTGTTAATTTTTTATTTTCTAAAGCAAATTTCTTGTTTTCAGATTGTAATATAGTGATTTGATTTTTAAAATATAGTGAAGCAGATAAAATTAAAAAAATTAGTAAAAAAATAATGAAAATTATCAAACGTTTATAAAACTTAACACTTCCTATATACATAAATTCAATACCCCCATTTAAAAATAAAGATATACTCTAAAATCAAACTTAGAGTATAATCAAACAAATTAATTTTATCATATAATATAGGGAAAAGCAAAAGCAATTCAGAGGAAATTATCATAGGTTGAAAAAGTATAGAATTTTTGATAAAATTTAAGTAGAAGTTTAAAGTTTTGAAATTAAAAATAAAGATTTAGATTTTAAAAATAAATACACAGTGTGGAATTGGAGAAAATATTATGGAATATAGAAGCACAAGAGGTTTGTTAGATAAAAAAAGTAGTGCTTTTTGCATTTTACAGGGGTTGGCAGAGGATAAAGGCTTATTTGTACCAGTGGAATTCCCTGAGTTAAATATATCATTTGATGAAATGAGAAATATGGATTATAAGTCGGTAGCAAAAGTTGTTTTATCAAGATTTTTAACTGATTTTTCTGAAGAAGAAATAGATTTTTGTGTTGAAAAGGCGTATGATGGTAAATTTGAAAAAGACGAAATAGTTCCTGTTATTAAGGTTGGAGATAGCCATATTGTCGAATTATACCACGGTAAAACTTCTGCCTTTAAGGATATGGCACTTTCAATTTTGCCCAACTTACTTAGTGTTGCGATGAAGAAAACTGGAGCAAAGGAGAAAGTTTGTATTTTGACAGCTACGTCAGGGGATACAGGGAAAGCAGCCTTAGAGGGCTTTAAAAATGTTGAGAACACAAAAATTGTTGTTTTTTACCCAAAAGATGGTGTTAGCGAAATTCAGGAAATGCAAATGTGTACACAGGAGGGAAATAACACTTATGTTTTTGGGATAAATGGAAATTTCGATAAAGCACAAAGTGGAGTTAAAGAGATTTTTGATGATGGCGATTTTGCAGAGGAAATAAAGGTCAGAGGATACAAGCTATCTTCTGCAAATTCAATAAACATAGGCAGATTGATTCCTCAGATTGTGTATTATGTTTATGGTTATGGACAATTATTGAAGAATGGAGCAATTAAAGAAGGGGAGAAAATCAATATTTCAGTGCCAACTGGAAATTTTGGAAATATATTAGCGGGATATTATGCAAAGAAAATGGGACTTCCAATAAATAAGTTTATTTGTGCTTCAAATGAAAACAAGGTCTTAACTGATTTTATAAATACTGGTGTATATGATATAAAAAGAGAATTTTTTGTTACGAATACACCATCTATGGATATTCTTATATCAAGTAATTTGGAGAGATTGCTTTATGATATTTCTGATTGTGACAGTTCTCTTGTAGCTGATTTAATGGAAGATTTAAAGGAAAACAAAGAGTATGAGTTACCTGATAAATTCAAAGGTAAATTGAAAGAGTTTTACGGTGGATTTGCAACAGAATTAGAAACTAAAAATCAAGTTAAAAAAGTGTATGACAAATACAAATACTTGATGGATACTCACACAGCAGTAGCCCACAAGGTGTATGAAGATTATAGGAATGAAAGTAAAGACGAAATACCTACTTTGATTATTTCAACAGCAAGTCCTTATAAATTTGCAGAAAATATTTTAGATAGTTTAGGGGAAAACAATAGATACAGTGGATTTGAAGCTCTTGAAAAATTAAATGAAAAGACAGGAGTTCCTGTTCCAAAAGAATTGAAAATTTTGAAAGAAAAAGAAATATTGCACAAGAATAAAATCGATGATATGCAAATGAGAGAGGCTGTGCTTAAAACTATATAGAAAATATTATTAGTTTAATTCAATGGATTCTATAGAGATAGAGTCCATTATTTTTTTGTCGTTTTTAGGTTTGTTAAGATCTATTATGACTTTGTTTAAGATTATTCCTATTACAAGAACCCAAGATAAAAAGTAGAACCACATAATTAAAGCTACGATAGTTCCCATAGAGCCATAAAGTACGTCAAAGTTAGCCATTCTTTCCATATAATATTTGTATGCCAAGGTTACGACTAACAGACCTAGAGCTGAGAACATACTTCCTGGTAGTATTTGTTTAAATTTAATATTGTTAGATGTAAGAGTATAATAATTATAGCTGACTGTCATAAAATAAATTAGTAGAGTGATTGGTAAACGTAAAAATAACCAAAAACTGTGTATTTCAAAATGAACACCGGTTCTGTTGTAGATGAAAATTGCAATTACATTTAATATGATTTCGCCATAAACCATTATAATTAAACCAAAAGTTAGTGAAAGCATAGTTAAAACTATGGCTTGTATGGCACGAAGCCTTTCTTTCCAGTAACTGTATTGAACTTGTTCACCCAAACTCATAGTGTGATTGGAAATGCGTATAAGGGCAAATTGTACTTTTGATGCAGCCCAAAGAGATATTACGATAAATATGAAATTCATAGTACCGGTATTTTCGTTTTGGAACATACTTATTATAACAGAGGCAACTTCTGGAGCTACATATGTTTCTATAGTGTTTTTAAAATAGTTCATAGAAATTGAAAAAAAGGATAATATTTGAGATAGAAGTATGAAAATAGGTACTATTGAAAGCAGGAAGAAAAAGGCTAGTTGCTCAGCAACTCCCTGATAGTAAGGTTGAATGATAATATTAAAAAAATCAACGCCTATTTTCTTTGATTTTTGCATATATGGATTTGAAAATTTAATTGATTTTTCAAAAAAATGTTTTGCATTATCTAAATTGATTTTCAAAGCTACTCTCCTTTTGTAAAAGTTGTGCAAGTTTTTCTAAAGCTTTACCTCTATGACTGATTTCGTTTTTTTCTTGGCTAGTTAACTGGGCAAAAGATTTATTCATACCATCAGGTTGGAAAATTGGGTCATAGCCAAAGCCACCATCGCCTATAGGCTCTTCTAAAATATGACCGTGGCACTCTCCTCTAGCAACAAGTTTTTTGCCATTTTTTAAAATTACCGTTATAACGCACACAAAATATGCTGCCCTTTGGGAAGTAGGAATACCTTTTAGTAGTGATAGAAGTTTTTCGTTGTTGTCCTTGTAATTTACATCATCTCCTGCAAATCTAGCAGAGTAAACTCCTGGAGCACCATCTAAAAAATCTATACAGAGACCTGAGTCGTCTGCAATAACTATTTCTTCGCACAAATCCCAAATAACTTTTGCTTTTTTATAGGAATTTTCTTCAAATGTTTCACCGTCTTCTTCTATTTCAAATTTTGGTAAACCAAAATCATCACGGCTAATTGCATTTATACCAAACTTTTTTGTTATGTTTTCTATTTCTTTAATTTTATCTTTATTTTGTGATGCTGTAATACATATTGAATTCATAATCACTCCTCGTAATATATCTGTGTAATATAATTTTAAATATATTATAACATAAGTTGAAAATAAATATTAAAAAAATTATCTTATCGTTGCTGTATTTGAATATTGAAAACAAAATATAAAGGGAGTATAATTGGATTGAGATTTGAGAGTTTGATAATGTACAATATATTTAAAAAGTAAAAGTATTAAATGAAATCTCGCTTATTTTAAAATAAAATTTTTATTATTTAGTAGAACCTGTTTGATTTTAAAAGGGGATTTGGAGGTTGTTATGAAAATTTTTAAAAAAATTGGTGTTTTAGCTTTATTGATAAGCTTATTGTCTAGTACGATTTCAGTGGTTTATGCAGAGCCTGTTGATTTGTTCAATATAGTTTCTGAGGATAAAGATAAACTGTATATAGAAAGTATTTCAAAGGGAGAGGGTAAAGATTTAATATATAGTATAAATAAGGATTTTTCTGGATTCTTCCACCTTTTGAACGATAAAGAATTTAATGATTTGAAAGAAAAATATAGATACGCAGACATAAAGACACTACGTCGTTCATATTGCCATTCTATAGATTTGAAACTTTTAAAAGAGGGAGAAGATTTTGAAATCAGAGATGATTTTTTGTGGGATATCAAGGAAAATATTAGGATATTGGATTTGAAAAAATATATAAAAGAAAATGAGGAATATTATTTAAGCTGTGAAAAAGAAAAAGCAGAAGATAAGAAGAAAGGCTTAGAAAATAAAGAATATTTGTGTGATTCTGCAGAAAAACTGGGAGCTAGAGATATAAAAGCTTATGTTTCTTCTATTGATTTAAAAAGTGGTAAAAAAGTTTATATGATTACAATTTATACAAAAAGAGTTATACCACCACCTTACACTCCACAATATCATAAAATTTCTGTGTTAGAAAAAGGTTTAGTAAAAGAGCTGGATACTATAGAGGGATTTATACCTGCAGGTATATATGAAAATGAAAATGGTAGTTTTTGGTTAAATGGTTTTATTAGGTTAAATAAGTGGGAAGGATACCAAGCTTGTTATTTGGCAAAGAATCATGGAAAAACTATTTTAATAAATGATATTGTGAATAAAAAAGAAAAGTTTAAAGGTTCTCCTTTGAATATGAAAAATTGTGATATTTTAGGGGTATATCAAGGTAAAGCAGTAATTAACAGCTATTATTACAATGAGCAATTAGATGACTTTAAAAGTAGAGTCTATGAAATAGATGAAAACCTTAAATTAAAACTAAGAAATGAAAAGATGACATACAAGTTAAGTCAAATAGATAGTTTTGTATCTCAAAATGGAGAATTATATTCTTTAACAGGGTCTCAAGACGAGCCAATAGTTAATTTGACAAGAGGCAACCGTAAGTTATTAAATGGGAACAGTAGCCACACAGTAATGTTTACAGATATAAAAACATATATAAATAATATGCCAATAGACACTGTAAATGTAAATGGGTACACTGCAGTTAAATTGAAAGATTTAGATGGCAAAGGATTTACGGTTACGTATGACAATAATAGCAGAACTCAAACTGTTGTAACTGAAAAAGATGCACAAATATCAAATAATGATTTTTCAAAGCCAAAATACATTGGATTAGACATAGGTCAACCTTTGGGTTATATAGCAAAAAGTGATATAAAGGTAATTTTTGATGGCAAGGAATTACAAGGATATAATCTTGATGGGTATATGTTGGTAATCGTTCAAGACTTAAAAAAAGTTGGCATGGATATAAAGTATGATGAGGAAAAAAGAGAAGTTTTCATAGATGATATGAAGAATCGTGAATAATTTTGTTGTTTTAATTGGAACTTTATATAAAAAAATTATTTTAATATTTAGAATTAAATGGTTATAAAAATGGTTAGTAGAATGATTAAATCGTATATTGTGAATATACGATTTAATCATTCGTTTTAGAGATATTTATTAAGTATTGTTTGATATTGATAATGATTTAGAAGATGTGTTGATTGGATTAAAAATAAGGGAGAGCTTTTTATGAAGATGGTTTTTTTAGATATTAAAACTATAGAAGATGGGGTTTCTTTAGATAAATTGAAAAGTTTAGGGGAATTGAAAGTTTATCCGAGGACTGAATATAAAGATGTTATAGAGAGAATAGGAGATGCAGAAGTTATTTTTCTAAGCAAGGTTAAGATTGACAAGAAAGTATTAGACAGTTGTAAAAATTTAAAATTTATAGGGGTGGCTGCAACAGGGTTTAATAACGTAGATTTAGAGGAGTGTAAAAAAAGAGGAATTGCTGTAACAAACGTGCCAGCTTATTCTTCTGAATCCGTAGCTCAACATACATTTGCACTAATACTTGAGATTGCAAATAACATTGGTCTACATAATGAAACTGTAGGTAAAGGAAAATGGACGAATTGCGAGGATTTTTCTTTTGTGGAAAAACCTATATATTTATTGTCTGGAAAGTCAATAGGGATAATCGGATATGGTAGTATTGGTAAAAAAGTTGCTAAAATTGCAGAGGCATTGGGTATGAATGTTAATGTTTATAGTAAAGATAAAGAGAAAACTATGAAGTCTGATATAATAAGTTTACACTGTCCGGCGACTTCTGAAAATACAGGCTTTGTAAACAAGGATTTTATAAATAATATGAAAGACGGAGCGATATTGATAAATACAGCAAGAGGAACTTTGTTAAATGAAACAGATGTTGCAAAGGCACTTAATGATGGGAAGCTATCCGGTGTAGGTGTAGATGTTTTGTCTACAGAACCACCTAGCCCAGAAAATCCTATTTTGTCTGCTGAAAATGTATTTGTTACGCCTCATATAGCTTGGAGTCCTTTGGAAATGAGAAAAATTGTAATTGAAACATTGTATGAAAATTTAAGCTGTTTTTTGAATGGAGAAGAACTTAATAGAGTGGTTTAGTGAAATGTTATTTACATATTTAAGTTTTATGTGTAAAATGTATAAGGAAATTGATGTGGAGGATTGACCGAGTGGCTAAGGAGCTTGATTGGAAATCAAGTAAGGCGTAAGCCCCGTGGGTTCGAGTCCCATGTCCTCCGCCAACACCATTTGACAAAGAGTCATATAAAATAAAAGAGAGCAATCTGCCGACTACTCTCTTTGACCGTAAAGGTCCATGTCATATATTCCGACCGTAAAGGTCCATGTGTCTATATACTAACATATTTAAAGAGCAGTTGTCAAATTAAATAAAGAAAAAATCTTTTAATTTTTCGTCAATCCTATCTAGCGTCGTTTCACTTAGTTTAATACCATTTAAAACATCGTATTTACTTTTTGGATTATGTATCCTTATTTTACTTATCGTGGTTACTTGGTTTAATAAAATTATGCTACCATGTTTCATTTTTGATAATGCATCTATGTGTTTTTGTACATATTGCTGTTCTTTTTCGAGTTCGTTTAAGTCTTTTGCAAGGCTATTTAAATTTTTTTCAAATACGTTTAAATTGTTTGAAAGCTCATTTGAGTTGATAGAACTTTCATAAAGAGATAGCAAATTTGTAGTTCTTTCCAATTTATTATTTGTATCAATGTGCATTGATGTAGCTTTTAATAGTATTTTTTGCCTTAATTCATCTCCTATATACAAGTGTGATTTTGGTAATCGTTCCACTTTTGTTTTTGACTTTAAAGAAGTCAATGGAGCAACAGTAATTATTTTATCATTGATACTATTGTTTTTTTCAAGAACTACACAATAATGTAAGCCACCTTCTTCGCTACCAACATTAAAACCTAAATTAACATTTATTATCGAACCTTTTTTGTATCGTAATAGTTTTTGTGGTTTGAATTTATCTTCAAAATCAAGATAGTTTACATATTGAGAAATCCAATAATTTAACAATTTCTTTTTCTTTGGGTCTGTATTATTAAGGAAATTATTCAGCTTTTCTATACACTTGTTTTCATTCATAATATTCTCCTTTAGTGAAGTCTAATAAATCAAATTACACTTTTCTCCTTAACTCCACAACAACGCCTAAAATTTTAACACTGCTATCGCTGTAATCATATTCTTTAGGCTCGTAATTTGGGTTAAGAGGTTGTAACATTATACCGTAATTGGTTTTTCTGACTCTTTTAAGGGTAGCGTCATATCCATTTACATATAATACGCAGTCTTGACCACTTTCACAGTCAGGTTGAAGTTTAACTATAACTATATCGCCCTCAATGTACTTTGGGTACATACTATCGCCTTTGACCTGTAATCCTATATATTGGCTACCATCTTTTACCCATTCTGCTGGTATATCTATTTCTTCTGCAATATCTTCTATAGCTTCTAGTGGAATACCAGCAGGAGCAGAGCCATATACTTTAATTTTAACAGAATTTGAAAGAGATATAGGGACTACTTTACCATAAAGAAGAGCGTCTGTTACATCTATAACACCATTTTTATTGGCTAAATCTAAAGTATATTTAGCTGCAGCAAGACCTTCTTCAATCTCTTTTTCCCATCCCATCAAGTAAGTAGGGGAAACTTTTAAGATTTTTGATAAAGAAGCTATCTTATCTCTTTTCATATTTGCTATTTTGCCACTTTCCCATTTTGCCACAGTACTTTTTCCTACACCAACAAAATTCGCTATTTCTTCTAAAGTAAGACCCAAACTTTGTCGAAGTTTTTTTATTTTTATACCGATTTCATTTTCCATAAATCTAGTTCCTCCATAGTTACACAATACCACTGTATTGTCGTAAAAGCAACAACAAATATTGTTAAATATAAAAAAAGTTTCTTAAAAGACAAAAAACTGTTGATTTAAAAAAATATAGGCGGGACACTTAAAGTGTCTAAAGGAAACGCGAAAAGAAATTAGACTAAAAAGATTAAAAAAGCTACTAAATAAATTTAGTAGCAAAGCATAAAAATAATTAGTTGGGGGTTCTTGCTCTCCCCCAGCTTGATTAAAGTATATCAAAAGAGCAAATGAAAGGCAAGAGGTGATGGAAAAAGAAAAAAAGAAAATGGGTAGACCTACTGATAATCTAAAAAATAAAAGATTAGAAATAAGAATTTCTGAAAAAGACCTTAATGTGCTTAATGAGTGTTCTGATATATTAGGAAAATCAAGAGCAAATGTGATTGTTGATAGTGTCAAAAAAACTTACGAAGAGTTGAGAAAAGGGAAATAAAAAAAGAATAGTCTATAAAATAATTCAAATATATTCAACCATAAAATCAACCATAAAAATTTAAAATGCTTTATTATCAATACTTTAATGGTATAACTTATTGGTTTGAGTTCCATGTCCTCCGCTAAACGTTGAAAACTCGTTAAAACTTGGGATTAGCGAGTTTTTATTTTGAAATTTAATAAATTAAAAAGTTCATTATCTATATAGAGTTCTGAAGTGTATAGATTTTTGTCTTTTTTTTAGCACGCCATCTATTTTGTGCTCTTTTTTGTGCTTCTGTAAGTGCCATAGTTTACCTCTTTCTATTAAATAATTTAAATACTATTTTAAATAGCAAGGTAGAGCCACATAAGGCAAGCTATTTTGTTCCATAGTGGGAATTGTAGGTAAAACCAAAAACTAATAGTAAGGCAATGCTATAAAATAAAATATTACCTATTTTTACAATGCTTAGAATATGGTATAATTGGGTAACAGTATTTGTAACTGTTACCCAATAGATGATAATTAAGATTTTATAGCTACTATTAAGGCTGATATTGCGGTTATAATTTTTGCCAGTAGTTCTACAATTTATTTAATTGTCATCTTTTGTTTTTATTATCTATATTCTTACCTCTTATATATATATATTATATTATGACCTAATATAGAAGCTAAGGGTTTTACCAAAAAATACAAAAAAGGGCTAGAAGCCCAGTTAACAAGAATAATAGGTGATTTAGAAGCTGGGAGCTAGTATACTTATCTAATAGTAAAAATTTCACTGATTTTAAAACAAAGTATATTAAGCATATGTAAAACAAGGAATCTTCTGCAGGAAGTTTTAAAACGGTTGATGAAATCGCTGATAAGGGGTACAATTAAGACAACAAAATTTATGACAACTTGAAAGGCGATGAAATAAATAAGTTACTTAATGAACAAGAAAATCATAAGAAATGGATTGAAGGACTTACTGATAAAGATAAAAAAGCTATAAATTTATATACTTTAAGTGAACATGAAACATCAATAATAATTTAACAGCAATAGAGTATATAGAGATGATGGGATTGTAATATTATGAAATGTAGATAAACAAGTGAAAGGAGTTGCTGAAAGTGTCAAATAATTTTAAATATTTTGATGGCTTAGAGTGCTTCAATGGTGGCGAAGATATAGAAGAAGAGATATACTCTGAAGATAAAGAGGATATAAAGTATTTAGAAATATATGAAAAAGAAGAAGGTGTAAAACTAGGATTGTTTTACAAAAGGACTAAAAACTCTAAAATTTGGTGGACAAATCCAGATGATATGATGGGATTACATCTATTTAGTTTTGACAGAAAGAAAATTTATAATTTTTTCAGTGATTGGGATGAACTTACCGAAGAACAAAAAAAGATATTTGGAGAGGAAGAGCCTATGTTAGCAAGATTAAAAGGATATAAGGGTTAGCGAAGAAGCCGAGGAGCTAGAAAGATGAATAAAAAAGTTAGATTTATAGGACAAACAGCACCTTTAGTTTTGACAAAAGGTGAAATATATTTTGTTCTTAGCATAGAGAAAGGTTGGTATAGAATAATTGACGATTCAGGTGAAGATTATTTGTACTCTCCTGATTTATTTGAAGATGTTTAGATAAATAAAATATAAAATTAAAATAATTAAAGCAAGCACAAAATTGATACTTTTTACTACTGGAAAAGATATATACTTAAGAGTATTATTGCTTTGCTTAACACTTAGAAATTAAATGAAAATGACGAATTTTAAGAAAAAATTTATGACAAGGCTATGATGGTGGCGTAAATTAAGGGGGCTAATGTCCTCTTTTTTGAATTATACAGATATAAAGAAAATTAGAGAAATATGTTTTAAAATTTTATGGTAACAAAACATTGAAAACAACTATAATAAGATATATAATAAATTTTGCTCTATATGTTATGAAAAGAGTGTTAGAATATTAAAAATCATAGTTTGTTTAATCAGAAAGAGAAGTGTATAAGTGTATAAATTCAACAGAAGTATAATTTTATCAGTTTTAATTTCAATAATGTTAATGGCGAATACCGTTGTAGTATTTGGAGAAAAAGCTAGTAATACAGACAATCAAGCAGAAAATAAAGAAAATAAACAAGAAACAATACAGCATTTTGAAAAATTACCTACTCAGAATTATGTTGAAAAAGTTAAAGCTCAAGTTCCTGAAATAGTAGGGACTTCAGCAGTTTTAATAGACGCAAAAACAGGTGCTGTAATATACGAAAAAAATATGAATGAAGTGAAAAGTCCAGCAAGTACAACAAAAATATTAACAGCAATTTTAGTATTGGAAAATTTAGATTTAAAACAGAAAGTTGTAGCTGATTTAGAAACTGCATATACAGGTGGAAGTAGAATATATTTGATGGAAGGGGAAAAACTAAAAGTAGATCAGCTTATGTATGCGATGTTGGTTTCATCTGCAAATGATGCGGCAGTAGCTTTGGCAAAGACTGTTTCAGAAACAACAGATGAATTTGCATTATTGATGAATGATAAAGCAAGAGAAATTGGAACAAAAAATAGTAATTTTGTAAATCCAAATGGACTTGATGAGGAAAATCATAAATCGACAGCTTACGATATAGCTATGATAGCAAGATATGCAATGACAAATGAAGATTTTAGAAGATATGTTTCCACAGTAAGATACCAGATTCCTGCAACAAATTTGCAAGAGGAAATAAGGTATTTGAAAAGCACAAATAAACTTCTTTACGATAAGGATAGTTATGTTGATATAAATGGAGAAAAGCGAGCTATTAAATACGAGGGTATAACAGGTATAAAAACTGGCTATACAACTGAGGCAGGAGGATGTTTGGTGTCGTCGGCAAAAAGGGGCGAAACAGAGCTGATTTCTGTAGTTTTGCAATCAAATAAAAAGGATAGATTTAAAGATAGCATTAAGTTGCTAGATTGGGGCTTCGCAAATTATGAAACTAGAAAAGTGTTTGAAAAAGGTGAAAAAATAGGGAATATAGAGGTGAAAAAAGGAGAAGAAAAGGAAGTAGCAGTTGCGCCTTTATCCGATATATATATAACCGCACCTAAAGATAATAAGGAAAAATTAAATAAGGTTTTAAAAGTTGAAAAATCTTTGGTGGCACCTGTAGAAAAAGGTAAATATGTGGGTGTGATGGATGTTTTTGCTGGCGATAAACTAGTTGCTTCAGTTCCAGTAGAAACGTATAAAAAAGTCATTGAAACTAATATTGTAAAAATAATTGTTAAGTTTTTTAAATATAATAAGATTTTTCATTGGATTTTAACTATACTTGCAGGGATATTTGCTGTAATTGCAATATTTGTAATGGTTGCACGACATATAAATTTGAAGAAAAGAAAGAAAAAGAGAAAAGAAATGGCTCTTAAAATAGCAAAAGAAAGATTGGAGAAGGAAAAGTCATCAAATAAATGGAGAAGAATGAAATAGAAAAAATTAGATTAAAGAGTAGATATGTTTAATATTAGAGAAGAATTAAAAAAATTACCGTCTAAGCCCGGTGTATATATACATAAAGATAAAAATGATGAAATTATTTATGTGGGAAAAGCTGTATCTCTAAAAAATAGAGTTAGACAGTACTTTAATTCGCCTAAAAATATGGACGCTAAAACTAGAAGCTTGAGTCAAAACATAATAAGTTTTGAATACATAACTACTAAAACGGAAGCAGAAGCATTACTTCTTGAATGTACTTTAATAAAAAAATATATGCCTAAGTATAATATTTTACTTAGAGATGACAAAACCTATCCCTATATAAAAATTGAATATGAAAAGGACTTCCCTCGTTTGCTTAAAACAAGGATTTTAGACAAGAAAAATGGCAAGTATTTTGGACCATATACTGAAGTTGGGGCAGTAAATAGAGTTTTAGATTTATTTAATAATATTTTTAAGTTGAAAAGGTGCAATACAAATAGTTTCCCTAAAGACTTTAAGCCTTGCTTGAATTATCATATAGACCAGTGCGATGGAGTATGTATAAATAAAATTACTAAAGATGAGTATTTGGAAAAATTAAAGTTAATTGAAAAATTTTTAAACGGAGATAGCAAAGAATTACTGCAATATTTGAAAAATGAAATGATGGAAGCATCAGAAAGCTTGAATTTTGAAAAGGCTGGTAAATTTAGAGATTATATAAATGATGTAAAAAGCCTTACTGAAAAGCAAAATGTTTCAGGGCTTAACATTGATGATATGGATATTGTAATAAGTCGAACTTTAAAAAACACAAATATTGTAGTGCTGTTTTTTGTAAGAGATGGCAAACTTTCAGGTAGAGAAAAGTTTACTATGAAAGGTATTGGAAATAACGAAGAAAGTGTCAGAGAGTTTATTAAACAACATTATATAAGGGTTGCAGAAATTCCTAGAGAAATAATAGTGGAAGATTTTTTTGAAGAAAGAGAAAATTTGCAGGAACTTCTTACGGAAATTTCAGGAAGGAAAGTGGGCATTTCAAAAGTTTATAGAGGTAAGAAAAAAGCTTTACTAACTTTGGCACAAGAAGATGTAGAACAGCTGATTAAGACTTTGAGGGAAAGAGAAGAAAATAAAGAACTAAAACGTATATCGCTAATAAACGATTTGATTGAAATATCAAAGGAAGTAGGCTTCGATAAAGACAAGTTGACCTTTGATGGTTTTGAGAACTTTAGAATTGAAATGTACGATATTTCTAATACTCAAGGAGTGGATTCTGTAGGTGGAATGGTTGTTTTTAATGGCAATGACAAAAATACGAAGGCATATAGAAAATTTAAAATTAAAACTGTAGAAGGTGCAGATGATTACAGTAGCTTGCAGGAAGTTCTTATAAGAAGAATGACAAGAGGGCATAACGGAGATAAAAGCTTTTTACCTTTGCCTGATTTGATAATTATGGACGGAGGAAAGGGTCAAGTAACTGCAGGAAAAGAAGCACTAAGGGAAGTTGGCTCCGATATATCTATAATTGGTTTGGCAAAGAATGACAGGCATAGAACAGATAGAGTTGTTTATATAGATGAAAATGGAGAACTAAAGGAAATACCTTTGAAGAATAAAGCTACTCTTTTTAAATATTTTGGTGGTATTCAAGAGGAAGTACATAGATATGCCATAGAATATCATAGAAAGTCAAGAGAGAAGAATTTACAAAAGTCAGTTTTAGATGAAATTGAAGGCATTGGTGAAACTTTTAAGGCGAGATTGTTGAAACATTTTAAAACAATAGATAATATAGCTGAGAGTACAAAAGATGAACTTAAAACAGTCGAGGGTATAGGAGAAAAACAGGCAGAAAATATCTACAAATTTTTTCATAATGGAGAGATGTAGTGTATAAAAAAATTAATATCGTAAATATTTATAAAATTAAATGTTGGAAAATAAATAAAAACTTGATATAAGCTTGTATTGATGGTATAGTAAAAGTAAGCTAAAATAATTTAATAATGGAGGTAGTATTATGGCAGAACATGAAAAGCACGAATGTGGTTGTGGATGTGACCATGAACATGAAGAAGCAGAAGTTTTAACTTTGGAGTTTGATGATGGGCAAGAAGTTGAATGCGAAGTTATAGGAGTTTTTGACTTTGACGGAAAAGAGTATATAGCATTATTACCAGATGATGATAGTAGTGATGTATATATCTATAGATATAAAGAAATTGATGAAGAAGAATTTGAGTTAGAAGATATTGATGACGATGCAGAATTTGAAAAAGTTGTTGCTGAATTCGATAGAATCGCAGCAGAAGCAGAATAGTCTGTAAATATTAACTTGAAAAGTTTATTAGCCTTAGAGATTAAAATCTAGGGCTTTTTTATTGTTTTAAAGTTAGGAAACAATTAAAAAAGGTTGGTGCAGAAATTGTAGAGATGTGATAAAATATTTTGTGTATTATATGAGTTGTTATATATCTTAAAATGTTGGAATTTAAACTTTAAAGGAGAATGTAGGAGCTACAAGGAGAAAGTATGAGTTATAAAGTGGAAATAGATATATTTGAAGGACCTTACGACCTTTTAGTATATTTGATTGAAAATGCAGAAATGAGCATATACGATATACAAATTGGTGAGATTACCGATAAATATATAGAATACTTAGAAAAAATGAAACAACTCAAGGTTGATGTAGCAACAGAATTTATACTATTGTCTGCAACTTTGCTTCATATAAAATCAAAAATGTTATTGCCCAATAAAAAAATCGAAGGAAGTGTATCTTTGGAAGAAGATCCTAGAGAAGAGTTGGTAGAAAAGTTAGTAGAATATACGAAATACAAGAAGATGGCAGAAATATTAGCAGAGAAAGAAGAAAAAGCCTCTTTGCGATTTACAAAACCTCAAGAAGATTTAAGCGAGTATACAAAAGAAACAGATGAATATTTAAAACTTGATATGGCTGGATTTGTAAAAGCTTTTGATTTCTTTTTGAAAAAGAAGCAGAGGGTGGAAGAAGTAAGAAAGAATTATACAAAAGTTAGAAAAAATAGAGAAACTATAGAAAACAAAATATCAGAAGTTATAGAACTGTTTAAAAACAGAAATTTTAGTAAGTTATTTTTTAGAGAATTAGTTGATTCAGATAATCAAAAAGAGGATTCAGTACTTACATTTACAGCGATTTTACAAATGATGAAAAACAAATTGATAGTAGCTAAGCAGAAAGAAAATTTTAGCGAAATAGAGATAGAAATTTTAGATGAGGTGAAATAAATGTCTAGCAATATAGAGATTAAAAATCATATTAAATCAGCTTTAGAGTCTATGATGTACATTTGGGGAGAGCCTTTGGATATTAAAACTGCTGGAGAAGTGCTAGCTGTAGATAAAAAAGTAGTTTATGAACATTTTAAAGCTTTACAAAAAGAGTATGAAGAAATGAAAAGAGGTATTGTAGTAATAGAAATAAATAAAGGCTTTCAATTTGCTACAGCAGAAGAAAATTATACGTATTTAAAAAGACTTTGTAACCCTGCAAAAGAAAAAAAATTAAGTCCGTCATCATTGGAAGTATTGTCTATAATTGCATATAAACAACCTGTAACAAAAAGTGAAATAGATTCTATTAGGGGAGTGAAATCAGATAGAAGTATTGAGGGACTGGCTAAGAAGGATTTAATTGAAGAAAAAGGGCGTTCCCAAGCTATAGGAAAACCAATACTTTATGGGACTACAAATGAGTTTTTAAAACATTTTGGGCTGGAAAATATAGGGGACTTACCTGACATAGAAAGTATTGAAAATGTATTGCAAGATGTGGAAGAAGACAGCCTAGAAAAAACGGCACAAATGTCATTAGATATTTAGTTTTGAAACGATTTAAGTACATCGGTAGCTTTGACAATAAGGCAAAATTATTATATAATTGAAATGTATTATTTTGGAACAGGAGCGTGAAAAATGACTGAACAACAGAAAAATAACCCTGTAAAGTTGGTGGAAGTTTCTGATTTATATAAAGTCTTTGGGAAAAATCCACAGAAAATAGTCAAGCAGAGAAAAGAGGGCAAAACTAAAGAAGAAGTTTTGAAAAAAACTAAAAATACTATTGGTGTAGATGGTGTTGATTTTCATATAAATGAGGGCGAGTTATTTGTATTGATGGGGCTTTCAGGTAGTGGTAAATCCACTATTTTAAGGTGCTTAAATCGCCTTATAGAACCGACCCAAGGGTCAATTAAAGTAGGTGGTGTAGATATTACTAAGCTTTCAGATAGTCAAATGAGGAAATTCAGACAAGAACATATGGGAATGGTTTTCCAACAATTTGCACTTTTGCCTAACAGAACAGTTTTGGAAAACGCAGGTTTTGGTTTGGAGATACAAGGGATTTCCAAAGAAGAAAGAGAAAAAGAAGCATACGAAGCTTTGGAGTTAGTAGGATTGAAAGGATGGGAAAACAAATACCCATCTCAACTATCTGGCGGTATGAAACAAAGAGTCGGAATAGCTAGGGCTTTAGTTGCAAAACCCAATATACTTTTGATGGACGAAGCTTTCAGTGCATTAGACCCATTGATTAGGGAAGAAATGCAAGATTTGTTGTTAGAAATATTAGGCGATACTGGTAAAACAGTTGTGTTTATAACTCATGATTTGAATGAGGCTTTAAAAATAGGCGATAGAATAGGATTTTTGAAAGATGGACAGCTTATTCAAGTTGGAACACCTGAAGAAATAGTAAATAATCCAGCAGACGAATATGTAGAAAAGTTTGTTCGAGGTGTTGATAAAACTAAGATTTTAACAGCTGGAGATGTTATGACTAAAGTTCATACATATACTAAAATCGCCGACGGACCTAGTGCAGCACTTCACACTATGAAATCAAATGGTATTTCTAGTGCCTTTGTTCTTGATAAGCACAGAGAAGTCAAAGGTATAGTAACTGTAGAAGAAGCTATACAAGCTAGAAAAGATGGAATTACAGCATTGGCAGATATGGAATTGTCTATGCCTTATACAGTAAGTAATGATGAACCTATCAGTGATATTATGAATTTAATTGCAGAGGCAAAAATTCCTGTTGCAGTTGTAAATGAAAAGAATAGATTGATGGGAATACTTGTAAGAGGTAATGTTTTGTCAGGTTTAGCACCAGACAGCAATGATAATAGTGGAGGTGATGATCTTGATAAATAAAATACCTTTGGCGCAGTGGATAGATAGTGGCGTAGATTGGATGCAGTCTGCATGGGGAGATTCACTAGATGGTTTTTCATCATTTGCAGGAGATTTGATTCAAGGTGCAACAGATGGATTGTTGTTGATGCCTTGGTGGTTAATAATGCTTATACTAGTGGCTATCTCATATAAAGCAAGCAGTTGGAAATTATCTTTAGGAACATTTTTAGGGATTTTCCTTGTTTGGAATTTACAACTGTGGGAACCTTTTGTATCAACTATGGTGCTTGTAATACTATCTGCATTGGTCTCTGCACTTATAGGACTACCTTTAGGTGTATTATCTGGTAAAAAAGATGGCTTTCATGCTACGATAATGCCAATACTTGATTTTATGCAGACAATGCCATCATTTGTTTATTTGATACCTGCGTTGTTGCTTTTTGGAATAGGTCAAGTGCCAGCAATTTTTGCTACAGTGATTTTTGCCATGCCTCCTGTGATTCGTTTGACAGACTTAGGTATACGTCAAGTCCCAATAGATTTAATTGAAGTAGGAGAAGCATTTGGTTGTAATCCTATGCAACTGTTGGGGAAAATACAGATTCCTCTTGCAATACCTACTATTATGGCAGGAATAAACCAAACTATGATGCTTGCATTATCTATGGTAGTAATTTCAGCAATGATTGGAGCAGGTGGTCTTGGAGCTGGAGTTTTAACAGCTATTGGCAGAGTTGAAAATGGTATGGGATTTGAATATGGTATTGCTGTTGTAGTTATGGCTATTATCTTTGATAGAATTCTTCAAGGAATAGGTAGAAAATTGCAAGTTGAACACAAGATAAACAAAAAATAGGGAATTTATAAAAAAGGTAACTATATTTTAAAAATTTTAATATAAAAAGTTATATAAGAAAAGGAGAAGTAATATGAAAAACAATAAAAAAATTATAGTGCTGATGTTACTAGTAGCATTGATGTCATTTGGACTTGCAGGTTGCGGAGATAATTCAAATGAAGACGCTCAAACGCCTGACACAATGGATAAACCAGTTGTAAATATTGGATATGTAAGTTGGGCAGAGTGCGTGGCTACAAGTAATCTTTGGAAAGTTATTTTAGAAGAAAAGGGATATGAAGTAAATTTAACACAATTAGATGCAGCACCTCTTTATATAGGTCTGAAAAAAGGAGATATTGATTTATTCCTTGATTCTTGGCTACCTGTTACTCATGGAAACTATATGGAAAAGTATGGAGATGACTTGCTAGATGTGGGGATTTGGTATGAAAGCCCTGCTAAAATCGGTGTTGTAGTTCCTAAGTATGTTGAAATTGACAGCTTAGAGCAATTTGAAAAATCAAAAGACAAATTTGGTAATGAAATAATAGGAATTGATCCAGGTGCAGGAATAATGAAAGCTGCAGAAACAGCAAAAGAAAGTTATAAACTAGATGCTAAAATCGTTCAAGGTAGTGAAACTGCTATGATGACATCTATGCAAAAAGCTTACGACAAAGGAGATTGGATTGCAATTACAGGTTGGAGTCCACACTGGATGTTTGCAGAATATGATTTGAAATATTTAGAAGATCCTTTGAAATCATTTGGTGAAGAAGAATTTTTACATACTTTAGCAAACAAAAAATTTGCAGAAACACATACAGATGTTATTGATATGATGGCTAAATTTAAACTAAATGATGGTCAAATAGGAGCTTTAGAAAAACTTATAAACGATGGAATGGAACCAGAAGAAGCAGCAAAACAATGGATAGATGAAAACAAAGAAATCGTTGATAGTTGGACTACTTTATAGGAATTAAGATTGAGGAAGAACTACTGAGTGTAATTGGTAGTTCTTTTTTTGGGAGTCAATCAATTTTGAAGATTTGGATTTTATAAAAAATTTTAAACTTTAAAAATATTGATGAATATAATTAGAATTTATGCTATAATTATTGTTGAAAAATAAGATTGTAATTTGAATTTATTATACAATAGAGGAGATATGTGATGGAGCCTAAATATAAGAGAATTTTACTAAAAATAAGTGGTGAAGCTCTAGCAGGAGAACAGAAAGTAGGAATTAATAACGATACAATTACTACTATAGCAAAGGAAGTAGCCGATGTTAAAAAAATGGGCGTAGAAATTGCAGTAGTAGTTGGTGGTGGTAACTTCTGGAGAGGTAGAACTGGTCAAAATATCGATAGAGCTACAGCAGATGCTATGGGAATGTTGGCAACTGTTATGAATGCGTTAGCCCTTGAAGATATTTTTGAAAAAGTTGGACTTAAAACAGCGGTTCAAACTCCAATTTCTATGGATAGATTAGCAGAACCTCTTAATAGGAAAAAAGCTATAGAACATTTAAAAGATGGTAGAGTGGTTATATTTGCAGCAGGAACAGGAAGTCCGTTTTTCTCAACGGATACAGCAGCAGCTTTAAGAGCAGTAGAGATAGATGCAGATGTTATATTATTAGCTAAAAAGGTAGATGCTGTTTATTCTGATGATCCAGATAAAAATCCAGATGCTATTAAATATGAAGAGCTGTCTTTTGATAAGGTTTTTGAAGATAAACTAGGTGTTATGGATGCTACAGCAACTACATTGTGTATGGAAAATGATTTAGCTATTCATGTTTTTGCAGTTGCAGAAGAGGGTAATATTAAGAAAGCTGTATCAGGAGAAAAAATAGGTACTATAATAAAATAAATTTATAAATAAAAAACAGGAGGACAAAATGAGTCAAGAAGTAATTGCAAAATTAGAAGAGAAAATGGAAAAAACTATTTCCGTATTAAAAGAAGAATTAAACGGAGTTCGTGCAGGTAGGGCAAATCCAGCTATTTTAGATAAAGTTATGGTTGAATACTATGGAACGCCAACACCAATTAAAAGTCTGGCAAATTTGTCAGTACCAGAACCTCGTATTTTGATGGTAACACCTTTTGACCCTCAGGCGATAAAGGATATAGAAAAGGGCATAAATGTTGCAAATCTAGGATTGACGCCTTCAAATGACGGTAAATGCATCAGACTTACAGTGCCTGAATTAACTGAAGAAAGAAGAAAAGAACTTACTAAAACTGTAAAGAAATACGGTGAAGATAGCAAAATCGCAATCAGAAATGAAAGAAGAAATGCAAACGACGAAATGAAAAAAGAAGAAAAAACAGGAGATTTAACAGAAGACTTATTAAAAGATGCAATGGATGAAATACAAGATAAGGTTGATAAGGCAGTTAAAGAAATAGACGAGATTGTTAAAGCAAAGGAAAATGAAATCTTAGAAGTATAGAAGAACTGAAACGGATTTGGCTTAGCCTTATCCGTTTTTTAGAAAAAAGGGGAATTTATGTTTCTGAAAAAAGTTTTTAAAAATTTT
>PDWI01003440.1_pt1 | contig 22333 bp, 9 predicted proteins | sample 1430891 | NCBI WGS metagenome assembly PDWI01 (sample SAMN01162508, study PRJNA174530) | Oral metagenome, whole genome shotgun sequencing project. | biome: Marine environment; feature: Marine mammal; material: Swab sample of the gingival sulcus; isolation source: swab sample of gingival sulcus... | reverse complement strand
CCATTCGAGCGGAACCTAGCCCCCGGGCAAAAACCAGCGTAAAGATATAGATAGACCGCCTAAACGCAAAATAGCCTCCACCCCCGAATATAAATAAGCCTTCGGTAATTAAACAAATAGCCTAAACAATCTAGCTATCAATTCGCCAACGAGCAGGGCTCGCCTAGGTATCCCCTCCGTATTTCTCCGGAGAAATACGGAGGGGATACCTAGGCGGATAGGGTTTAATCCTCTGGCTCAAAGGCTTTAATAGGACAAACAGGCGGAAAAACACCTGTTTTCGACTGAATATAGCACAAAATTACGCTACTAATCGTACTAGCTGGATAACGTTTTAAGAGTCTTGCTTAGAATGGGATTTGGATAGACTACAATAGGGGTAAATCGGATACTTTTGCAGAATATAGGGCGAGCGTAGCATGTCCAGCAAGAGTAGGCAGGCCTGCATCCTCTTGCCCTAAGCATTTTACCAACAAAAGGAAGAAAAAGAATATGCTACTGAAACGCAAACACCTCTACGGCGCACTGGTGCTGATGGGCGCCCTCATGCTAAGCCTAAGCTTCAGCTCCTGCAGCAAGGACGATGATGACACGGCGGACGAGGCGATGAATCCGGGCAGCTACGCCATCGTAAAGGGCGGCTTCGAGAAGACCCCCTCGAACTACGAAGCAGCGAGCATTCTGTACGGCAATTTCCATGGCGGGCTGCAGATGCCCTGCATCGATGCGGTGGAGATCCTAGCAGGAGGAGCAGTGAAGTTCCCCGGCTACGACTTCGGAGGTCTGAAGTTCACCGCCAAACGTAATGGTGCTGAGCTTAGCCTGGGCATAGATCCATCGACGAAGAGCGCCCTCGACCAGCCGAACGACGCCATGCTAGAAAATGCCGGGGCCATAGCCCTTGCACTGGGGGGGTGGAAGCTGACGATGGATGGCGATCAGCTGAAATTCACCTTCTCCTTCGCAAGCATGGAGACGAGCATGAAGGAGGGACTGGCGGCAATAAGCAACGAGGTTCTCAAGGAGAAGGTAGGCAAGGCCATCAAGAAGCTCCAGGCGGGGAAGGCGGCCATGGGGGAGAGCCAGTTTGTGGCCATCTACCAGAAGGGGGCCACGCCACCGGAGGCAGCAAGCGAGGAAACGCCGGGCAATGGCGAGGGTGAAGGCGGCGGTAACGGTAACGGCGGTACAACAGACCCACAGGTGAAGGTGAAGCAGCACTACAAGCTGACGCAGGCCGGTGCTAGCAGCATGACCGAGTACAAAGAGGGCAACCATATATGGGATAATAACCATGGTCAACTTCACATGCCCTGCGTGGACGACATCAAGCTGTGCGAGGGGAATACCGTCCTGTTTGGGGGTTTTGACTTCGGGGAACTGAAGTTCGTATACACCGAAAAGGGCACCAGCGTCCTTATCAAGATAGACGAAGCGAGCAAAGGGGCTCTGGACAGTCCTACGGATGCCATGAAGAGGAATGCCGGCTTCATCGCCATCTGCCTGGGGGATGGCTACAACATGCTGGGTAACGAGCAGAACCGCAAGTATAAATTCACGTTCAAGGGCCTGAAGGCCGCATTTACTGAGGGGAAGAAGCTCGTTGGCGATTTGACGCTAAAAGCCAAAATACAGGATGGACTCGATTTGCTAACGGCCGCAGAGCACTCTCCGATGGCAAGCAAGACGTGTGAATCCATGTACGAGAAGCAGTAGCCAACGCTTCGCTCGCAGCCCCCTATTTTTATTGGGGGGGACGACGGGAGAGCCATGGGGTTCTCCCGTTTTTTTGTGTACATAGTCGGTTTATATCCATTCGCCATTCTAGAGATGGTGAGCCGCTATGCCTATGGGGCGACCTGGTACCCAATGCAGGGATGGGAGACCGCCATCTCGAGCCAGTAGCCCGTAGCGGCAGTCGGCTTTTCGCTACGCTCAACAGCGCTAGCCCACAGCCCGCCCGCCAAACGCCACGCCGCTCAAGTAAACCGAATTAGGTTTTGCTAGCAACGCCTACCGCAGGATAGCAAATACGGTGGGCTTGAAATAGCGAGCGGGGGATGGTAGCTCTCGCTGCCATCCCCCGCTATGCTGCCTATAGGTCGGGCTGTTTATGCCTGCGGGGCGCTCTTGAGCACCTCTAGGAGAAGCTCCCAGAACTTCTGGGTGGAGGCGATGTCAAGGCGCTCGTCGGGTGAATGGGCTCCGCGGATGGTGGGGCCGAAGGACACCATGTCGAGGCGCGGGTACTTCTCGAGGAATAGGCCGCACTCAAGGCCGGCATGTATGGCGCGGACAAGGGGCTGCTGGCCGAATAGGCGCTGATAGGCCTCCTCGGTTACCTTAAGAATACCGGAATATCGATTGGGGGCCCAGCCCGGGTAGCCGGCGGAGTGCGTAACCTCGCATCCGGCGAGCTTGAGGACGGCGGTAACCATGCCGCTGGCGTAGTTCTTGGCGCTGTTGACGGAGCTGCGCTGGCTGGTGGTGATGAGCAGCTCGTTGCCCTCCTGCTTCTTGATGGAGGCGAAGTTGGTGGAGGTCTCGACGAGGCCGTCTATCTCATGGCTCATGGCTATGACTCCGTGCGGTATGGCTATCATGAGCTCGATGAGGCGGGTTTGATCGTCGTGATCCATAACTACGGACATGGCGTCTGCCGGATGGATCTCTATGGTGATGTTCTCCTCGGTGGCGCAGTACTCCTGCACGAGCACTTCGCGAAGGGCGGCGATGCGCTCCTGCATGGCTTCAACCTTGTTCTTGTTAATGCAGAATGTGGCCGTGGCCTCCCGGGAGATGGCGTTGTGTTTGTTACCTCCGTCGACGGTGGCGAGGCTTATACCGATCTCGGTTTCGAGGCGAAAGAGGAGGCGCGCAAGCAGGATGTTGGCGTTGGCGTAGCCCTTGTGTATGTCGTCACCGGAGTGCCCGCCACGTAGGCCGGTTACGCTGAGGGTGTAGGTTCGGGTGTTGGCAGGGCATCCGATGGTGTGGTAGCGGAAGGTGCCGTAGGTGTTTCGCCCACCAGCGCAGCCGATGAATAGCTCGCCCTCATCCTCGCTGTCGAGGTTGATGAGTATGCTCGAGGTGAAGAAGCCCTCCTGCAGGGCTAGCGCCCCATTTAGCCCCTCCTCCTCGTCGACGGTGAAGAGTGCCTCCAGAGGGCCGTGGGGGATAGCCGGGTCGACCAAAACCGCAAGCTGCGCTGCCACCCCTATGCCGTCGTCGCCGCCGAGCGTCGTTCCGCGGGCCTTTACCCACCCGTCCTCTACGTATGCGCTGATGGGGTCGGTCATGAAGTCGTGCTCTACATCAGCATTCTTCTCGCAGACCATATCCACGTGGCTCTGCAGGATGATGGGCTTGCGATCCTCGTAGCCCGGGGTGGCGGATGCACGCATGAGGACGTTGCCAACCTCGTCCCTTTTGGCCTCCAGCTCGTGCTTCTCCGCGAAGGCGAGGAGGTAATCTACCATCTGCTCCTCATGCTTGGATGGACGGGGAATCTGGGTGATTTCATCGAAAATCTGCCACAGTAGGCTAGGCTGCAGCTGGCTAATGTCGCTCATAATACTTGGCTTTATGGGCTCTAGGCCCGTTCTCATTTCGTATGATTTTCGGGGAGGGGATGGGCTGGCGCAGGATGTCCCTGACCAGGGGAGAGGGGGGGCTGATGCAGGATATGCGTAGATAGCTCGTTATGCGCCATGAGTTGTTAGTCTAAGCAGATGCAAAGTTAGCGCAAATTAGATAGATTAAAAGGTTTTTGGCAGGATGTCCGGGGGCTAGATTGGCGTTTAGCCCCGTCGCAAGGGGGATAAGTCCGGGAAAAGGGAAACAAAAGCTCTTTCAGCACCGTTTTTACTGAGGTATAACAGTCTGATATGAGGGGGCATTCCCGGTATATACCCGCCCCCCTCAAGGCCATAAAGATTTGAAGCATGGGAGAACATTCACAGCTACTAGTGGAGACCTTTCCGTTCAACGATTTTTCGGAGAACACGTATGTTCTGTACGTTCCGGAGGGTGATGCGTACCTGATAGATGTTGGTTGCCGCACAAAGCGTGAGTGGGCTGAGCTGCGGGATTTCGTGGATGAGAACGGGCTGCACGTGGTGGGGTTGCTAAATACGCATGCGCATCTGGACCACATGTTCGGGATAGAGTGGGCTCGTAGGCACTGGAATGCGCCGTTTATGCTCCATCCGGCAGATAACGACCTGGTGGCTGAGGCACCCCGGATGGCGGCGGCCTGGGGCGTGAATATGCCGCCTGTGGGTGCGCCAGATGCCGCGCTGGCCGATGGCCAGGAGCTGGCGATAGGGGGCGATGTGCTGCGGGTGGTAACGACACCTGGGCATACGCCGGGGGGCGTTTGCTTCTATCTGCCGGGTATGGGCCTGCTGTTCTCGGGGGATACGCTGTTCTCGCGGTCGGTGGGGCGGACGGATCTGCCGGGTGGAGACTACGACACGCTGCTGACAGGGATACGCGATCGGCTGCTGACGCTGCCAGACGAGACGGTGGTGCTACCGGGGCATGGCCCTCGGACGACAATAGGGGATGAGCGGGAGCTGAATCCGTTCCTGGGATAGGGGGCGGGCGATAGCACCTGGTTGGTCGCGGGGGCGGGGGTGGAGGCTGTGCTTGCAAGCGAAGCGCTAATTTAACATTCAACAGGGGGTATACGTCAGGAGGGGCGGGCTGCAACTGATTGCAGCCCGCCCCTTTTTGCTGCTTTGAGTTTGGGCCACATTATAAATTAGGTGATTCGCCAGTCTAAATAAGGGGGGGGGCACCGGCTTCGGGGGGAGCGTACCGGGTCTGCTAGGCTTGATTCTTTGGGAGCTTTTGCCACGATGCGCCCTGGACAGACAATTTAGACCACGGTATTGCGATTTATACTGGGTTCGATAAATGGTTTTTTTTTATAGACTTGCCGCCGGAATATAGGAGTATCGTTTATATTCCTATTGTTTCAGGAAGTATAAACACTTAGTACAAGTTCAAGGATGAGAAAGATGTATGTATTTTTCCTGCTCCTTTTCCTGCTACCTTTGCTTGGTGGCGGGGTTCATGGGCAGGAGGTAGTTCGGCTGGCAGGGCATAGCTTCGTACCGGAGGCGAACATGGTGCGTGTCCGTGGCCGGATGCCGTCGATGGTGCTACCGCCGTCGACGGGTTCTGCACGTGATGTGCTGGTTCAACTACATAGCCTTCCGGATGCGGCGGCCCGAGCGGCGCTGCGGGATCGGGGGCTAGATCTGGGTTCTTACGTGGGTGGTAGCGCCTACTTTGCGAAGCTCGATGCGGGGGTAGATCCGCAACGCGATCTCCAGGGTCTGGGGCTGCGCTCGGTGATGGGCATACGCCGTGAATGGAAGCTGGCCCCCTCGCTGGCGGCAGGCGCTCCGCCGGAGTGGTCGCTGGAGGGCGATGAGGGTGTGCATGCGGTTGTGTGCTTCTCCAAGGGTACAGATGTAGAGGCGGTGCGTGAGGGGCTTGGTGCGATTCCGGGGCTTCGCGTCGAGACGTTCTCCTCGCTCCTGAGCCAGGCGCAGGTTAGCGTTGGTCTGGACCAGGTGAATGCGCTGGGGGACCTTCCCTTCGTGCTGAGCGTTTGGCCGGTGGAGCCTAAGCAGGAACTGCTGAATGTTGGTAGCCGCATGCTGTCGCGTGCGGGTGTTCTGAGCGCGCCGGCAGAGCTGGGTGGCCGTGGTCTGGATGGCGAGGGTATCCGCGTGGGCGTGTGGGATGGCAATGTGCTGCCGCACGTGGACTTCGGGGACCGTGTGCACCGGATGGAGTACACGCTTCGTCGCGGCGCAGAGCATGGTACGCACGTTAGCGGGACGATAGGCGGCGCAGGGATGCTGGATCCGGATGCTCGTGGCATGGCGCCGAAGGTGGAGTTCTACACGTGGAACTTCCTGATCGACCCGAACGAACGGCCGCACGAGGATGAGATGGCGGAGACGGCGGAGAAGTACGGTATAACGATAACGTCGAACTCCTACGGTCTTCCGCTGGAGGCGATGTGCTCCTTCTACCGCTCGCTGGGCTACAATACGTCCTCCATGCGTCTGGACCAGGTGGCGCTTTCGCATCCCTACACGCTGCATGTTCACTCTGCGGGTAATGCGCAGGAGGGCTGCCCGATTGAGACGATGCAGACCTGGGGTGAGAGCCGATACGGTACGAGCGCGAAGCGTTCTAAGAACATCCTGACTGTGGCTGCACTAGATGCGAGCGGGGGGATGGCCCCCTTCAGCTCATGGGGCCCGATGCCTGATGGGCGGCTGGTGCCGCTGGTGGGGTCTAAGGGTGTGCAGGTCTATAGCACTGCGCCGAACAATGGCTACCAGCTGATGTCTGGCACTTCGATGAGTTGCCCCACGGTTAGCGGAACGGTGGCACTGATCGAGCAGCGCTTCAAGCAGCTGAACAAGGGCATGGATCCTCGAGCCGACCTGATCAAGGCGGTGGTGATGAACACGGCGAACGATGCGGGACGTAAGGGTCCGGACTTCTCGTACGGGTACGGTATCGTGGATGGTGAGAAGGCGGTGGAGACGCTTGAGCATGGTTGGTACAAGGAGCTGGAGGTGGAGAATGGCGGCGAGGTGAGCTTTGATTTGGATATTCCCTCGGGTGCAACGCAGGCTAAGGTCATGCTCTACTGGCACGATGCGGTGTCGGAGAAGCAGTATGGGTACGAGGAGAAGGTGCTGGTGAACGACCTGGATTTGGAGGTTGGTGGCCACCTGCCGCTGACGCTCAATGGTACGCCCAACCACATGATGGATTTGGCCGAGGAGGGTGTTGACCGCTTGAACAACCAGGAGCAGGTGGTGCTAGAGTCTCCGGCTGGGGGCGTGCAGCGCGTGACTGTTCGTGGCTTCAGCGTTCCTACGGGCAAGCAGCGTTGCGTGGTTACGTGGTACTACGAGATGCCGGTGCTGCGTGTTCTCTGCCCGGGTAACGATAAGCACTATTCAGGTGAGCAGTTCCGGCTGTCCGTTAGCGGTGTGACCTCTGGCTACTCTTCGGATCTGTCGGTGGATGGTGGCAAGAGCTGGCGTCGTCTGGGGGCCATTCCGAAGTACGATCCGCTGCTGGGTTGGAACAATCAGCCGGCCGTAACGCTGCCGAAGGGCCTTCCGCTGGCTAACGAGGCTCTGGTTCGTGTGCGGGAGTTGAAGAGCGGCAAGCTGGCCATCAGCTCTCCGTTCATCATCGCTCCGCAGATTAAGGATCTGGTGCTGGTGGCTGGTGGGGACTGCGATAAGAGCGGATACCGCCTGACGTGGACTCCCGATCCGGTGGCCGAGAAGGGCTACGTGGTGCTGAAGGGCAATCTGACCGAGGGCGAGTGGTCGGTTCTGTCCTGGATTGATGATCCGAACACGGGTGAGTATGCCCTTTCTCCGGCCGATGTGGCGAATGGGGTTGCGTACGCAGTGGCGGCGACGGTAGACAAGGACAAGCAGCTGTGGGGTAAGCGTTCTAAGGGTGTTCAGACGCATGTGTCTGAGCCACTGGTGCTGCATAAGGAGGATTTCCCTTCGCGGGAGGCGTTTCTGGATTACCCTGGTCAGAGCCACTGGAAGAGCTGGCATGGGGAGAATATGCGCGAGCGTGTTCTGGCGACGAACCGCCGTTTTACTCCGTGGTTGCCGGTTGGCTCGAACTACATAGCCTTCGAGGCGCTGGATGAGGCCGATGCGGCGTGCAGCGGCAGCCAGGATAAGCCCGAGGAGTACTTCGACTGGGACAACGAGCACAACCGGGCGAACATGGCTTACCTACAACTATGCGAGGTGGATCTGAGCGAAGTGGATGAGACGGTGCTGTTCCGCCTGACGGGCACGCTGATTAGCCGTGGCTCGTACATGCGGGTGGTATTCGACGGCGAGTCGCCCGAGCTGAAGAATAGGGAGCTGGTGTCGAGCGTTGGTGCTGGTCCGATTTTCTTCAATGGCAAGGACATCCGCGACCAGACGAACTTCCTGGACTACTGGTTTGAGATGCCTCGCAACAATGCGGGCAAGTACGAGAAGGGCCGCCTACGGGTTGAGTTCTTCGGTATAGTTGCCCGGCAGTCGATGCTGAACATCCGCCATGCGGGCTTTGAGCTGGCATCGGAGCAGAAGGATTTCTCGGTGGCGATCATCTCGATGCCGAGTTCCCGTGCGAAGATGGGCATGGAGCGCTGCGGCTTGATGGTTGGCAACAACAGCTACAAGAGCTACGATCAGCTGACGATTCAGACGCAGGTGAATGGCAAGCCACAGATGCCGGTTCTCCTGGAGGGTTTGAAGCCGATGGAGACCCGGTTCCTGGACTTCGAGGTGGATCTGTCGACGCAACGCGTGCTTGGCGAGGCGATGGTGGTGGAGGCCTGGTGCGATGCGGCGGGCGATGCCACGCCGGCGAACAATGCGTCTCGCCGCGGTGTGTTCAACAAGGGTAACATCTTCCCGATGCCGGAGTGCGAGTACTACGTGAACCCGTTCAACGGTCAATCTGCTGCGGACAATCCGCTGGTGGTTACGACGATGGAGTCGGGCAAGGTGCTACTGTTCACTGACAATGGTGGTGCGATGCAGGACTACGATGTTCCGCAGGACAAGACGACGCTGAAGGTGAAGCCCTCCGCGGCGAACCGCGCCGTTCAGGTGCGGTTCAAGAAGTTCTCCTTGGGTCGTGATTCTTTCCTGGATATCTATACGGCCGATGTTCCGGAGCCTTCGCTTAGCCTTCGGGATGTGGAGCCCAAGGCGACGTTGGAGGGTTGCGTGGAGGAGGAGATGGTGTTTACGTCTGAGGCTACCGATGGTGCTTTGACCTTCTTCTTCCGCGGGATGGAGCCCGGCGAGGGTTGGCTCGCCGAGATTAGCGAGGTGGAGCGCATGAACCCGCTGAGCCTAGTTTCTGTGCATGCGCTGAAGCGTGGCGATGCCGCTAAGGCCGATGTGCCGATAGAGGTAAAGGTTCGCAACAAGTGGGTGAAGCCCATCAATGACCTTCGGATAACGGTTAGCTACGGTCTGGAGGAGGATCAGGTGGTCAAGACCTTCGAGCGGACGATTGGCCCGAAGGAGACGAAGACGTTCACGCTAGAGGGTTTTGCGACGCTTGGTCAGATGCACGCTCGTAATATCTACGTATCGATTGCCTCTGGTATGGATATGGTGGGCAATGACAACCAGGTGGATACGTGGATGATCTACGATAAGTACGTGACACCTTCAAAGCCCTCGTACAGCGGTCTGAATGTTCCGTACAACTTCAAGACGCTGCAGACGCTGAATGCGCAGGAGCTGGGTTTCAAGGCGCCGGGTAAGGATTACGCAGATCCGACCCCCTTCGTTTCGTACTCGAGCGATACGTGGCCGCTGTTCGACATGTTCGATCGTCAGGGCTTCACGGTTCGCGTGTTCTCGAATGCGGATGAGGAGTACCGTCTGGCGTACTGGATCGACTGGGATGAGAACGGTGAGTTTGAGGATGTGGAGCGCGTTCTGGTGGATGATCTCGGTACGGATGTTGAGGGTAAGGTGAACTACAAGGACTTCAGCTTTGAGATAGCGAAGAACCCAACGGCAAGCCTGGGGCTGAAGCGTATGCGTATGGTTGTAGGCCCTGAGAGCGAGCTGACGACGGCTAAGCTGAGCGAGGGTTTGGCTTCCGGTGCGATGCAGGATGTTACGCTAGACTTCAAGCAGATCAGCACAGAGGGCAAGAAACCGGACGTGGAGCTGAAGCACATCATCATCACGCGCAGCGGCCTGAACCTGACAGACCAAGAGCCGCTAAGCCTGGTGGTGCAGAACGTATCGATCGTGCCCTACGACAAGGAGCTGACGGTGAATATCGAGCTTGACGGCGAGAAGCTGACGGAGCAGTTTGATTTCTCTTCCGATCCGCTGCAACCGATGAGCGGCTACAAGGAGATTACGCTGGCCACGAAGCTCAACCTGAAGAAGGTGGGTAAGCACAGCCTCTCCGTGAGCATCGCCGAGGAAGGCGGTGCGATTAGCACCGCAGAGTCGGGCTGGGATAACAACATCCTTCCTCCGGTGACGATTCTGAACACGGTGCCCTCTGGTGAGGACTACTGCATGCACTTCCAGAGTTCTCGCGAGCATAGCTTCAAGGAGTACGTGGAGCTTGAGACGGGTATGCCTGCCGGCCAGCAGGTAACTGACCTGGCGATAGAGTTCTGGCTTTTCCTACCGCGTCCCCAGTTTGCGACGATTCTGGAGGCCGGGCGGGACTTCATGCTGATGACTGCGCATAAGATGAACCAGGATATTCCAGACAACTGCGTTATTCTGCAGTATGCTGGTGGTGGTGGTGATACGCGTGGTTTCACCGAGGAGAACAGCCTGCTGCCTGGTATGTGGAACCACCTCTCGCTGGAGATCAACCAGCTGAGCGATGGTACGTTCCGCCGGGTGGTTTACATCAACGGGAAGGCGCATGCTCTGGAGAACATGAAGGGTGCTCCGACGCTGGGTAAATTCAAGCTGGGTTCGCGGATGGATGGGTACATCGATGGTCTTCGGATCTGGCTGAAGGACAAGGAGGGTAAGACGAAGATGTTCAGCCGTACGCGCGATTTGGCCGATAAGGATGGGCTGAGCCGCAGCCTGGCGTTCAACGAGGGTACGGGGAACTTCTTCACGGCGAACAATACTCATGCGGCCGGTGTGGATGCGAACTACTACCGTATCGTTACCTACGACCAGGATCGTCTATCTGACGAGCAGGACGGTATCTGGAAGAAGCTCGACTACGGGCGTCTGTTCGGTGGCGCGAGCTTTGAGGGCATGGCCACGGGCATCGTTCCGAAAAACGCTGAGTTCACCGAATTCGATGCTCCGTTCCCGAGCTCTCACCCGATGACGGTGAAGGGTACTATTCTGTCGCTCTGGCCTGAGACGAAGGTTACGTACAAGGGTGCGGCAGTGGATGAGAACACGATGTTTGACTTCTCTAGCCCTGTTGTGCTGACGCTGACGCACGACGATATGTTCGGGGCGGATCGTACGCAGACGGTTACAATCACGCGTATCGAGGAGAAGGCTGCGGACTGCGAGCTGCTGAACGTTACGCTGCTGGGCGAGGGTTCTACGCCTTCCAACCCCGGCGTGGCTTCTGATATGGCGGTTACGGTAGGTAGCGATGAGGTTATCTCGTTTGCGATGGGCAGCAAGCCGAGCAAGCCGGAGGCTATGTACTTGGACCTGAGTTACTCTGCTGGTGCTAGCGTTCAGGTGAACGGTAAGGACTACAGCGTTAACGAGCCTATCGACCTCCGCAAGCCGGCTTGGGTTCAGGTGCTGGCGGCCAATGGTCATAGCAAGCGTTGGTACATGCTTCGTCTTTCCGTTTCACAGCAGCTGGAGTGGACTCTGGCCAAGAGCGATTTTGCGATTGGCGACGAGCCTGTGGCGCTGTCGGTTAGCAGCAGCTCGGGGCTCCCGGTGACGGTTCGCTCTACGAAGGGGAATGTTTGCGCGGCGGCGGATGGTATGCTGCGTATAGGTGCGCCTGGTGTGGCCGAGCTGGTAGCGACGCAGCCTGGTGATGGGATGTACGCTCCGGCCAGCGCGCTGCGTAAGTCGGTGACGGTGGGCAAGAAGTCGGTGACGGTGCGTCCGGAGGTTGCGGATGTGGAGTACGGCGAGCGCCTGGTATGGCACTTCGTCTACGAGGGTCTGGCACAGCCCCGCGATGCGTACAATCTACCGTATGCCCTTAAGGACGAGGCTGCGGGCTACGTTGTGAAGGATAGCGAGGGTAAGGTCTACTCCCCGATGTCGATTCTGCCGAAGGGGACGTATAGCATCGTTCCGCAGCATGACACGTACGAGACCTCTCGCTATAGCATAGCGGCGAAGGAGCAGGGTTCGCTGGTAGTCAAGCCGTCTGACGATTTGGTTACCATGACCGTTTTTGCTTCCCGTCGTGGCAAGGCGATTGAGGAGGGTACTGTAGTGGTTGGGACGAAGTCCTACGCAATAGCAGATGGGCGTGCAATTATCCCCGTACGCAGCTACTCGGATGCGCACTTCTCGGTACAGGCGGCGAACTGCGCCCTCTACCAGGGCGTGGCAACGGTTGAGGATGAGGATTTGACTGTAGAGGTAGAGCTGGCACCCATAGGCGTGCACCTTACGTACTCCGCCGGTCTACATGGCCGTGTTGCCGGGGATCTGGAGCAGAGCCTGGCGAAGGGTGGTGATGGTAGCCCGATGCTGGCGCTGCCGGATCCGGGCTATGCGTTCGAGAAGTGGAGCGACAACGAGAGCACCGATCCTCATCGTCAGGATTTGAACGTTGAGTCTGATGTTGTGGCTAAGGCTCTGTTCAAGCGTGTGGGCTTCAACCTGCGGTATAGCATAGCGAAGAACTCGGCTGGGGTCGCTGGTGGTCAATTCACCTCCGCGGCCTCCACGCAGGCGCAGAACCTGGATGCCGGTCAGGCGGGCGAGGCGGTTACCGTGGAGGCTTTCCCGGGGTATAGCTTCGTAATGTGGAGCGATGGTAAGACCGAGGCGACACGTATCGATGTGGCCGAGGGTGATGCGAGCTATGAGGCAATCTTTGCGATGGACGTCATGGTGCCGATGTCGCTGGACTTCGAGGATGGACTGATGCCCATAACCTGGGCTGTGGCCTCTGACAGCAAGAGCGTGATGAGCATCCATAGCGGCGTGGTGTCCAGCCCGAAGTACAAAATTATCTGCAAGGGTAAGACGCTTGTGGAGCGTGTTGATGACTGGTTCGACAGCTACGATGGTCTGAACCCCTACCATTCGTACTTCACCTCTGGCGAGATAAATGTAATGGGCCTGAGCCACGATTTGCATGTGGACTACGATTTGTTCGGTGCATCTGAGTCCATCTTCAAGGAGAAGAGCATGCTGCAGTACCGTCTCGGCGATGCGAGCGGCTGGGGTGATTGGGTCGATTTGCAGCGCTTGCATAGCAACCACCTGAAATCTACTCGGCACAGCGCGACGATTCCGTACGAGGACAAGACCGAGGCAGTATCCAAGTGGGTGTACGAGGATGGCGAATGGAAGAAGAAGACAGAGAACGTAACGACCGCAGGCTTCAAGGGCAAGCGGTTGCAGGTGCGGTTCCTGCACGTGAAGGTGTGGGAGCAGGCTCTGGGTCTGGACAACATCCAGATTTACGAGGCTAAGAGCGATCCGCTCGAGGTGAGCTACCAATGCGAGCCGGCTACAGTGGGGGCGACCTTCGAGGTTGAGGGTGCTATCGTTAGCAAGCAGACCGTAAGCAACGGTGCTATCGCCAAGCCTGTAACTACGGTTTTCGATAGCGAGCAGTGGAAGTTCAAAGGCTGGTACGATGAGGGGGACTTTTTGGTTTCCAAGGATCCCTGCTTCACGGCTGAGGTTTCTACGCTAGAAGCTACGACCCTTACCGCTAAGTTCATCCCGGCAGAGCAGTTCCTCTTGAGCTATGGTGCAAGCCCTGCTGAGGCAGGCACCTTCGAGGATAAGAGCCAAACTCCTCTGGTAGACCAGGTGGTAATGAAGGGTCAGGATGCGAAGGCAGTGGTAGCGAAGGCAGAGACTGGCTATGCATTCTCGTACTGGATGGAGGATGGTCTAGATACACCTGAGCGATTGGATACTGATGTGCAGGGTGACTTCACCTACATCGCCGTATTTGCGAAGGGTCGCTACGACCTGGTGTTCAACGTTCGGGTAGGTGGCAAGCCCGTGGAGGGCGTGAAGGTAGCCATCATGGCGCAGGGTCTTCCGCGGATGTCGGATGCTGCCGGCCAGGTGTTGTACAAGCTAATGCCCGGGGAGTACACGTATAGCGTGGAGTCCTCCGATTTTGTAGAGCTGGCCCCGGCAAGCGTAGAAATCGTGGATCAGAAGGTGGAGGTAAACCTAGACTTGGAGTACAAGACCGTTGGCCATATCATCCTGCTGAGCAAGACGCTTGATTTGAAGAGCGGTGAGCATCGTCGGTTGGGCTACCGTATGTACCCCGAGCGTGCGCCGCGAACGGTTACCTGGAGTTCTTCCGATGACAAGATAGCTACGGTGAATGCAGATGGCGTGGTGCATGCCATCGCGAAGGGTGAGGTTGAAATCACCGCAGTATCTACGATAGACCCGAGCGTTAGCGCTGTTTGCGTGGTGAAGGTTGACGGTGGTTCTGTAACACCCGAGCCCGAGCCGCAGCCTACCCCCGAGCCTGGTCCTACGCCTGGCAATGGTTCTGACGATACGGAGGGTTCTGGTCTAGACACGGAGGTCTCTGGTGGTTCGCTGCTGCTGAGCGTTTACCCCAACCCGGCGCATGGTGAGCTGCACGTGGCATCCGATGGTATGATAGTCGGCTACGAGATTCGTACGCTGAGCGGTGCAGTGGTTCTTTCGAACCGGGTAAATAGCCCAGACTTTACCATCCAACTAGACGGACTCCAACGGGGTATGTACCTGCTGCGCCTGGAGAGCACAGGGGGCTACGTGGAGGTACGTCGCTTCGTAAAGATGTAACGATCTGCATGGATTGGGGGCTAGGATTGGGTACATAATTCTAGCCCCCATTTTCCCAAAACATGTTTATCGAGCTATGAGTAAAAAAGAGCATTAGATATGAAGAGGATACTATTAGTAATGATGTCGTTTCTGCTGGTGGGCTTCTGGGCCTGCGACAAGGAGAACGATAAGGAGCTGACCGAGCTGCTACTCAGCCATGATCGCCTGGAGCTAAGCGAGGGCGAGAGCGCCACGGTGGAGATAAAGAGCGGCAACGGGAGGTATACCATAAACATTGGGGATAAAGAAGTTGCAACTGCAAGCCTTATAGGGAGCAACGTAAAGATACAGGCTCAGCACGCCGGCAAGACCGAGGTGACGGTGCAGGATAGCGATGAGCAGACGGTGGTGATTGCGGTAAGCGTAAATGCGAGGAAAACACCGCCAGCCGAGCTGCAGCTCGAGAGCCAGAAGCTGGTGCTTATGGCCAAGGAGCTGCAGGGGATAGCGATTACGAGCGGGAATGGCGAGTACGATGCCAGCTCGAATGATAATAACATCGCCACAGTTGCGATTGCTGACAGCCAGGTGCTGATTAGCGGGCAGCAGGAGGGGTCGGCCGTCATCACGGTGCAGGATGTAAAGAGCGGCTCAACGCTTACGGTAGAGGTGACGGTACAGGCGCAACCGGTAGTACGGTTGGAGCGGAAGAGCCTGGGGCTGCAGGAAAATAAGGATGGCAAAGTAAAGATCTCCGGTGGGCTTGGCCCCTACGAAGCGTCTTCCAGCCAGGAGGAGTTTGCGACGGCTGAGGTCAAGGATGGGCAGCTGATCATACACGCCCACAAGGAGGGGAAGAGTACAATCACGGTTGACGACACGAAGACCGGGCTGAGTGCCAAGCTAGATGTCACCGTTTACGGCCAGGCCGTTGTTAGCCTGGAGCGTACCTCCCTTTGGCTCACGATAGGAGATCGGGAAGAGGTTAGCATCACCGATGGTGAGGGTCCCTACGAGGTTAAATCGGGCAACACGGATGCGGCCATAGCTACGCTCAAGGATGGGAAGGTGGTCATCGAGGCCAAGAAAGAAGGCGATGCGACGATTGCTGTAAGCGACAAGACGACCGGTCTGAAGGCCGAGCTGACCGTGCATGTGAAGACCACTACGCCGGCGCTAGCCCTCAGCAAGGCGAGCGTACAGATGACGGTTGGTAAGACCGAAAAAGTAACCATTAGCGCAGGTTCGGGCACGTACGAGGTAAAGTCGCTGGACCAGAATGTGGCCAGCGTGGTGGAGAACGGCGGCACCATTTCAATAACCGGTAAGAAGAAGGGGTCGACGTCTGTGAGCGTTCAGGACGTGGAGACCAAGGACAAGAAGTCGATAGAGGTAACGGTAGATGCGATTGCCCCCGTCACCGTGGACCTGCCCAACATTACGGTAGAGGTAGGCAAAACCCAGACTGTGACAATTAGTGGAGGCTCGGGCAACTATAGCGTGAGCGTTCCCAATGCTGCGCAAGCAAGCTACGTAAGCATCAACCACACAGGGAGCAGCATAGCCATCACCGGCAATACGAAGGACAAGACCGTACTACTCAAGGTGTCTGATACTGAAACGGGGGATTTCTGCAATGTCAGCGTCCAAGTAGTTCCTGTGGCTAAGGAGATTATGCTGAGCAAAAGCACTGTGAATGTGGTAGTAGGGGAAACTGCAGAGGTGCAGATTACGCAGTGGAATGGCTGGAAGAGTGATCCCCAACCTGCCGATGGGAAGGTTACGGCAGCGTTCTACTTCGGCAGCACTCCCCCGAGCATCAGGATTACCGGTGTTTCGGCGGGGTCATCTTCGGTGACGATAGAGGATGCAGCCGGCAAGACCAAGACGATAAGCGTAACGATAGAAGAGCCCAGGGAAATAGAACTTTCTGCCGCTACGCTTAGCCTCAAGCAGGATGAGACCAAGACGGTAATCATAAGCCAATGGAACGGCTTTAAAGATGGAGGCATAACCGCCACTGCTGGCAAGTGGAACATTGCGCACTCCTTCGACGAGCCTAGCCAGACGCTTACCATCACGGGGAAGAAAGTCGGGGAAACGATTCTGAGCATAGAGGATGCTGCGGGGAAGACCGCCACGCTGACGATAAGCGTCACTCCGGTAGATTTGGCTCTAGCAACCAATGTGCTAACCCTGCACTACGGAGAGACCCAGAAGGTTGCCATCCAATCCTGGAACCGGGGGAAATTCTCGAATAACCTCAAGCTAGATGATGCGAACTGCAAGGCCGAGATGGATTGGAGCAACTCTATGCTACCGTCGATCAACATCACTGGGCTGGTGGTTGGGAGCTCCGCAGTACATGTAAGCGACTTCGCAGGCAAGACGGGCACAATCAACGTTACGATTGAACAAGTGCAGATAGCAACGATGCCTACCACTACCACTACCTCTACGCCCATTGAGGTGCAGGTAGACGAGACGAAAGAGGTTCGCATAACGCGATGGAATGGTAAAACGACCGGCGACATCACCAAGGGGGATGACAATATTGATATAGCAACAAGCTACCCCAACGATGAGTACTTCCCCACGATAGCCATAACAGGGAAGAGTGAGGGGAGCTCTACGGTCAACATCACGGATGCTGCCGGGGCAACGCATTCCATCAACGTGACCGTCACGGCACAATCCGGGGGGAGTACACTGCCCGGGCCGGCGGTGGGGACACCCCACCCTAAGTTGAAGGCCAACAGCGATGGAACTATAGTTCCTAAGGTTGATTTCGACATGATAACTGATGCCAATGTGGTTCTCCCAGAGGGAGGGAGGAAGCTGACCTACGATTGGTATCAGACTGAAGTAACAGATATAATAACGGTAGACTGCAACCGGGTAGAAGAGATCGGCAATGGGGTATTTGAGCTAATGACAGGGCTTACCACGGTAACCATGCGCATGGTATACACGGTTGGCTTTAGGGCTTTCATGGGCGACACCAGTCTCCAGACGATAGAGTGCTACATGCCAGGAGACTACCTCAGCGGTAAGGGAGCTGCAGCCAGTTTCGATGCCAACGCCTTCCACAATGTGGGGCATAAGGTAACCATCAGGATTCCGCAAGGAGCAACTGCTGCCTACCAGGAATGGTTAAAAGATGTGCTAAGCGATGTGAACATAGAGGAACGCCCGTAGAAAGGGGTTGAGCTAGCACTAGGGGCGGCTACGGAGGCTTTCCGTAGCCGCCTATTTTACAAGCAACGGGGTAAGACATTTGTAATCCGAGGTTTTTTACTATCTTTGCCGCCGTATTTGGACAACTGTTTTACACAAGGAGACAAGAGAGTTATGGTCAATCAGTACGAGACCGTCTTCATTTCAACTCCCGTTTTATCTGATGAGCAGGTAAAGGAGATGGTCAAGAAGTTCAAGGACCTCATCACCAGCAATGGTGGGGAGATAGTCCATGAAGAGAACTGGGGGCTCAAGAAGCTAGCCTACCCCATCCAGAAGAAGGCTTCTGGCTACTACACCCTGCTGGAGTTCCGGGCAGAGGGTGCATTCATCGACAAGCTGGAGACGCAGTTCCGCCGCGACGAGCAGGTGCTACGCTTCCTGACTTTCCGTATGGACAAGCACGCGATAGAGTACGCCGAGAAGCGTCGCCAGAAGCTCAGCGGCGAGGCTATGAGCGATGGGGCACAAAAATCAGAGGAGGCATAGAAGGACATGGCACAGCAAAGAGGAGAGATTCGCTACCTTGCACCCCCCACCGTCGAGGTAAAGCGTAAGAAGTACTGCCGCTTCAAGAAGAACGGCATCAAGTATGTAGACTACAAGGACCCGGAATTCCTGAAGAAGTTCCTGAACGAGCAGGGGAAGATTCTGCCTCGTCGTCTTACTGGTACGTCGCTGAAGTACCAGCGTCGCGTGGCGACCGCCATCAAGCGGGCGCGCCACCTTGCGCTTCTTCCCTACGTTACGGACCTACTAAAGTAAAAGGGAGGAGCAGAGGACATGGAAATCATTCTGAAGGAGTTTATCCCCGGCCTGGGTGAGGCCGACGAGATAGTAACGGTAAAGGCGGGCTACGCGCGCAACTACCTCATACCGCAGGGCAAGGCCATCACGGCGACGCAAAGCGCTAAGAAGCAGCTGGCTGAGACGCTTCGCCAGCGTGAGCATAAGATTGCGCAGGTTCGGGCAGAGGCACAGGCGCTGGCCGACAAGATGCAGGGCGTGGTCCTAACCGTTGGCGCGAAGACCAGCACGCAGGGCAAGATTTTCGGCTCGGTGAACACCATCCAGCTGGCCGAGGCGCTGGCTGCCAAGGGCTTCGAAATCGACCGTAAGCGTATCAGCATCATCGGCGATTCGATCCGCGAGGTGGGTAAGTACAAGGCCAAGGTGAAGCTACACAAAGAGGTAGATGTAGAGGTGGAATTTGAGGTCGTTTCTGAGTAGAAATTGCACCTAACTAATAGTATGGGAAAGCCCCGTGGCGTATGCGCTACGGGGCTTTTTCTTGCGTAGCAAGCTGAGACTGCATGCTTGGCTGCGGAAGGGCTAGCAACCAAGGGCTTCAGAGGATGTCCCCATTTTTCACTACCTTTGGAATATGTTTAAGGACCGAGCTTCAGTGAGATTGATACGAATAGGCTGGCTAGCACTCGCTGGCACCATGCTACTCCTTGGGGGGTGTAGAAAGGATCTGCCAGAGAACTATGAGGCTGAGCTAGAGTATCTACAAATAGCCCTACAAAAGGGGTCTGACACGGTGGTGCTGCTGGCGGAGTTCACCCGTGCGGATCTGAATACAACGGAGCTGCGCAAGGCACTTCCCTACGGTACAGACCTTTCGAGCCTTGCGGTGTTCTACCGCGTATCGCTAGGGGCAACGGTTGATAGCGTGGAGAACGGCGAGTTGCTGGATTTCTCTGCTCCACGGACCCTGCGAGTGCGTTCGCAGGATGGGGCTTACACCCGGGACTACGTTGTGGAGCTTGGAGTGGGCGATCCTCCTCCCTTCGTTGCGGATGATGCCGGCCTGGAGAGCGGGGCGCTCCTCTCGGATTTCAGGCTAAAGGATGTGGACGCCGAGGTGACTGCCCGCGGCACACGAATAGTAGCGGTGGTGGCGGAGGATGCCCCCCTATACTCGCTAGTCCCGGAATTTACCATCTCAAAGGGTGCAAGCTCGAGCGTAAAGAGCGGTATGCCCTTCGACTTCTCGGAGGATGTGCTAGTTGTGCTGGTTAGCTCGGAGGACGGGAGCAGCCAGAGCATATACACCATCCGTGTACAACACCCAGCCAAGGACCTCAACCCTGCCGCCACGCTCGAGAGCCTCCGCTTTGAGGGGCATGAGGATGCGGCCACCATCATCGGCTCGCGGATATTCGCCACCGTCCCCAAGGGCTGGGATCTCGGCAAGCTACGCCCAGTCGCAGCCGTTAGCAAGGGAGCAAGGCTGGAAGGGCTTGTGAATAATCAGCCCGGGGACTTCTCTACCCCCCGGCAGATTAAGGTATACTCTGCGGACGGGAAGGCCATCAGCATCTACACCCTGGAGGTAGAGCACCGCAAGGGGACAGAGGCAGATATAAGCTACATGGAGCTAGAGGGGATAGGGGAGGCCGCAGATATAAACGGGAGCACATACACCTTTTGCAGCGAGAACAGCAGCCAGGGGGCAACCGTACGGCTCAAGGAGCTAGAGCTAAGCGATGGGGCGACCGCAAACTGGGAGGTTAGCAGCGACATAACGCTTGCAGAAAGTAACACCCCAGGGGTTACGGGATGGGAGGGAAAGCTAACGATAGGCTCTGAGGATGGTCTACATAAGCGGGTCTATACGATTCGGCTGATGGTAAAGTGGGCCTACTTTACGTCCTTCGGTTTTAAGGGGGTGCCAAGCAAAGTGCTACAGGTAAAAGAGGGTTCTGAAGGATGCCTCTACTGCATAGTACCAGCCGGGACAGATATTAGCCAGCTGACCCCGGTCTATGAAACATCGAAATTGCATGTATACAAGGGTAGAAAGGCGGTTGGCGCAAATGAGCTCACCTCTGGCAGCAGCGTTGTGAACTTTAATGAGTTTCCTCATATTCGCAACGGTCAACTTGGGGCAAGCATTTACCGCATACAATTCCTCACAGAAATAAGCTCAACCCCAACCCTCCCCTCACTGCGAAAGATCAAGCTAGAGAGAGTAAATGGCGGAGAAGATATTGAGGGAGCGATAAGGGGTAGGCAGATCGACTTCGGCGTACCTAGAGGTACTCCACTGAGTGCGCTCACACCGGTGTTCGAGGTGCGAAAGGGGAGGCGCGTTGGGGGTATAGAGTCGGGAGTCGCCACGGATTTCAGCACTGGCCAAACGCTGGAGCTGGCGAGCGAGGATGGGAGCGCGCTGACGCAGTATACAATTACGGTGACGGAGCGCAAGAACGATAGGGCCGAGTTGCTGGGGCTCAGATTGGAGGGGCTACAGAAGCCGGAGATAAACGGTAGCCGTATCACCTTCTTCGGTGGGGGGGCAGTGGATGCTACGCAGCTCATCCCCCACTTCTCGCTTTCGCCTGGAGCAACGATAGGGGGGCTAAGCGATGGGGTGGCTAGGGACTTCAGCCAACCGGTACAAGTACAGGTAATCAGCGAGGACGGTAGTATAACCAGGGTGTACACCATCGTGGTTGACAAGCGCCTGAACTACGAGGCTGCGCTAGTATCCTTCCGATTCGAGGAGCTGGCTGACGATGCCTGCACGATGCAGGGGACGAACATCCGGTTCGAACCGGGGAATGCCGACCCGGGGCATCTCACGCCTATGTTTGAGGTTTCGACGGGCGCTAGCTACGAGCTGGTAGAGAATGGAGTTACCAGCGATTTCAGCAAGGCTAGAAAGCTAAAGGTTACCAGCGAAGACAAGAGCATGACGGTAACCTACACCATCGCCCGGACTTCGCGTGGGCTGAAGTTCGACTTCGAACGCTGGGAGAGCAAGTTCTCCGGAGATTTGAGGTACTACCTCCCCCTGCCAAGCGGCTACTGGAGCAGCGCAAACGTAGGGTTATACCGCGCCAAAAAGCTATTCCACCGGCCAAAGGAATACCCCGTAACGCGTAGCGACAGGAATCCGCACGGGGGGCAGTACTGCGCAAGGATGGAGACCGTGGAGCTGAATGTGGCAGGACGGCCGCTGGCTGCTGGTGCGCTCTACCTGGGGTCTTTCGATGCTGGCGTTGCGCTGAGCGACCCGAACTCGGCCCCACACTTCGGGATAGCCTGGCCTGTTGCCAACGCACGGCCAACACGCTTCAAGGGGTGGTTCAAGTATAGGCCGGGTGCACAGATGATTGATGAGGATGGGAATGCCCTAAACGCTAGCGACCAGCCAAGGATACGCGCTATCTTCTACTACGGTGCGGTGCTAACCGCCAAGGAAGTGGGCGAGGGGAGCGAGCGGATAGTTTCGGAGGCCATCCTCCCGTCGCCAGGCTCTGCTGATGAGTGGACCTACTTCGACATCCCCTTCGAGGCTAGGCATGCTCTAGTCAGCGGGCAGTCCCTAAACTACAGCATCATCCTCTCGCCGAGCAAGGATGGGGCGCAATCCAAGGGGGCTATAGGCAGCGTGCTGGAGGTAGACGATCTGGAGGTTACCCTAGAGTAGAATTGGTTCTACACCGGAAAGCAGATAGGGATTTTTACTACATTTGCGGGCATGTATGGAGGGAAAACCATGAAGAATAGACTTTATTTAGCGGGAGTAATCCTACTCCTGGGTA
>PDWI01003439.1_pt1 | contig 22335 bp, 13 predicted proteins | sample 1430891 | NCBI WGS metagenome assembly PDWI01 (sample SAMN01162508, study PRJNA174530) | Oral metagenome, whole genome shotgun sequencing project. | biome: Marine environment; feature: Marine mammal; material: Swab sample of the gingival sulcus; isolation source: swab sample of gingival sulcus... | reverse complement strand
TCCGAAAAATCCTTTAATAGTCCCCCCGGTTGCCATGATATGAGTATCAGACATTTTGTGTGCTGTCATAAATACTGGTGCGAAAAAAATATTCATTGATGCACTTACGGAGAACGCACTAAGCAAGTGTAGCCAAGATTTTGTTTCAAAAATGGAATGCCCTAAAATTGCACTTGGGTTGGCTGCGTATTCGCCAAATGATACCCCCATAGATGCTAACATTTTTGGAGCTCCAGAGGCAAACATAACAAAAGCCATTTTGATTGAAATACCTAATACCGCCCAAACCATTGCTCTCGGCCACAATCCAAAGCCCTCTTGAGAATAATTTCCCGTCTTAATCCTTAAACCAATAACTTCGCCCAAAGTTGCAAGTATAGCAAACTTAATGGCACTCATAATATAAGCGTGGTTGCTATTGAATTGTTTATAAAAATCCAGAACTTCCGGTATCAATGCGAATGGTAGAAAAAATGCAATCACACACAGAGAAAAGATTAAATCTTTTAATTTCATCTTAAAATCCTAAATTATACAAAAAATTAGAGTGCAAAAATACACTGATTTTTTTAATGGCAATAAATCATTAGACTTATAAGCAACTTTATTCCCTAAAAGGGTTTCTTAATTTTGCTACTTATTTATTTTAAAAACGCCCTGAGTAACGGAGACACTGTAAGAAGCACTTGCGTTAAATGCTGTTGCACTAAATGTTCCTTCGATAGATTTATCAGTAACTCTTGAAATAGTGATTGTGCCTGAGTTCGTACCTTCTTCAGCATAAACGGTTGAATATATACTTCCGTTTTGTCCTATAGTAACGTTATAGATTTCGCCTGTTTTGTATTCGCCAACAACCAAATCATCAGTAATTCTGAATACCAAGTCAATAGAATTACCGCTACTGTCTGAGCCCAAAATATCAATTTGATTTACTTCTTTGTAATATTTGAAACTTGTCGCTGACCAGTAATCACCATTGATGAATGCTGATACTTCTTGACCTTCCGGTTTGGCGTTGTCATCTTTGTTCGTCGGCTCCGAAGTGGAGTCTTCGCAAGAAATCAGTGCAAGTCCCAAAGCTGCAAATAATACAACATTTAGAATACGGTTTAACATATTACCCTCTTAAAAAATTGATAAAATAACCTTAATTTCCTTTGACTGAAAATTGCCCTCTTATAACTGCAAATTATTTGTAGCTTCTTGTACTTAATTTCACCTCTTCGAAAACCAATTCTTCTTTATGGCGGTCGAAAGATTTTCCATTTTTTGTCCAAATTGCCACGTGTGCGAATTTGTCATCATTTCTCATAGCTTCATTATCTTGGGTTTGGTATTCTTCACGGAAGTGTGAACCGCAACTTTCCTCACGAGTGAGTGCATCTACAGCCAAGATTTTTGCAGTTTGAATGAATTCTTTTAGACGCATAGCGTGTTCCAAAGTAGGATTCAAATCTTCATTTTTACCTGTGATATGGATTTCGTTTTCAAATTCTTGTTCTAATTTTTCCAATTCAGCTTGAGCATTTTTGATTCCTTGTTCGTTTCTTGCCATACCACACCCGTTCCACATGATTTTTCCGAGTTTTCTGTGTAGTTTCTCCGGCGACTTATTCCCTTTATTATTAAGGATTTTATTGATTGTAGTAGTCGTATCATTTTGGGCTGTTTTAAAGCAATCATCGCTTTCTTTGGCTCCGGACATACCGGCATTAGCAAGATAATTAGGTAATGAATAAGGAAGCACGAAATATCCGTCTGCAAGCCCCTGCATGAGTGCTGATGCACCCAATCGGTTTGCACCGTGGTCAGAGAAATTAGCCTCCCCGATTACGAAAAGACCTTCGATATTACTCATTAAATGGTAATCTACCCAAAGTCCGCCCATAGTGTAGTGCGATGCAGGATAAATCATCATTGGATAGACGTAAGGATCTTTACCCGTAATTTTTTCGTACATTTCAAATAGGTTTCCGTAGCGCTCTTCAATTTTGTCTTTGCCTAATCTTTCGATAGCATGTTTGAAATCAAGATATACCCCGTTTCCATCAGCAGAAACGCCCATACCCTTATCACATACCAACTTAATCGCACGAGAAGCAATATCACGTGGAGTCAAGTTTCCAAAAGCAGGGTATCGACTTTCCAAGACATAGTGCCTATCTTCTTCAGGAATATCATTAGGATGTCGTTTGTCCCCAATCGTAGCAGGAACCCAAACACGTCCGTCATTACGCAAGGATTCAGACATCAGAGTAAGTTTAGATTGGTGGTCGCCACTTACAGGGATACAAGTCGGGTGAATCTGTGTAAAACATGGATTTGCAAAACCGGCTCCTTTTCTAAAAGCAGCCATAGCAGCCGCAGAGTTACATGATTTTGCATTTGTGGAAAGGTAGAACACATTACCATAACCACCAGACGCAATAACAACTGCATCTCCGGCATGACTTTCCAATTCACCTGTAGTCATATTTCTCACCACGATTCCGACCGCTCTATCATCTTTATTTAAAACGAGTTCTGTCATTTCACGGCGGGTATGAATTGTCACAGTTCCGGCTTTTACTTGGCGAGATAGAGCTGAATACGCACCAATCAGAAGCTGTTGCCCGGTCTGCCCTCTGGCAAAAAATGTACGCTCCAACTGAGCACCACCAAACGAACGATTATCAAGTAAACCACCATAATCACGGGCAAATGGAACCCCTTGAGCCACGGACTGATCAATAATATTATTACTCATCTGAGCTAAGCGATAAACATTTGCTTCACGAGCTCTATAATCACCGCCTTTCACTGTATCGTAAAATAGCCGATGCACGGAATCGCCATCATTTTTATAATTTTTTGCGGCATTGATACCGCCTTGTGCTGCAACACTGTGAGCACGACGAGTTGAATCACTAAATGTGAATACATTAACCTGATAGCCCAACTCGCCCAAAGAGGCTGCTGCAGAAGCTCCCGCAAGTCCTGAACCAATAATTAAAATTTTCATTTTCCGGCGATTTGGCGGATTAACTAAAGAATATTCAAATTTCTGTTTTGTCCATTTTTCGCTAAATTCGCCCGAAGGTATTTTCGCATCAAACATCATCTTTCCATCAGATAAACCATAATCTACAAAAATACAAATTTTTGGGGTTTCATTGGTATTTTTGGGGAAAATATTTTTGTTCTTTTTAATTTTATTTTTCACCTTCTTACTCCTCAGTAAATTTAAAAATATATTTTAAGCAAAAATAACATAGTAAAAGCGTGCCAAAAACTACTTTTATGTCAAATTAGCAAAATTAATGCTTTTTTGGCGTTATTTCTGCGAAACTGTCATGCCTTAGTGAAAATTTGACAGAGATTTTTTAGAGGATTGTCATTAATTTTTTGTAAGTTTGCATTTTTGATTTTATGTACATGGTAAAATATGAAAAAATTTATATTAGTCGTTATTGTAGGAATGATGTGTACTGTATTTTCTACCCTTGCTACAGAACAAGTACCGGATTTGATTGAATTTGATGGAAAAGAGTTAGCCTTACATACAGGCTGGGGACATCCTTCACCAATGGTAGCATATTTTTCTCAAAATAATATTGAGTATCCCTTCCAATCATCTTCAACAGCTAATTATCGGGGGCATATTGCACATTGGAAGATTCATAAGAATAGATTGTTTCTGAAAAAAGTTATTGCACACAAGGGCAAGAAACCTAACGAGTATGGTATAGAGTCTAACGGGGATTCTGTAAAATATAAATCTTACGTATTTGCGGATTGGTTTAGCGGCATTATAGAATGTGTCGAAGAAAACCCTGAAAATAGATGGTCAGAGCCTATATCACAATATTTGATTTGGGTTCGGTATGGTAATGTTATAGACTATCAGCGATATACCCCAAAAGATACAGAAGAAATGCAAAAATTATATGAAGCTGGAAATATCGATGATATTACTGATGAAGATATGAAAAAGAAGTTTATGTTATCGTACATGTATAATAACTATATTTCATTCTATTTTCGAATGAATGTGAACGATAGTTTAAATTATGAAGGTAAATCGGGGGTACTAATAAGTAATTTACCAATCCCTTATTTTTTAAAGGATTATACTCAAGATTTTTTGAAATGTAAGTATAATTGGGAGCAAGAAATTTCTGGCGTACCTTCAGGAATCTGGGAAATAAAAGAGAAAAAAATATTTTTGAAGAATGTGAGATTGGTGTCAGGTTTAGGGTTCTATAGAAAAATTTACCATGCCATTGAGATACAAGATGTTTTGCCCGAGTATGAAGGTATGGGGGACGTTTTTGGTAATTGGATGAATGGGGATTTTATGATTAAAATTGGAAAAGAAGTTGAGGACAAATATGTGCCTGGTACGACAAAATTTCATACTGAAAGAGTTATTTTTGTTACGATTGAAGACGGTGTAATTGTTAATGAATTAGAGTTTGATTTAGAGCAAAAAATAAACTGGAGAGATCTGCCAAAGGATTGGTCTCCTGAGATGAGGGGAATGGTCGAAAAATTTTCCACTCATTTGTATAATGTTCAATCAAAATTTTGAGATACCAAGAAACAGATTCAATCTTGGTAGAATAACTTATTATCTCAGACCATTCTAATATATTATGAAGGACAAAAATTGTTATCTAACTTTATACGTGAATATATTTGCTATCATACCCCCACTCAATTTTAACAAAAATTATGGAATTATAAAATGCCGAAAACCCGACCATACAATAGAAACGAAAGTAAGAAAAAGCAAGTAAAAGAGATGTTTGATAATGTCTCTGTCAGCTATGATAAATTAAACCGTCTGATTACATTTGGAATGGATTTGCGATGGCGGAAAAATCTTGCGAAAATCATCAAGGCACATAATCCGAACAATATACTTGATATTGCTACCGGAACAGGTGATTTGGTACTCCTGTTTGCAGAGGCCTCGTCTGCAAAAGAAATTATCGGAATTGATATTTCGGAAGGGATGCTGAAAGTAGGGGAAGAGAAAATCAAAAAAGAAAAATTAACTGATATGATTACATTACAGAAAGGTGATGCCGAAGCGTTGGAATTTGAAGATAATACTTTCGATGCCGTATCGGTTGCCTATGGTATTAGAAACTTTGAGGATTTAGAGAAAGGTCTGTCGGAGATTTTGCGAGTTCTAAAGCCCGGCGGAATCTTTGTTGTACTCGAAACCTCTGTCCCTGAAAAATTTCCGTTCAAACAAGGCTATATGCTATATACAAAATGGATTATGCCGATATGGGGAAAGTTAGTTGCCAAAGACAAAGAAGCCTATCATTACCTTTCACACTCTGCAATAAATTTTCCGTATGGTGAGAAAATGCGGAATATTTTGGAGAAAATCGGTTTTTCAAATACGGAGGTATTACCACAAAGTCAAGGCATTTCAAGTATATACATTGGATTGAAAAAGTAAAATCTATGCTTACTAAGGCAGTATAAAGAAATGGAGTTCAACTCAAAGTTGAACTCCATTTTAAATTACTCTGTAACTGAATATTATTCAGCCATCAATTTTTCTAATTCATCAAGATAGCGGTTGATTTTTTCGCAAGTTTTTTCCACAGCTAATGGGGTGGACATATCAACCCCTGCTGCTTTCAAAATATTGATAGCGTAGTCAGAATCACCTTTTTCTATAAAGTTACTTAGGTAGCGTTCAACTGCTGGAGCACCTTCTGTAATCATTAATTCAGAAAGAGCTTGTGCTGCTGCAAAACCTGTAGCATATTGATAAACGTAGAAATTATATTGAGTTATATGGTGTATTCTTGCCCATGAATAACCTTCTGTTTCATCAGTCGTCATTGCATCGCCCCAATATTGAGCATACAAATCATGGAATAATTCTGTTAGCCCCTCCGCTGATAGAAATTCGCCATTTTGTGCTTTTTCGTGAACAATCATTTCAAATTCAGCAAAACGAGCTTGGCGGAAGAAAGTAGATTGTGCCGAAACCAAGAATTTTTCGATTAGGTATAATTTTTCTTCTTTTGTTTCAGCTTTTTCCATCAAATAATTTTGCAACATTGCTTCATTCGTGATAGAGGCTACCTCTGCAACGAAAATTGGATAATCGCCGTAATGATATGGCTGATTTTTTTCTGAGAAGTATGAGTGCATATTATGCCCAAGTTCGTGAGCCAGAGTAAATACATCATTCAAGGTACCTGACCAGTTTAGCAGAATTAATGGATGAACACTCATACAGCTATTTGAGTATGCACCTGCACGTTTGCCGGGAGTTTCGTAAACATCAATCCAACGGTTGTCGATAGCATATCTTACTGCATTACAGTATTCTTCGCCCAAAGGTTTGAATGCTTCCAATACAATTTCCACTGCTTCATCATAAGTATAAGTCTTATTTTGTGTGGCAAATAAAGAAGTATATGTATCATAAGGATGTAGTTCGCTATAGCCTAATACTTTTTTCTTGATTTGTGCCCATCTGTGAAGAACAGAGATATTATCATGAGCAGTTTGAACCAAGTTTTTGTAAACATCAACGGGGATATTATTTGCAAATAATGCTGCTTCCAAAGCACCATCGAAACCACGAATATTAGCATTGATGATACGTTTATTTACGTTCGCATTATAAATAGTAGCAAAAGTATTTTTCAATTCTTTATATGGTACGTAGATAGCATCATATACATCTTTCGCAAATTTGCGGTCGTTGCCGTAAAGAGCCTGACCGTATAGTGCATGAGAAACTTTTACTTCACTTCCGTCCGGTGCTTTGATAGTTGGGAAAGGAAGTTCCGCATTATTCAATACAGAATAGACATCTGACGCAGTTCTTGAAATTGGAGCTAATTTTGCCAAAAGCTCTTCAGATTTTGCATCAAGAGTATGCTCTTTGGTGCGAAGAGTCGCTTCAATCAAGTGTTTGTATTCTGCCAACTCTTTGTTTTTCAAAAATTTATTAATTTTTGTATCAGGAATTTCCATTAATTCCGGCGTAAACCATGCTGTTGCAGCACCATAGTCTGCCATCAATTTTTGTGCTTTCGAATTTAGGATAGAGGCATTGTTGTCTTTCATATTCAAATCAAAATTTGATGAGGCATAGAAATACACTAAATAGACTTCTTTTTCCAATGCGAAAAACTTGTTATACGCTTCCAAAAGTGCTGCGGGTGATTTACTTAGCGTACCCTGTAATTTTGGAAATTCTTTGATTTTAGCGGTTACGTCATCATAATCCGCCTGCCATGCTTCGGTTGATTCGTAGAAATCGGCTAAGTTCCATTTGTATTTATCCTCTACATCGCTTCGTTCACGAGTAGCTGCTACTGGAGATTGCTCTTTCACTACTTTTTCTCCTTCTTTTTTGTTTGGTGGTTCGCATGCTGACATCATCATTATTGCGAACATTCCTATTATTAGTGTTAGTTTTTTTAACATAACGTTATCTGTTTATTGTTTATAAAAATTGTTATTGCCTATTATAATATATCCAACAAATATTCCCAATCTTTTGGATTATCTTTATATGGGCAATATTCATCTTTTCGGTTAATCAAAAAATGCTCCCCTTCTTTTATGATAATACCACCCCAAAGATTTTTTCCATTCGTATTTTCTTTTGCTATATATGCTTGCAATGCTTCTGCTTTTAATTTATTATCATACTCATTAAAACCGCTCCCTTTTGTATCAAAAAGCCCTATTTTACCGTCTTTAAAAGAGATGATAAAGTCTGGTTGGAATGTAGATTTTTTATTGTATTTAATACCAAAATTTGATGCCATGTGTTCATCACCATTCATCCACCACCAATGAATTTTATCTAGTAGGTTATCAATCATATTTAAAAAATCTAATTCAACCCCACTATCAATATTCAAATAGCATGGAGAGTGCAAACAAAGATTATATTCTTTATATTCTCTATACTTGTGGGGATTAAAATTAATTGAATCAGGAATTTTCCATTCAGAATTCCAGTTTTCAGTTTTTGCAATTTTTTCTTCTAACTCTTTTTCTTTGACTGGTTTAAAAGCACGTGTAGCTTGGTCAAAGATTCTTCCAAATATTTCTGCATTATTTAGCACAATATTTTGAGTACGAATAATACCATTCTCATATGTACGTATATTTAGATATGTATGAAACCAACCGTACAAACGATTTTTAAAAATCCCTAATGATCTTTTAGGGGCAAATCCGTTAAGATTACTTTTGATTAGCATATTAAAAGCCATTTCTAAATCTTCACTTGACAAGTTTACTGACAATAATGTATTCTCATTGAATAGACTTGCTTCTCTACCTCTTATTTCGTGCTTAGGGAGATTATCAAATATTTTCGCGTCAAGCGGTTTATTTAGTATAATATCTTCCTGCAGTTTATCTTCTATAACTTCAACGCCTTTGAGTCTTAATTGATTAATATTAAATTCAACATCAAGAATTGCAGGTGCGTGTGGTATATCAAAATACTTACACAAAGTCTTTGATAATGTTTCCATGAAACTATAAGTTAAATCTCCATAATCTATTCTATTACAATAATAGGAACGCAATGAAGGAACGGCTGTATCTTTAGTAACTTTTTCATTAATTTTAGATACTTCAGACTTAATTATATTTTTACTCTCAACATCATTAGAAACTTCGATTGCTTGGACATTTGTATAAATATATCCTTTATTTAAAGTGTCATCATCATAATGATGGGCTTCTGGCATCCTTAGGATTCTACCAACAGTTTGAATTGCAAAGTTAATATTATGAATTTCACGGAAACGGATTAATACCGAAGCTCTTGGACAATCCCACCCGGTATCAATTGCTTGCTTGAATATAAGAAACTCGACTGTACTGTCATTTGGAGCTACAATATCTGCTTCGTTATTTACTTTTTCTTCACTTAGCCATACTGCTAACTTACCATTTTCATAAGTAATATCATTTTTTGCTAAGAACTTTTCGACAAAATCTTTTTTGTCATCTCCAATTTCTCCTGGAGGTAATTGAATTAGTGCCAATGGATTAACAAAAATTCCATTTTGCTTATATATCTCTGCTAAGTGTCGGCGTTTTTCAAAAGCAGCTTTTAAGACTAACTCCTGAGAAGAAATTTCATCATCAACGATTTCATCAATATCAGGATTGATGATAAGTTCTTTTTTTATCATACCTTCATTGATGACATCGGTAGGAGCAACTTCTATTTTTTCTTGGTACAATCCCTCAACTAAATTCGGAGTAGCACTTACTTCTATTGTTAAATCTGGTTTCACAATATCATCACGGATTTCCAACGCTCTCATAGCTGAAGCACTTGCGTGACTTTCATCAATTATAAGAATTATTTTTGTACCGCTATCGTGAGTATTTCTAATGAGTTCTCTGAAGTTTGTAGTTTCTTTATCTTTCATCAGAATATTTTTCCATTCGCCAGTTTTACTATCCTTAGCTGAAAGTTTTTCCCAATTCACAACCACAACTTCGTTAGATTCAATATAATCCCTACCGCCAAAAAATTCTTGTTCCAAAAGATATATGGGCGGAAAGTATCCAACTTCCCTTTGTATCGACTCAAAAGTTTGTGTATGCAGACTGCCTTTTCCAATACTCATCCATAAAAAGCACATAGGAATATCTTCCTGCTCTTCGATGATTCTTTCGATATACTCCGTCATCATAAGTGTTTTGCCACTACCCGTAGGAGATTTGAAAATAATTGTTGCAGGTTCGTTATTACGGCGAAGATGTAAATCTGATTTTATCAAAAGCTCTTCGACCGCTTGTTCTTGATAACGTTTTAATATTTTGCTACTCATTTTTATTCTTCTATATTATGTTTGCTTAGTAAATCTTGGATATTTCGGTAAAATTTTTCTACTTGTTTTATATTGTATTCATCATAGTTGCCATGGGCAGCTTCATTTCCGATTGCAAGGTTAAGTTTGCTTTCTTCCCATTCAATTTTTGTAAAGACGAAAGAGTTAAGAAGTTTGTCACATAAGCGAGAAACTTTTTCTTCTTTGCCATTGTCAGTCAGAATATTAATTTGATTGGATTGTGCAATTTTTTGTATTAATTTTTCTAATACTACTCTTAAAATCCTTGCAGCATCATCTTTCTCTTTTTCTTCAAATAGCTTCGCCTTCGCTTTTTTCAAGTCTGCAAAAATCATGTTTGGATTTATTGGTATATTCAGTTTAACTAATTGTTTATAAACGTCTAAAATTTTATGCGGTATGGCTTCCAAAGTTAAATCCGAAATACCTCTGAATATTGATTTGTCAGCCTCCATATTCATAGAGAACATATAAACAACTTTCTTACCTCGCAACGCTGAAATCTTTTCGTAAAACTCTTCAAAAGTTTCGTTTATTGCATTATAGTAGATACATAAATATCTGTCTTTGCTATTAGATGAAAATATTTTGTAATCGTCCCCTTCTGTTTCAAAATTGAAAATATTTTCTTTTAAGCAAAGCATTTCAGTACATTTTCGAGTTAAATCTAATCTTAATTGATCACGATTATTAGATTTTTTCAAAAGCCCCGTTTTCAAATACTGTAAGTTACCGCTTAATCCTTCGACGGCTTCTCCATTACTTGCTTTTTTATAGCCCTTGATGACTTTTTTCAAACGTGGATAGGTTACTTCCTCACAGATTTTATTTTCATTATTTGTACAAAGTATAAACTTACGATTTCCGCCGTCTTCTTTGTTTAATTCTAATACGGCGTGTCCTGTTGTTCCCGAACCAGCCATGAAATCTAAGATAAGAGAGTCATCTGCGGTTCCCAACAATATGATGTCATAAATTAATCCGAGTGGTTTAGGATTATTAAATATTTTTCCTCCAAAAATATTCTTTAATTGAGAAGTTCCGTTTCCGCTACTATATTCAGGTTTATAGAATAAACTTTTTGGCTTTTTGGAAGGTAAATCACCCAATTCAGGACGTTGTTTTTTGTACACTGAATATTTTTTTGGGGTACCTGTAACAATAATATTATAAGGTTCATTTTTAATTTTCGATTTTTGCCATCGCCAAGACATCTCTTGTCCATTAGTTATCGGCAATATTTTCACATCAGTAGCAGTTAAAGGTTGATTATCCTCAGTAACATATACTTTTTTCTCTGAGTTGATAAATATTGGATAAAACAAATTAGGTCTTTTATTTCTAGGAGCATTTACGCCTGTTGATTTAAGGTTAGCCCCTTTTTTAAAATATCCTATGTCATCTTGTTCCCAACTCTGAAGTTCTTCTTCATTTACTGAAAATTTCTGAAAAACACATTTCGTAATATCCTTTGAATAAACCATTGTGTATTCATGAGTACCAGCAAAACCAAACTCATCATTATTACCTTTTAAATTCATCACAGTCGGCAAACAAGCTACAAAGTTCTTCTCTCCAAAGATAGAATCACAAAGCAATTTAAGCTGGGCAGATTCATTATCATCAATGGAAATAAATATCACACCTGTTTTTTTCAATAACCGATATGCTAAATTTAGACGCTTCTCCATGAAGTTCAGCCATTTAGAATGTCGATAGCTGTCTTCCTTATCTACATATTTATCGTTATACTTAAAATCTTTATTTCCAGTGTTGTATGGCGGATCAATATAGATAACATCAATTTTCCCTTTGTGGGTATAATTCAATACGGACAAAGCATGATAGTTATCACCTTCAATTATGATATTATCTTCAGATAAATCAGTCCTTATTTCTTTCGTTTTCAAACGTTTAAGAATTGGCAGATGATATGCACAATCCAATACAACTTGCTCGGGTTCACGTTCCGCATCCCAAACCAAACCGTATTTTTTTGCTTTCAGCTCTTTTTCCTGCCTCTCAATAATTTGCAGAAGTTCTGATTTATCTAATTTTGAATAATCTGCCATATTTTACCCTATTTCCTTTTTTTCCGTTCTCGTTCAAGATTCCAAATCTCGTGCATTATCGCTTCTTCTTCGGGTAATAGTTCTTTATTCCGCCGAGCCATGACAATTTTTGCAGTCTTGATTGCATCATTGATTTTGTAAATCGGGGAGTTCTTAGCACCGCCCCAAGTGAAAGAAGGAATTGCATTTGGGAGAAACCACTCACGAACTAGTATTCCGCCCACACCGCAGACGGTTCCCGTTGTGAACATGGTATTAATTCCGGTTTTGGTATGGTCGCCACAGAGAAGTCCTAAGAACATTCTACCTGTTTCGACTTCTTCACCGTCGAGATTTACCTTGATATTGGTATAATTATTTTTCAAATCGGAGTTATTTGTGTCCGCCCCAAAATTAACCCATTCGCCAATATAGGAGTGCCCTAAAAATCCGTCGTGCTGTTTGTTAGAGTATGATTGTATGATTGTATTTTCCAATTCACCGCCGATTTTACAGTTGTTTCCGATTGCACAGTCTTTGTAAATTTTTGCACCGATTTTGATTGTACTGTCCTCGCCGATTGCTGTCGGCCCAATTATAACGGCATTCGGCATAATCTTGACTCTGCTACCAATAATAATTGCACCTTCGGATGCATCTAATACTACGCCCGGAGATATTTTGACATCATTGCCAAGACATATATTTTCATAATTAATAATATGGACACCTTCAAAATCCTTCGCTTTGTTATGCCAATATTCGCAATCTAAAAAACCTTTATCCAAGGCAATCTGCGAAGCTACATTATCCAAAGCATCCCAAAGATAATTTAATTTTACGATAAAATCAACATCAATCTCATCACGATAATTTTCGGTTTTATCTTCGAGATAGTCCTCGAATAATTTGAATTTTTCGTAGTCAATATCAGTAGAATCAGCTAATATGCCAATTTGTTTATTATTATATTTGAGTATAGTAGATGTTTTAAATTCTATTTCCGAAAGTATTCTTTTGATATTTATATCAACAATAACACTTGCATCAAGCACTAAAGTTAATCCTTTTTCAAGAGCAGCATTCTGAACATTAAAACGTTTTCGGAAAGATTTGTACTGCATTTCTCTGCCACTGAAAAGCACGTTTGCAGTTGGAAAATATAGAGATACTTTTTCCCAAAGCATGAACGCACCACAGCGGATTTCCCAAATCGAGTGCATCAAAGAATGGGGATAAAAATTCTTGGTATCTCTATTTTCTGCAATAATTATGTTATTGATATTCAATGGCATATTTTCTCCGTTAATTAACAGGGGTATTAGAAAATTTCAGAAAAGATTCATGTTTAGCCCTGAGTTTATAGCAATATCTTCTTTTTTCAATTCAGCATTCAAAAACGCAACCTTGTACCAATTGGAAGTAATCATTTATTTTTTCAATTTTTCTTCCAAAGCGTGTTTGATAAAGCTGATAAACAAGGGGTGTCCCGTTACGGCACGAGATTTCAATTCAGGGTGGAACTGAACGCCCACATACCAAGGGTGGTCAGGCAATTCAATCATTTCAACCAATTCTCTATCCGGGGACATACCGCTCAAAATCATTCCGTTTTCTTGTAGCAGATCACGGAATTTATTGTTTACTTCGTATCTGTGGCGGTGGCGTTCTGAAATTTCTTCCTGCCCGTATGCTTCAAAACTTTTCGTACCTTTTCGGATAATACATGGATAAGCACCAAGGCGCATTGTACCGCCTTTTTCTCTGACTGCTTTTTGGTCTTCCATAATATCTATTACGTTATTTGGCGTATCTGAAAATTCTGCTGAGTTCGCATCTTTCAAACCACATACGTTTCTTGAAAATTCGATTACTGCACACTGCATACCTAAGCAGATACCAAAGAAAGGAACATTATTTGTACGAGCAAAATGAGCGGCGACGAATTTCCCTTCTGTTCCACGAGTACCGAAACCAGGCCCGATTAGCAGACCATCATACTGCCCTAATTTTTCTTTTGCATTATCGTATGTCAATTGTTCTGAATCTTCCAAGCACACTTCAACTTTCGTATTATTGATTGAGCCTGCGTGTATGAAGGCTTCTAAAATTGATTTATAAGAATCGCCCAAGTTGGTGTATTTTCCGACTAAGGCAATTTTTACCTCGTGTTTTGGTTTCTTGATTTTGTCAACAAATTTTGACCACTCTTTCACGTCTAATTCTCGAGGGTCCATATTCATTTTTTCAAGTATATATTCTGCCATACCTTTTTTTGCAAACATCAGAGGTACGTCATAGATTGTTTTATCTGCATCTAATACTTCAAACACTGCTTTTGGATCAACCATACAGAATAGTGCGATTTTCTCTTTTACTTCTTTAACCAAACGGTGTTCGGTACGGCATAGCAGTATATCAGGTTTGATGCCGTATTCCATCAACAGCTTAACGCTATGCTGAGTCGGTTTAGTTTTGATTTCGCCCGCTGCCTTGATATAAGGAACATAGGTAAGATGGATATTCAAAGTTTTTTCCTGTGGCAACTCCATATTTAATTGGCGTTGTGCTTCCAAGAATGGTAAGCCCTCGATATCGCCGACAGTACCACCGATTTCTACTAAGATAAAATTAAACTGGCCGTCTAATTCAAAAATACGTTCTTTGATTTCATTAGTGATATGCGGAATAACTTGTACGGTTTTTCCTAAATAACGACCTTTACGCTCGTTAGTAATAACAGTACTATATATCTGACCTGTAGTATGGTTATTTTTCTCTGAAAGTGACTTTCCTAAGAATCTCTCATAGTGTCCGATATCCAAATCCGTTTCCGCACCATCATCTGTTACGAAAACTTCCCCATGCTGAAGCGGCGACATAGTCCCTGGGTCAACATTAATGTAAGGGTCGAGTTTTACAATAGTTACGCTATATCCTCTTTCTTGTAAAAGTAAGCCTAATGAGGCAGATGTAATTCCTTTTCCTAATGACGAAATAACCCCACCGGTAATAAAGATATACTTAGTATCAAGTTTTCCTTCAGTTTTTTTCTTTGCAGCCATAATACAATCAATATTTAGAATAAAATGAACAAGCAAAATTACAATTTTTTTTCGATATTACCTATTTTGTGAAGGGAATATTTAAAGTATTTATCCTCATTTTATCCACTTGTTCTGATAGACTGAATAAAAACTATTACTTCTGAATATGGGATTGCTTGGTAAATGCTCATGTAAAATGGTTGCCTACTTCTGTTTTTTTGCCAACGGTTAGTCTTCAGTATTTCAACACTCCTACTCTCAATTCCAACGAATTTACAAACCCCTTATTGCAAAAAAATACTTACATTCAGCAAGCCCAAAAACAAGGTTTTGATTTTTGGTTTTATTCTGTCAGCTTTAATTTGTACCTAACATAATGTATACTTTTAATAGGTTTTCCCTCTTTCATAGCAGGTTCAAAAATTAATTTTGCCATGCTTGTTTTTAATTCCTCATCTAACCACATATTGTCAGCAATCGCAAATTTCATATCATCGACATTTCCCTTGTTATCTACGAATAAATAATAGCCATAAGACATTACGTGGTCATCACCATAGGCTTCAAATATTGATGTTTCTGCTTTAAAGCTTTCTGCTAATTCTTGGTCATTTATTGGTTTGGGTTTATTCTCAGGTATTGTATAATTATCATAATCTGCGTAACAATTATCACATATTTGAGAAATAATCGTTGTTTTGACTTTTGGATTTTTAAACTTTGGATACTTTTTAGTTGAAATAGCTTTCCCATTTTCATAAACCTTTTCTTCTTTTAAATTTCCGTTATCGTAGTAACTCCTTGTAATGCCGTGTTCTTTGTCTTCTTTGAAATCTTGCTCCAAACTTACCAAACCTTTTTTGATAGTTCTCGATTTACCATCTCTAAGGTAATTTTTGTATTGGGTCTCGTATATGATTGTGTCATTAAATGAATCCCATTTGTTTATATAAAGTCCAGTTCCGTTTATTAAAGTTTGCTCTCCTTTCTCATTCCAATGGTTTTTAAGTCTAAACTTTCCATTTACAAATTCAGCCTCAACTTTTTTATTTCCATTTTCATAGAATTCTAACCATTCTCCTTCACGTTCATAATCTGATTTGTAAGTTCCAGTTTCTGCGAGTTGTCCGTTTTCGTACCACTCTTTATATTCGCCAATTCTTTCGTCTTTATCTATTAATTTTGATTCAAGTTTTTTAGGATTTCCATTTTCGTAATACCATTTATGTATTAAGATATTATTTGGTAAATCTTTAGTTACTTGGTATTTTAATTTTCCACTTTCATAAAATTCTTTTAGCTCTCCAGTTTGTTCTCCTTTTTTGTAAACTATTTTTTCTCTTAGCTGTCCATTGTCATAAAATGATTTGAATTCCCCATCTATCATGCCTTGCTCAAGATAAAATTCTTCTTTGACAGTTTTATTTTCATAAAAGGTCTTACAAAGCCCGGTAAAGGTCATGTCAAATTCTTTTCCGCCTTCATCAAGACATATTTCATTTGGGTTTTTACGAATGTAATCTTCAATTAAAGACATTGTCTTATCATTCATTTTATAGTAGTCGTTATCAAGTAATGATAATGCCTCAAACTTATCATAAATATCGCTACCAAACAAATAGCTTTCTTGAGCTTTGTCCATTAGCTTTTTGTTTTTCCGATAGATTTTATCCGCTTTTTTGACAAGGTTAGCCATTTCCGTATCTCCAATATATTCCAAACTTTTAATTATTGTTGGAACATAAGGTCCGTAACCATTGTAATAGAATTGTACGAATCCCCCATTTATAACTTGGGCATCTAAATACCACCAATAATAAAGTGCTTTCTGTCCGTATGATAAAGATTTTCCACGTTCAATTTCGTGTTCTCTATCCTTTACAAAATTCGATAGTGGTTCAAGCACAAACCAGCCAAAATCAAAACTATGTAATTTGAAGAATTCAGCTTTATTCAGTTTAGGTCGGAAATGTTCGTTTTTATTAAATTTCCAATAAGGGTCATTTTCGTTTTGAGTCTTGCAACCAAATAGATTTAATAGGTTCATAATTATTATTGAAATAGTAAGTATTCTTTTCATTTGTGATGTTTCTTTAATATTATAACCAACGGCTCGAATAAATGCGTTTAACATTTCAACACTCGTACTCTCAATTCCAACGAATTTACAAACCCCTTATTGCAAAAAAATACTTACATTCAGCAAGCCCAAAACAAGGTTTTACCGACTTTATAAATATAATTGTTTCTCATTTTTTATTACGCAGTATTTGAAACTGTGGATATAAAGCAATACTAACTTTGCTCTTATACAAGTTGCCCCTACCGGAGCAGGGGCATAATAGAACCAACATTCATAAAGGTATTCATTGGTTATAACTCTAATGTTATTTCCAATAAATTTTGGGAAGAGGATACGTTCTTAATTTAAAATCTACTTTTTCTCAATGAATTATAAGTGATTCTATATCAGAAAGTTAAAACTTTATCACTATCAACAACCCATTCAGATAATGCTTGCATTGTAGATTTTTCTGCTCCCTCGAAATAAGGATGATTTTTATAAATTCCGCATCGAGCCATGCATGTTCCGCAGACTTTCACTTGAACATCCTTTGCTATTAAGTCTTTAAGCATTTGTGATAAATCCTGGTCATAGCCTTCTGGTGCTTTACAAGCATCTCTTGCCATGTCAACAGAATCATTCATTAAAAAAATACGTACTTCTTGTCCGTTTTTTCTTAATGTCTCTGCAAGTCTTAACCCATTCCAAGTTACATCAGTATTATCGTACGGTTCACGATTAAAGATTATCAGTACTTTCATTTTATTTATCCTGTAATAATTCAACAACTTATTATGATTATTGCTCTATTGATACTCAATGATTTCTAAATAAAAAAATCTCTGCATCAATAAATACAAAAATAACAAAAATAAGGCACATAACAAAATAAATCATGGAGTAATGGTAGTAAATATACATTATATTTTAAATTCTTTCTAGCAATATTTATACAAAGCATTATCAGTGATTTTCCCTATAATTGCCAAGTCTTAATTAATATATATTGTCAAGTCAGGATTTTTTTGTATATTAGTAGTTACTGCATATGCAGAATTCTGAAAAATATTGCTTATAGGGCTTTTGTGGACAGGAATTTTTTAAACGAAGAATTAGAAGAAATAAGTATTAGAGGGGCACGCGAGAATAACCTAAAAGGTATCGACGTAACTATTCCTCGTGAAACATTTACGGTTATTTCCGGGCTTTCGGGTTCAGGGAAATCCTCTTTGGCGTTCGATACTCTTTACGCTGAGGGGCAAAGAAGATATGTAGATTGTATGTCACCGTATTCCAAGCAGTTCTTAGGAATGCTTAAGAAACCCGATGTCGATAGTATCGAGGGCTTGTCTCCGGCTATATCTATTGAACAAAAATCAATCAGTAAAAATCCCCGCTCAACGGTTGGGACAACTACTGAGATCTATGATTATCTGCGTTTGCTTTTCGCAAGGGTGGGTATTCAATATGCCTTAGAAAGTGGGCTACCAGTAGTTCAAAAATCGCAAGAACAAATCTTAGACGAAATCCGTACAACCTTTGCCGGGAAGACTATTCAAATTCTCTCCCCATTGGTGAAAGGCCGTAAAGGACATTATCGAGATTTATTCGATAAAATGTTGAAGCAGGGATTTGCAAGAGTACGTATTGATTCAGAAATCAAGCCGCTTGTTCCGTCAATGCAGTTAGTCCGCTACAAAACCCATAATATCGAATTAGTAATTGATAGAATAAAAGTTATCGAAAGGAATGAAGAAAGATTCAAGCAGTCAATAGATTTGGCAATTTCGAAAGGCGAGGGGTATTTGATGGTCATTCCCGATGATGAAAATGATGAGACTACAAACGAAGAGTATCTTTATAGTACGCTATATACTGACCCTGAAACAGGCAGAGCATACGAACCGCTTGCTCCGAACTGTTTCTCGTTCAACTCCCCGTATGGAGCTTGCCCAAGATGTAACGGTATTGGAGAAATTACTGATTTTAACCAAGAATTGATTATTCCTGATCCTAACAAATCTATTATCGAAGGTGCTATTGCACCGCTTGGCAGAGAGGTTCACTCATGGATATGGGTACAGACTAAGATGTTTGCAGATAAAAATGATATTGATTTACGTTGTCCTATCAAAGATGTTCCTGAAGATAAATTACAACTACTCCTCTATAATAATTTTGACGGCAAGCATACGGAAAATAATTTCGACCCGACAAAAACGAAGAAAGATAAAAAACGCGAAGACCGCCAAAGTGGAAATAAATTTGAGGGTGTACTTCCGGGACTACTCCATTTAATGGAGAATTCTGTTACTGCGGTAAAAAGAGAAATCGAAAGCTATTTGCAAAAAGTTAGCTGTCCTCACTGTGAAGGCGGTAGGTTGAAAAAAGAAAGCTTAAATGTACGTATCCACGGTTACAATATCAATGATATAGTTCAAATGGATATTGATGAGAGCTACGATATAATGACTGAATTAGAAGGAAAATTTTCAGATAGGGAGATGAAAATCGGCGGAATTATTTTATATGAAATTAAGAGCCGTTTGAAATTTTTAATTGATGTAGGGCTTTCTTATCTTTCTCTTAGTCGTAATGTCCGTACCCTATCCGGCGGTGAATCTCAGCGTATTCGATTGGCTTCTCAAATTGGGTCGCAGCTTGTGGGAATTATGTATGTACTCGATGAACCGAGTATAGGACTCCACCAGCATGATAATAATAAATTAATCCACTCGTTGAAAGAATTACGCGATTTAGGAAATACCGTAATCGTAGTAGAACATGATAAAGCCATGATGGAAGATGCGGATTTCTTAGTGGATATAGGTCCCGGGTCAGGCGTGCATGGCGGTAAATTGGTCTTGGCAGATACAGTCAAAAATATAAATAAAATGAGTAAGAAAAAAATAGAAAACTCATTTACTGCCCAGTATTTACGAGACATCAAGACTATCGAAATTCCCAAAGAGAGACGTTCTGGCAACGGCAAATTTGTTACTCTGAAAGGAGCAGCAGGAAATAATCTTAAAAACGTTGATTTAAAATTGCCACTGGGAAAATTTGTTTGTGTAACAGGCATGAGCGGTTCAGGTAAATCAACCTTAATTGATGATACACTTTACCCTATTATTTCTAATAAGTTATATCGCTCGACAAAACAACCGTTAAAATATGAATCCATTAGTGGATTAGAACATATTGATAAATTAATCGAGATTGATCAGTCCCCAATCGGTAGAACTCCACGTTCTAATCCGGCTACTTTTACGGGACTTTTCACATTAATTCGGGACTTCTATGCAATGCTACCCGAATCTAAAATACGTGGTTACAAACCAGGAAGATTTTCTTTCAATGTCGAGGGTGGAAGATGTGAAGAATGTCTCGGTGCTGGCATGAAGAAAATCGAAATGAGCTTCTTGCCTGACGTGTATGTACAATGTGAAGTCTGTGGTGGAAAACGCTATAACAAAGAGACTTTACAAGTAAAATACAAAGGCAAAAATATCAGCGATGTGCTTGATATGACCGTCGAAGAAGCATTAGAATTTTTCCAAGACCACCCTAATGTTAAACGAAAAATCAAGACTCTGTACGATGTTGGTTTGACATATATCAAATTAGGCCAGCAAGCTCCAACTCTTTCTGGTGGGGAAGCACAGCGTGTGAAATTAGCCGCTGAACTTAGTAAACGCAGTACAGGTAAAACTCTCTATATGTTGGACGAACCAACAACAGGGCTACATTTTGAGGATATTAGAATACTGCTGAAACTCCTTGCGAAACTGGCAGATAAAGGTAATACGGTTGTAGTAATTGAGCATAATTTAGATGTTATTAAATACGCAGATTGGATTATTGATTTAGGCCCATTCGGTGGAAAAGGTGGTGGTGAAATCATTGTGGCAGGTACACCGGAGCAGGTAATCAAAAATAAAAAATCCATCACAGCTAAGTATTTGAAAGAAGAGATGTAAGAAATAATTAGTCCAAAATTATGATACAATACAATCTACAAGATACGAAATTATTAGAAGAGCAGCCTGGCGATGTATCACTGATGGTTTGGCAGCCTGAAAGACCTGTAATAGTTATCGGAAGAAGCAATTCGCCGGAAAAATCTGTAAATTTGGAGTTGACTCAGAAAGATGGTATTGAGGTTTTACAGCGTATGTCAGGTGGTGAAACTGTACTGCTTTCACCAAATACGATGATTATTTCAGTTAAGATTTATCATACAGAACTTGGTGGTTCAAAATCAATTTTCAAAACCGTAAACCAGCTGATTATCAATGCGTTGAATTTCTTTGGTTGCCATGACGTGGTTTATAGAGGTATTTCCGATATTGCTTTGGGACAGAAGAAGATACTCGGTTCTGCTATGTACAAAGGGAAGGATTATCTTTTTTATCACGCGGTTCTAAATCTTGCTGAAGATATTGATGAAATTGCAAAATATATACTCCATCCTGAACGAGAACCCGATTACCGAAAAGGCAGAAGCCACAGAGAATTTGTGACTTCATTGAAAGATGAAGGATATGACATAGATTATGCTGCTTTGAAAAAGCAAATCGAACGCAATTTTATGATGCACTTCAAAGACAAGGAAGTGGTTATTAATCTGTGATAAGAGATTGTATTTTTTCCATTTCAATCTTTTGGAAAAGCAGAGCTAAATACGGAAACTGTGCAGTAATTGAATCTTGTAGAATATATGTCTTTGTCTTTTTGAAGGCCGGTATTAGGCTCTCGACAAAGTGGGCTTTTTTCTCCAAAATTCCTCTGTATCCGTATGCTCCTAAGGTTTGCAACATACGGAGTAGCAACAGAAATTCGTACTCTCTATTGAATTTTTCCCTATCGAAAATTTTATATTTATTTATTTCATCGAAATAATAATTAAGCAGTACTTTTTTTTGCACTTCGGGTATAGCAGCTTTGACCTGCTCCAATAGAGAAATAATATCATAAATAATACTCCCCCTCCTACCACCTTGGAAATCAATAAAATAGGGTTTATTTTCTTGTATCATTATATTTCTTGACTGGAAATCACGATACATGAATCCGGAAAATTCAGAATCAGAAACTAATGCCACTATTTTTTGAAAATCTTTTTCGAGTTTCAACTCATGATAATTTTCAAAAATAGGACGTAGGAAATAGTATTTAAAATAGTTCAAGTCCCACATCATAGAAGTAGAATCAAATTCTGCAACAGGGAAACAGTATTTATCGTAATCGAATCTTTCGCCCCCAATCAACTGTAGTTTCGCTAAATTTTGTATTGATTTTTTATATAGGAA